>Ga0126381_100006831_pt1 | contig 12663 bp, 10 predicted proteins | sample PanSoiMetPlot_28_FD_96465 | JGI IMG/M metagenome (GOLD analysis project Ga0126381, IMG submission 96465) | Tropical forest soil microbial communities from Panama - MetaG Plot_28 | ecosystem: Environmental > Terrestrial > Soil > Tropical forest > Bulk soil | place: Panama | collected 2016-02-17
GGATGATCTTCAGCAGCGATGCTCCAGCTATGCCGTCTGCCAGCGCATGATGCACCCTCACCAGCATCGCACCGCGACCGTTCTCCAGCCCGTCGATCACGTGGATATCCCACAGGGGCTTGCGGCGGTCCATTACGTGACTGAGAATTCTTCCGGCGAGGGCTTCCAACTGCGCCTGCCCTCCTGGGGCGTCCAATGTTTCGTGAAAGATGTGTCGCCGGATGTCGAAACCAGCGTAGTCCTCCCATGTCGGATAGCCGATATGGAGGGGTGGATCCGCGATCACCTGGCGGTAACGCGGAAGCAAGTGCAGCTTCGAGTCGATTGCCTTTAGGAATGGCGCAAACGGAATCGCATCTTCAAAGATACAAAGTCCGGCGATATGTAAGGGAATCTCCTTGCGCTCCAGATAGAGGAAAGCAGCATCTATCGCGGACAAGCGCCGGCTCAACGCGGGCGCTTTCATATCAAGGTTCCGGGCTCTCGTCGGCAACAAGATCCGGACGGCTGGCCTCGCGCCAATAGCGCAGCGCGGTAAGGTCGATATCCTCTTCGATTTGCGTCAGGTTTTCGTCTATCTCTTCCAGGACCGGTAATTCGATAACTTCCATGATTACGCTCCAGACTCAGAGAATCAGACTTTCCAGTCCGTTTGTAGAGTAGGATGGATTTGACGATATGTCAATGGCGTCGCTGAATCTCGCGCGCGAACGTGTACTTAGCCTTGTGGCGCAAGCGGCCGGGACAAGCGGCACTCGCGAACCGATCGCCGTTCGCGCGCCCTTCACCGGCGAGATATTCGGGCAAATTCCGGCAGCCGACGAACACGATGTCGAGGCAGCGGTGGCCCGGGGCCGCGCGGCACAGGCTGGCTGGGCCGCGCTTTCCATCCGCGAACGGGCGGCGATCCTACTGCGTTTCCATGACCTGCTCCTTGCTCGTCAAAGTGAGGCTCTCGATATCATCCAGCTTGAAACCGGGAAGGCTCGCCGGCATGCCTTCGAAGAGATTCTCGACACTGCCGTGGTTTCCCGTTATTACGCCCGTCATGCGCCGAAGATCCTACGGCCTCGTAGACGCCGCGGAGCCCTGCCCGTGCTTACGAGGACTATTGAGCAGCGGCTCCCTCTTGGCATCGTCGGTTTCTTCATTCCGTGGAATTTTCCCCTCGCCCTGGCCATAACCGACGCCATCGCCGCGGTCATGGCGGGCAACGCTGCAATTCTCAAACCCGATCCACAGGCCACCTTCACCGCGCTCTGGTCCACCGCCTTGCTGCGGGAATGCGGCTTGCCACGCGACTTACTCCAGGTTGTTACTGGAGACCCGGCCGAAGTCGGAGCCGCTCTGGTCCGCCGGATCGATTACGTCATGTTCACCGGGAGCGCGAGGGTAGGCCGAATCATTGGTTCACAGGCCGCCGAGCGCCTGATCGGCTGCTCCCTCGAGCTAGGAGGGAAGAACCCGATGCTTGTGCTTGAGGATGCCAATCTCGATCAAGCGGTAGAAGGCGCCCTTCGAGGCTGCTTCTGCGGCGCCGGACAGGTTTGCGTCTCTGTCGAACGTATTTATGTTCACGAATCCTTATATAAGGATTTCGCAGGACGCTTTGCCGCGCGTGCGTCGGCATTACGGTTGGGCGCGGGATTCGACTATTCGATCGATATGGGATCCCTAACGACCGATCGTCAACTGCGGACGGTCGAGGCACATGTTGCCGACGCGGTGTCGAAAGGCGCCACCCTTCTCGCCGGAGGCCGGTCGCGCCCCGACCTTGGGCCGCTATTCTACGAACCCACAATCCTGACTGGCGTCGATCCCTCAATGCGAATCTATGCAGAAGAAACGTTTGGGCCAGTTGTTTCCGTGTATCCGTTCACTACAGAAGAAGAAGCTGTAACGGGCGCAAACGATACGCCGTATGGTTTGAGCGCCAGCATTTGGAGTCGCAGCATCGGGAGGGCGACGCGCGTTGCAGGCCGGATTCTGGCTGGCAGCGTGAATATCAACGAGGCATACGCTGCCTGCTGGGGGTCCGTCGATTCTCCAATCGGCGGCCTGAAGCAGTCGGGCCTGCGTCCGCGGCACGGCGCCGAGGGAATCTTGAAGTACACCGCCGCTAGGACGGTAGCTGTTCAGCGTGTTATTCCGATCGCCCCTTTTGGACCGATCGGGCCCGATCTTTGGGCGCGTTGGATGACGGCGCTCTTGCGGCTCATCAGGTGGACGCGACTGTTCGAGTAAGCCTTCGTGGCTTGGCCGCCGCCAGTCGCTCGGCGATGATCTTGTACACACCCGGATGAAAGGCCATCCCGATGTGGGTCCCTGTCACTTCAAAATCGACGTCGGCTTTTCCTGTCATGCAGTAGCGCCAGTCCACCATCCCGTCCGCGCGCGAATAGACCGCTGTTTGTGGAACAGAGGCCGGCACGTCTCGCCTTAGGGAGTTCAAAAAGGAACACGTGCACTGCCCCGTATAGCACGTCGGCAGTACAGTTTTTCCGCGATTCTCCAGGATACGCTGCCGCACGCGGTCGACAGCTTGCTGAACTTGTGGATGCAGCACAGTCCCACGGAACGGCGCGCCCAAGGTTATGACCGATGCCACCTGGCGCGGACGCTCCGCCGTCGCCGCTCGCGCCAATAGCCCACCGAGACTGTGTCCCAACAGGTGCACCCGCCGTCTGGTTTCCCGATACGCTTTCTCGACTGTCTCGTTCAGTCTAGAACGGATCAGAAGATTCGGACAGTCCGCGTTGAGACCGATTCCCGAGAAATACGGCTGATACCCGATCCTCTTCAGCCAGGCGTACATCTCCACGAGGTAGACATCGCTGGCCAGAAAGCCGGGAATGATCACCACCCCGGAATTGTCGCCCCGGGGTACACCAAAACCGTAGTAGACCGGTGCGGCGTGTAGCAAGAGAATCTCAATGCCGAAGAGCGCCTCTTGCCACAGTTGTAGATGATTCGCCACGACCCCCTCCATGTTAGAGAGGCGAGCAACCGCGCTACCGTTCCGAGCCAACGCTGCTTAATTTCTCACACCAGGTGGGCCGGAGTCCATGTTGTTTTTTTCAACATGGAAAGACGGGCAGGCAGATGGCCGTACGCCTGCCCTCGCCTCCTCTTACGCGCTAACGGCGGCGGCGTTCGGAGCCGCCTTACGAGAGGGTGGCCTTCGCCGGGGAGGAATGTGATGTTCGGCCTTTGACGCGCCGCGTTTCGCCATAGTGTCCAGTAACGCTTTCTGAGCGGCGACGAAGCTGTCCACCGTGTTACGCGTGAGGTCTGCCAGAGTCATGGGCGGGATCGGATTGAGCGCCGCGAATGTCTTGCGAGCCACCTTGAGGTTCACCGCCATCTGCTGCGTCGCAATATCGAGCAGCTTTTTCTGCGCGTCAATGAATGCCTCCGCGCCTTGTCGGGCCAACTCCGCCACCTCAGCCTTCTTATGGCCGCGTTCTTCCTTTCCGTTCCTGCCGCCGGTTGCATGCGCCGTCTCCTCCGCCACGGCATCCAGAAATTTCTTCTGGCTACGGACAAAGTTTTCCATCGCTTCGCGTGCCAGTTCCGCCATCTGCTCACCGTCCAGCCGTTTGCCTTCTTTCGCGGCGTCCATCCATACATCCGTTTGCCGCGCCGCAATCGTCAGAAAATGCTGCTGCATGTCAATAAACGTATCGATGCCGCGTCGCAGCAGGCCCGTCATGGCATTCACCGGAGCCATGCCCGCGCGTTCCGTGACGCCCCCGAGGATGATTTCGTTCTGCCGCTGGGCCAGTTGCAGGAGAACCCGTTGTGCTGCGATGAAATTCGAAATACCCTCGCCCGCCATCTCGGTCAGCGCCGTGACCGGCGCCGTGCGCGCGCCCTCCAGCCGCTCGCGGACTGCGCTGAAGGCACTGGCATTCTGGCGCATCACCAGATCGAGAAGAATGCGTTGCGTTGCGAAGAAGCTTTCGGTGCCCTGCCGCACCCATTCGGCTAGCAGGGAAACCGGGGATGACTCCCGGGCTCGACCGGCGGGCTCGGGTTTGGCTTTAACAGGCATAATCGCTCCTCACTGGGAATTGCTGCATTGCAGCATTCCAACAAAATAATAGACCTGAAACTCTTTTGTGTCAAGATGGAAGAGTGAGGTCAGCCGTCATCATCAAGAAGTATCCGAACCGCCGGCTTTACGACACCTCTTCTGGCCGCTACGTCAACCTGGAAGACGTTGCCGCCATGATCCGACAGGGCGCAGACGTTCAGGTCGTGGACGCGCGCACTGGAGAAGACCTCACCGCCGTTGTCCTCACGCAAATCATTGTGGAGGACGTAAGAGGCGGACCCGCCGGTCTGCCTCTCGATCTGTTGCGTTACCTCGTGATGGCCACGGATCGTGCGCTGAGCGGCGTCCGATCGGCCGCATTTTCGCCGCTGCAGATGATGCAGTCTCTGCTGGCTCCTCAAGCGCCTGCCGTTAATGAATTGGAAGAACTCCGCCGGCGGGTCGCGGAGCTCGAGCTTCAGACCGGCAACCAGGTTGGAAAGCAGCCCGCCCGCAAGAGCCGCGGCTCCGGGCGGAGAAAGACCGAAAGTGAGTCCGGCACTCGTGGCGGCCGTCGCCGCCGCACCCGCTGAACGCGCATCCCTTCTGCAGCGGCTGCTCGAAGGCCCTGCTGGGGAAGAGTTGCGCGACGAGATCGGCGCGTGGGTGTTGCGCATGGTGCCAGTCGAAACGCTTGTCCCGGCAGATGCTGCACGATGGCGTCCTTTAATTGCCGACGCTCTGCAATTCCTGTTTTCCCGCCTCTCCCCATCTCGCATTGCCGCGAAGATCGCCACGCAGCTCGAGTTGCCGCCTCGAACGCCGCCCGAGAAGCGCCTGCTGGCGCTCATCGCCAAAATGCCCGGCCTGCAAAAGATCGGCCAGGTTCTGGCCCGCAATGCACGCGTACCGGCTCCACTACGTGAAGCTCTCACCGAGTTGGAAAATGGCATCTCGGACGTGACTGCCGTCGAAATCCGGCATATCCTCAAGCATCAACTGCGGGAGCCAATCACGAAGTTTGCTGTACGCCTCGATCGGCATCTCCTTTCCGAGGCAACCGTCAGCGCCGTAATCCGGTTCACCTGGAAGAAACCCAGGCGCGAACGCCAGGCATCTGTGTTCAAGGTCCTGAAGCCACACATCCCCGGCTGTTTCGAAGAGGATATGAACCTGTTGCAGCAACTCGGCAGATTCCTGGTGGGACGGGAGAGTCGGTACGGCTTCACCGTTCGCGACGTCGACCAGATGCTCACCGAAGTACGATTACTGCTGGAGCATGAGCTCGATTTTCGGCGCGAGCAGGCCACCCTGGCGGAGGCGCCCCGCACCTACCGTGGAACGTTGGGCATTCGTGTGCCCCGCGTGTTCCGTTCGCTCTGCACAGCTCAGATCACCGCGATGTCAGAAGAAACCGGCGTCAAGGTCACCGATGCTTTTTCCCGATCTCCACTGCGGCGTCAACGCATCGCGGAAGAGCTAATCGAGGCCCTGATCGCCGTTCCGCTCTTCTCCGCCGACCCGTATTCTGCCTTCCATGCCGACCCTCACGCCGGAAATCTCCTTTACAATCCGCCCAGCCGTGAGCTGATTGTGCTCGACTGGGCGCTGTCCGAACAGCTCAGCCTCTCCACCCGCCGCCACCTTGTCTTACTCGCGACCATGATGAGCCTGGAAAACCAGGAGGGGGTCCGCACGTCGATTCGCGCGCTCCGCCGCGAGCGAACCCGGGCAGTCCATGACGCTCGGGTTATCGACCGTGAAGTCGATCGCTTCTTCGCGGAGTATCCGGCAGGGCGCCGCCCCGGCATGCTCGATGCCATGCGGCTCCTGGACCGTCTCGCTCTCCAGGGCATCCGCTTCGCCGCACCGCTGTTCCTATTCCGCAAGAGCCTGTTCACATTGGACGGCGTGATACACGACCTGGCCGGCTCTGAGGTCCGCATCGACCGGGTGATCGGCCGATACTTCCTGACACGCTGGGCTGGCAGCTTTGGCCTCTTCTACAGCCCACTTACTTTGCGCGACTTCTTATCTGTGGAGTGGAACGCCTTACTCTATCCGGCACGCTCCTGGAACCGTAGCCATCTTACGCAGCCGTTTATCGATTCCGCCCATGTTGTTCATGCGCCGATACCCAATCGGAAGACGAAATCGCCGCGCCGAGGGAAATCTCGCCAGCAAGCGCAACACCGGCGACAATCTCAGCCAGACGGTTAACCTTTCCCTTCCCGTAGCAATTTAGGATTTCGAGACATTCCCGCTGCGTCGCCAGGCTCGTGCCGCCTCCGTGTGTCGCCACAATGAGCGAGGGAATCGTCAACGAAATGTACAAATCTCCCGTCGGAGTCAATTCCGAATACAGGATGCCGGCCGACGATTCTGCAATGTTCGCCACATCCTGCCCGGTTGCAATGAACATCGCTGTAATTCCGTTCGCGGATTGCGCCCCGTTGTTGTTCGCTCCAGAGAGAAAAGCTCCCACGTTTGCCACGCCGTAATGGTGAGCTAGCTGCTCCGGCTCCACGCGCAGGTAGCGCGTCAGCACCTGGCGGGTAATTGTGGCCTCGGCCGTCACTCTCTTGCCGCGCGTGCGCAGCATATTGATCTGCGACGCCTTCTTATCGGTCGCGAAATTCGATTCCAGATAGAAATGCGTGATCCCCTCGAAATGCTCCAGAATCCAATTACACGAGGCGAATGTCGCCCGCCCGACCATGTTTTGCCCCGCCGCATCGCCCGTACTGAAATTAAACCGCAGATAAACGAACTTATTCGCTACGTAAGGATCGATGTACTGTAGCCGGGCCACAGACGAGGTGGCCTCCGCAGTGCGGCGAATCTCCGGAAGATTCTTATCTATCCAACCTACGAACTCGCGGGCCGCCCGCGCGTCGCGGAAGACGAAGACAGGCGCGCGCTGCATCGCGTCGGCTGTAACTGTCGTACGCACTCCGCCGCAGATGCTGATGGCCTTCATTCCCCGGTTGTACGATGCGACCAGCGTTCCTTCCGAAGTCGCCAGCGGAATCAGAAACTCGCCCCTGGCGTGCTCGCCATCAACCAGCAGCGGCCCCGCCAGGCCCACGGGCACCTGCGCCGCGCCAATGAAATTCTCGCAATTCCCCCGGGTGATATGCGGGTCGAACGAATACCGTAGCAAGTGTCGTAGCTCCGCGCCGGTGACCTCCTCGACCATTCTCCGGCGCTGGCAGATCACTGATTCACTGTAATCGTCGGTTTCGTCGCGAGGAATCCGGCGCCGTCCGCCGCCATCCTCTGCAATCGTGTCTTCCACCTTGAGGTTCAGCTTCCCGAACGGTTTGGCTTCGAATGCGATTTCGATCTGATGCCTGGTTCCCCGAAGCTCCGGTGGGCCTGTTCGCACCTTTACCGCGGAACTGAGAGGCAGCGGCACCGGATGGCTGGCGCTGATCTGATCTGCTGGTATGGTTCTCCCGTCCTGAAACTCCAGCCGTACAGACTCGAGCGGCAACGACTGCCCGTCGATCGTGAGGCTGCGAAGCCCCACAAGTTCCGCGTCGCTGAGGCGGTTTTTGAGTCCAAACTCCGCCCCGGCGCCGGAGTTTCTCAGGCTGCCGACTGTATAGAGCCTCTTGATAAGAAAACTGGGGATCATGATCGTCGTGACCACCCACTCGCATTGTATTGAGGATTTTCAGATCTCGCAAGCTGATTATGCCGGAGGAATGAAACTCATTGCCCTCTCGGTAAGTGCACAGATAGTAAGTCCGGGATTTACCCCCAGGTTGGCGGAGAGTACCGAGCCGTCACAGATGTACAAATTCGTGTAGCCGAAAACACGATTACGGTTATCTACAACACCGCCGGCGCGATCGCCGGCCATAGGACAGCCGCCCAGTATGTGCGCTGTAGTGGGAATATCGAACAGTATCTCCGTCACAGTGCTCATCGCAGTGCCGCCCTCCCGGCGGGCCATGATCCGCGCCAACTCATTCGCCCTGGGAATGAAGGTCGGAACGCGGTTCCCATGGCTGATGAGCACCTTGCGGAACGGCCAGTACCAAGGCCTGCCGAGGTGCATTTCGATGGAGCTGTCGAGCGACTGCATGCACAAGAAAATCAGCGCCTCTCGCGCGAATCCGAATGGCTGGAGACACCGGATCGTCTTGATTGGATGCCGCCACAGCCCCGCAGCCAGCGTTCGCAGCCACAGCAGAATTCGCCCCCTCCCCGGCTGGCCGTCCGTAAGCAATGTGCCGAGAAGGCCCAGTGCATCCGAGCCTGCGGGGTAACGCGTGGCTTGGATTTCGGTGTGTTCGTCGATGTATATTCCCGAGCCGATCGCGACTCCCTTCGACAGGTCTTCGCGTCTGCCGGGGAAACGAACTCCGATCAGCGATTCCGCATTGGTACGTACATAACTTCCGAGGCGTTCACTAATCTGCGGAAGTGAACCTTTCCGCTTCAGCCGGAAGAGGAGGTCCATTGTCCCCAGAGCCGACGCCGCGAACACAACGGCGCGTGCGGTGAATCGCCGTGGCTCGCGACGAACCCACGCAATCGACTTCACGGTACGGACTTCATATCCGTCGGCTCCGGCTGTTCCATTCAATGGCCTCACATCCACGACTTTGGTTTCCGGAAACACCCGCGCACCGCGCTTCTCCGCCAGGTACAGATAATTTTTGTCGAGTGTGTTCTTGGCGTTATAGCGGCAGCCCATCATGCAGCCGCCACACGCGATACACGTGGTTCGATCCGGACCCTCGCCGCCAAAATACGGGTCGCGATGCGTAACGCCCTGCACCTCGCCTTGAAAACCGGCAACTCCGGTCGGGTGGAACGTGTCTTCTACACCGATGGCGGCTGCGGCGCGGCGCAGCATTTCGTCGGCTGGGCCCATGAGGCCGTTTTCGATAACCCCGAGCATTCGCTTGGCTGTCGCATAATAGGCCGGCATCTCCGCTTTCCAGTCAGCCAGTGCGGCCCATGATCCGTTTTCCCAAACCACGTTTCTCGGGACCACGTGCGTATTAGCGTATGTGATCGAGCCTCCACCCACGGCGCATCCGTGCAGAATCAGCACATGCCGGAATGGCGACATGTTGAAGAAACCTCGCAGAGCGATCTTTGGCCGCCATAACCAGCGCCACGCCAGCCAATTAGTGGATGGGAGGCTCTCAGCGGTCCAGCGCCGGCCCATCTCCATGACGGCCACCCGGTAGCCCTTTTCGGTAAGCCGATGGGCCGCCACACTGCCGCCGAAGCCGGATCCGATCACGATGAAATCATAGTCGAAAGCCTGGTTCGCCATAGCTGCCTACCGTATTTCGCACGGTACGCGCATGTTGCCACCCGGATTCATTATGGGAATTTCAGATCTGCTTTACAAGAACAATTTCTCCGACTATGCTGATCGTGACGCCATGCATAAACTACCGGCTGTCGAAGAGGCGAAGGCCCTGTTTGAACAGGCTAAGGACTGGGGAGTCTGGGGTTGGCTCACCGAGAAACGTACGCTCCGGCACACCGCCGACGCTGCCTGGGCCGCGCTGGAGGATTGCGAAGCAAGAGTTCGAGCCTCGCTGGGGCACGACCCAAACATCAAAACCGCGGTTGAGGAGTTGCAGCCCGCTGATCGAAGAGCCCGGAAAGCTCGAATGGACGCAGAGGCACAATTCGACGAAGCCGACCGCCGGATGAGCACCGAAATGGCGCGAGGAGGCGCTCAAATGGCAATCGATGCCTGGACACTCCGCGAGAAATTCATTCGCAAGCTGGAATCGCTGAAGCGGTAACGCCGGCGAGCCTCGCCGACGACAAGATCGTCGGCGTTATCGTCAGTACTTTGCCCGGTTGACAGTTCGTCGAGCGCTTGGTATCTTACCGACCGGTAAGTTTAGATGCGAGCGGAGCCTCTGGCGCCCCGCAGATTTCCCGCGTCTAACATTCAGGTTGTGTCGAGGACTGACCTATGGACATTCCTCCTGAAGATCTGCCGCTCCAGAAAGTTCTTCGATGGGAGCGCGAGTGCCCCGATCGTATCTTCCTGACCCAGCCGTTCAGCCATGGCCAAGTCCGCACCTGGACTTGGGCTCAAGCGCTCAACGAGTCCCGACGCATGGCATCGTATCTCAGGGCGCAGGGTTGGGAGCCCGGTTCGCGCGTCGCGATTCTCTCTCGCAACTGTGCCTGGTGGCTCATGGCCGACCTCGCCATTTGGATGGCCGGCCACGTCAGTGTTCCCATCTACCCGTCATTGCGCACCCAGTCGATTCGCCAGATTCTCGAGCATTGCGGCGCCAAAGCCTGCTTTATCGGCGCGATCGACGAGAAAGAGACAGCAGGGGTCTCGAATAGCCCAGGTGTCGCGTGGATCGCCTTCCCCAACTCCGCCGAAGGGGGCGACGTCAGTTGGGAAGCCTTGGTAGAGTCAAACTCCCCACTGCCGGGCCAACCTGTCCGCCCTGCCAACGATCTCGCCACGATCATCTACACTTCCGGCACCATGGGCACGCCCAAGGGAGTGATGCACCGTTTCGACAGCTTCGCGTGGAACGCCAGGATCATGTCGTCGCTGCTCGGGCTGTCCGGCGATCATCGCGTCCTTTCCTACCTGCCTTTGGCTCACATCGTCGAGCGCTCCGCCGTGGAAACGCTCAGCTTCACCCGCGGCTGGCATATCTTCTTCACCGAAGGCCTGGAGACATTCATGGAGGACCTGAAGCGCGCCCGCCCCACGCTCTTCATTTCCGTACCGCGACTGTTGGTCAAATTTCAGCAGGGCGTCTTCGCGAAGTTGCCCAGGCAGAAGCTGCAGACCATGCTTCGCATCCCGGGCCTCAGTCATTTGTTGAAGCACCGCATTCTGACGCAGTTGGGCCTGGAGACAGTTCAGTTCGCGGCCTGTGGCGCCGCCCCGCTGCCGACCGAGATCCTTCTGTGGTACCGGAAGGTGGGGCTTCCGTTAGTGGAAGGTTACGGCATGACCGAAACCATGATCACGCATCTGCCGCATCCGGCGAACGTTCGGCCTGGGTACGTCGGCGCTGCGCTGCAAGGCGTCGAAGCGCGCGTCAGCCCGGAAAACGAGTTGCAGGTTCGCAGCCCGATGAACATGCTCGGATACTATCTCGAACCGCGGATGACGGCGGAAGCATTCACCGACGATGGTTTCTTCAAGACGGGAGATATCGTATCGGTGGCTTCCGACGGCCAGATCCGAATCGTTGGCCGCATCAAGGAGCAATTCAAGACCAGCAAGGGAAAATACGTTGTACCGGCTCCGATCGAGGGGAGGCTCATGGAGCATCCCGGTGTCGAAGCTTGTTGCCTGATGGGGACCGGCCAGCCAAACCCGTTCGCGGTTGTGACGCTTTCCGATGCCGTGCGCGGAAGGTGCATTGATCCGCAGGAACGCGCGTCTCTTGAGAAATCGCTCTGCACGCTAGTGGAGTCGGTCAACCGCGATCTCGATCCGTTCGAGCGGCTTTCCATGATTGTGGTAGTTGATGGTCCCTGGACTGTTGCCAACGGAATGATCACGCCTACCCTGAAGATTCGCCGCAGTTCGCTTGAATCCCACTACCTCGAGAGGATGGGGGAATGGCGCGACCAGAACCGGCCGGTCGTCTGGGAGTCCGCCACCCGATTCCCCGGCCGCCCTCCGTCACCACCGCTACCCGGCACGGCAGCAGGTGCTCCCGAGAGATGAGTTTTCATGGCCGAGCGGATCAGCATCGAGCCCGATTGACAAGACGGCTCCTGTGGAGATCAACCCTCCTACAGGAGCCGTTCTGTGACCGAGGCGGTTTTGGGGTTAAGCTGCCGCCTCCCTGTCTTCCTCCGAAAACTGAGCCATCTCCGTCGATCCGTTCATCGCGGCCGTCGCTGATCTGCCGCCCGTGATGGCCGTCTGCAGTGCATCGAAATACCCGGTCCCAACGAATCTCTGATGCCGCACCGCAGAGTACCCGTTCGCCGCCGCCAGATCGAATTCCCGCTCCTGCAGGTTGGCGTAGGCCGTCATTCCAGACTGGGCATAGTCCCTCGCCAGTTCAAACATTCCAGCGTTGAGCGAGTGAAATCCAGCGAGCGTCACGAACTGGTATCGGTAACCGAGGTGGGCCAGTTGCCTTTGAAATTCGGCAATGTGTTCCGGCCGCAGCAGCTTGTTCCAGTGGAACGAAGGTGAGCAGTTGTACGCCAGCAGCTTGCCGGGATACTTCGCATGTACTGCATTCGCGAATCTCCGCGCCTGATCCATATCCGGCTCAGAGGTTTCGCACCAAAGGACGTCCGCGAACGGAGCATACGCCAGCGCCCGCACGATGGCTGCCTCGATTCCGCCCTGATAGTGAAAGAACCCCTCTTCCGTGCGCCCGCCGGTAAGAAATCGTTCGTCGCGGCCGTCTACGTCGCTAAGCAGGAGACGCGCCGCATCGGCGTCTGTACGTGCGATAAGGATGGTCGGCACACCCATAACGTCCGCGGCCAGGCGTGCGGCGATCAACTTCTGTACAAACTCGCAGATCGGGACCACGACCTTGCCTCCCAAGTGGCCGCACTTCTTGGCCGAAGAAAGCTGATCTTCGAAATGAACCGCCGCGGCGCCGGCCTCGATCATCGCCTTCATCAGCTCA
>Ga0126381_100006832_pt1 | contig 12663 bp, 10 predicted proteins | sample PanSoiMetPlot_28_FD_96465 | JGI IMG/M metagenome (GOLD analysis project Ga0126381, IMG submission 96465) | Tropical forest soil microbial communities from Panama - MetaG Plot_28 | ecosystem: Environmental > Terrestrial > Soil > Tropical forest > Bulk soil | place: Panama | collected 2016-02-17
CTCGCCCGAGGCACGCGCGAAAGAGTTGGCGGCGCAAAGGAGTTTCGCGACAAGCTGACCGCTATCGATGGGTCGCGGCTTACCGGGGCGAACAATGTCGATTTCCGCATCTTGAAGGAGAACATCGATTATCAAATTTTCCGAGGCGAAGAGCTAAAAGAGCCTGAGTGGAATCCGCTCGTTTACATGCAGAGCCTGGCTAACAGCCTTTATCTGTTGGTTGCGCGAGATTTTGCGCCTGCCCAACAGCGGATTCCAAGCTTGCGGCAGCGGATGGAGAAAATCCCGCGCGTGATCGCGCAGGCAAAAGCAAATTTGCAGCATCCGCCTCGAATTCACACGGAAACGGCGATCGAGCAAACACAGGGCGCAATCAATCTCGTGCGAACAGATCTCGCACCCCTGCTCGATCAGGCGCCTGAAATGAAAAGGGAGCTTGCGCCGTTGCAGGGCAAAACCGCAGCCGCGCTGGAAGATTACAAAAAATGGCTTCAGAACGATCTGGTTCCCCGCTCTAACGGCAATTTCCGTCTCGGCGCAGACAAATACCGTAAGAAGCTGCGCTTCGTGCTGGCGTCAGACTTGCCAATGGAAGAAATCCTGAAACGGGCAAAGACGGATCTAGAACAGACACAAACCGCGATCTACGAGACGGCACTGCCGCTGTACAAGAAATATTTTCCGATTGCCGACGAGAAAATGCTCGCGGATAAACACAAGGTTACTGCCGCGGTGCTGGATAAACTGGCTGAGCAGCACCCCAATGACGCGACTGTAGTCGACTACGCGAAAGAGATCGTCAATGAAGCGACAGATTTCGTTAAACAACACTATTTGGTGACCATCCCCAACGTGCCACTGGATGTAATCGCAATGCCGGAATTCAAACGCGGCGTCGCCATTGCGTATTGCGATGCACCGGGACCGCTTGAGAAGAATGGCAAAACATTTTTCGCGGTCGCGCCGACGCCGATGAATTGGTCGAAAGAGCGAAAGGAGTCGTTCTTTCGCGAATACAACAATTATATGATCCGCGATTTAACCGTGCACGAGGCAATGCCTGGGCATTTCCTGCAACTCGGACGTGCGAATCAATTCCGCGCGCCGACTCTGGTGCGCGCAATCTTCCAGAACGGCACCTTCATCGAAGGCTGGGCTGTTTACTGTGAGCAAATGATGGCGGAACAAGGTTACGACGGTCCACCGGTCAAAATGCAGCAGTTAAAAATGCGATTGCGGGTGATTTGCAACGCGATTCTCGATCAAGGAATTCACGCCGGAAACATGAGCGAGCAGGAGGCAATGAACTTGATGACGAAGGAAGCCTACCAGCAGGAGGGCGAAGCGGTAGCGAAATGGAAGCGAGCGCGCCTCACTTCTGCTCAGCTTTCCACTTATTTCGTGGGTGTAAGCGAGCATCTCGATCTGCGTGAAGCGGAAAAAAAGAAGTTGGGCGACCAATTCGATCTCAAAAGGTATCACGACGAGGTAATTTCGTACGGCAGCCCGCCGGTGAAGTACGTACGCGAATTGATGGGTTTGTAACCTGTAGAGCGTTGGATTCGCTCGCGTCTCCGCACGCTGACCCCAAGGCCGCCCGTCTATCGGCACGGCTCCCATCGACCGTATTCTGTGAAACGCCTCTTTCAAGATTGGCGTCTGATACGGACCCCTTACAATCGGAACCATGAGGAGAGTAAGGTGGCTGTTCGTCGGCCGGGATGGGCTCCGCAATGGTTGGCGATTCCTCATTTTCGTCGCGTTAATTCTTGGCGTAGTCACATTCCTGGAAGAACCGGCGATCGGATTCCTCACGGCTAAGCTTCATGTCGATCCAAGCGTGTTGAGCGCACCATCGATCATTGTCCGTGACGGTTTCGATTTTATTGTAGTTTTTATCGTGACAGGCGTCATCGCGTCCTGCGAGCGGCGGCGGATCGACAGTTACGGTCTGCCGGTGAACGAAGCATTCGCTGGACTTTTTTGGAATGGAGTGGTCACGGGTTTCGCGGCTATTGCTTTTGTCGGAGGAGGAATGCTCGTCGCCGATGGAATGCGCATTCACGGAATCGGATTGCACGGCACCGAGCTCATCACATCCCCGCTTTTGTGGGTCGTTGCAATGTTGTTCGTTGGCCTCACGGAAGAATATCTCTTCCGCGGTTACGCGTTGCAGTCGCTCTGGCGCGGGGCAGGTTTCTGGCCCGCCGCGCTGATCACGACAGCATTGTTTGCCGGCGACCATTTGGAGAAGCCGCACGAGAACGCAATCGATATCGGAATGATCTTTGTTCTCGGCCTAATCCTCTGCATCAGCGTTCGCATCACAGGCTCGCTTTGGTGGGCGGTCGGCTGGCATGCCTCGTTTGATTTCGGCCAGCTCTTCATCATCGGCACGCCCAACGGCGGTCGGCTACCGCAAGGCCGGTTTTTCAATGTGACATTTCACGGGCCTGCTTGGATCACCGGCGGCGAGCTAGGAACAGAGGCTAGTTACTTCATGATTCCAGTGGCGATCGCGACCTTTTTCTATGTCTGTTTCGCCTTGCGCCTGCGGGCCTCGGCATTGCCTCGTTGAAAGTTGAATGTCGAGCGTAGAGCATTTCCAAGATGAGCCGACAAATCCTCATATCGCTCTTCACCTTTGCGTTTGCCGCGCAAGCCGAAGACAAAGCGTCGATCACGCCTAACGAGTTAGTGAGGCGAACACAAGAGCTTTACGACGCGGTCGCGCTTGGAAATCGGGCACCATGGCAGAAATACTTTTCCGACGATTGCATCTACTCCGACGAGAAAGGCCGTACATTCGACAAAACGAAATTGATCGCGGACATTACTCCGTTGCCTAGCGGGTATTCCGGCGCGATCAAAATCGAGAAGCCGCAGAACCGCATCATCGGCGACACCGCGATTTTGAATTACGATTTAAACGAGATTGAAACGATTTTTGGGCAAAATCTGCACGCGCGTTATCACGTAACAGACACGTGGCTGCGGCGGGACGGGCAATGGCAAATCGTCGCGAGCCAATCGATGCGTTATTATGAAGATCCGGCGGTCGGCACGATCGACAATCGCAAGATCGACAATTACGTCGGAACTTACGAGCTTGCACGGGGGCAAACGCGAACGGTCACCCGGGAAGGCGACAAGTTAGTCGTTAGCCGAAACGGCAAACGCGAAGAACTTTCTCCGGAAGCGTGCGACATCTTCTTCCGCAAAGGCGTAGAAGGCCGCATTCTTTTTCGCACGAATGACACCGGTAAAGTCGATGCGTTGATCGATAGGCGGAATAACGAGGACGTGATTTGGCGGAAAAAGTAGTCCTTATGCCAAATCTGGCCACGTGGATGCGTGCGAAAGATGCGAAATGGTTTCGCCCGATTTTCCGAAGCCATCCTGAGATCAAAGTCTGGAATGCGCGGATTCGCAATATTCCGCTCAATCGAATGGACGGTCTGCTGCTCACAGGCGGCTCGGATATTTCGCCGGAATTCCTGCACCAGAAAGTTCTGGATCCTTCGTTGTTGGATAAACAGACCGATCCGGAGCGCGACCGTTGGGAGTTCGCAGCCGTAATGAAAGCGCTCGCGCGCGGTTTGCCGATCTTCGCCATTTGCAAAGGGCTCCAGGTATTCAACGTCACCCTTGGCGGCACATTGAAGCTCGATATCAAAGGCCACAATTTGCCGGAGCAACGCGATCGCGAGATTCAACCACTGCGCCATTCACGCCGCGCATCGCACCGCTTTTCAAAAGTGAACAGCGCCCATCACCAGGCAATCGAACAGTTGGGCGACGATTTGGAAGTGGAAGCCTGGTCCGCGCACGACGGTATTGTCGAACAAATACATCTACGAAAATATCCCTTCGCTCACGCTGTCCAGTATCACCCGGAGCGCAGCCGCGTTTATGACTCCCTCTTCGAGGAGTTCTTCTCCAGACTGAAGACGCACAAGCATTGAAAAGCTAGCTGCTTTCCCAATGACTCCGCAAAACACCATAGCGATCGTTTATGACTACGATCAGACACTTAGCCCAAGTTACATGCAGGAGGACGTGATCTTTCCCGCGTTCGGGATCAACGCGGAATTCTTCTGGCAACGTTGCAGCGATCTTGTCGCCGAACAGGGCTACGATCGCGAGCTCGCGTACATGAAAGTGATGCTCGACACCTTCGGCATGGATCGCCCAACGAATGCCGAACTAAAAAAGCTCGGCAGTAAATTAAATTTTTACAAAGGCCTGCCTGAAATGTTCGAAGAATTTCGTACGAATCTTCTCACCCAAGAACAGATCGCTCACGGCATCAGGGTTGAGCACTATATCATTTCATCCGGCCTCAAAGTGCTGCTTGATGGCAGCCGATTACAGCCTTATGTGCGTGCCATTTTCGGATGTGAATTTGCCGAGGACGAACAGGGCCGGATCAACTTTCCAAAGCGCGTCATTAGTCACACGCAAAAGACACAGTTTCTGTTTAGAATTAACAAGGGCCTGCTCGACATGTCGCAGGACGTCAACGATCACATGGAACCGGCGATTCGGCCGATCCCGTTTCCCAACATGATCTACATTGGCGACGGGCCGACCGACGTCCCCTGCTTTACTGTGATGAAGAAAAATGGCGGGCAAGCGATCGCCGTCTACGATCCGGACCATCCCCAGCGCATCAGTTTTCGTAAGTGTTACCAGCTCTCAGCCAACGCCGATCGCGTCAAGCACACTGCCCCGGCAGATTACCGACCAAACACGCATCTGCGCCTGTTAGTGGAACAAATGGTCGAAGAAACCGCAAACTGGATCATCGGCCAGCACAGGGAAGCAATCGAGACCGGCACCGTCCCCGCCCCGAAGCATTAAGCTGTCCAAGGACTGACGGCTTCCCAAGCCCTGTTTCTCTTAGACTACTCTCCTCGATAAATGCAGCGAGCGGTCGGGGTTTCGTGCACAACGATCTCACAAAGTCCGGGGCATTGAGATTCCAGTCTTTTCCAGAACCATTCCCCCATTTTTTCAATCGTCGGGTTCTCCAAGCCTTCGATGTCGTTAAGGTAAGCGTGATCAAGCATCTTCAGAAGTGGTTTCATCGCGTCGCTGATTTTCGCGTGATCGTAAACCCAGCCCGTTTTTGGATCGACATCGCCTTTGACTGAAACTTCGACCTTAAAACTGTGGCCGTGAACGCCTCGGCATTTATGCCCCTCCGGCGCATTTGGCAAGGTCTGCGCCGCTTCAAAAGTGAAATTCTTCGTCAGCCGCGCGCGCACCGCTCAGACTCCGCGTTGGGTCGGGCTCCAAATGAATTTGTGCATCTGGAGTTGAAAACGAACGTCGAGTTTATCCGCCAAAATCCATTCGACGATTTCCCGTGGATCAATCCGGCCGAAGATTGGCGAGAAGAGCACCGCGTGACAGCGCGATAGGAGATTGTGGCGCTGCATTTTATCGCGCGACCATTCGTAATCTTCGCGTGATCCCATTACGAATTTCACCTCATCACGCGAACTAAGATGATCGATGTTCGACCAAAGGTTCTTTTCGACTTCGCCGCTGCCGGGCGTCTTCAAATCCATGATCCGATGGACGCGCGGATCGACCGTTGAGATGTCGTGAGCGCCACTGGTTTCGAGCAAAACCGCGTAGGCCGCGTCGCACAACATCGACATTAACGGCAGAACATTCTTCTGCAATAGCGGTTCACCACCGGTGATCTCCACTAGAGGACATCGAAACGCCTGAACCACATCCACGATCTCCTTGAGAGTTTGTTTCTTCCCTTCGTAAAAGGCGTACTCCGTATCGCAATAGTTGCAGCGCAGATCGCAGAACGTGAGCCGCACAAAGACGCAGGGCCGCCCCATCCAGGTGCTTTCACCCTGGATCGAGTGATAAATCTCGTTAATCGTCAGCGTTTTTTCGCGCTCGGGCGTTTCCTGAGAACGTTGCACGCTCGACGATCTTACCGGAAAAGCCGCAAGGCAAGCTCCCTTACTTAACTAACCGGGAAGAATCAGAGACCGCACTTTGAACAGGCTTCGGAGATGCTAGAGCGGGATCGAATCAGAGACGCCAAATACGTATCGACAGAGGGCGCGCTATTGATTCGCGCCAGGTTGGAAGGATTTTGAAGCCGCGAGAAGATGGCGTAGGCAATTTTGTTGCGGGGAACGCTTCTCTCGCCGTAGCCAGAGGGAATGTTGCTCGACCAGTAGCGGACGTACTGCACGCCCAAATGGTTCTCCGTGCCGAGAAAAATGGTGGAATGGCCGTGCTCACGCCTGCCCACCTGCCGGGACCAGAAAATTTTCATGAAATCGCCCGGCTTGGCCTGCGCAAAGCCGTCGAAATTTTGACCAAGCCCCAATTCGCGAAAGAGACGCGCGGTGCCCGGTCCATTCGCATTCCAACGGCCCCAGATGCCTTCGCCGTCACGCTGATTCCGAATCATTAGTTGCCCCAAGGTGGCGTAGTCGAGATGAAGCTCATCCCGGGCGCGTAAAGCTTCGAGCGTCCTGATGAACACGAGATATGTCGCACCCGAGCAGAAACTCGGGGAGGCAGTCGAAGGCAGAATAAAAAATTTCCCGGACTCAAAATGTGCCGAGGATTGGAGGCGGATCTTCGCAAAATGTGAGACAGAATAACGCCCACCGTTCGGCATCTGTTTGATCTGTTCGAGAACCAGACTGTTGTAATCGCCGGCGAACGATACGCAGGCTGTGAATCTCAAGGCTGCGGCAAAAATCGCCAGCCGAACGCTTTTCACCGCGGATAACTAAACACCAAATTGGCATCTGGCAACCGCGGCTAGCGTCCCCTGGTAGGAGCATCGAAAACCAGCTGCTGCACCGACCACGACTTTAGCGTGGTCGCAAGACCAGAAATGAACGCATCCGGTGCCGGCAAACGGAGAGAATCTGCGGTTGGTCGGCATTTAACGATGCGCCAATTCTGTTGTAATCTGCGACCGACGTTACGGGTTGTTGATTTATTTCTTCGATCACATCGCCCTTCTGCAATTCCGCCGCGCCACTATCCGGATCGACGCCGGTAACGACAACACCATGAATATTGCTTGGCAAATCGAGCTGGCGCGCGAGCTCTGGGGTCAGCTCGTCAACGTGGATTGACGCGAGGGGGCTGCTCGCCGCCTCCTGACCTTCCGACCCCGGCGTCTGCGGCTGAGATGGTGGCTGCGCAGGTCGACGCAAACTACCAGACGTTTGATAATTAACAGGCTGCTCTTTGATCTGCACGCTTACCGTCAACGGCTTGCCATCACGCATAATTTCAAGCGCAAGTTTTTTATTTAGCTCGGTCTGCGCCACCATGCTTCTGAGCGCGTTGAAATTGTTTACGTCATGGCCATCGAACTTGTGAATAACATCGCCTTGCTGAAGGCCCGCTTGGGCCGCCGGCGACCCTGGAACCACGTCATCAACAGTCACACCTTCGCTTTCTGTGCTGCTTTGCCCGGGTTGCAATGCGCGTGTCTGGATTCCAAGATAACCGCGAATAATCCGGCCCTGCTTCAATAAGCTTTCGAGCGCCGTTCGAACCGTGTTCGATGGAATCGCAAAGCCGATGCCTTGGGAGCCCCCGCTGCGTGAAATGATGGCCGTATTGATGCCAATGACTTCACCGCGCAAGTTGATTAGCGGACCGCCGCTGTTGCCGGGATTAATTGCCGCATCAGTTTGCAGTAGATCACCGAAAGCATCGGTGCGATTGGGCCGGCCCTTCGAGCTAATGATCCCGTCCGTCACGGTTTCGTCGAATCCGAATGGATTGCCAATCGCCAGAACAAAGTCCCCGGTTTGCACCTTATCCGAATCGGCGAGTTTGAGTGGCTTGACGCCCGGATCGTCGATCTTGAGCACGGCCAGATCGAGTTGAGAATCCGCACCTACTAATCGCGCCTTTTTTGTCCGCCCGTCGCTGAGCTGCACTTCAATTTCATCCACTTGATCAACAACGTGATTATTCGTGATGATGTGGCCCTCGTTCGTCACAATCACCCCGGAGCCGAGCGAGTTTTGCACTAACGCCTCGTCCTGCCGCGAACGAAACCGGGAATTGCCAAAGAAAAATTCGAACGGATCAAGCCCGTATTCCCGCCGGATGCCAATCTTTTTCGAGGTCTTCACTGCGACAACGGCTGGGACAACGCTTTGTACGAGCGTGCGCCGCTCTTCATTCAATGCCTCAAGAGATGCGACCTGTTTTGGATTGACCTGAGGCTCTGAAGCCAGCGTATATTTCTCCACTGTTCGTGCCGGCTGCAAATTCAGATCCCCATGCTTGAGCCGGTAATTGTAAAGCAACGAGATGCCTGCACTTATGAGCAGAACAAAGAGCAAAAATTTCGCGAGGTTCTTCATTAACTGACGTTTGAAAAAGTTCGTCCCTGTTCTTCGACAATCAAACGCCGGAAACGTTGATTCTCAGGCAATTCCAGTTGAGGATCAGCCTCAAGGACCGATATCGCTGCGACCCGGGCACGCCGCATCAAATCCGCATCCGTCTTCAAGTTGCCGATTTTCAGCGCTGGCAAGCCGCTTTGCGCTGTGCCAAGCAAATCGCCGGGTCCACGCAATTCCCAGTCTGCTTCGGCTACCTCGAAGCCGTTACTTGTTCTTTCCAAGACGGCGAGCTTTGCCGAAGTCTCCGGGGCTTGGCCGGAAGTCAACAAAATGCAATACGATTTATGCTGCCCACGGCCGATCCGTCCCCGAAGCTGATGAAGTTGGGCCAGCCCAAATCGCTCTGCATTTTCAACCAGCATCACACCGGCATTGGGGACATCGATGCCAACCTCAATCACAGTGGTGCTGATCAACGCCTTCGTTTCACCGTAACGGAACCGCTCCATGATATCCTGCCTCTCGGATGCCAGAATCCGTCCATGAAGTAACTCACACGGATACGGATATAATCGTTCCCGCCACAACTCGTACTCGGCCGCCGCCGCTTTTACATCCAACTTTTCACTCTCGTCGATCAGCGGATAAACCACGTAGAGTTGCCGCCCCGCTTCCAATTGCGTTCGCAAAAATCCCAGAACCTCACCGAGCTTCGATTCGTGGCGCACCGCGGTCACGATTTTTCCCCGGTTGCGAGGCATCTCATCGATCACTGAAACATCGAGATCACCGTAAATCGTCATCGTCAAAGTGCGCGGAATAGGCGTGGCCGTCATCACCAGTACGTCGGGCGCTGGTTCCCGCGCTGTTAGTCGAGCACGCTGGGCAACACCGAACTTGTGCTGTTCGTCAATGACAACGAGCCCGAGGTTCGAAAATGAGACCGTATCGTACAGCAGCGCATGCGTGCCAATGAATACGTCTGGATCTTGATCCCCGGCAAGCAACGGCAGAAAATTGTCCTCCTGTCGCGCGGCAGTTCGCAACACCATACGCACGCCGAGCGGTTCGAGCCAGCGCCGCAAAACAGCGTAATGTTGCTCGGCCAGAATCTGCGTCGGTGCCATGAATGCGGCCTGATATCCAGCTTCCATCGCAAATAGGATTGCCGCGATCGCGACAACCGTCTTCCCTGAGCCGACGTCTCCCTGCAACAAACGCGTCATCGGATGACCCGCTGCGAGGTCCCGCCGGATTTCTGCGATGACTCTTGACTGCGCGCCGGTTAGTTCAAACGGCAAGTTACTTAGAAATTTACCGAGCAACGCGCCAGATCCACAGTGCGCCTGGCTTATCCGAATTGATGCATTGAAGCGTCGGGCTGCAATCAGCATTTGCACCGCAAAGAATTCTGAGAGCACCAGGTGCTCACGAGCAGTATCCCGGGCCTCCCAGTTTTCCGGAAAATGAATTCCGCGAACCGCGTCCCATCTCGTGCTATGAACCAAGCCGCTCGGCGCATTCGTTTCCAAATCTGCGCCGGAAGTTGCATTCAGCAGGCGGTAAATGATGCTGCGCAAGACGCGTTGCGAAAGACCTTCCGTCGCAGGATAAATCGGCGCGATGCGCCGAAAATGGATCGAAATTTCCTCATCATTCTCAATGACCTCGAACTCAGGATGATCCATGCAAATCCTCTTCCCACGCAGACGCGGCTTGCCAAAGACGACCAAGCGTTGCCCGGTTCCAATCATCTTCTGTACGTAATGCAGGTTGAACCACCGGCACACGAGTGGTTCGCTGAGAGCAGTTGGTTGCAACTCTTGCAGCGTTGCCTCGAAAATTTTTTTCCAGCCGCCAAAACGGCGGAGCGAAGTTTTGATCACCTCGCCGCAAAGACAAATAGGAACGTCACTTTCCTCGCGCGGAAATTTCGGGAACTCCCTTCGATCTTCATGGCGACGCGGAAAATGTGTGAGTAAATCCTCCGCAGTCTCAATGCCGAGGCGGCGCAGGGCAAGCAGACGGGGACGCGGGATCCAATCCAGTTCTTCAAGCGGCTGCGAAATTCCCAGTCTCTTAGGGAGCGGTCGCCGCGGCGACCTGGTGACGGTACCCTCACCGCCCCGAAATATTCCTTTCCTGGTAGCGTCGCTCATTCGATCGGAGCCGCCGTACGCACTGCTTCTACCTGCATATTAAGCAAGGTCTCATCTTCGTATTGACTTGCTCCAATGCGAAACGCGACATCCCACGGCGCGGGCGGCAACGATTCAGTAGCCGCTCCGAAATAAACGGCGCGCTGATGATAATTGTGCTGGCGAAGGCGCAAAATGAGATGTTTATCGTTCACTACTCGCGGCGGCGCTACCGGCTCGACTTCGCGCACAAAGAAAAGCGGTTGCGGGTTGCCGTTGCCAAAGGGCTGCAGCATTTCGTGCCATCGCAGAAGATCGAAGTTAAGATCGGACAACGCTAGCTCGTGATCGAGATGCAAACAGGGCTGCAAGCTTTCATCCGAGAGCAACTCACGTGTCACCCGGCGAAACTCCGCCGCGAACATGTCCATCTTCTCCTGGTGAATCGTAAGGCCAACCGCCATCTCGTGGCCGCCAAATTTCTCCAGTGACTCGGCACAACAATTCAGCGCTTCGACCAAATTGAAACCTGCGATACTGCGTCCACTACCTTTTCCCATACCGTTTTCCTCAAGTCCAATCACAATCGCTGGCCGATGATATTTCCGGGAAATTCGCGACGCGACAATTCCTACCACGCCGGAATGCCAGCCATGCCCCGCGAGGACGATTGCTGCGTCCTGGCCTGGATCGAACTCGCGACTGATCCGCTCTTCGGCAGCGAGAAAGACCTGCTTTTCAATTTCCTGCCGCTCCCGATTCTGCTTGTCCAGAAAATCTGCAAGCGCCGTAGCTTCACTTTCGTCTTTGGTAAGAAGAAGCTGCAGCGATTTCTCGGCAGTGCTTAAGCGTCCCGCCGCGTTCAGTCGAGGTCCGATTCGGAACCCAATATCGTCCGTCGAAATCGGCAGCCGCACACCGCTGAGCTCGATCAATTTCCTCAAACCTTGCCGTGTCGATCTTGCGATTTCGATCGCACCGCGCTGGACAAAAGTCCGGTTTTCTCCATGCAATGGGACAATGTCTGCGACCGTGCCCAGAGCGACGAGATCGAGCTTCGATTTGAGATCGAAGTCGAATAGCGGTCTCGTTTTCAAAAGGGCGTGACAAAGTTTGAACACGATTCCGACACTGCACAAATAGCGTAACCGCGATTCTGGATTGATTTTCGGATTCACGATCGCCGCGCATTCTGGCAACGTTGATTTTGGCTCATGATGATCGAGAACGATCACATCCACGCCTCGCCGCCCAAGATCGGCGATCTCGTCTACTGATGCCGTGCCGCAGTCGAGCGAAATCAGGAGTTGCGGACGATGTCGCTCGAGGCAGCGCTCCACACTTTCGCGGCTCAGGCCATAGCCCTCCTCCATTCGTAAGGGCAGAAATAGCTGTGGGCTGCCGCCGTAAGCGCACAACATTTCCGTCAGGAGCGCGATCGAAGTCACGCCGTCCACATCATAATCACCAAAGAGCGCGATGCGCTCATTTCGATCCAACGCAGCCAGAATTCGCTGCACAGCTGCCCGAACGTTCGGAAGCAAAAATGGATCGCTTAATGAGCTGAGACGCGGCCGTAGAAATGTTTCTACTTCTTCCGCTTTCGTGAAGCCTTTGCGCATAAGCAGCCGAGCGATACACGCCGAGCCGCAGATCTCAGTCCACGAAATCGGCCAGCCATTCAGTTCCTCAGGCGGTACAATGATCCATTGCCTTTGCACCTATCAGTTTATTCGCGCACAAGTTCCTGACAAGACACCGCGATTGTTTGCGTCAGGTTTACAAACACGCTCGACTCGACAAACGACGCTTTTCGATACAAAAAGTTAGGGTTTCTATGAGACTGGCCCGCTCGATACTGCTCATTTGCATTGTTCTTCTCCTCGTCTATGGCGTGTCCCCGTACTTTTCATTCTGGCGATTCACGGTTGCGCTTCGATCTGGTGATAGCGCGGCGATCAGTTCGCATGTCAATTTCCCTGCTATTCGCGGATCGATGAAGAAGCAGCTTGTGGCGCGGTTCGCCCACACGACGACCAGTCACAAACGATGGAGCAACCTTGGCCCAACGTTGATCGACGCAATCGTTGATGCATATGCCACTCCCGACGGTATTGCGGCGCTTTTTTCTAACCCAGGAGCGTTGAAAAGCCTCCAGA
>Ga0126381_100006833_pt1 | contig 12662 bp, 11 predicted proteins | sample PanSoiMetPlot_28_FD_96465 | JGI IMG/M metagenome (GOLD analysis project Ga0126381, IMG submission 96465) | Tropical forest soil microbial communities from Panama - MetaG Plot_28 | ecosystem: Environmental > Terrestrial > Soil > Tropical forest > Bulk soil | place: Panama | collected 2016-02-17
GATCGGCGGAGCCGGTGCTGCCGCCGGCCTGCTGGCCGGCGGGATCTTGACAACCTGGCTCGGCTGGCGATCGGTGTTCCTGGTGAACGTGCCCGTCGGCGTGGCGGCCGGCCTGCTGAGCCTGCACCTGGTGCCGCGGCACAAGCCCCGGCGCCGGTTGGTCCGCGAGCTCGACCTGCCCGGCGCGGCGCTGGCGGTCGCGGGGCTGGTGACGGCCGCCTACGCGCTCGCGGGCGCGCCGGCCCACGGCTGGGGATCGGCCCGGACCCTGCTACTGCTGGCCCTGGCGTCCGTCCTGCTGGCCGGGTTCGCCGCGGCCGAGCGGTCAGCGCGGCGGCCGCTAGTGCCCGCGCAGATCTGGCGAACCCGGTCGCTGGTCGCCGGCGTGCTGGTCATGTTCGCCGCCACCGGGATCCTGGTCGGCACGTTCTTTTTGAACTCGCTGTACCTGCAAGGCGTGCAGCACGCCTCGCCACTGCGAGTGGGCCTGGAGTTCCTCCCGCTCGCCCTGGTGATCGGCGCGGGCGCGCACCTCGCCGCGCGGCTGCTGCCGCGGGCGGGGTCACGGTCGCTGATCGTCGCGGGCCTGGTGCTGATGGGAGCAGGAGCGCTGCTGCTCACCGGGGTGTCCGCCCGCTCCGGTTACCTGACCGGCTTCCTGCCGGGCCTGCTCGTGGTGGGGCTGGGCACCGGCCTGGTGTTCCCGGCCACCGCCGTCACCGCGATGAGCGACATCGCCGACGATCGGGCGGGGATCGCCTCGGGCCTGATGACCACCGCGCATGAGATCGGTGCCGCGCTGGGGGTCGCGGTGTTCTCGGCGGTGGCCGTGGCGGTAGGCGGCGGGATCGCGGCCGGCTACCGGCACGGCTTCATGGTCGCCGCGGCGGTCGCCGCCGGGCTTGCCGTCGTCGCCGCGCTGACGGTCCCATTGGTCCGGCCCGCGGCCGGTACCCGCGTGGCGGTGCACTGACATGGCAGCGGCCCAGCGAACCACCGGCTACCAGCGCGAAGTCGCCGAGCGGAACGTCGAAGCGATCCTGGACGCGGCGGAGGAACTGCTGGCCTCGCAGGGGCACGCCAGCATCACGGCGGTGGCCGCACAGGCGGGAGTATCCCGGGTCACGGTCTACGCGCACTTCCCGGACTGGACGGCACTCCTCGAGGCGGCCGTGGAGCGTGCCGTGCGCCAGACGATGACAGCCCTGGAGTCCGTGCACCCGCAGGACGGGCCGCCCGCCGAGGCGCTGGACCGGATGATCGCCGCGACCTGGCAGCACCTGGCCCGGTACAAGGCGATGGCCGCGGCGGTGGCCGAGCTGCTGAGCCCCGAGGCCGTCACGCGGACCCACCAGGCCGCGCACCACACCATCGGCGCGCTGCTGGAGCGCGGGCAGGCAGACGGATCCTTCCGCACCGACCTGCCTCTCCGGTGGCTGGTGACAGCGTCCATCGCGCTCGTGCACGCCTGCGCCGACGAGGTTCGGGCCGGCCACATCGACGAGCACGACGCGATCCGCATCCTCACCACCACGGTCCACGACCTGCTCACCGGAACACAAACCAGGAGGTAGCCTGGCCATGCACGCCACTGAACCACCGGTCACCCAGGACGCCGCTGGGCAGCGGTTCGTGGTGCGCCCGCGCCCGACCGCAGCCGGCCAGGACGGTAGGGATGACTGAGCCCATCGCGCTGACCCCGATCGGCGTGGTCCGCGGCAGCCGGTCCCAGATCGTCGAGGACCACTGGGGCGCCGTAGTGTCGCGACTGGTCCTGGACCCTGAGGTTCTGGATCAGGCTGCCACCGACGGGCTCAGCGAGTTCTCCCACATCGAGGTGGTCTTCTTTCCACCGGGAGACCAGGGTCCGGCGCGGCGCCACGCACCCGCGAGGTTACCCGGCTTGGCCACAGGTCGGGGTCCTCGCCGGACACTCGCCGGTCCGCCCGAACCATCTCGGCGTCTCGGCCTGCGCCCCGCTGGAGGTCGCCGACCTGGAGCTGACTGTGCAGGGTCTCGACGCGATCGACGGGCCCGATCCTAGACATCAAGCCGTACGCGCCCGAGTTCCAGCCGGCCGACCCAGTGCGGGAGCCTGCCTAGATGCGCGAGCTAGTGGCTCGCTACTACTGACGCCCCAGGACGGCGACTGGTCTTTGAGACGACGATTGACCGCTGCCGTCTCCTCCTCGCCGAGGTGCCCCGCAGACCATGCCCGGCTGGCTGGAAGCCTTCATCACCGCCAACCCGGTCATCGTGGCGGCGGCTGATCGAGAGTGCGGTCACGAATACGGCAGCCCGCGCCGCCGTTTGGCATTGAAATTCCCAAACGGCTGGCGTGTGGCAGTCCTGGATCCGTGATCTGGCTGGGGCCCCGCCGGGGACGTGGCGGGGCGAGGCGGGCTCCCGAAGGTACCGCCTCGCCAGGCGGGTGCGCGCTGGCGCTGTCGCCGTGCCCAGCTATGGGCGAGGGCGGCCCGGGCTGTGGCGTTGGTCGCCGGAGAAGGGGCCGCCGGGGTAGGGGGAGGACCCACATGTGCAGCATCTGCGAGGTGTAGTGGTTCGTCCAGGCCGCGGGTTGCAGTCCCCCTACACGACGCCGAACCCGGCGACAGTCGCCTTGTTGTGCTCGCACACCACGAGGTGAGAGTGCCAGCGGGTCAGCTTTCTGGAATGTTTCGCCGCCGGGTTGCTGCGCTGGCCCGCCGGAATATTCCCGCTCGCGTGGCGGCGAGCGCGATCTGCGCCGCTTGGTCAGCAGCGGCCCTGTCCACGGGTTCGCCGGTAACCGTCAGCCGGAAGTAGATCGGGGCGACAAGGGCCCGCATGACCGCCGCCGGGTCGGCGTGCTCGGGTAGCTCGCCCCGCTCGATGGCGCGGTCTATCACCACCGCCGCGCGGAGGGGGCCGTACTCGAACAACTCGCGGCGGACATCGGAGATCCCTGGGATGCGGGCGGCGTCGGAGTACACGGCAGTGAAGATCATCCGGCCGGTGGGGCTGGTCACCCAGCCGACCAGTGACCGCGCGAGGTTGCGCAGGTCCTCCTCCAGGTTGCCGGTGTCGGGTATCGGGAAGTCCATGGCGATGTGCTCACCCAGTACGTCGGCGACCAGGCTTTCCCGGTCCGGCCAATGCCGGTAGATCGTCGTTTTGTGGACCCCGGCGCGCCGGGCGATGGCCTCGACGGTCAGCGCCGCATACCCGCTGTCGGCTAGCTCGGCCAGCGTCGCGGCCAGGACCGCGGCGCGCATTCTCGGGCCCCGGCCGGGCGGCGCGGGCCGCTTCCCAGGTTCCACCGCCCCTCCCCGATGCCTGAACAGTGCGCACTGCCTGGGTGAACGCTATCGCAACTCATAGTTGCGAACAAGTCGGGTGCAGCGCCGGACATGCCCAGCGCGGCACCGCGCCTGAGAGCCAGAGCGGCGGCCTATCGCAACTACAAGTTGCAATATTACCAGGTATATGGCACGCTGACTATCGCAACTCTGAGTTGCAAAGAGTGGGCGAGGCCAGTTGGCCGCCACAGAGAAGGAGCCCCAAATGTCCAGGTACGGCAGCGGTCAGGTCCGGAGTATCGACTTCGCCGGGGAGGTGCTGACGCCCGGGATGGACGGCTATGGCGAGGCAGCCGCTACGGTGTTTGCCACCGGCACGCCCGATGTCGTCGTCCGGCCCGGCGCAGCGGGCGAGGTGGCCGCGGCTCTCCGGTACGCGGCCGAGGCCGGTCTAACGGTCTCGGTGCGGTCCGGCGGTCACAGCGCGGCCGGGCTCAGCACGCACACCGACGGCATGGTCATCGACCTGAGGCGGATCAGCCGCGTCGAAGTCATAGACCAGGCCACCCGGCGCGTCCGCATCGGCGCGGGAGCGACCTGGGGGGCGGTGGCCGCTGCCTTGCAGCCACACGGGCTCGCCATCACGGCCGGCGACACCAACCAGGTGGGCGTCGGCGGATTGACCCTGGGCGGCGGGATCGGCTGGATGGTCCGCCGCTACGGGCTGGCCATCGACAACCTCGCCGGCGCGGACCTGGTCACGGCCGACGGGCGGCTGCTGCACGCCGACACCGATCACCACAGCGACCTGTTCTGGGCGCTGCGCGGCGGGGGCGGCAACTTCGGCGTCGTCGTCAGCTTCGACTTCTTCGCCCAACCAGTCACATCGGTGCACTACGGCGCGATCAGCTACCAGCCGGGTGACCTGCCGCAGCTGATCAGACGCTGGCATGACCTCATGCGGGCCAGTGACGAAAACCTCACCACCACCCTCACCCTGTTGGCTATCATGCCCGGCCCGCCCGCCTCGGCCACGCTGCAGTGCTGCTACGCCGGCCCGGACCGCACTGCCGCGGCCCGGGCGCTAGACCCGTTCCGCCAGCTCACCACAATGGCCAGCGATGACATCCGGGCCATGCCTTACGCCAACGTACTGGAGGACGCCCACCACCCGGCCGGAGTGCGCATCGAGGTCTGCAACACCCTGGTCCCGCAGCTCGGTGACGAGCTCATCGCCGCTATCGAGGAACTGCTCGGCGGCGGCGGCGTAGTGCTGACGCTGCGGAGCCTGGGCGGCGCATTCTCCCGCGTCCCGCCGGACGCGACCGCCTTCGCCCACCGGGACGCCGAGGCCATGCTCATAGCGGGCATGCTCCTCCCGGCTGACCCGGCACCCGGACAGGTCGAGGAAGCACAGGCCCGGTGGGCCGCGGTCGGGATCCACGGCTCGGGGGCCTACGTCAACTTCGCCGGATCAGCAACCGAGGCCGACCTGGCAGCCATCTACCCGCCGGCCACCCACCAGCGCCTGTCGGCGGTCAAACGAGCCTACGACCCCGGCAATGCCTTCCGGCGCAACCACAACATCCGCCCAGGTCACAGCTGAATGAGCCGACGGCGTCGCGGCGCCGATACCGGCACCAGGCCATGAGCGCCCACAGACCCGGCAGCACGCCACATTTCTAATTGCATCGATGGACTGGAGGTCCTCTGGTGAGAGCCTTGGTGCTCGGGGGATACGGCGCCGTCGGCGCCCGGATCGTCGCGCAGCTGCGGGCTGACGGCGACGCCGCGGTCGCCGCCGGCCGGGACCCGGCCCGGGCCGACCGGGTGGTCAACCTCGCCGACGCCAGCACCCTGCAAGCGGCGCTGTCCGGTGTCGACGTCGTCGTCAGCGCCGCCGGGGTGGAGGACCCGGCCGTGGCCGCGCTGATCACCGATCACGGTGCGGCGTTCGTCGATATCACCGCCTCCACCGGGTATGTCGCCGCGCTGGAGCGGCTCGGCCCGCCCCGGCCGGTGCTGCTGAGCGTGGGGCTGGCGCCGGGGCTGACCAACCTGCTCGCGGCCGCCGTGCACGCCGCCGCCCCCGGGCCGGTCGACCTCGCGGTCTTCCCCGGCGCCGGGGAACGGCACGGCGCGGCCGCGGTCGCCTGGACCTACCGGCTGCTGGGCCGCCGGTTCGGCGATCCCGGCACCGGCGGACAGGTCCGCAACTACACCCAGCCGCGGCGCTTCAACCTGCCCGGGCAAGGCCGGCGGCGGCTGTACCGGGCCGACTTCTGCGACCAGCACGTGCTCACCCGCGACCTGGGGGTGCCGGTGCGGACCTACTTCGGCGTGGACTCCCGGCTGGCGACCGCCGCGCTCGCCGCGCTGACCTGGATCCCGGGCGCATCCCGCGCGCCACGGAGGCTGCCCCTGCCCGGCGGCGACCGGTGGCTGGTGCTGGCCCGCGCGGAGGACGGGACCAGCCGGTGGGCCAGCGGGCAGGTCGAGGCACACGCCACCGCAGTGCTCGCCGCCGGCGTCCACCACCTCCACCAGGTGCTGACCCTCGCCGACGTCCCCACCGGACGCGGGATCCACCTGGAGCGGCGCACCCCAGGTGAGGTCGGCTAATCTCCCCCGGGAGCGCAGTACCCAGTGGTCTGGCTAACCGAGGCTCCCCGCCAGGTCTTTGGGGCCGGCCGGGTGCGGCAGCTACCCGAATTATCAGGGCCCGCATCTCTCGCCTTCAAGATCGCTTCCCCGAACTCCTCCACAAGCTGTGGCGCGCCCAGCACGGCTCTGGCGCTCAGCAAGAATCTCAAGGGCCGTGCAGGGCACGAGATGGCGGCTCCGCTGAGAAAGCTCAAAACGTGATTGGGCAAACAGGTCACACGCCAGCGCACGTTCTCACTCATGTCCGCCGCCTGCTGCTCCCGGGACTTAGTGACTGTTGGGTATGCGGGTGATCACGTGGTGCGGTTGCTCCAGCGAATCTGTTCGCCGGCCAGGCGGGTAGTCATGAGCCGGATCATCGCGATTTTGATCATGGTTTCGGAGTTGGTGGTCAGGCGTTCGTAGTCGCGGGCGAGGCGGCGGTTGCGGACCAGCCAGCCGAACGTGCGCTCCACGACCCAGCGGCGCGGCAGCACCTGGAAGCCCTTCACATCGTCGCTGCGTTTGACGATCGCGACGACCAGCCGCAGCTTGGCAGCCGCCCAGGCCGGCAGGGAGTTGTCGATGCGGTTGGCGTAGCCGCCATCGGCCCAGACCAGCCCGACGGTGGGGAACGCGGCGGCCAGCCGGGCCAAGATGGCCCGTCCGCCGGGCGGTCTTGCACCGCGGCGGAGGTGACCATCACCACCAGCACCAGCCCGAGGGTGTCGACCACCAGGTGCCGCTTGCGGCCCCGGGTCCGTTTGGCCATATCGAACCCGCGGGCTTGGCCGCCCTCGCCGGAGGCGATCGACTGGGCATCCAGCACCGCGGCCGACGGCTCGGGGTCGCGGCCGTCGGCGGCGCGGACCAGGTCCCGGAGCGTGTCGTGGACGCGGTCCCAGGTGCCGTCGCGTCGCCAGTGCCGGTACCAGCGGTAGGCCGCATCCCACGGCAGCAGATCCCGCGGGATCATCCGCCACTGGCAGCCCGACCGCAGCACGAAGAAGATCGCATCCAGCACCAGCCGATCGTCGTACCTGCGTCTCGCGCCGCCCTTGCGCGCATCACGCACCGGCATCAGCGGCTGCAGGACCGCCCAGCCGGCATCGGACAGATCAGACGGATAGCATCGACGGGCGTCCCCGTCGGGTTTGTCGTTGCACACACAGCGCGATCTTGACGGGGAACGCTTCGTTTCACCGTCGGCCACGCCGACCGTGATCAACACGGGACAGCGGTCAGCGACCACCCGCAACCCAACAAGTCACTAAGGTCGGTTCCTCCTGCCGCGGACAGATGCGATTCCTTTCCCGGCCGCAGCCGGTCTTTATTGTCGATGGCTCCGTGACGGGCACCTGCCGCGCCATGGCGCCTCCTGCAGCTATCCCGGAACAGCTGTCTGAGCGTGGAAGGGGCGCAGGGATGTCGAGCAAGCAGTCCGAGGCGGTCAGGAGGCGCTGGGAGGCGGCTCGGCTGGCCATGGTACAGCCCGGCGGCGAGGGGCCGGATGATGAGTCGTGGGGGGATCTCACCGCAGAACCACGCGAGGTCGATTACCTGGAGACCGAGGCCGGCGGCCGCCCGGCGATGTGGGCGGTGCCGAAGCGCAGCAACACCGACCGGGTGCTGTTGTGCATGCACGGCGGAGGATTCGTCAGCGGCTCGATCTACACGCACCGCAAGATGTTCGGCCACCTTGCCAAGGCGGCCGGCGCGCGGGCGCTGCTGGTGGGCTACCGGCTGCTACCAGAAGGGGGCGTGTACCCGGTGCCGGCGGTTGAGGTGGTCACCGCGTACCAGTGGCTGCTAGATCAAGGGACCGCGGCCGGGCACATCGCGTTCGCCGGTGATTCGACCGGGGGCTGGCTGGCGATCACGGCGCAGTTGCGTGCCCGGGACCAGGGCCTGCCGCTGCCGGCCGCGGCGTTGCTGCTCTGCCCGGTGGTGGACATGGAGGTCAGCGGGGAATCGTATGAGACCAACCGCGACAAGGACCCCTTCTTCGCCAAAGAGCTCGTGCGCGGACTGGCGGGCAGCTTCCTGAGCGAGGCCGGCGACCCCCGTGATCCGCTGGCCAACCCGCTGTACGCCGACCTTTCCGGCCTCGGCCCGGTCTACATCCAAGCGGGCGGGGATGAGACGCTGCTCGACGACGCCCGCCGGCTGGAGGAGCATGCCAGGAAGGCGGGCGTCGACGCGCGGCTCGATATCTTCCCCGGCATGCTGCACACCTTCCAAATGGCGGCCGGCCGTGCACCGGAGGCCGACGACGCGATCCGCAGGCTGGCCGGCTGGGTACGGCCCACGCTCGGCCTGTGAGTTCCATGCCACGGGGTATGGGCGACCACGAGGAACGGCGATGACAGACCGGTCAGGCGAGTTCGTCCAGAACACCGAGCGGTTCCGGCATGAGCTGCTGGCGCACTGCTACCGGATGCTCGGCTCGGCCGACGAGGCCGAGGATCTGGTGCAGGAGACCTATCTGCGGGCCTGGCGGTCCTACGGCACCTTCGAGGGCCGGTCTTCGCTGCGTGCCTGGCTCTACCGCATCGCCACCAATGCCTGCCTGACGGCGCTCGAGCAGCGCGGCAGGCGGGCGCTGCCGTCCGGCCTGGGCGGTCCTGCCAGCGACCCCGACGCCCCGCCCGGGCCGGCCGGACCCGACGCGGCCTGGCTGGAGCCGGTTCCGGACGCGCTGGTCACCCCGGACTCCGCTGACCCCGCGACCATCGTTACCGTGCGCGAGAGCCTGCGGCTCGCGCTCATCGCCGGCCTGCAGTACCTGCCCGCACGGCAGCGGGCGGTATTCCTGCTCCGGGAGGTGCTCGGCTTCCCGGCCGCCGAGGTCGCGGCCATGCTCGGCACCTCGACCGCGGCGGTCAAAAGCACGCTGCAGCGAGCCCGCGCCCGGCTTGAGGAAGCGGCCCCGGAACCAGACCGCATCATCGAGCCCACCGAACCGCGGGCCCGGGAACTGCTCGGCTGGTACATCGACGGCTTCGAGAAAGCCGACACCGCCGCCCTGGAAAAAGCGCTGCGCGCCGACGCCGCGATCGAACTGGTCGGCACCCGCACCTGGTTCTCCGGCCGCGCGACCTGCCTGCGCTACCTCGCGCACGTGATCGGATCACCCGGAGACTGGCTGATGACCCCCACCGTCGCCAACGGCCAGCCCGCCGCGGCCACCTACCACCGCGATGGCGACGGGACCTACCACGCCCTCGGCATCGCCATCCTCACCGTCACCCCCGCGGGCATCACCCGCATCACCGTCTTCGGCGGCGGCCCTGGCCTGGTCGTCAAGTCCGGCCTCCCATCTACCCACCCAGGACACACGCAATGACCCGCCCTCACCGCCCTGGCCGTGACCGGTACCGCTAGGAAAAGGACCCCCAGATCGCCGGTCGGCTATCCGCGGCTGGCAATGAAGGCATGCAGGCGGCACGCTGCGAACGGCCTGTAACTGTTTGGTGAACAAAGTCATGGTCTTACGCAGGGTAGTGCCACGCCATATCCGCGGCACGATCCCCACCCCCCTGGGCGAAGCCAACCTGACGGGCGAAACCGTGGAGAGCCCGGTGCGTCGAGAGGCCCCGCACGCCGGGCCCAGCGAGCGGCACGGGGAAACGGACCGGCAGCAAATACCAGCACCGCGCCCCATGCCGACTCAACCACCGGTTCGTCCCAGCGTTGACGGCCGGTGCCGGTGGGATCGAGGCTCATCAGCGCCAGGTACAGGCATTTCATCGCTGCCCGCTTGGCCGGCGAACAGATTCGCTGGAGCAACCGCACCACGTGATCACCCGCATACCCAACAGTCACTTAGACGACGACGGGCCGCGGATGATTCACCTCGCGTCATAGCATCGCACTCATAACAGATAATCCGTACGCCGCCTCTACCGGAATCCGTCAGCAAGTGCGGCACAAATATTCGGCGTTCCGCGCGGCGCCCGGCCGAATTTCGAGTCACAGTCCGTAACAAGCGCTGGCCAACGCCGGCGCGCAAATAGCCGCCTTGGTCTCAGGGGATCAACGCAACACCCCGTCCTCATCCAGTTGGATCTTGGGTGGAGGTGGGTGAATGGATCGGATTTCGGATGTAGAACGGCAGCGGATCGCCGAGCTGCTGGCTGAGGGTGCACCGGTGTGGCGGTTGCATCAGGAGATCAACCGCTCGCGGCATGCCATCCGGCGGGCGGTCATCGCGTTGCACCGCCCGGACAGGCGGGAGCCGAGGCGGTCACCGCTGAGGCTGTCGCTGGCGGAGCGGGAAGAGATCTCCCGGGGCCTGGTGGCTGGGGAGTCCCTCCGGGGATCGCGGGCCGGATCACGGCAGGCACATGGACGGAATGTGTGAGGCCTGGGTGCGCGCGCCGCGCGCGGGCATCAGCTTTCGCCTTGCTCGCGTTCCCCCACGTAGACGATCTGGCATTGATACTGGGTGAACTCGATCATCCCGGCAAAGCGGCGGGCGCGCTCGCGGAAGGGTTCGGAACGCTGTACGGCGGCAAGATGCTCCTTCGATTCCCATTGGAGGTAGTTGAAGACCCGCGTGCCGTCGACGCTTCGATGCGTACTGGCCGAGATGAAACCCGGCGCGGCCTTGGCGACCTCCTCGTTGATCTCGATCACGGTCTGAACGACCGTGTCCTGGTCCTCGGGCTGGACCTGGAAAACATTCACGAAGGTCGCGTAGCCGGCATCGGCAACGATAGTCGGCATGTGGCTCCTCTCATCGCGGCGAAAGTCTGCGCACCTCACGGCAGGCGAGCTTCGACTGTATGGACACCGGGCGGCGAAGGGAAACACAGATCCGCGATGGCTTCACCGGCGCCGTCGGTCAATCACGGCGCGGCGGTGACGCCGGAAACGCCGGGCTCTCGAACTAGCGCGACGAAGCGCTGCACGGCCGGGCGGCCGTCTCCGGCGCGGGACGCCACCGCAACCGGCGATGGCGGGATGTCAACCACCGGGATGAACACCAGCCCCGGCCAGCTCTGCGCGCGTGCGATCGAGTCCGGCAACAGACCGATCCCGGCGCCCGTGCGCGCCGCCTCCAACATGTCATCGAGCGTTCGGCAGCGGGCGCCTACCTGCAGCTTCTCCTGCCTTTGTTCCTGCACATGCCAGAAACTGCACCAGATCGGATCGGTGTCGACGTCCACCCAAGGTTCCCGTTCGATCTCGCGAAAGCGCACCGAGCGCCGATCGGCGAGAGGGTGATCGGCAGCGAGCATGACGAGCCGCGGCTCATCCCCGATCTCGTGTAGCTCCAGGCCTTCGGTGTCGAACGGCGGGCGCACGATAGCCACGTCGCTGGTCCCGCTGCGCAGGCCGCCGGAAGGATCGGCCAGGTCGAAGTGCTGTACGAGCACATGCACGCCCGGATGCGCCTCGCGATAGGCGCGCAACACTCTCGGCGTCACCTCGAGCGCGCTGGTGGTAGCCAATCCGACCCGCAGCAAGCCGGCCCGTCCCACCGCAATGTCCGCCGCGGCCTTCGCCGCATCGTCTGCCGCCGCCAGCGCGGCCCGCGCGTACGGCAGCCACGCCTCGCCCGCCTCGGTCAGCCGCACGCTGCGGGTCGTCCGCTCAAAGAGCCTGAATCTCAGCTGCGCCTCGAGTTGCGCGACGGCGGTGCTCAACGATTGCTGTCCAACATTGATGCGCTCCGCCGCGCGGGTGAAGTTGAGCGTTTCGGCCACCGCAAGAAAGTACTCGAGCTGGCGGATCTGAGGACGCAAAGCGATCATTTATTCCGGTCAGAGCACTCAAAGAGCCTGCGGGTCCGAGGCGTCTTGGCCTCTCCAAGGCCCCGTCGCCCACCCTAACGGCAAACACCTCCGATATTGGGAGCAGAAGGGGAGCGGTGCGGCTCGGCCAGGCTGCCTCAGAAGCAATCGTAACCATACGTGGGGCGCCGACCGGGCCGGACGCCGTTACCGGCCTGCTAGACCGGCGGCGCACTGACGTCGCATCGAGGGGTCAGGGGCCCCTCGAGCTCGACACCGCGGGGCCGGCCCGGCCGTGGCACGCGCCGTGGCGTGCCGATCCGGCGAGAGTGGGGAAGTGTCGGATTCTCGCTGCCGGCTCGGGAAGCGGTGGCTGAGCGGTGCGCGGAGCCGACAGCTCGCCCGGCCTGCACATGCTGAACGTGGTTGTCGCCGACATGGCGGCGAGCCTGGATTTGTATCGTCGGCTAGGTCACCATGCCGCAGGGCCAGGGCGCGGCCAGTCACACTGACCACAGCCGGGTTTGCCGGCCACCAGTCGCCATTCGACGCGTTCTGGGAGCCCGCTTTGCGAGCGTGGCCGATCCCGGCAGTCACCTCGGCCTGATGAGCCGAACCCACTCGGCATTCTCAACCGGACGTGTTCATACCCGCAGTCCGGCCGAGCACCCGTGACCGCCGTCCGGCCGGCAACAGAACCCCTGCGTCTCTCGCCCGCGTCACTGGTCGTCGACTTGAACGAGGCGCGCCCTACCCGCCGTTATGCTCGGCGATCTTGTTATCGAGATGGCCTTTCAACTGCGCCTGATGGATTGTTATGGCTGCCTGGTGGCCCGGTCTACTGTGGTGCCCGGTACCGATGGCCCTGTTGATGTGGGCACCGGACGATGCGTGGGCGCTGATGCTGAGGCCAGGGGCGAGACCGCCTTACGCGCGAGCGGCGGGACGCTGGCCGCAGGTGCCCGGCCAGATGGTAACGGTGTCCCCGCGGTGGGCGGTGGCA
>Ga0126381_100006834_pt1 | contig 12662 bp, 9 predicted proteins | sample PanSoiMetPlot_28_FD_96465 | JGI IMG/M metagenome (GOLD analysis project Ga0126381, IMG submission 96465) | Tropical forest soil microbial communities from Panama - MetaG Plot_28 | ecosystem: Environmental > Terrestrial > Soil > Tropical forest > Bulk soil | place: Panama | collected 2016-02-17
CGACTCACACGGCTCGTGCCACCCACTGAAGGCTGCCGCCTCCCATCAGGACCCTCGAGTTCCTCCGGTTGCCCGTTGACCCGGCGGATCCTGATGCAGGTGACCTGCTCCCTTCCCTCCGCGGAAATTACGCCGCCTCCTCAGTACTACGGAGCAGTCCGTCCCTGATTGGCCCGTCGGTACTTTCGGCCTCGCGGCTCTACCGCTTGTGCTTTTTCCCTTAACAGAACCAACCAGGTTCTCAAGTTCCGTACAAAAGCCCGGATCAGACTCACGCCTGCTCTGCACCGGACACCACATGGCCAGTAAGTAGGTACCTGCCCTGCTGTTCCCGAGGCAGAGAGTATGCCCCGGTTTTGATGCCGTCATAGTTCTGTTTCGATGCTTTACCCACAGGTTCGCTTTCGCCCGTCTTTCTGATCCCCACATGACGCGATCTATGTCACGCCTTTTAACCATAGCGTTCACCACCGCGGCCATTGGACCGTAGCAGCCTATGGCAGTTTGAAGCCTCCCACTACAGAGCGGCTCCGAAGGGCCCACCTTCATCTTTCGTACAGCACGACGCTTTCGCGTCTTCTTGACACAACCTCCCCCAGAACCGGCTTGAATCAACCGCGAAGGAAGCTCAAAACTCCTTTTGAGCCACCCTGCCCAAGCGCGTGTCCTGGAGCGCACCACAGCGGAAGAGACTAAAGTTCTTAACGTCGACGAGTTTGAAGCTCGGGACACCTGCCGCGTGTTGGGCTTTGACGAGATTGAACTCGGCTCCGTCAACATCACTCAAGACAAATGGCGGCCGGACATCTTCCTTGAGATAACTGACCTCAACGTCGGTCATCTCGATATTCCTGGCGTGGCGGATGAAAAAACCGTAAGCCGGCATGACACCATGGCGATACGGTTCCGGATATTCGGTCTCCTTCTCAGGCGGATCGATTGCGGCCTGTTCTTTCGAACCGCCTCCGGCATAGTAGATGCGAATGTGGTTGAGCTTCAGATCGTCGATGTTGTGGCCAGGAGTTCCGAGGATCATCGACCCGTAACGCGGATCGGCGTTGTATACAACGACGTTACTGATATTGACGCGGCGCAGCGCGCCGATGGGCGTACCCTCTGGGGCGCGCATCCGCTGGCCAAGCCGCACGTAAATGGGCGCATTGGCAATGTCGCGCATGGTGATGTTGGTGATGCTGACATCTTCGAGTTCGGCGCCGTCTACAGTTTCCAACGCAAGACCGCGCGAATAGTCGAATACGCAATTGGAAATCGTTATATTTCGGAACGAGCCCTCCGACTCGGTCCCGATTTTGATCCGGCCCGTGGGCCCGTTGCGCTCCGGTGGCGGTCCGAAGCGCTTGTAGCTTCCATCCAGGAATGTTCCATTTTCAAATCCGCTGACCTCGCAGTTGGTGATGGTCAAGTCCTCGCTAGCACGCGCGAAGCCAAGCGCGTGCGAGCCCTTGATCACGATCGCATCGTCCCACGGCGAATTCACGCTGCAATTGGAAATGCGGACGTGACGGCATGAATCGACATCGATTCCATCGCGATTTGTGTCGATCTTGACATTGTCGATGGTCAGATTGTCGACACCGGTGGCCAGGATCGCGAAGTGTCCGCCCATCAAGACGGAAACGTCGCGGATGATGATGTTGCGGCACAGCTTCAACGCGATCGCTTTGTTCCCCACCCGCTGGTCGGCCTGCTTGGTAAGGCCTTTTCCGTAAATCAGACCAGGCCCGATGATCGACACGTCGTGGATCTGTTCTCCCCAGATCAGGCTGTTGTGAAAGTAGGTGTGGCCGAAATCCTGGAATTTGTCCCACTGCTTTTGGTCGGTTTCGACTGGATCGTAAACGTCGGGATCGCCGGAAGCGAGAAGACGAGATCCCTGCTCAAAGAACAGCGTGATGTTGCTTTTCAGATGGATGGAGCCCGATAAGTACACGCCGGGCGGGAAATAAACGGTGCCACCTCCAGCCGCGTTGGCGGCGTCGATGGCCTGGTTAATGGAGCGCGTTACGAGCGTGTTACCGTCGCCGATCGCTCCGAAAGTTTTGATGTTGAACAGTACCGCGGGAGTTTGGGCGATTATCAAGTTCGCCGATCCGGCGAGCAACAGCAGGAACGCAATCCTTAGCCGGCTCATTCGCAATCTCGACTTTACAACGCAGGCGACTATGTTCAAAATAGATTGATTCGATTTTTCGAATCGATATCAGCGATGGGTGACGCGCGATGGATCTGCATCAGCTTCGAGTCTTTCAGGCGGCGGTGAAGGGCGGAGGATTTACGCGGGCTGGCGAGGAGTTGCATCTCTCGCAATCCACGGTGAGCCAGCACATCAAACTGCTGGAGGAAGAACTCGGCTGCCCGCTCTTCATGCGGGTGGGGAAACGGGTGCTCGTAACCGAATCGGGCGGTGTGCTGCTGCAATATGCCGAAAGAATCTTTCGCGACATCAAAAACGCTGAGATGGCGATACGAGAAATGAACGCATTACGGAGAGGCACGGTGCGATTCGGCGTAGGTCCGACCACGCTCACCTACCGCCTCCCGCACGTGCTTCGCGACTACCAGCGAAGGTTTCCCGACATCGAATTAATCGTGCTGAGCGGCACCACGGAGTTCCTCCTGGATGCGTTGAAGTCGCAGCACCTGGATCTAGCGGTAGTGATGCAGACGGGCCCTCAGCCAGGGTTGACGCTGACACCGTTGGGCGAGGAAGAAATGGTGGTGGTCTTGAATCGCGACCACCCTCTGGCAGCGAAGCGCACGCTTACGCCGGACGAATTGGCCACGCTACGTTTTATTCTTTACGAGAAGAAAACGGCGATGCAGAATCTGATCGATCGTTTTTTCGAGTCGCTCGAGATCTCGCCGACGATCAGCATGGAAGTGGAGAACAACGAAGCAATCAAGAGTTTGGTCCGCGTCGGACTCGGCGCGTCGATTCTGCCGCTGTGCGCGATCTCGAAAGAATCGTCCGACGCGACGCTTCGAATCCTTCGGGTAAAGGGCAAGCCGCTGGTGCGTCTTCTGAGTCTCGCGTCGGCCGACACAGAGATCCTGCCGCGAGCGATTCAGGAATTCGCTTCCATGCTGAAAGAGGCCCTGTGCGGACGCGCGCGGCCGCCGGAACGCTTAGGGCCGGAATCGGGTATGGCTCCCTCAGGCGCCGGGCCAAGAAAGCGCGCGAGTGCAGGCTCCGGCGGTCGGGCCCCGGAATAGACGCGCCCTATCTGCCGGAGGCGAGCGAATTGCGCAGCAACTCTGCGACAGCGGCGGTCAAAGCGCGCGGATAGTCAGTCTTGGGCGTTGCGAGCGCCTGTTGGCGCATCAGCCGCCGCCCTCGAACACGAAGTCTTTGAAATCGAAGCCCTTGTCCACGCAGTGCGTATTGCGGAAGAATCGAATAACCGAAGCCGGCTTCCACCAAACGCTTGATAACTTCCGTGTCGTCGGCTTCCATCGTCACTTGCGGAGCGATGGAAAGGTCAGCGAAGAAGCGATCGATCATGGATCGCATGTTGCTGGACTTCGGATAGAGCAGAAACGGGACGCCGGCCAGTTCGGAAGCTCGAACCGATCGAACCGCGCTGTTGGCCGATGGATGGCGCGCTGGCCGGAGCACCAGCAGTTCCTCCTCGAACAGCGGCACGATGGAAATTTCCTTCTGATTACAGGGAAGAGAAATCAAGCCCAGGTCGAAGGTGCGGTCGAGCAGGCCCGCGATAATTCCTTCCGTGGGCGCCACCGTGACGTGGATATCGGCCCGGGGAAAAGTCTTTCGCAGCATGCGAAGAGGAGGACCAAGCCGATGAATCAATGTCGTCGCACCGGTCGCAAATCGAAACGGCTTGGAATCACGTTCCGGTATGGCATCAAAGTCCTGCTGGATTTCCTGGACTTTCTTTAGAACTTCGCGCGCATGGTCCGCTAGCAGGAAAGCTTGCTGTGTGGGAATAATGCGCCTGCCGGAACGAACGAAAAGCTCGGTATGCAGTTCGGCGGATAGATTGTGGAGCTGCAGACTGACGGCGCCAGGGGATAGGAAAAGGTGCTCGGCAGCGCGTGTCACGCTAGAGTATTGCATCACGCCGAGAAAAATCTCCATCTGCCGCAAGTCCATGACCTTTTGATTATCCTAAACGATCTGTTTCGAACTCTGGTGGAATCTGGAAACTGGATCTTGGGCGTATACTGATTTCGGTCCGCAAAGCACGTTCTTATGTCGAAACGAGTTTGGAGAATTGCCGGTGGCGCCGCGAGCCCAACGCTGGTGGATTAGGAAGGTAGTCGCGGTCTTATTGCCGCTCGCATGCGTGGCTCTACTCGCTCAGACCCCCGGCAGGCGGGATTTTTTCGCAAGTAAGAAAAAGCTGCTGGCGATTGGCGATACGCGCACTGGGTTTCAGCACGACTCGGTGTCTCACGCACTCTCGGTGATCGAACAGATGGGGTACGAGTCCGGCGCCTACGTCACCTACATTCGAACCGATTCGCAACTCCTGACCAAGGGAAGGGTCGAGCGGCACGATCTGCGTACGCCGGACGCCGGCGCTGACGTCAACGCAAAGAATTTGGACTACTTCGACGCGATCCTTTTCTTGGGAACCGGCGAAGGCGATCTTTCCGAGCAACAGAAAAGAGATCTGCTCGCTTTCGTGCATGACGACGGCAAAGGGTTCGTAGGGGCGCACACGGCCACTGATGCGTACTTCACTTGGCCTGCTTTCGGTGAAATGATCGGAGGCTATTTCGACAATCACCCGTGGGGAGTTTTTGACGCACCCATAATTGTGGAGGATCGAAAGTTTCCAGCCATGCGAGAATTTCCGCCGGCGTTCACGGTTCGCGACGAAATTTACGTGATGAAATCTCCATATTCGAGTGAAAAAGTGCACGTGCTTGCACGTCTGGACTCGACCAAGCTCGATTACAGCAAGGCGCGCGGCCTGCATCGGAAGGACAAAGATTTTCCGGTCGCGTGGTACAAGAATTACGGCAAGGGACGAGTATTTTACTCGACCTTCGGCCATATGCCCGAATCATGGGACAATCCGGCGATCCGAAAAATGTACTTCGAGGCCATCCTGTGGTCAATGAGCGTAAAGGAGTAGAGCATGCCATACTCGCGTAGGAGTTTAGCAGCGTTGGTGCCCGGTTTCATTGCAACCGCGGCCGCGCAGCAGTCATCGAAGCACCTCCCTTCGCAGATGTTGAAGTTCGAGGATCTGCCGGTCAAGGCGAATGGTCCGAACAAGAGTCATGCAGTGCTGGACGGCGAGACGCATTCGGGATTCCCGGTGGAGGTGCACGTAACGGAGTTGGCCGCAGGCCAATCGCCCCATCCGCCGCATCACCATGTTCACGAGGAGATGTTCATGTTGCAGACGGGAGTTTTGGAGGCCACCATCAACGGGGTGACGAAGCGCATCACGCCGGGCTCTGTCTGTTACGTGAACTCCAACGAGGAACACGGGATTCGCAATCCCGGACCGGACCGCGCTGAATACTTCGTGGTCGCTCTGGGCGCAAAATCCTGATCGCAGTATGCGCGCAACTTTTCTCTTATTCGCTTTCGGGGGGCTCGCGTTTGCCGGCGCGCCCGAGATCACAATCGAAGTGCAGGACTACGGCACGATGCCGATGACCGGCGCGGTCGACGGCACTGGACAAGTGATGGGCCTTCTCTCCCGAGTAAACTTCTTGCGCGAAGAGCCAGGCGTCGCGCGAAAGCGTTTTTTCGTGAACGATCTCAACGGCCCCTTGTACATTCTCGACAAGGAAACCAAGAAATTCTCTACCTACCTCGATTTCAACGGACGCGCGGGACACACCGGCATTTTTCATAAGCTTCCTTACGAGAACGGCTTCGCTAACGGCTTTATCAGCTTTGCCTTCGATCCCGACTACGAGCGTAACGGCAAGTTCTACACAATTCATCTGGAAGATCCTGCGCTGCCGGGATCGAACTTGCCCGATAGCTCGAGCTTTCCCGGGCTGAAAACCTCAGGCTATGTCGTCACGGACCCGATTCACACTCCCGGGCCGGCGACCCGCGAGGCGGTATTGATCGAATGGACCGATACGAATCCGTCCGACACCATTTTCGAGGGCACGGCTCGCGAGCTGATGCGTGTGCAGTACAACACGCATATTCATCCCATGGGCGATCTCATTTTCAATCCTGCGGCCCAACGCGGTGACCCGGACTGGCGTGTGCTCTATGTCGCTTCCGGCGATGGAGGATCTGGCGAACAGCGCAACCCCGTGATGCGCTCCAATCCGCAGCGTCTCGACACAATGGTCGGAAAAATCCTGCGGATCATTCCTGACATCGACGAGCACAAGGATACTAGCATTACAAGCGAGAACGGCCGCTATCGTATCCCCAAGGACAATCCGTTTGTCCCGAAGAAAGGGGCGCGCCCGGAGATTTGGGCCTATGGTCTTCGCAATCCCAGCCGTCTGAGCTGGGATGTCGATCCTGCGCATCCTCAGAACGGTATCCTGATCGCTGAAGTAATCGGTCTGTACACTTGGGAAACAGTCGTGCTCGTGCACAAGGGAGCGAACTACGGTTACTCGCTGCGGGAGGGCAACCAGCGGCTCCAACCGAATAACCAGACCGGAGAGCGGCCCACTGACGACCGGATTCCCGTGCAGATCGGAGAGAACACAGACGGCGATGTGATCCCGAGTTATCCGGTAGTGCAGTATGGCCACGTCCAGGGCGGCGGTGACGCCATCTCGAGCGGCTATGTCTATCGCGGAAAAGCGATCCCTGCTTTGCGCGGCAAGTTCATTTTTGGTGATATTTCGACCGGCAACATCTGGTATGTCGACTACCAAGACTTGGTCGCTGCCGACGACGGCAATCCCGATACGTTTGCTCCGATGCATCCAGTCAAGATTCGATGGACAAAGCCGGGCGGGGCCAGCGAAGTCTACGGTTCAATGGCGCCGATTACGAAAACCGTGTACCACGAGCGCGGCGGCAAAGGAGAGGGGCTGCCCGGCACGGCGAAAGTCGCCGGGGGCCGTTCCGATATTCATTTCTGCGTCGACTCGAGCGGCGAACTTTATATCCTCAGCAAGAGCGATGGCATGATACGTGCCGTCGTCGCTGCGACCCCCAACGCGAATTAAGACGATGTCTACCAGACGTGCTTTCCTCCTCTCTGCGGCGGCCTCAGCCCTAGCCGCGAACGCGGAGCCAAAGACGATACAAGTGGGAGTGTGCGGCTCTCTCGAGGACTTCCCGAAGGCAGTCGAGTACGGATTCGATTACTACGAACCAGCCGCGGCCGGCATCGCAGCTCTCACCGACGGTGAATTCGCCGCTTTTCGCGATCGCGTGCTGGCTTCTCCGATTCGATGCGAGTGCTTTAACAGCTTTATCCGCACGTTGGGAGTGGTGGGCGACGATGTAAACGCCGGCGCGCTGGCATCTTACGTTTCATCGACCCTGGAACGGTGCAAGCAGGTAGGCGCGACCATCGTCGTGTGGGGCAGCGCCAGCTCACGGAACGTTCCGCAGGGTTATTCGCGCGAGACGGCTTGGCGGCAAATCGTCGATTTTCTTGGCCGTGCCGGCGATATTGCACGCTCGAAACAGATCGTGATTGCCATCGAGCCTCTACGGAAACAAGAGAGCAACATCATCAATTCGGGAGCGGAGGCTCTACGCCTGGTCCGCGATGTGCGCCATCCGAACGTCAAAATGATCATCGACTACTACCATCTCCGAGAAGAGAAGGAAGATCCGGCAATTCTACAAACGGCGCGCGATGAGATCGTCCACTTGCACTTCGCAAATCCCAACGGCCGCTTATGGCCCAAGGAATCGAGCGAAGATCCCGTATACGGACGCTTTTTCGAGCTGATCAAGCAAACTCAGTTTCACGGCGGCATCTCGATCGAAGGCAAAGGGACTTTCGAGGAAGATGCTCGTGCCAGCCTCGCCTTCTTCAAAAAAACATTGATCTGACTCATAGTGCCGGTTTGGCCCGAGTGACCGGGGCGAAGCATCGTCGAAAACGATCATTACCAGCGAATGAATATATTGGACAGATCTAGGGCCTTTTGAGTAACTTATTCGAAAGCAAACTGCTCGGAGCGGGTTGACGCTCGCCCCTGCTAGCCATGTTGCTTCACGGGAGGTGCGGTTATGAATCGTCGTTGGGGTTTCGCAAGCCTTTTCCTACTCTTAGCTTCCCTTGCTTTAGTTCCCTTGCCGGCGAATGGACAAGCCGTCGCCGTCGCCCAAGTCAGCGGTGCGGTGACGGATCCTACGGGCGCAGCGATCGCAGGCGCCCAGATCACGATGACCGAAACGGACAAACAGACGTCCCGATCGACTACCTCGGATGCGAGCGGCTTCTATGTTCTGCCGAATCTGCCCGTCGGACCCTACCGGATGGAGATCAAAGCGAGCGGGTTCAAGGACTATGTGCAGACTGGCATCGTTCTGGTGGTGAATAACAATATCCAATTGAATGCCACTCTGCAGGTTGGCTCGATTTCCGAAAAGGTCGAGGTCACGGCCGCTGCAGGTCTAGTTGAGACCAAGGAGAACTCGGTCTCGACGGTGATCCAGCAACAGGCCATCAATGATCTGCCGTTGAACGGGCGTCAGGCGACGCAGTTGATTCTCACACTAGGCGCGGCGGCTTATGGCGACAGCGGCGACACTGGCAGCAAGACATTCTACAGTTCCACTCGGATTTCCGTGGCAGGCGGTCAGGGCAACGGAACCGCGTATCTCCTAGATGGCGGAGACAATACCGATGCGATGTCGAATGTGAACATGCCCTTCCCGTTCCCCGACGCGCTGCAAGAATTCAGCATCGAAACCAGCGCTGTTTCGTCGCGTTTCGGGACACACCCCGGCGCGACTGTCAACGTCGTTACTCAATCCGGATCGAATGCGTTCCATGGAGACATGTTCGAATACTTGCGCAATGGCGACCTGGACGCCCGCAACTTCTTTTCCACCACCGGGGCCGATACATTGAAGCGCAATCAGTTTGGCGCGACGCTAGGCGGCAGAATTATCAGAGACAAACTGTTTTTCTTTGGGGGTTGGGAGAGTACTCGCAACCGTTCCAATCCACCCCAATCGACTACGCACATCCCGACGTCGGCGATGTTGAATGGCGACTTCAGCACGATCGCGGGACCGGCCTGCCAAGCCAATGGAAAGGGAATTACGCTGACCAATCCGGCTACGGGCGCGCCGTTTTCCGGCAATCAGATTCCGACATCGATGTTTGATCCGGTGGCTACCGCCCTGACCAAATACCTGCCCATCAGTTCGGCCGATCAGTGCGGCAAAGTGACGTTCGGCATTCCGATAACTGGAGACGAAGATCAATGGATCGGGCGTGTGGACTGGGTGCAGAGCACGAAGCATACGGTATTCGGCCGGTACTTCATTGTCGACTATCAGAATCCGCCGACGTTTGACGGCAAGAACGTGCTCACTACTACGCAGCCGGGCAACCTGGAACGATCCCAATCGGCCACCATCGGCGACAACTATACCTTCACGCCGAACACGCTGAACGCATTTCACTTCACTTTCAACCGCGTTCGCGACAACCGCGGACCAACGAACTTTCCGATTAGCTGGACCGCACTCGGCTCCAATATGTATAGCGCCGTGCCGAACTTCCTGCTGATTTCGAGCATGAGCGGCGGCTTCACAACGTTCTGCGGAACTTGCGCGCCGGGCCATTTCAACTTCAACGGCTTCCAGGTAGCGGATGACGTGGACCTGATCCGAGGGCGTCATCAGATTTCGTTCGGATTCAATCTGATTCGCATTCAGAACAACACTATCTCTGGTTTTGACGAGAACGGCGCGCCAGCGTTCAACGGCTCATTTACCGGCCTCGGAATGGCCGATTTCCTGCTCGGCCGCATGAGCGACTTCCAGCAGACCAACGCCACGCCCGACGATCTGAGGCAATGGGCGATGAGCTTCTATGCGCAGGACAGCTTCAAGATCTCGAAAAACTTCCTTGTGAACTTTGGCATCCGCTGGGAACCGACGTTCCCGGATCCCGACAAGTACGGGCGCGGCACCTCATTCAACATGGCTGCCTTCCTCGCCGGCCAGCGCAGCACCGTGAATCCGACCGCGCCTCCCGGTCTGTTCTTCAAAGGCGATCCTGGAATCCCCGCCGCGATGTGGAACGGCCACATGGCGAATTTTGCTCCGCGAGTCGGCCTGGTTTGGGATCCCCTTGGCGACGGCAAGCAGACGATTCGCGCTGGCGGCGCCATTCTCTACGACACTACGGAGACTTGGTTCAATGAACGCGAGACCACGAATCCCCCTTACGGCAACGACATCGATGTAGGCAGAACCGGAACCCTCAGCAATCCCTGGCAAGGCTTCGCCGGGGGAAATCCATTTCCGCAGCACGGGAACCTGTTCTTCCCCACCAACGGCACCTACATCAACATGCCTATCAACCCAAAGCCGACCTACGTCGCTCAGTGGAATGTCACCTTCCAGAAACAGATCGGCACTTGGTTAGCTTCGATCAGCTATTTGGGTAACAAGACAACTCATCTATGGATCGCGGAGGAGCGGAACCCGGAAATATATTCGGGCGGCACTCCGCCTCAGAACGACGCTACACGCCGGCTTCTTACTTTAATGAGGCCAACCACGGGTACTTACTATGCCAGCATCGATACGATGGATGATGGTGCAGTCGCTCATTACGAGGGATTGCTCCTATCAGCGCAGCACAGGCTTTCACAACACTTCGTTTTCAACGCAAATTTCACCGATTCCTACTGCTTGTCCGATTACGACTTTGGCGCCGCTCTAGCGACGTCGACCAATTCGCAGGTATTCAATCGCCATGCCGACTGGGGCCCGTGCGTTTTCGACACCCGTTCGAACTTCAACACGTATTTGCTGGCGCAAAGCTGGTGGAACGGCGGCAATGTCTGGGCGAAACGATTGCTCGCCAACTGGCAGCTTTCGCCTCTCCTTCACGCGGCCAGCGGCCAGCCTTTGCTTCTGAATTATGGAAGCTCGGGATCGGGAACCGATTTCTCGCGAACTGGCCTCGGAAATGACCGTCCGAACCAGGTCCTTGCAAACGCCTACGGTAGCTCTCAACAGTGCAGCAGCGCCCAACCGGGAACCATCTGTGTTCAGTTCCTCGACCCAAAGGCATTCTCAACCACGATACCCGTCGGTAGCTACGGCAACGTAGGCCGGAACGCGGTGCGAGGGCCCGGCTATCTCGGCTTCGATCTCGAGCTTAGGCGTGAATTCCACGTCACCGAACGGTACCGTTTGCAGGCCATCTTCGATGCCTTCAACGTGATTAATCACGCGAACTTCGTAGGCGCGATCTCGCCTGCTGGTTTGATTGCGGCCTTCAGCACGATGACCGTCAACGCCGCCTCGGCCACCTTCGGCCAACCGCAAGCCGCGTTCGATCCGCGAATTCTACAGTTCGCGATGAAGCTGTACTTCTAGGGCATCCGCTCTAACTTACGCGAGACCGGCCGCGACGCCTCGCATGTACGCCATCGACTCCAGCATGCCCGGCAACGGGTCGTCGCTGTGGATTTCGTATTCGAGATTCACAGATCCGCGGTAGCCCATTTTCTTAAGCTGCTTGAAGATCGCGGCTACCGGCATCACGCCGCGGCCAACCGCGCACTGGCTGTCCTTCTCGGTGCGCGTCATCAGATCCTTGAAATGCATGTCGAGCAGCCGCGTTCCGCACAGCCCCACCGTTTCTACAACGTCCACGCCCGTGCGCATGGTGTGGCCCACATCCATGCACACGCCAATACGCGGGTCCATGTTCTTGACGGCCTCGAGCACAACTTGCGGATTCGGGAATTGGTTATCTTCAGGACCGTGGGTGTGGATCGCAATCTTGATGTCGTACTCCTTCACCAGCTGTTCGATCTCGGGGAGCGCTTCGTGACTCGGCGCGGTCACCATCATCGGCATGCCGCAGCGCTTGGCATACTCGAAGTATTTTCTCAGCGCGCCGCGTTCCGTCATCGGAACTGTGCCGCCACTCACGATGGTGAGGCCGGCTTTTTCGAATTCCTGGCGCGCCTTGGTCGCCTCCGCAGCCGTAGAGGTGTAGGAGAGATGAACGTCCTTCACCGAGACGGAGCGCACGCCGAGCTGCTTCAAGAACGTGATAGCCAGTCCTCGCTGAAATTCACGCACGCAATAGGAGCAGGCGCCGAAGCCGAACGGCTGGGAGGAACCCGGCGCACGTTCGTCAGGTTCAGCCAGGGCGAACCCAGCTCCAGTCAAGGTGCCCGCGATTCCGAGCAGCCCTCTACGGGTCATTTCTTGTGCCATCTTCACCCCCCAGTCAACCGGAATTATAAGCGCAACGCCGCGCCAACATCACGAAAAATAGCACGATCACGCCAGCGAAAAAACAGATGGAAGTAATCGAAATTTCCGCGCCCGCCCGAAGGATCGCATCGGGTAAACTTACAAATGCTGGAGCGAAAGGAGGAGACGCCGCAATGTCGCGGAATCTGACTCGGCGCAACCTGCTGAAAGCAACCATCGCCGCCGGGGTGGCGAGCCGATATGCCATGGCTGATGGAAATCCGGCTGCTCACTTGAAACTCGGGATCATTTC
>Ga0126381_100006835_pt1 | contig 12660 bp, 12 predicted proteins | sample PanSoiMetPlot_28_FD_96465 | JGI IMG/M metagenome (GOLD analysis project Ga0126381, IMG submission 96465) | Tropical forest soil microbial communities from Panama - MetaG Plot_28 | ecosystem: Environmental > Terrestrial > Soil > Tropical forest > Bulk soil | place: Panama | collected 2016-02-17
CCAGGTGATGATCTACGATCTGGTCCCGCCGTACGACCGTTCGTGGCGCTTCCTCGAACACCTTCGAGGCACGCCGCTGATGCAGCACCGTAAATTCATCGTGACGAGCACGAACGCCGCGCGCGCTCGTGAGATCATCGGTGACGATAAGCAGGTATTCGAGATTGTGGGCAAGCCGTACGACATCGACCTCATCGTCGAAGCCGTCCGACGCGCGACGGGTGGCGGCCAGGACCTGCCGGAGGGCGCCCGGCGCGTGTAACGTGAGCGGGCGGAACAGGGCGATGCTCGTCGCGACGTGTCTCGCGATTCTGTCCGCGGGCTGCAGTCACTCGTTGCCGATTCAACCGTCGGCGCCATCACAGGCAGTCGACGTCCTGGAGTATCTGATCGGCGACCCATCGGTCTGGCCGCGCGTCGGCAACCACGCACAAAACCAGTTCGTCGACACCTCGCAGCGGCAGGTCTGCTGGGTGAAATACGGCAATCCGCGCACCTTCGAGTGCTGGCGGTGGGACGACGACTACGTCTACCACCTGGTCGATCACGCGATCGACGGCAACACCGGGGAGTCGTATCACTTCAGCGACGGGCGCTGGCTGCCGAGACGCTTTTCTGGACCGTGGACGCTCGACGTCACGAAGAATCAGATCACCTGGTTCGATCCCGCATGCGGGCGCGAAGCGCGATCGGGCCTCTTTCCGTATCGTCAGCGAGCCTGGATCGAGCCGGCACGCGATGCCGGGCCCGACCTTGGTGTTCGAGACACGCTCGTGCTCGAGTATCAACCGTACGATCCCGTCGGCGAGACGGGCGCCGCGGAGCATTTCTACTTCGGCCGCGGCGTCGGGTGGTACGAGTGGGAGCGGAGCGGCTTCAAAGACATGTTCAACCGCATCGGCGGTCCGCCGCGCGAGCCCAGACGCGATCTGATCTGCGGCGGAACCTAACCGCAGAAACACGCGGGACATCAGAAGCGCTTCGCGCGCGCATTGTTCGCCACCGAGACGCGAAGACTCAGAGACGGCACAGAGACGTCAGGCGCGTAGGTACTCCGGTTTGGCGGCGCGGCCGGTTCAACTCTGTGTCTCTGCGTGGCCAAGCGCGCGCCGGGACCTCACCGCATCTCAGCGAGTACCGCTTGCGGGATCGTGCAGGCGACGGTGCGGCTCTTGCCAACCATCTCCAGCGTGATGTTGCCAGTCGCCGCGAACGCCGGAAAGTCGTACGTGAAGTTGCCGACGCCGGCGTCAAAGAATTGTGAAACCGGCTTCACCGACTTGCCATCGCGCGTGATCTGCATTCCAGTCAGCGCGTTGTTCGCGGCGGACCTGGGCGTCAGCTTGACGGTGATCCGTGTGCGCTGCGCTTCGGGATAGCTCGGAGTCGGCGGTTCCTGTTTCGCCCGCACGGCCTGCCACACTTCGTACGCGACTTTCTTGTACGGTGTGAACATCGCGAGATCGAAGTCTGTGTTTTTGCACAGCTCCGCTTCGTAGAACAAACAGAGCGGCCGCTGTCCCCCTTGCTTGCCGCACGCGACCGCGTTCCAGTAGTTCTCCTGATTGATCGCCTGAATGCCTTTGCTCCAGGCCGGCGTGATGTTCGGCGGCAGGTGAGCGGTGATCGCGGACACGACGGCGGCGAGCATGAGCTGTTTCACGCGCAAATCATACTCAATCACGTGAAACGTGCGGCTCCTGCGCTACCCTTGACGTAGAGGTCTGCCCCTATGGGTTCCATCGGCACTCTCCGCTCGCGCGCCGGCTCGATTGGCGTCGCGATCGCCGTGTTGTCGTGCGCGATGTTCTGGCGCGCGGCATCCGCGCAACAGCCGGCTCCACTGCGGTTGGTCTCGACCGCATGGCCGCCGTTCACCAACGCTCCCGGACACCCGCGCTTCGCTCTGGATCTGACGGAAGCGGCGCTCGCCCGCATCGGTCTGAGTTCGAGGACGACAATCGTGTCCGCGGCGCAATTCACGCCGACCCTGTTGTCCGGCCTCTTCGATGGCAGCGCAGCTGTCTGGAAGGACGCCGAGCGCGAACGTTCGCTCGTGTTCTCGCAGCCATACCTCGAGAACCGGCTCGTCCTCGTCGGCCGCCACGGCGCGGATGTGTCGGCGTCGTCGCTGACGGCGCTTCGCAATAAGAAGGTGGCAATCGTCGACGGGTATTCCTATGGCGACACGATCGATGGCGTGGGCGCGATCTGGGTGCGGTCGCGCAGCGAGGAAGACAGCGTCCAGCAACTTCTCAGGGGCGCCGTCGACTACACCCTCATCGACGAGCTCGTCGTCGAATACATCGTCAAGAACTACCCGGCGGAGGCGGACACGAAGCTGCAGATCGGATCGACGCCGCTGCTCACGCGGCCGCTGTACTTTGCCATCTCGCGCTCGCGAAACGATGCACAGACGATCATCGACGGGTTCAATGCGCAGCTGCGCGGCATGATCACCGATCGCACGTATAACCGGCTGCTGCACGTCGACTGGATTCAGGCCGACATCAACGGGACGCTGCAGAACGTGCCGAGCAGCGATCAGGTGGGAAGCGTCGAGCCGCAGCGCGTGTACAGGTTGTTCTCGGGATCGGTGGCTGCGTCGAGCGCGGTGCAGCCCGGATTTTATCTTGGCGGCACGACCTACGGTGATTGGGCGAGCGTTCCCGAAAACTACAAAGTGGACAACGCGAACCCGCCCGATCCGAGACGATCGACGGCATCGATCTTCAAGTTCATCTGGTAAGGCGCATGATCGCGACGACGACAGGCCCCCAGATCGTCAGCAGGATGTTGCCGATCGCGTACGGCACAGTGTAGGCGATCGAGCCGACGTTGCTGCCGCTCACCTCGCGCAGTGCCGTGAGCCCCGGTGTGCACGTTTGCGCGCCGGCGAGGCCGCCGAGCGTCATCAACGGACTCATGTGCAGCAGGTACCGCGCGACGATCGTGCCCGCGGCAAGCGGCGCGATCGTGACAATCATTCCCGCGACGAAAATGCGCGCGAAGAAAGCGCCGCCGCTCGCGCGGTAGGCCTCCACCGCGTGCGGGCCAGCGTTGATACCGACGACCGCGATGAACACGATCAGTCCGATGTCCATCAGCAGGCGCTGCGCCGGTTCCGGAATGGCGCCGAATACCGGGTAACGCGCGCGCGCCCAGCCTGCGACCAATCCGACGACGAGAACTGAGCCGGCAGCGCCGAGTCCCAGCGGGACGCCGCTGACCGTAATCTTCAGCACGCCGAGCAGCATACCGAGACAGATTCCGCCGGCGAGATACATCAGATCCGTTTTGGAGGGATCGCGCTCGACGAAGCCGATGTGCTGCGCCGCTTCTTCGACGGCATCCGGCGCGCCGACGAGACGCAAAATGTCTCCGCGCTCGATGACCGTCCATGCCTCCCGCGGCAGTCGCACCTCGCCCCGCTGAAGCGACTCGAGGTAGACGCCGCGGACGTGGCGTCCTTCGCCGAGCTCGCCGAGCGTTTTGCCGTCGATCTCGCGGTTCGTCACGACAACGGCGACGCTCGTCATCGGAACGGCGAGGAGATCCGGCGCGTCGATCTCGGGTCCGATCGCGATGTTCGCGTCGAGGAGCGCCGTGCGCCGTGCGGAGACGACGAGCCGATCGCCGGCATTCAACCTCAAATCGGGATCGGGCCTGAGGAGGCTCTCGCCGCGCTGGACGCGGTGGACCGCCAGCCGCGCGTCCGCGTAGCGCGCCTCGAGGGCCCCGATGCTGGAAACCGCCAGCGGGTTGTCGATGCGATAGGCGCGCAAACCGATATGCGTTCCCGCGAATGTCTGCCCGCCGCGCGCGCCGGAGAGCTTCTGCTCGAGCTCCTTCGCTTCAGTCCGCAAGTCGGCGCGCATGATCATCGGGCCGAGCCACGTGAGAAACAGGATCAATCCGAGGTCGCCGAACCCGTACGTGATGGCATCCGCGAGCGGCGCGTTCGCGGCAAGCGTCGCCTTCTGCACGTCGGAAATCGGTAGTTCGGCGATCGCGCTCAGCCCGGTGCCGAGCGCGGCCGACTGCGTCATGCCGCCCGACAGCAAGCCGACCGCAGTGCCTTCGTCGAACCCCAACACCTCCGACACCACGATCACCGTCGTCAAGCCGGTCAGCGCGACGACGAGCGAGAGCACGATTTGCGGCAGCGCCGACTTCTTCAGGCTGCCAAAGAACTGGGGGCCGACGGAGTAGCCGACCGAAAACAGGAACAGATAGAAGAACGCCCACCGCAGCAGCTCGGGCTCCTGAGGATGGGCCACGATGCCGACGACGATGCCGGCGATGAGCGTGCCCACGACGGAGCCGAAACCGACGCCTTTGAAATGGAATCGTCCGATGTACGTGCCGAGGAGGATGCTGAGGAACAGGCAGAGGGCCGGGGAGTCGTGGAGGAAGCCCGTCAGCGAAGCCATTGGGCGTGGAGATCCGTTGTCGCGCAGAGCAGACCGCGTGCCCGCGAACGGTCGGAGGCGCGCGACGTCGCAAGTGCAGAGAGGACGAGGCTTAAGGGGCGGAGGAGTCAGCCTGAGACACCGCTGAAACTCCGCCGGATCGGAGTCGTGCTCCTAATACCCGTGGATCATGCGCGCACGGGTCGTTGCGCGGCCGCGAGGTCCCGCCGCAATTCGTCGGCGGTCCGGCGGGGCCCGTAGCCCGGGGTGTCGCGCTGAATGCGCCAGCTGTCGCTGAGCGGACCGACGTCGACCACATCGAACCCGAACTGATCGATCAGTTGCGCGACGATGCGTTTGGCGTCTGCGTCGTTGCCTGCGATTGCGAGAGCCCGCCGGTTCGGCGTGCCCGTGGGCTGGCCGTCGGTCGTCAGCGCCGCAGCGTACAGATGATTGAACGCTTTGACGACCTTCGAGTTCGGCAGATGCCGCTGCAACAGCTCCGCCGTCGTCGTGGCCTCGTTATCGAGTTCGGCGATGTGTCCATCGCGCTGCGGATAATAGTTGTTCGTGTCGATCACGATCTTGCCAGCCAGCGGCGCGACGGGCACCGTGCCGATGTTCTTCAGCGGAATCGTGACGACCACGATGTCGCCAGCTTCGGCCGCCTGCGCGGGCGTGGCCGCCCGTGCTCGCGGTCCCAGCTCCTGGACGAGGTCCTTCAACGTTTCCGGTCCGCGCGAATTGCTGACGACCACGTCGTACCCATGCCGCACGGCCAGCCGCGCAAGCTGACTTCCGATATGCCCCGCGCCGATTAGTCCGATCGTTTTCATGGCCCGTCGCTCCTTTTACGCGGTAGTCCCACACGGCAGCGGGATCCTGAACTCCGGCACGAGGCAACGCACTTCCGGCAGCTGCAGAACACCGAACGGCACGTGTCGCCACCCTGCCGCCGAGTGAGCGCGCCCGTTCCGGCTCTCGTTCGTCATGTACACGACGTGGATCGGCCGTGACGCGGTCTCAGCACAGCATGACACTGAGTCGATTCTGCCGTACGCGACATCAGTGACGCCTGACAGCTTCTCGGCCCGGTCTGACAAGAAGTCGGCGCGCCGTACCAGCCAACAGTTTGAATGCTCCGATGACATGGGGTGACAGATAGTGTTTTTTGGTGTGCCAAGTACGCGACGTGGATCCGAGCCTCCGCGACGTGGGATCCGGCATTACGGCAGGTGGATCGGAACTTCCGCGAGACCGATCCGAGCTTCCGCGACGTGGATCGGAACCTCTGCGAGGCGGATCCGAGCTTCCGCGATGTGGTTCGCAAACAAAATCCATTTGCGCGGATCCGCCGTTAGCGCGGCGTCACGCCGCAGAGGCTCGACGCGTTGACGCGCTCGCGCCCCGCGACGCGGAGGCCGGCGTCGCCGCTCCACGTGATCTGCGTCGCCTCGACTTCGCCGGTTGCATGGCTGGGCACCATCTCGAACTGCATCGTGCGGAAGCCCTTCCCGTACAGCTGACGAGCGATCCGCGAAGCGATCACCTCGTCCTCTCGTGGCAGGTCGACGCATACCGTTGCCGTAAGCGCGTCCGTTGTCGTGGTCGCGCTGACATCGTAAGCGCCGACGTCCTCAGTGCTGTTCGTGACGATGTCGGTGGACGGCCAGAATGCAGAGCATGCCGAGCTGGTCAGCGCGAGGACGGTGCAGAGCATCAGGCGTGACATGCTGTTGTGCGCTTCAGGATTTGTGCCGGAGCGCCGGTACAGGGTGGCCGACTCGACCACCCTGTCCAAGTTCTGAGTTCTATTCCGTATTGCCGGGGACGATGCGCGGCTCGAAGGCGAAGAGATTCGGGTCTTTCGGATCGATCGTTGCCGCGACCCAGTGCGTGTTGCGCGCCCCGAACGTCTCGACGCGTGTGAAGTTCGTCAGCACACCGCCGCCAGTCGACCGATTCAGTGGTTTGTCCATCTTGAAGTAGTGCGAGTCGCCGTGGACGAGCACTACCTGACCCGTGAACGCCTCGGTCTCGGTTTGCAGCGCGGCGAGGTAATCGGGGAACGCGTCGAAATCGTGCGGATTCGCCGGGTGCTGCTCGTTGTTGAAGTTCGGATCCCCTTGCCAGTCGATGAGGATATTGCTGGTCGAGCTGCGATGGACAGCCACCGTCGTCGGGTGGACGTCCGAGATGCGCGTCGCGCGCGCATCGGAATCGCTGATTCTCGGTGGTTTCATCGAAGTGCAGGACCAAACACAGAGGAGCTGGTCAGAGTGGCGAGTATCAACGTGGTGGGCAGCCTTCCGCATGATGTCGTGGCGAAAGTAGGCGGCGAACTTCTCAGGATCGCGGCGGGAGCGTTCGACGACGACATCGTTGCAGTGCGTCACAGCGGCCGTCGAATCCCCGTCTATAAAAACCACACGCGTCAGATCGGGCTCGTCGACGGTTTGTTCGAATGCGGCGGCCGCCTATGTTTCACTGCGTGCGTGGTCGGGCAGTTCGAACCTGGGATTCTGCACGACCAGCACAGCTTCGGACTCGTGCAGGGGATCTCGCTCGGTTGGAGGTCGACGCTCGTCGAGATCGAGTCAGCCGGGACAAGGCGCATCACCGCCGGGCGCCTCAACGAAATCAGTATCGTCGCTGGCAGGAAGAACGAGCCGGTGTCCCGCGTACGCTTCGGTCCGCTCCAACACCAACGCGCAATGACCAACTCCGAACGCGCGTCACTCAAGCATCAGCTCAGGTAATCGCGCTCACGCGCCTGTGATCGACGGCAAAGAACGACAGGAATATTGGATGTACATCGACGCGCCGCACGCGGCGCTCGCGATCGGGATCGCGTTCGGACGGTTCGTCGCGGCGGAGGCATTCAAAGTTGACGTTAGCGGGACCCAAGGGCGCGTGGAAACGCGCGAATCTAACAGGGCGCTATCGACGGACGCGAGATTTTGATTTTTCGAAGTGGGCGCGCGCAGCCTTGACCGCTCGTCTGGAATGTTCTTGATCTCTTCGAATGCGAGCACGCAGTTTCATGACGTAGTCTTCGAGGTCTTCGTGGTTGATACGGTACTCCTCCATGAGCGCCTCGATTCGCGCAAAACGTTCGATGTCGTTGTCATCTCGGGTGGGCACAGACGACTGATGATAGGGACCTGATAGCCGCACAGCAAGCTCAGGAGCCGCTATCAGGACTGGAGCTGCCGCCGGGCGGTGCGGACATGCTGAAGGGCTTATCGATGACTGGAGCGGGCGCGGACCGGATAGCGCGGCGCATCGCCGATCATGCCGGCGAGGTAGAACTTCCCGCGGCACTCCACGTAGAGCATCTTGCGCGCGTACTCCGGACCATCTGTGTTTCTGGGTTCGAGGCGATGCCAGGCACCGCACCGCGGACACCGCTGTTCGGTACCGACTTGTAGTGTTTCAGGTGTGGGCATCACGCCTCGGTCCCGGTTCATGGTTTGTCGGCCAGGAATGCCAACAGACGCTCAGCGATGTTGGTGGCCTCGTCTTCGTCGACACACGGTTCGGCTATGAAGGCCTTTTCGTGATGGAACACCTGTACGGTAAGGGGTTCTTCGAGCGCGATCAATTCGAAGCCGTCCGCAACCGCCTGGCGCCGCTCTATCAGGCGGTCGTGACGCTGGCCTACTACACCGGCTGGCGCGTCAACAGCGAGATCCTGACGCTCGAGTGGCGACAGATCGATCGCGACGCCTGCGTCATCCGGCTCGAGCCCGGCACGACCAAGAACCGCGAAGGGCGCCTCTTCAAGTACGCCGATCTCGTTGAAGTCGTGGCCGCGGTCGAGGGCCTGTGGGCGCGCCATGAGGCGCTGAAGGCTCGCAGCATCGTTTCGCCGCTGGTGTTCTGCCGGCGCCGCGGACAGGCCGTCAAGACGTTCTGGAAGCGATGGAGGACCGCCTGTGAGGCGGCCGGCTGCCCGGGCCGCATCCCGCATGACTTCCGCCGCACGGCGGTTCGGAACCTCAATCGCGCCGGCGTCCCTGAAACGGTCGCGATGAAGATCACCGGCCACAAAACGCGCAGCGTGTTCGATTGCTACGACATCACGAGCGAAGAGGACCTCGCGGAGGCATCGCGAAAGCTCAGTGCGATGACGACGGGGACAATTTCGGGGACAACCGCAGAAGATCAAGCAGCGACGCTCGAAGACGCAATCGCGAAGTCTGTGAAGGTGAAAGGGTTAGTGGTGGCGAGGGGCAGAATCGAACTGCCGACACTACGATTTTCAGTCGTATGCTCTACCAACTGAGCTACCTCGCCACTGGCAGGAGCGAACAAACATAATAGCAGTTCGTCCCGCCGCAGCGGAAGAGGCGCAGCCTTGAAGGTCGGAGCTACTGCGAATCCGAAAACGCTCAAGGCTGCGCGATCCGCGGGAACGGCATCTCGCGTAGCGCACCGTGAGGCAGGTCGATTCTCTGTCCGAAAACCATCGCGGAGTGAGACGGCGCGGCGTTCTGGCCGTACGGCTGTCAGGGCGGCGTTGCCCGGGACGCCGCTCTTCCTATGCGCGGATGATCGACAAGCCTTGACCGCCGCGCAGCGTCAGAGTTCGAACGAAGCGATGGTTTACCGACCTGCCGATCTCGGTGCGCCGAAGCGAGATGCCGTTCCGCGAGGCCAGAAGCGACATGCTGACGGATGCAGAGCAGGGCAGCCCTAAAGGGCTGCGCTACCGGTTCTGCAGGCCGCGGTCCTTCAGCCGCACGAGTTCATCAGGGTCTGTCGTCGTGAAGCCGCGCGCGCGGGCGTGGCTCACGAACCCTGGCGTGACGCCGTGGTCGCGCATCCGGATCACCTGCGCGAGCGTCGCGTCTTTTGCGATCTCCTTCATGTCCGCGAGATACTCGACGCTGACTCCGTGGTCGCGCGCGCGGACGACGTCGGCGAGCGGCAGGTTCTTGTAGCCATGTGACGCGAGCTCGGTGACGTACGCCGCGTTCACGCCGTGGTCCTTCGCGCGGACGAGGTCTTCGATCGTCGCGGTCGTGAATCCTGCCTTGCGCATTTCCTGCACGTACTGCGGCGTGACGCCGTGGTCCTTCGTGCGAACCAGATCCTCGAGCGTTGCCGCCTTGTAGCCCTCGGCCTTCATCGCCTTGATGTAGTCGAGCGTGACGCCGTGGTTGCGCGCGCGCGTGATCTCGTCGAGCGTCAGCTTGTCGAAGCCCTCGGACTTCAGCGCATTGATGTAGCGCGGCCCGACGTCGTGCACTGCCATCTGATACCGCCGCCAGACCGGCAGGTCGTCGTTGTAACCCAGACGCTTCATCTCGTTCAGGAATTCAGTGCGCGGTGCGAAGGTGAAGAGGCCGGCGCCGCGGCCGTCACGGAACGCGCCTTCGAACGCCAGCGTGCCAGCCTCGCGCCGCAGCTCGAACTTGAGGGACGCGACCGTCAGGTGCTCGTCGTTCGCCAGACCCGAGATCTCCTCGATTGGCGTGCTCTGACCCTGGCTCCAGTCGCCGCGCCAGTCGCCATTGCGGTTCCAGTCGGGCGGTGGCGGCGTCCGGGTCTGCAGGAACACCTTGCCGGAGTGGATTTCGGCGGTCCAGGTGCCGTTGATATCGGCGGTCTGCGCCGCGCCGGCAGCGGCCTGGAGCGCGAGCAGGGCAGCAGTCAGGATTATGCGCATACCGCATTGGATGGGTAGGGGTTAGCGATTGGTTGTAAGGCGGTAAATGCGACCGTCGGATTCTTCGTGCTCGAGCTTGAGCTGCGGGAACGCGGGAACCTGTGCGGCGATCCGCGAGTCATGGACGACAACGAAGGTGACGCCGACTTCCCGCAGCCGCCGGATGCTCGCGTCGTCCGGAAAGTGTGCGATCGCTGAGTACAACTCGTCTGAGAACTGCGGCAGCAGGCCGCTGTAGCCGTGAACGGTCTTCTGCCAGTGCGCCATCGAGTGCAGGATGTATGTCGACTCGCGATCCTCGCGGACCGTGATGTTCGTCGAGTCCGGTACCGGCACTTCGGCGACGACGAACGGCGCCGGCTGCGAGGCGAGCCAGCGGTCGATCGCCGGCAGCGCCGGCGACTGCGCCGCCATCGGCAGCGGCATCGCCGCAAACTCGAGGATCATCAGCGTTGCGACGATCGTTGCCGTGACGCTGGCTGTTCGCGGACGCACGTGGCCCACGATTGCGTCAACACCGAAGCCTGCCAGTACGCCGAGCGCGAGAACGCCCAGGATCATGAACCGCGAAGGCGCGCGGATGAAATTGAATCCCGGCAGCCAGTACACGTACTGCCAGATGCCGTACGGCGGACCGATCGAGAGCCACAGGCACAGCAGAAATAGCAGCGTGTAGAAGAGCGCCATGTCACCGCGGCGGAAGCGGAGCGGCGTCGCCAGCGGCACGCGCGGCGCGATCGCAATGCGAAGCGCTGCTGCCGTGAGACACCACACCCACGCGCGCCACACGTGGCGCGTCGACGCGATGACGACCCCACCGAGGCGGATGCGCGGATCGCTCGAGAACGTCCCGTAGAGCGCGGCGGCCAGTTCGACGAGGAATGCGACGTTCAGCACGAGGGCGAGCCGGCGCCACAGCAGCCCGCGGTCGTTGCGCCACACGACGCCGACCGCGGCCAGCACGAGCGTGATCACACCGGGGAAGAGATACGCGCCCGCGTTATGAAAGACGTCGACGTTTGGCAGTAGCCATGCGACCAGGCGCGAGTCCACCCATGTCGGCGCCGCGACGAAGCTTTCCCACGGCACGTGCCAGTTTTCGAGTGTCCGCCGCAGGCCCATTTCGACCTGCACGGTGCGGTAGGGCAGCAGCACGAGCACGGCGGGCACGAACAGCAGCATGCCGGCGAGACCGACGTCGCGAACACGCCTGCGCAGGTCGAGCGGCTCGCCGAATCCCAGGAGGAACAGCTTCAACGCGGCGGCCGCGATGATCAGGAATACCGCGCCGTGCCCGCTCGTCAGCGCCTGCAGCGTGAAGAAACCGATCGCGAGCCGCGCGTCGCGCGGACGGCCTTCCTTGAAGTACGAGTGCAGGCAGGCGAGAGAGAACGGGATCCACTCCACGCTGGTCAGGTGCAGTTGATCGATGCGGAAGAACCGCGGTGACGAGAAGCCGTACACGAGCCCGGCGATGAATGCGCCGGCCGCGCCGATGCCGAGACGCCGCGCCAGCACGAACGCCCCCAGCGCACACAGCGGTACCGTGACGATCGCCGCCACGTTCATCGTCAGCACCGGATTGCCGGTGATCCACAGAAGCGGCGCGACGAGGAGCGCGCTGCCGATCAGGTTCTCCGAGTATGCGAGCGTGTCGTGGAAGGGATAGAAGATATTCGCGTCGAAGATGTGAAGCGGCTGATGAACGAACGCATGGACGTCCCAGGCAATCGTCCAGATGAAGAGATTCGTATCCGTGCCCGGCGACATGATGTGGTCGCCGGCGTGAAATGACAGGGGATAAGTGAAGACGATCGCGAGAACCGCGTACGCGACGAACGCGATTGCAGAAGGGCGGAATCGCAGGAGGGCGGAATCGGATTGCAGGAGGGCGGCGTTGCAGGATTGCAGAAAGAAAAGGGAGGAAGGCTCGCTTGCGCGGTCCGTTTCGTCCTTCACTTCCTGCAATTCTGCAATCCTGCCATCCTGCAATTCTGCTACACAGCGGCGGGTTCTGTTTCGCGCGCCATGCCGAGCTCGCGGCGGACGCGTTCCTCGATCGCTTTGAAGGTGTCGGGGTTTTCCTTGAGGAACGCCTTCGCGTTCTCGCGGCCCTGACCGAGACGCTCGCCGGCGTACGCGAACCACGCGCCCGACTTCTCGATGATGCGCTTGTCGACTGCGAGGTCGAGCAGGTCCCCGGTGCGCGAGATGCCTTCGCCGTACATCACGTCGAACTCGGCTTCGCGGAACGGCGGCGCGACTTTGTTCTTGACCACCTTTACGCGCGTGCGGCCGCCGACGACGACATCGCCGTCCTTGATCGAGGCGATGCGGCGGATGTCCATGCGCACCGACGCATAGAACTTCAGCGCCCGGCCGCCGGTCGTCGTTTCGGGATTGCCGAACATGACGCCGATCTTTTCGCGCAATTGATTGATGAAGACGAGACACGTCTTCGACTTCGAGACGACGCCCGTGAGCTTGCGCAGCGCCTGCGACATGAGGCGCGCCTGCAGACCCATCTGCGCTTCGCCCATCTCGCCTTCGATTTCGGCTTTCGGCACGAGCGCC
>Ga0126381_100006836_pt1 | contig 12658 bp, 9 predicted proteins | sample PanSoiMetPlot_28_FD_96465 | JGI IMG/M metagenome (GOLD analysis project Ga0126381, IMG submission 96465) | Tropical forest soil microbial communities from Panama - MetaG Plot_28 | ecosystem: Environmental > Terrestrial > Soil > Tropical forest > Bulk soil | place: Panama | collected 2016-02-17
CAGCGGCGGCCCGGCGCCGCCGGTGACCACGTGCTGGCGCAGCCCGCCGGCCTCGACGTAGCGGCTGGTGAACGTGCCGGCGAACCCGTCCGGCAGGCGCGGCGCCCCCGCAACCGAGCCGGGGCCCTCCGGGGCAGGCGGTGAATTCATCAGATTCCCCTTTCACAAGTGGCATCGCCTCACCGTCGCCCATCAGGCCGGCCCGCCGCGCCCGTTGACATCCCGGGCCGTTGACCCTGGCCGTTGGCCCTGGCCGGACCCTGGCTCTGCGATAGGGCACAGAAAGCTAGCAAGCTGGCGCCGGATTCGGCACCGGCTCCCGCAGAGGGCTCGGGTGCGGCTCTGCCCGCCCGGATCCGCGTGATCACCAGGGCATTGGCCAGGGCATCGACCCAGGGCATCGACGGGCGCGCTCCCTGCGCACCTCGTGCCAGCATTGGCGCGGAGTGTCTGGGATGCCGGTCGGCCTGAGGAGTCCGCCGGTGCCAACCGTCAGATGGTCAGTATTAAGGAACAGATAAAGGAACAGCGAAGGAGTGGGCCACCAGCCATGGCTAAGGGATATTCGGAACTGCCGAACGAAAGGGTCGGTGCCGCCAACGGCATCAGCTACGCCTACCGCGACACCGGCGCCGGCCAGGACACGGTGCCACTGGTCTTGCTGCAGCACTTCCGCGGCAACCTCGACAACTGGGATCCCGCGCTGATCGACGCGCTGGCGACGGCTCGGCGGGTGGTCACGTTCGACAACACCGGAGTCGGCGGCTCCACCGGAACCACTCCCGGCACCATCGATCAGATGGCCCGCGACGCCATCGCGTTCCTGGCCGCCATGGAACTCAGCCAGGTAGACCTCCTGGGCTTCTCAGTCGGCAGCTTCGTCGCGCAGCAGATCACGCTGACCCGGCCGGCCATGGTCCGCAGGCTGATCCTGGCCTCCTCGGCGCCGCAGGGCGCGGCCGGCATGCACGGGTGGGCGCCGGAGGTCATCGGCGCGATCGGCACCCCGCACACTAGCCCGGAAGGCTACCTGGACGTGTTCTTCGCCCACTCCACCTCCAGCCGGCAAGCGGGCACCGAAACGCAGCGGCGCCTCTACGCCCGGACCGAGGACCGGGACACGGCCACCACGTGGGCGACCCGCGAAGCCCAGTACGACGCGGTCTGCACCTGGGGGATCCCCGATCACGCGCTGCTGCAGCGGGTGACCGCCATCGAGGTGCCGGTGTTCGTGGCCAACGGCGACAGCGATCCGATGATCCTGCCCCGCTACTCTTACCTGCTGGGCGGCCTGATCCCGCACGCCCGGGTGAAGATCTACCCCGACTCGGCACACGGGTTCTTGTTCCAGCACCACGCTGAGTTCGCCGCCGACGTCCAGGCGTTGCTTACCGGCGCCAGCTAAGCGCCCGCCGCTGCGTTCTTCGCACCAGCCCCGCCGCCCCGCCCGGCGAACAGATCTCCCAGTCCCTTACCGGTTGCCATCCCCTCATTTCCCGCACCTGCGGTCGTGGGTAACTCCTTTTCAGGGCTCGCTGCTCTACGCAGCTTGCGACAATGCAGCGTGCAAGTCGCGGCGGGAGCTGATGCTGAGCTTGGTGAAGATCTTGCGCAGGTGCCATTCGACCGTCCGCCCGGACAGGAACAGCTGGGCGCCGATCTCCGGATTGGTGCGGCCGTCGCGCGCCAGCCGGGCGATGAGGGCTTCCTGCGCGGTCAGCGTGGTGATGGTCTCGACGCTGCGCTTGCGCACCGTCTCGCCGGTGGCGATCAGCTCCCGGCGCGCGCGCTCGGCGAACGCGGCCATGCCGATCTCGGCGAACAGGTCGTGGGCGGTGCGCAGCTGCTCGCGCGCATGAACGCGTCGGCCCTCGCGGCGCAGCCACTCCCCGTACAGCAGATGTGCGCGGGCCAGCTCCGGACGCAGTTCGGTACGGCCCAGCCGGTCGATTGCTTCACGGTATAGCTCCTCGGTATCGGCGCCCTGGCTGAGCAGTGCCCGGCAGCGTGCCTGCAGGCCGAGCGCGGAATCGGTGCCGGACGGCTGGGCGGTTTCCGCCAGTTGCCTGAGCGCGTCGTGGGCCAGCCCGGACTGTCCGGTGCGCGCGGCGGCCTCGACCAGCTGCGGCAGCGGCTGCATCGAGGTATGCAGCGCGGTGCTGTCCTGGCTGGCCTGGCGGGCTGCGGTCAGCGCCTCCTCGTAGCGGCCGAGGCCATTGTTCAGGAGGGCGGCCGCCCAGTGTGCGTAGACCACCGCGATTGCTTGCCCGCCGGCTTCGGCCTCGGCGATGGAGGCCTCGATCAGCGGGACCGCCTCGGTCGGGCAGCCGCGCAGCGCCGCGAGCAGCATCGCGGCACAGGGGACGGCGCGGGCCCCAGTCATCACGCGGGCCGCTTCGGCCTCGGCGATCAGGGCCGAGGCGGCCGCGAAGTCGCCGTTGGCCGCGACGGCCGCGCCCAGGGCATCCAGCATGACCGGCAGCTGGTCCAGCGCGCCGGCTTGGCGGGCGAGCGCGACTTGCCGGACCAGTAGCACGCGGCAGGCGGCGTCGTCCCACAGCACGCTAGCCGCCGCCGGGGCCAGCCAGCCCCAGCGGAGGGCTTCGGCTACGGTGAGGTCCGCATCGGCGAAGGCGCGCACTGCTCGCCGCAACGCGGGCACCGCCGCGATCGGCCCGTCCGTCACGATCCGCGCCAGGCCGTCCAGGACAAGATCGGCCATCCGTGGCTCCGCCGCTGGGGGAAGGGCCCGGGTGGCACAGCAGACCTCGAGCAGATCGCCGCCAGCGGCCAGCCCCCCGGCGAACTGTGCCGCCATCCACGCACTCAGGCAGGCCTCACGAGCCAAGTCGGCATCGAGCGGCTCAAGCCGCCTGGCCGCCTTGAGCAGCAGCGGAAGAGCGTCGCCGGCCAGGCCCGAGGCGAACGCGATCTGTCCGCGCAGCATGTCCACCCGGGCGCTCGCGAACTCGTCCAGCCGCCCAGCCTCCGCCTCGGCCAGCAGGTCCCGGGCTCGACCGAAGGCGCCGGCCTGCATGCTGGCCTGCGCCGCGGCCAGCGCGCGGTCGGCGTGGCGCGCCGGATCGGCGGTCAGCAGCACCGAACGCTCCAGGAACGCTGCGGCTGCGGCCAGCCCGCCGCGGGCCTGCGCCCGCCCGGCCGACCGCTCCAGCTCGGCGGCAACCTTTTCATCGGGGCCGGCCGCGGCCTGGGCCTGGTGCCAGGCTCGCCAGTCCGGGTCCGCAATCGGATCGGTCACCTCCGCCAGTGCGGCGTGTGCCGCGCGCCTGTCGCCGTAGGACGCCGACCAATAGGCCGCCGAGCGGGCCTGCGGATGCCCGAACCGGACCCGGGAGCCGAACTCCACCAGGCCCGCCTCCACCGCCGCCGCCTGGATCGGGATCCCCAGTCGGCCGGCCGCTCGCCACAGCAGCTGCCGGTCACCGGATGGATCGGCCGCGGCCAGCTGCAGCAGGCGCCGGGTCTGGTCCGGCAGGGCGCCCAGTTGCCGAGTGAAGCTGTCTTGGATCGGGTCGGCCAGCGGCGCGGCGCCGGGTAGCCCGAACCCGCCCGCCAGCTCCACCGGGCTCAGCCCGCGCGGCACGTCGAGCAGCGCCCGCGGATTACCCCGGGTCTCGGCCACGATCAGGTCGGCGACCCGGGGGTCCAGGGGCCCGGGGAGCGCCAAGGCCAGCAGAGCCCGCGCATCGTCGTCCCGGAGCCTCCCGACGTGCAGCTCGGGCAGCCCGGCTAGCTCCGTGCTCGGCTCGCGGGCCGCGAACACCAGCCCTACCGGCCGGGGGCCGAGGCGGCGTGCCGCGAACCCCAGCGCCTGTACCGAGGCCCGGTCCAGCCACTGCTCATCGTCGATCACGCAGATCAGCGGGCAATCCCCGGCTACCGCAGCCAGCAGGCTCAGCACAGCCAGCCCGACCAGGAACGCGTCCGGCGACGGTCCCTCGGCCTGGCCCGATGCGTACCGCAGCGCATCGCGCTGCGGTACCGGCAGCCGCTCTGCGCGCCTCAGCATCGGCCCGCACAGCTGGTGCAGCCCCGCGAAGGCCAGTTCCATCTCTGGCCGGACGCCCACCATGCGCGCCACCGCGCATCCGGCATCCGCCGCCTGTCCGGCCAGGTACTCCAGCAGTACAGTCTTGCCCACGCCCGGGTCACCGCGCACTACTAAAGCCCGGCTCTCACTGGCCCGGACCGCGGCGATGAGCCGGTTGAGCGCGTCGCATTCGCCGCGCCGGCCCGTCAGGCCACCCGGCCGGCCGCGCCGCGGCCAGCCCGGCCAGCCCCTGGAGTCGTTTACCGGCTGTTGCCGCGGTTCGGTCATGCTGGGCAGCTCCACCGGGTCACCCACCGTTCTCTTCTGTGTGCGGTGCCGCCTGCCGCCGATTCTCCACGGCGACCGAGCGGCGATCGTCGGTCACGTGGGCTCTGTCTGGGCGGAACCGCTGCTGGTCCTCAGAAATGGACCGAGCGCGGGCACACCGCAGAACGAGGATGGCTGTGCTGGGCTGAACCACGGACCGTTCGGGTCAATGACATCTTTTGACCGAACGGACGGTGGTGATACGCCGAGCTGTGGCCGCGAGTTGGGTCTTCGGGGTCTGTTCTGTTGCTGGGCTTGCCGTCAAGCCAAGCAACGTTGCCGCTTGCTGAACATGAAAAACCACCGGCAAGAACCAGCACCCGGAAGTGCCGGATGGCCTGGGCTGTGGCAGTGGCCCGGCCTCGGTAAAGGCGGCCGGTTCGCGGGCGACGTCCCCCCGCGTCAGTTGCGCCGGGCTCCGGACCGGACGGTGCTGCCGGGTGGTGGCGGCGCTGGCGCGGGTGCGGGGAGAATGCTCTCGTTAGCCGTCGGCGCGGGAGGTGGGGGCGTGGGCGAGCCGCCGGCCGGGTTCGCGGGTCTGCTGCGGAGACTGCGCCAGGAGGCCCGGCTGACGCAGGAGGAGCTGGCTGAGGCGGCCGGGCTGAGCGTGCGGTCGGTCAGCAACCTGGAGCGGGGGGTAGTGAGCGCCCCGCAGAAGGAGACGGTGCGGCTGCTGGCCGATGCGCTGGGCCTGACCGGACCCGCCGGGGCCGAGTTCGAGGCGGCCGCCCGGGGCCGCGCGGCGCCCGGCGGGGTGGCGGCGGCGACACGTACGCTGCCACGGGACATCGCCTCGTTCACCGGGCGGCAGCGGGAGCTAGCCGATCTGCTGGCTGCGGTGACCGGCGCGGCGGATGCGGGCGGGGTGGTGGGTATCCACGCCATCGGGGGGATGGCCGGGATCGGCAAGACGGCGTTCGCAGTACACGCCGCCCACCAGCTAGCTGGCCGGTTCCCGGCCGGGCAGATCTTCCTGCCGCTGCACGGGCATACCCCGGGCCAGCAGCCGGTGGACCCGGCCGATGCCCTGGCCAGCCTGCTGCTGACCGCGGGGGTGGCGGCCGGGCAGGTGCCACCCGGGCTGGAGGCGCGGGGGGCGCTGTGGCGGGACCGGCTGGCCGGGCAGCAACTGCTGTTGATCCTGGATGACGCGGTGGGCAGCGAGCAGGTGCTGCCGCTGCTGCCCGGCACCGGAGAGAGCCTGGTGCTGGTGACCAGCCGACGGCACCTGTCCGCGCTGGACGACGCCGCTGCGATCAGCCTGGACACGTTGCCGGCCGACCAGGCGGCCGGGCTGCTGGTCCAGCTGGCGGGCCGCCCTGGGCTGAGTACGGGCGATCCGGGGGTGGCCGAGATCACCCGGCTGTGCGGATACCTGCCGCTGGCCATTGGGATGGTGGCAAAGCAGCTGCGGCACCACCCGGCCTGGACCGCGGCCGGGCGGGCCGCCGACCTGGCCGTGGCGGCGGGCCGGCTCGAGCTGATGGCCACCGAGAACGTGTCGGTCGCCGCGGCGTTCAACCTGTCGTATGAGGACCTCAGCGAGGATCAGCAGCGGTTGTTCCGGCGGCTGGGCCTGCACCCGGGCGCCGAGGCCGACGAGTACGCTGCCGCCGCCCTGGACGGCATCGCCCTGGCGGCCGCGCGCCGTGGGCTGGAGGCGCTGTATGACCAGTACCTGCTGACCGAGCCGACACCGGGCCGGTACCGGATGCACGACCTGATCCGCGAGCACGCCCGCGACCTGGCCGATCGCCTGGATCCATATGGAGAACGAGAGCTGGCTACCGCCCGGCTGCTGGGCTACTACCAGCACGCCGCCGCCCGCGCCGACGCTTTCGTCGCCCGCCAGGCGCGCCCCGGCCGGGCCGCCGCGCCGGGCACAATCCCGGCCGCGGTTCCCGCCCTAGCCGGCCGGGAGCAGGCGCTGGCCTGGGCCCGCGCTGAGCGGGCCAGCCTGCTCGCCTGCCTGGATCACGCCGCCGCGACCGGCCAGCACGCCCGGGTCATCGCGTTGAGCGCCGGCCTGGCCGGGCTGCTGCGGTTCGACGGCCCCTGGGCCGAGGCCGTCACCCGCCACCAGGCCGCGATCGGGGCCGCACGGCATCTCGGCGACCGGCTCGGCCAGGCCAACGCCCACAATGACCTGGCGGAAGTGCGGCGGCTGATGGGTGAGTACCCGGCCGCGGCTCAGGCCCTGGAGCAGGCGCTGGGCCTCTACCGTGACCTCGGCGACCGGCTTGGCCAGGCCAACGCCCTCCGTGAGCTGGGGATCGTGCGGTGGCTGACGGATGAGTACCCGGCCGCGGCCCGGGACCTGGAGCAGGCGCTAGGTCTCTACCGTGACATCGGCGACCGGCTCGGCCAGGCCAACGCCCTCCGCGACCTGGGGATGGTGCGGCGGATGACCGGTGAGTACCCGGCTGCGGCCCAGCTGCTGGAGCGGGCGCTGGGCCTCTACCGTGACCTCGGCGACCGGCTCGGCCAGGCCGCCGCACTACGCGTGCTGGGGCTCGTGCGGTTGCTCACGGGTGAGTACCCGCCCGCGGCTCAGGCCCTGGAGCAAGCCCTGGCCATCTCCCGCGACCTCGGCGACCGGCTCGGCCAGGCCGACGCCCTCGCCTTCCTGGGAGTCGTGCAGCGGTTGACGGGTGAATACCCGGCCGCGGCCCGGGACCTGGAGCAGGCGCTGGGCCTCTACCGCGACCTCGGCGACCGGTTCGGCGAGGCAGAGGCACTCAACGAAAGGGGCACGCTGTACCGGGTCAACGGTGACCCCGCGCGGGCCGAGGGCTGCCACCGACAGGCCCTGGACCTGGCCCGCGCCATCGCTGGGTCCCGGGACGAGGCGCACGCCCTGGCCGGCCTGGGCCGCTGCGCCCTGGCCGTCGGCCACGCCGCGCAGGGCGAGGTCCTTCTGCAGCAGGCGCTGGAGATCTTCCAGCGCATCGGCGCCGCCGAGGTCGGCGACGTCTCCCGCGAACTGGCCGCCATCGCCGAGGCCGGGCCACCCGCACAACCCGTGCCGCCGCCACTTCCGAGCAGTCCGTCTTCGCGCGGCTCTGCATGATCATCACGCGGCAACGTTGGCTGGCTTGACGCAAGCCACCTGAAGAGCTTGACGCACGCCGCTGCCTGCGTCCGTGCCCGGCCGCGGACCAGGGTACGGCCAGGGTAAGCGGCCAGGGCAAGCGGCCAGGGATGTGACCGGTGCAACGCGCCCGCCCGACACGCGACTCTGAGCGGGTCCCGCACATCCAGCTAAAACGGGAGGACCCCATGCCGTATATCGGTGTCGGCACCGAGAACTCCGGTGCCATCGAACTGCATTATGAGGATCACGGGACTGGGACGCCAGTCGTCTTGATCCACGGCTACCCGCTGAGCGGCCGCGCCTGGGACAGGCAGGTCCCGGCGCTGCTGGCCGCCGGCCACCGGGTGATCACCTACGACCGGCGCGGGTTCGGGAACTCCAGCCAGCCCACGACCGGCTACGACTACGACACCTTCGCCGCGGATCTCCACGCCCTGCTGGACACCCTGGATCTGCGCGACGCCGTCCTGGTCGGGCACTCGATGGGCACCGGCGAGGTCACTCGCTACCTGGGCACCTACGGCTCCGCGCGGGTCGCCAAGGGTGTGCTGGTGTCCCCGATCCCGCCGTTCCTGCTGCAAACCGGCGACAACCCCGAGGGGCTGCCCGCCAGCCTGTTCGACGGATTTGTCCAAGCCGCCACCGGGGACACCCCGGCCTGGATGAAGGGGTTCCTGGACAACTTCTACAACATGGACCAGTTCGGCGGCTCGCTGGTCAGCGACCAGGCCTTCCAGTCCAGCTGGAACATCGCGGCCGCCGCGTCGGCTACCGCGGCGGTGGCATGCATCACCACCTGGCAGACCGATTTCCGCGATGACCTGCCCAAGCTCGACGTGCCGGTGCTGGTCGTGCAGGGCGACGCCGACCGGATCTTGCCCTACCCCAACACAGGCAAGCGCCTGCCCGGCCTGATCAAAGACGTCCACCTGGTCGTCGTTGACGGCGGCCCGCACGCCATCGCGTGGACCCACGCCGACCAGGTCAACCGCGCCCTGCTCGACTTCCTGGCCTAGCGCTGATCAGAGCACGTCGCTGAAAGGAAGCCCGCAATGCCCCTCAACTTCCCCGGCCGGCTGACCAGGCCCCGGCTCATCATCCTAGCTGCGGTCCTGGCCATCGCCGGGCTGCTCATCGCGAGCCCGGGCCAGAGCGCGCCTGCTCACGCGGCCACCGGCCGCGCCGCACAAGCCAGCGCTCCCACCTGGACCAGCGGCCCCAAGCCCACCATCGTGCTGGAGCACGGCGCATGGGCTGATTCGGGCAGCTGGAACAGCGTCATCTGGCGCTTGCAGCTGGCCGGATACACCGTCTACGCGCCGCCCAACCCGCTCCGCGGCGTCCGTTACGACTCCGCCTACCTGGCGGACTTCCTGTCCACCCTCTCCGGGCCGATCGTCTTGGTCGGGCACTCCTATGGCGGGTTTGTCATCACCAACGCCGCCACCGGCAACCCCAACGTCAAGGCCCTCGTCTACGACGACGCCTACATCCCGGCCCGGGGCGATACGCTGCTGGGGCTCACATCGGCTAAACCCGGTTCCTGCCTGGGCCCCGAGCCCTTCAATGCGGTGCCCTACCCGATAAACCGGGCCGGCCACGTTGACCTGTACGTCCAGGCCAGCGTGTTCCCGGGCTGCTTCGCCAACGGCCTGCCCCCCGCCGAGGGAGCGGTGCTGGCCGCTACCCAGCGGCCACTGGCGGAAAGCGCACTCACCGAGCGGTCCGGCCCCCCAGCCTGGAAGACCATCCCCTCCTGGGACATCGTCGGCACCGCCGACCACGTGCTCCCGCCCGCCGAGCAACTGGCCATGGCCCACAACGCGGGCGCCAGCATCACCGAGATCGACGCCCCCCACCTGTCCATGATCACCGACCCCGGCGTGGTGGCCAGCGTCATCATCCAAGCCGCCCGGGCTACCCGTTGACTTCCAGCTTCCGCAGCGACTCAGATCTGGTATCAGTGATCGCCATCCTGTCTTCGGCCAGGGGAGGTGACCGGCACGGCGCCCGGGAGATGCGCAACCCGTGCGGCGGTACCACCTGTTAAGGAGACCTCCATGATCATTTCTTCCGACGAGCTGGTGCGGCGCAACGCCGCGTTCGCCGCGACGGGGGGGTTCGCCGGCCTTCGGTTCCCGACCAGCGACACCCTGCAGGTGCTCGGCTGCGTCGACTCCCGGGTCGACCCGGCAGATGTACTCGGCCTCGAGCTCGGCGAAGGGGTCGTGATGCGCAACATCGGCGGCCGGATCACCCCGGCGGCGCTGCGCTCATGGGCCCTGCTGGGCCGGCTTGGCCAGGGCCGGCCCTCCAGCAGGGGACACCTGGTGATCTTGCACCACACCGACTGCGGGATCATCCGCCTGGCGGACTACCCCGAGCAGCTCGCCGCGTTCTTCGAGATCCCGGCGGGCGAGCTGGAGGGCAAGGCGGTCGCCGACCCATACGCGGCGGTGCGGGTCGACGCCGCCATCGCCCGGCGTGCCCTGCCGCGGGGGCGTCTGGTGTCCGGCCTGGTCTACGACGTGGGCACCGGGCTCATCGAAATCGTCGACCCGGCTGAAGGGGAGTAGCAGCCGTGTGCCAGGACCCGGCTACCGCCGGCGACGTCCGCGCCGCGCTGCCGCACCCGGTCGTGGGCAGCGCAGCCGACCCGATCGCGCTGGAGCCGGTGGACGACGTCGTCGTCACCACGCTGGTCGACAACGTCTACGACGCCCTGCTCACCGGCGACGACACCATCACCCGAGCACCGTTGGCCGCCGGAACCGCCCGGGCGCCCCAGTTCGAGCCGGGGCGTACCAACGTCGGGCTGATGGCCGAGCACGGTTTCTCCGCGCTGGTCACCGTCCGCCGCGGCGACACCACGACGTCCGTGCTGTTCGACACCGGCCTGTCCCCGGATGCGATGGTCACCAACGCCGTCCGGCTCGGCCTCGACCTGTCCGGCGTGCACGCCGTAGTGCTCAGCCACGGCCACTTCGACCACGCCGGCGGCCTGGCCGGACTTGCCGGACGCCGCGGTACCCGGTCCCTGCCGATGGTTGTCCACCCGCTGGTGTGGACCCGCCGCCGCCTCGCCCTGCCCGGCGGCAGGGCCGACGACTGGCCAACACTCAGCAAGCGTGCGCTGACCGGCGAGGGGCTCGACGTGATCGAGCGCCGCCAGCCGTCCCTGCTCGCAGGCGGCTCCATCCTGATCACCGGTGAGGTCGACCGCACCACCGACTTCGAACACGGCATGCCCCCGGCACACCAGCACTGGACCGGCACAACCTGGGAACCCGACCCGCTGGTCCTCGACGATCAGGCCCTCGTCGTGAACGTGCGCGGCAAGGGTCTGGTGGTCGTGACCGGCTGCGGGCACGCCGGCGCCATCAACATTGTCCGCTACGCACGGCGGCTAACCGGCGTCCCCCGGCTGCATGCACTGCTCGGCGGCCTGCACCTGAGCGGCGCCTTCTTTACCGCAAGCATCGGCCCCACGGTCCACGCGCTCACCGAAATGGCACCCGACCTACTGGTACCCGGACACTGCACCGGCTGGCGAGCGCAACACACCCTCGCCGCCGCGCTACCCGACAGCTGGGTCCAAAGCAGCAGCGGCACTCAATATCACTTGACAGCAGCCTGACGTGTCCTCGTCTTACACACCGAAGGCCAGGTCAGTGGTTCCACATCCAACCCAGACTGGAAATCCAAGAGGAATAGCATGCCTATCTACCAGTGCGCACACCAGCATGGACTGCTCACCAGCGACGACATGAAGGCGAAAATAGCCTCAGCCATTACTGACGCTCACGTCGAAGCCACAGGAGCACCGAGGGTATTCGTACACGTCTTCTTCAACGAAATACCACCCGGGATCTCCTACACCGCCGGGGAACCTGACGCCGAGGTCACTGGAATCACCGGGTCTATCCGGCAAGGCAGGACCTTGGAGCAAAAGCAGAAGCTGATCAAGCAGATCGCAGCTTCATGGTGTGAAATCACCGGCCAGTCGCCGAAACACGTCATCGCCGGACTGACGGAGATCGAATCGGACATCACCATGGAGTACGGCCTCATCCTCCCGCCCCCTGGTGGCGAACCCGAATGGTTCGCCAAGAACGCTGGTGCGCTCGAGGGGATCTCGGGTACCGGCCTGTAGCACCTCAGCCCAGCCTGCGCCGGATGCGCCCCACCGGTCAGGCAGGTAAAAGGTACCTGCCTGACCGGTCAGTTAGGAGATGGTCAGCCGATGCTGGTGGCACAGGTACTTGGTGGCGTGAACAGCGGGCTGGTATCCACCGGCTCGTCGGACGGCGGGTCGAGGATTACCGTAGTGGAGTTGATGGTCCACGTGTTTTCACAGTTGATGAGCGCTTTCTGGAGCTTGCCTTTGTCGTTGACACTGCTGCCGCCGATCCACAGGTCCCAGTGGGTGACCTTCGGGCTGCTGCAGGGGTCGCAGATGTCTGCGTGAATGTAGTACTTCTGCAGGGCCGGAACGTAGCCTATCTGGCAGAAGCTGGTCTGGTCGGTGTACCAGGCCATCACCATCGGCTCGTCGTAGGAGCCGTTGCCGCCGTTGGGTCCTCCCGGCACTGTGTAGTCGTCGCTGGTGACCTGCTCGCCACCTGGCGTCGTGCAGCCGGTGTAGGCGATGTCCGGCCCGGGCGGTGAGTTGTCGGCCCAGCCGTACTGAGTGATGTACCAGCCGGTCTCGGTGGTGGCGGCTGGGCGGTGACTGTTCGCAGAACTCGCGGCAGCGAGCTGAGGTACGGCCATCGCTGCCGCCAGCGCAGAGACGCCAAGCCCCACGCCGAACACCAAGAAGCGCTTGCTGAAGACGGACTTACTGACCCTCATGCCAGCTCCTCCCACTTAGTAAGGAAGGACTCCTAACTAATGGTCAGCCACGGTATCCCGCGCTCCTGGCGCCGTCAATGGTTTGCAATGTCTTATGGACACTATGGGTTATTTGTAATTCTCTTTAGTACGTGACTGAGTTGGCCGTGTTATGCGCAGTGGGCGTAGGCACGTTCACCATGCTGCTCGCTGGGCCCGGGTTGCGGGTGGCTGGCCAGCAGGGGGTCACCGTCCTGCGGCGGCTGGTGCGGAGTGGTCTGCAGGTAGTGGTGCACCAGGGGGATGATGGCCGCGCCTTCGCCGACCGCGGCGGCGACCCGATTGACCGATCC
>Ga0126381_100006837_pt1 | contig 12658 bp, 10 predicted proteins | sample PanSoiMetPlot_28_FD_96465 | JGI IMG/M metagenome (GOLD analysis project Ga0126381, IMG submission 96465) | Tropical forest soil microbial communities from Panama - MetaG Plot_28 | ecosystem: Environmental > Terrestrial > Soil > Tropical forest > Bulk soil | place: Panama | collected 2016-02-17
AGCGAGGCCAATCTTCAGAAGTTCCTCGAGGGACGAAACAACGTAACGTCACCAAGCGTCAAAACGATCGAATCCGAGCTTATAGTGAGGTGAGGGCGGTGCACCGGCGCAGCAAAGCGCGATCACCTCGTGCGCCAACAGCGGCAATTTGGTCAGACGAGAATCACTTGCCGAGATAGGTCCTCAGCAAAGCGGGGTCCGACGATAGGCTCATACAATCAGTTCCCACGTCGACGAATTCGCAACGCGCAAAGCGACCTTTCTCATCAACAGGTATGGTCGCATCTATGCCTAGTTTCGCCCGAACTCCATTCTTGCCAACACGAATGTATTCGTGGCCGCGCGCGTCGGGGACGACGAAGAGATCGCGCGACGCCTCCTGCGCGTTGCCAGAGCATATTCAACGTCATGCGGACTGCGGATGTCGATGTCGTCATCGACGACAATGACCAAATCCAGGTCCTTCAACGCGCCGAAAGCGGCGAGAATGGCGTTACGCTGCATACCCTCGTGCTGCGAAGTCGATTTGCGGACTTGCAGTACTGCATGGAAACGATGCAGCCCGCCCAAGGTCATCTCTGCATCGATGACGATTGGCACCGCGGCATGCAGCACCTTGAGCAGACTTGCCTCCAGCACGTACTTCCGCAGCATCGTCGTTTCGTAGCCATAGCCGTTGATCGCTTGGTAGACGGGCCGTTCGCGGTGGGTGACGGCAGTAATCTCGAAGATGGGTGCATCGCCGGGTGGCGATAGATAGCCGACAAATTCGCCGAAAGGCCCTTCCTCAATCATCTGATCGGGCAGAATGCGACCTTCAAGTACGATCTCGGCATCGGCGGGAACGAGAAGGTCTTGCGTGACAGCCTTGACTACCGGCAGCGGTCGACCGCAGAATCCGCCAGCAGCAGCAAGCTCATCCGCATGTTCGGGCATCTGTGAGCCCATAGTCGCCGCAGTGTACTGTAAGGCGATATCGGTGCCGATACACACGACGACGGGTAATGACACACCCAACCGCTTTGCCCGCTCGAATGCAAGTCGAAGATGCCGCCCATAATCTAGCTTGATCGCAGTCCGATTGGGCCCAATGAGCTGCAATCGATGATAGGAAGCGTTGTAAACTTGGGTCTCGGGATCACGAACGATTACAACACCGGCGGTGATGAAGCGGCCGGCATCCTTGGCAGTGTGAAACAGCACTGGCAGCATACGCGAAAGATCAATCTTGTCGGTGTGAACGTGTTGCTGTGACGAAGACTTCCCAACCAAAATCGGTGGGATTGGTGCGCTCAGCGCACGTCTGATTGCTGCGCGGATCCCACGAAAATCGACACCAAAGGCGGCTTCACAGTTGGCCTGGCAGCACAAAAGATTGCCGATTATTGGAATGGCGTAACCGTCAATCGTGGTAAACAGCAACGCTGGCCCACCATCGCGCTTTTTCATTACACCAGCCACAGCAAGATTAGTGTCGATCGGCGATGTAAAAGCTTCAATGCGGCCCTGATCGATCATGCGGTCGAGCGCAGAACGAAAGTTTGTATCCAAGACTTCCGAATTAGAAATCATGGGCTTTACCTCTATACGGTCCACGTTGGGCGGGACGCCACCGTGAACTGCACATGGCTATGAACTCGAAGAGGTTATGGAAAACGCTACTCACTCTGCCTTGATGCCCGCTGCCTTGATCACTTTGGCCCACTTTTCGGTTTCTGCCGCGATGAATTTACCGAAGTCAGAAGGCGAGACTGGAAATGCTGAAGAACCTAAAGAGGCAAGCCGCGCGGTCATACCGGGATCGGCGAGGCCTGAATTGATCTTGCTGTTTAGTCTGTCGACGATCTCGGCGGGCGTGTTCTTAGGCGCGCCGATGCCGTACCAAGCGCTCATTTCGTAGCCTGGCACGAAATCGCCTAGAGGTGGAACCTCTGGCAATGCTGCCGAGCGCGTTGCCGTGGTCACCGCCAATGCCCGCAGCTTCTCGGTCCTGACATACTCGATGCATGCGGAAATGGGCGCGAAATAAATCTGCACTTGACCACTGAGTAGGTCGGTCAGCGCTGGCGCCGAGCCGCGATAGGCCACGTGCGTCATCTCGATACCGGTCATGAATTTGAACAGCTCGCCGGCCATGTGTGGCGAAGTCCCGACGCCGGGAGACGCCATATTGAGCTTGCCGCGGTTTGCCTTGGCATAACTGATGAATTCGGGAACCGTCTTGGCCGGGAATATCGGATTGACGACCATCACATCGGGATCGCGGCTGAGGCCTGCGACCGGTGTGAGGTCGCGGGCAAATTTGTAATTCAGGTTCTGGTAGAGCGTTGCGTTGACAGCGTCAGCGAGAGTCAACAGCAGGAGCGTGTAGCCGTCGGACGGCGCGGTGACGACAGCCTCGGTGGCGAGATTGCCGCTAGCCCCCGGCCTGTTCTCAACGACGAACGGCTGGCCAAGGTGTTCCGACAGCCATTGTCCTATAAGGCGAGCTAAGATGTCGGGCGCACCGCCGGCAGCAAAACCAACTAGCAAACGCACCGGCTGCGCTGGATATGCCTGCGCCCGCACGAGGCCGGACGAAGCCGGAACGACGACACCGGCTGCCAGATGTAGAAAGGTTCTACGGGAAAGTTTCATCGAGGTCCCCAGGGCGCGCAGAATAATTGCGCATGGTGGCGTTGTTCACCCAAAAACATCAAGTTGAGCGAACATATTCAGTGACCCAGTAGCCTCTCATGAGATTACCCATTCGGGTGCCCGGCCCGTCTCGTACCGAGCGTTTTAGCCATTTCCTTGTTCATGTGGAGCGACCTCACCGGGGATTGCCCAACAAGTATAGCAGGAATTGCTGTTGGGAGAGCGCTGCGCGTGTATTGGCTCACGTCCGCTTTGAGTCAGGAAGTGACGCAGCGCTTGGTATAGTGATCGCCTAACTTGCACCGGATAGTGATCGCGATAAAAGCTTGTGACCAAGCGCAGTAAAGCAAGCGATCGGGAGAGGCTACTTGGCGGCTCAAACGATGAGGGCGCTGGTCCTAAAGATGCATGGGGACCTAGGGAATCTCGAACTTGTCAGCGCCTATCCGATTCCCCGAGCCGTAGCGGGCCACGTCGTAATTCACGTGCGCGCGTCTTCCTTCAACTATCATGATTTGTTCACGGTTAAGGGAATGCCCGGCATCCGGGTGCCGCTGCCGGTGATCATTGGCCTCGACATGGCCGGTGAAATTGCGGTGGTGGGCGACGACGTTGCCAACTGGAAGGTTGGCGATCGTGTTTTGGTCAATCCGGTCAATAAGAAAAAGGGATTGATGGGAGAGATGCTGGATGGCGGGATGGCTGAATATTGTTTGGTTTCTGCCGATCAGCTCGTCCACATCCCTGACGGGGTTAGTTTCGCCGAGGCCGCTTCGCTTCCGGTCGCTTATGGGACTGCCCATCGCATGCTCATCACCCACAACACCGTCAAAAAGGGCGACAAGGTTTTGGTGTTGGGTGCCAGCGGTGGCGTCGGTACCGCCTGTGTCATCCTCGCCAAATTGCTGGGCGCCGAAGTGGTTGCTTGCGCATCCAGCGAGAAGAAATTGCGTCGCTTGAAGGAACTGGGCGCCGATGAGGTACTCGATTACACCAAAGTCGATTGGTCAAAGTGGACAGTCGAGAAATACGGCAAGCCGCAACGGCGCTCCTATGACGGCGGCGTCGACGTTGTCATCAACTTTACTGGTGGGGACACGTGGGTTCCTTCGCTCCGTTGCATCAAGCGCGGCGGCAAGTTGTTGGTCTGCGGCGCTACAGCGGGTTACGATCCGAAGGAGGACCTGCGCTATGTTTGGAGCTTTGAGATCACGATTCAAGGATCGAACAGCTTCTGTGACGAGGATTTGAGGGACCTGATGACCTTGATTCAAGACGGTAAGATGAAACCAGTGATCGATCAGGTGCTGCCGTTGGATCAAGCGATTGAAGGGCTGCGTTTCCTGCGCGACCGTGAGGTTATCGGCAAAGTCGTCGTAGAACCCTGAACGTGGAGCGCGGATTGATGAACGAGGACATGACCGTCGAACACGTGCAGACGATGATCACACGCGCGCCCTACCACCAGTGGCTTGGACTCAAAGTAACCGTTATACATGACGATGGGATCGAGCTGACCGCCACGTGGCGCGAGGAGTGGGTGGTCAATCCGGGGCGGCGCTATACCCACGGCGGCGTCCTGGCCGCCCTGATCGATCTCGCCGCCGACTGGGCGATGATCAAGAAACTTGGACGGCCCGTCCCGACCATTGATCTGCGGGTCGATTTTCACAGCCCCGCAATGCCAGGCGATCTCATTTGTCGTGGCAAGATCGTCAAGTTTGGAAATCAGTTTTCGTCATCGGAATCGTTTGTTTTCGACACGTCCGGCAAGCTGCTCGCGAGTGGGCGCGGCACTTATTTTACTGCTCCGCCGAAGGCCTGACGGGATGTGAGGTCGGAGCAAGCGCCTAAAACGTAAGTTCAATGATTGGTTTTCATGGGACCTGCGCGAACTTCCTTTCGGAACCTTGGGCAGCTGATTAGCGGCGACCGCGACTTGTCAAAGATCGCGATTTTCGACTTGGGCGAAAACGGCCGGGCGCGCGCAATCAGCTATGCCGCCCTCGACGCCATGGCCAATGGCGTTGCACGCGCAATTGCGCAGCGCGGTTTTGAACGCGGCGACCGCATTGCGATACTTTCCGCTAACTGCGCGCAGTATCTCGCCGCATACTTTGGGATCCTGCGCGCCGGTCTAGTCGCAGTTCCGGTGAATTATCGATTTCCCCCGAACATGATCGAGTTTGTCATCCGTGATGCTGGCGCGAAGCTCGTGTTCTGCGATCGCGAGCGACGCGCGGATTGCCCGCCGGGGCTATCAACCGTCTGCTTTGGTGATGCGGGTATCGGTGGATTTGATCGATTTCTCGATCCGGGTAGCTTTGACGAGATAATTCCGTCGGCCAACGAGCCGGCGATGTTTCTTTACACCTCGGGCTCAAGCGGAGTTCCCAAGGGCGTGGTGCTATCCCACCAGAGTCACATTTGGGTTGTGCAGACACGCCTGGGCGGGCAGGACCTGTCGCGCCACCGCTATTTGATCGCGGCACCACTTTACCACATGAATGCGCTGGCCAACGCGAAGTTGGCAATCGCCGCACATAGCACAGTCGTCTTGTTGCCCTCGTTCACGGCGCGGCGCTACATCGAGGCGATCGGCCAATACCGCTGCACTTGGCTGACCGCAGTACCACCGATGATCGCCATGATGCTGCGTGAAGCCAAGCTCCTGGTCGCGACCGATCTGTCCAGCGTCGAATTTGTCCGGATGGGGTCGGCGCCGGTCAGCCAAAGCGTGATGTCATCGCTGAAACAAACCTTGCCGCAAGCTGCCGTCACAAATGCGTACGGTACGACGGAAGCGGGACCGATCGTCTTCGCACCGCATCCCGATGGTTTGCCGATGCCGGAAATGTCCGTTGGCTGTCCGCATCCGAAAGTAAAGCTTCGGCTCGTAGCTGGCGACGACAGAAACGCCGAGCAAGGTGTGCTGGAGATAAAGTGTCCGGCCATTATGCTCGGCTATCACAATCGCCCGGATCTGCCTGCGCCAATCACATCCGACGGATTTTACGTCACCGGCGACGTATTCCGCCGTGACAAGAACGGCTTCTTTTATTTTGTCGGGCGCACCGATGACATGTTCAATTGCGGTGGCGAAAACGTCTATCCGGGCGACGTCGAGCGCATGCTGGAAAGGCACCGCGACGTCAGCCAAGCTGCCGTGGTGCCTATCGATGATGAAATGAAGGGGCAAAAGCCGGTGGCTTTCATTGTTCCGCGGACCGGCCGGCATCCGTCTGAAGATGAAATTAAAGATTTCGCGCTGGCAAACGGACCTGCGTATCAACATCCGCGCCTTGTATGGTTTGTCGACAAACTGCCGCTCGCGTCGACCAACAAGATCGACCGCGCTGCTTTGCGCAGCCTCGCTGAACAGCGGGAGAAAAATAGGCGGTGACCGGTATTCCCACCGATGCCGCAAACCTGTCCACGGCGGCACTTGGAGAAGAAATCATAGCATTGGTGCTGAACCTCTAAATGATACTATGAGCGTCCCCGCTTGGCAGATCCCAGCAATAATGGGAGCCGGGTCACAGTATCGCTCGTCGGTAAGAGGGATCAATGAAACTCCCGGCATTCGATTATGCATCGCCAGCGAGTCTAGAAGAAGCGGTCGCTTTGCTGGCGTCGCGCTCGGGCAGTGCGAAGATTATCTCCGGAGGGCAAAGCCTTGTGCCGATGCTTGCCTTTCGGCTTGCTGCGCCAGAGCTGCTGGTCGATTTGAAGCGACTGCAGGGACTGAACCGCATCGTCATCGCCGATGACGGAGTACGGCTTGGGGCCAAGGTGCGCTGGTGCGAGATTGATCGCGATGCAATGTTGCAAGGAGCGCATCCGCTGCTAGTCGAAGCAGTCCGCCACGTTGCGCATTACCAAATTCGGAACCGCGGCACCGTCGGTGGCTCGCTCGCCCATGCCGACCCAGCTGCCGAGATGCCCGGGATCGCGATCACCTGCGAGGCTGAGCTGACAATCATCGGACCGCAAGGACAGCGTGTCGACAAAGCGTCCGATTTCTTTACGGGCTCGCTGACGACATCTCTGGCGTCGGACGAGATTCTGACCGAAATCAAACTACCGCCGTGGCCGGCCGGCCGTCGCTGGGCTTTCCTCGAATTTGCCCGGCGGCGCGGCGACTTTGCGATGGCCGGCGTCGCCCTGTTCTATGAGTTGGTGGACGATAAGATCGCCGATATTCATATTGGCGCGATCGGGGTCGGTGACAGGCCACTGCGCCTGCGCGCAGTGGAAGCGGTGCTCAATGGGCAAACGCTCGATGACCGGGCGATCGAAGCGGCGGCCGCGGCCGTGCGCGAAAGCGTCGATCCGCCGTCGGACATTTACGCACCCGCAGAATACCGTCGCGCGCTGCTGGCCACTCTATTGGCGCGTGCCCTGCGCCAATCGGAAACAGGTCGATGAAGGTAGAATTCGAACTCAATGGCACACGGGTCGGGGCCGATGTCGAGGCAAGGACGACGCTCGCCGATTGCATTCGGGATCAGCTTAAGCAGACCGGCACGCACTTGGCTTGCGAGCATGGCGTCTGTGGCGCCTGCACGGTGCTGATGAATGGGCAGGCGGTACGCTCCTGCTTGATACTCGCCGTTCAGGCCCAAGGCGAGCGCGTGGTGACCGTGGAAGGCTTATCACGGGATGAGTCACTGACGCCGTTGCAGGCCGCTTTTCGCAAGCATCACGCGCTGCAATGCGGGTTCTGCACGCCGGGCTTCATCACCACGGCCCATGCATTGCTCACTGAAGAGCCAGAGGCCGACGAAGAGCGGATTCGCGACGTTCTGTCCGGAAATCTGTGTCGTTGTACGGGCTATGTGCCGATCATCCAGGCGGTCCTCGAGGCGCGCAGCGCCTATGCTCATAAGGGCAACGAAGAATGAGAATTGCGAATTCTTACATCGGCCAACCGATCGAGCGCACCGAAGATCTCCGCTTCCTGCGCGGAAGAGGGACTTATGTCGCCGACATCAACCGACCACGGCAGCTGACTGCGGTGATTCTACGCTCGTCCATCGCGCACGGTCGCCTGAACGGTATCGATGCCAGCCGAGCGTTGCAGCTGCCCGGGGTCCACCGCATTCTGACGGCGAAAGATTTTGACACCGAAATTCCGCGCATTGCTCTGCGCCTGCAACCGCTCTCGGACCTCGAACCCTTCCACCAGCCGATGATCGCCGACCAGAAGGTGCGTTACGTTGGCGAGCCGGTCGCGGTCGTCGTTGCCGAGACGGCGGCCATTGCCGAGGACGCGCTTGATTACATCGCCGTCGATATTGAGCCGCTCCCTGTCTTCGTATCGCGCGAACAGGCGGACGCTGCGCTTCTCTTTGAACAGCACGGCACAAATTGCGCGATCACCTGGAAGGCGTTGCGCGGCGACGCCGACGCGGCGTTCAAGATGGCCGAGTACGTGCGGCGTGAACGTTTCAAGGTGCAGCGGCATGCAGCAATGTTCATGGAGCCGCGGGGCTTTGTCGCCGATTGGGATGGCCAGAAACTCACCGTCTGGGGTGCCGCAAAGACGGCTTGGTACAATCGCCGGCTTCTTGCGGCGTCGCTTCGATTACCGATTGAAGCCGTCGATCTGGTCGAGGTCGACGTGGGTGGCGGCTTTGGTTCACGCGGAGAATTCTATCCCGAAGATTATCTTATTCCGGCGGCGGCCAAGGTGATCGGACGACCGGTGAAATGGAACGAAGATCGACGCGAACACATGATCGCTGCGAATCACGCGCGGGAAGTTGAATGCGAAGTCGAAATCGCAGCGACGCGGCACGGCAGAGTTCTCGGCTTGAGAGGGCAGATCTGGTCGGACGTTGGCGCGTATGTGCGAACAAACGGCAGCGTTGGACCGCGTAATGTCGCGCAGTACATGTCGGGTCCCTACGCGATCGAGAATATCGAGCTAACAAGTTCGATGCTGCTCACCAACAAGACGCCGACCGGGACTTACCGTGGTCCCGGGCGCTTTGAGACGGATTTCATCCGTGAACGCATGCTCGATCTGGTGGCGAAGGACCTCAATATTGATCCGCTCGAACTGCGCCGGCGGAATTTAGTTGCCGATCGTCAGATGCCGTATCCGCTGGCGTCGATCACCCCCTACGACAGTTCAACCGAGCTTGACAGTGGCGACTACCACGCGGTGTTCGATCGGTGCCTTGCTGAGTTCGATTGGAAGACTAAGGAACAATTCAGCGGCAGGCTGATCGACGGTTATTATCATGGGCTCGCGGTCGGGAGCTTCATCGAGGGCGGCGCCGCGGGACCAAAGGAACAAGCGCGCTTGGTCCTGGAGCCTGACGGCACGCTGTCGGTGTATCTTGGTTCGTCCTCGGTCGGCCAGGGATTGGAGACCATCATGGCCCAGATCGCGGCGGACGCGACCGAGGTGCCGTACGAGAAGATTCGTGTCCTGCATGGCTCAACCAGTCACGTCAAGGAAGGCTACGGTTCGTACCATTCCCGTGCGACGGTCATGGGCGGCTCCGCCATTCTGCTTGCGGCAGAAAAGCTGAAACAAAGCATCAAGGCGTCTGCAGCCAAGAGGCTCGGCTGCGCGGCTGAAGAGGTTGTGCTCGACGGCGAACAGGCAAGAGGCGGCAACCGCTCGATAGCGTTCGCGGAATTGATCGAGGTGCCCATCGAGATCGAGGCCGAGTTTTTCAATAACAAACAGACTTGGGCTTACGGCACGCATGCCGCGCACGTCGCCGTGGATCCTGGGACTGGTCACGTCAAGGTGCTCGATTACATGGCGGTGGAGGACGTCGGCCGCACAATCAATCCGGCGACGCTGCACGGGCAGGCCATCGGTTCAATCGTGCAGGGGCTCGGTGGGGCATTCTTGGAGCATCTCGTCTACGACGAGAATGGCCAGCTGCTGACCGGCTCGTTTGCCGATTATTTGCTTCCGACGGCATCGGATTTCCCGAAGATCCGCTCGCTAACAGTCGACCTGAAGCCATGCCCGAACAATCCGCTCGGCGCTAAGGGCGGCGGCGAGGGCGGCATCATACCGATCGGCGGTATTATGGCTAATGCGGTCGCGGACGCGCTCAAGCATCTGAACGTGCAACCGATGGAGCTTCCGCTCTCGCCACCTCGGGTTTGGGCGCTGGTCGAGGCGGCTAAGGCGCAGCTTGCCAGCTGATGGACCGAAAATCGGGGTAACCCTTGGGAGGACGCGATGACGACGGCGATCGATAGCGCTGAGTTGACGCGGGTTGGTCCGGGCACCGTCATGGGGCAGTTGATGCGGGAATATTGGATTCCCGCGCTGATGGGCTCGGAGGTCACGCGCGGCGGCCCGCCGCTGCGTTTGATGTTGCTCGGCGAAAAGTTGATCGCATTTCGCGACAGCGCGGGACGGGTGGGGGTGATGGATCATCGCTGCCCGCATCGCTGCGCGTCGCTGTTCCTCGGCCGCAACGAGGAGGGCGGGATCCGCTGCATCTATCACGGCTGGAAGTTCGATGTTTCGGGCAAGTGCCTTGATATGCCGAACGTGCCGCCCGATCAGGACTTTAAGCACAAGGTCAAGGCCAAAGCGTACCCGACGATCGAGCGCGCCGGCATGGTCTGGGTCTATATGGGGTCGCGTGCTCAATCGCCGCCGCTGCCGGGGTTCGAGATTTTAGATGTGCCGGACGATGAAGTCGGCGTACTCCTCATCCAACGCGACTGCAATTATTTGCAGGCGCTAGAGGGCGATATCGACACGTCACATTTTGGCTTTCTGCATGCCGGCCACGTCGATCCTGACGCGCTCGCAGAGCAAGATCCAATCCATCATACGGTCGCGATCCGCGCGCCGGAATATCACATCGCCGATACCGCTTGGGGCACGACCTACGCGGGTTATCGCTCTGCCGGCCCCGGCCGGATCTCCTGGCGCTTCGGCAACTTCATCTTTCCGTTCTGGACGCAAGTGCCGAATGGCGAAATTGGGCAGCACGTGCAAATCCGCGGATGGCTGCCGCTCGACGATGAGCACACCATGTACTGTGTGCTGTGGTGGACGGGCGGCGCATCGGCCATGACCCAGCAGGCGCCGAGTTTCAAGGACGGCGCGCCAATCGGCGGCATGGGACGCCGCAACGATTTTCTCCCCAACACCACCGACTGGCTCGGCCGCTGGCGGCTTGCAGCGAATGCAAGCAATGACTGGGGCATGAACCGGGCCGCTCAACATGACAACGTCATCTACAGCGGAATCGAGAGCATCCATTTGCAGGACCAAGCCGTCACCGAAAGCATGGGTGCGATTTTGGATCATTCCTTAGAGCATCTCGCGTCCTCGGATCAGATGATCACGCGCACACGCCGCCGGCTGCTGCTGGCAGCGCGTGCTCTACGCGACAAGGGCGTGCTCCCGCCAGGCAGCGAAAATGGCGAAGTGTTCCGCGACGCGCGCGGCGGCTACTTCGTGTGCGAAGCCGCCCGTGAATGGCGGGACGCCTACACCGACCAACTGGCGCTGGCCTCCCGTCCGCGTCGGCGCGATCGAACTGCCAGCGCGGGATAATCATGAGGGCCCTGTCGATATCACCCCCAGCGGCCGTCGCTCTGGCGAGATACGTTGCAAGCTTGATTTTGACAATTGTGGCGGTCTCGTCGGTCGCTGCTGAGGACGTCGCGAGCTATCCAAGCGCAACCATCCGCATCATCGTGCCATACCCAGCAGGGGGAACCGCCGATGCGCTGCCAAGGATCATCGGCGATCGGCTGCAGGCACGTTGGAATCAATCGGTCATCATTGTAAATCGGCCAGGCGCGGGCGGTAACATCGGTGCTGAAACGGTTGCCGTGGCTGAACCGAATGGCTACACGCTCCTCGCCACTCCACCCGGACCGCTCGTCATCAACGAAGCGCTTTACAAGGAACTGACTTTTCGCCCCTCCGAGCTTGAGCCAGTGATTGTGATGGGTTCAGTACCCAACGTGATGGATGTCCGGCCTGGCTTCCCCGCGAAATCAGCTCACGATGTTCTCAATTACGTACTGGCAAATCCCGGGAAGGTGACATTTGCCTCCCAGGGCATTGGTACCACGTCACATCTTGCCGGCGTTCTGTTTGAAAAGCTGTCAAATTCCTCGATGGTGCATGTTCCCTACAGCGGATCTGCACCTGCCCTGCAGGACATAATGGGCGATCGCGTTGATCTTCTCTTTGACAATCTCGCCTCCTCCTTGCCTTTGTACAAAACACAGAGACTACGAATCGTCGCGGTTGGAAGTTTGCAACGAATTGCCGCTTTAGCAGATCTACCAACTGTCGCAGAAGCCGGGGTATCCGGTTTCGAATCGGGGACCTGGTTGGCGATCGTAGCGCCGCCAAAAACCCCTCCTCAACTGCTCGATCGTCTCAATAAGGCTGTCAATGAAATCTTGTTGGAGCCAAGCGTCAGATCCAAGTTCGCAGAACTTGGCGTTCAGCCGGTCGGGGGCACGCGAACGGAAACCAACAGCCTCATTAGCCGTGAACGCAAGCGCTGGGGAGACCTCATCCGCGCAGCAGGTATTGAAGCGAACTAAGAAGCGGTGAGGGGAGGCGGGAGTTGTGAAGCTCATCTAAATTTGAGGGCTCGCTGTCGACCTCAAGCCTGCACGAACTACGTCGCGTCATGGGCTTGCGGGCAAACCGCAGGGCATGGAGGGCGGCGCAGTTGAAAAATATTACCGCGACTGTCATCAACACTTCGCCATTAGGGCTGTGAACTGGTCAACGCACGGTCAATGCGGCTTTGGAGGAGACGCAGTGTTGAGCGCCAACCAGACACGCTGCGGTGTTGCCGGCATATCGAGGTGCGAAATGCCCCGCGCGCGCCAGAGCGCGTCGATGATCGCATTTATGACCGCAGGACAGGAGCCGATAGCGCCTGCTTCGCCGGCTCCCTTGACGCCGAGCGGATTGTGCCTGCATGGGACGTTGCGCGTCTCAAACTCGATGGCGGGCACCTCGTTGGCCCGCGGCACCGGATAATCCATCAGGCTC
>Ga0126381_100006838_pt1 | contig 12657 bp, 6 predicted proteins | sample PanSoiMetPlot_28_FD_96465 | JGI IMG/M metagenome (GOLD analysis project Ga0126381, IMG submission 96465) | Tropical forest soil microbial communities from Panama - MetaG Plot_28 | ecosystem: Environmental > Terrestrial > Soil > Tropical forest > Bulk soil | place: Panama | collected 2016-02-17
CACTTCAATCACATGGCCATTCACGGTCATAAGGTCGAGATTTCCGTCATTGTCGTAGTCAAGAAGATGGGTTCCCCAGCCCACTGAAGTTCGCGTAGCACTCGCAAGCCGGGAAGTTCGAGTTGCATCTTCAAAAGGAAAAGCACTTCGATTGAGAAACAGTGAGTGGTACTCCAGGCTGAAATTCGTTACCACCACATCGGGGCGTCCATCGCCATTGACGTCGCCCGCATCCACGCCCATACCGGCCTTGGCATTGCCGTCGTTATCGAAGGCGACTTCCGCCTCCACGGCGGCGTCTGCGAAAGTGCCGTCATGCTTATTTAACAGCAGCAGGTTTGGGGATGCGTCGCGGGCCACGAATAGATCCGGCCATCCGTCGTCATCGAAATCAATGGCAACAACTCCGAGGGCGCGTCCGACAAACTGATCAAGACGGGTTGAGCGACTGACGTCGGTAAAGGTGCCGTTCCGGTTGTTGTGGTAGATGGTGAGAGGCAGGCCCTGATACATCCGCTGTTCGCAATACGTCCGCACGTTGGCGTACTCGCAATCCGGAGCCACGCCTGAAAACGACAAATTCGCGTAATTGCAGACCACCAGATCGAGAAAACCATCGCGATCGTAATCAAACCAGGCAGCACACGATGCCCATCTTCCCGGATTCTGCATGCCTGCATCGGCGGTGATATCGCTGAAGGTGCCGTTCCCGTTGTTGTGATAGAGCGTACAGTTCGGAAATCCTGTGACAAAAATATCCTGGTGACCATCATTGTCGAAGTCAGCAATGGCCACCCCCATGCCGTAGTTCTTGACCTGATTTAATCCGGCATCCCGAGCCACATCTTCAAATCTGCCGTTACCCAGGTTGCGGTATAAAGCGTTTTGAACAGGCTTTTCGCTCTTACCGTGCGGCGTCTCTCCTCCGTTCAAAAGAAAGATGTCGAGCCAGCCGTCGTTATCGAAGTCGAACAAGCCGACTCCTCCGCCCATGATTTCGATCAAGTAGCGGTCGGGAGAAAATCCGCTGAAGTGCCTCCAGGTGAGCCCGGCAGACTCGGTGACGTCGAGGAATATGTCTTCCGGATTCGTTTCACCTGCTCCGAGCCGCTGGGGCAGAAGCGAAGCCACCGCGGCAGCTGACAGACCACCCAGAAAATCTCGCCGCGACCAAGTCATTAGCGATCACCTCGAACCGCCAGACCGTACGAGCAAATGCTGGGGATTTGTATTGCCGGCGTCAAGGCGTCCTCAAGCCCATCGCGGTTGGCGCGGTATTTTCCTCGCCCTGCTTCAACTTCTGATAAAGCGCGAATTCCTTTGCCGCGTCGTCGGCTCGTCCCAACCTCCTGTAGACGCCGGACAATGCAAAGTGAGGCTTGCTGCGGCCGGGATCGGAGTGAACGGATTGCGTCAGTTCGTCCAGCGCCTCCTGCAGTCTGCCGTCCTGCAGAGCTAGCTGACCCAATAGAAAGTGCGCCTCTGCCGACTGCGGGGCAAGCTTGATCGCTTCTCGCAGCAGTCCTTCAGCCTGGGCCTGGAACTTAAGCGAGTCCGGCGACCCGAACATAATCTCGGCGCATGCGACATAAAAGCGGGCATCACCGGGAAACCGATTAATTCCAGCCTTGTACTCGGCAATCGCCTCGTCGCTCTGTCCGGTTACAAAATAAATCGTGGCGATGCCGAGAATAGCGTCGGCGCTGGAATTGTCTAGCGCGGCGGCGCGCCGGTAGCTCTCCATCGCATCCTGCGCAGAGTTCCTGCGCAACTCCACATTCCCCTTCCACACCCAGGCACGGGCATCCTTGGGGTCGACACTGACGGCCCGGCGAGCCTCGGACAACGCGTCATCCGTTTTATGCAGATACAAGAGCAGAGAAATCAGATCCTCGTAGAAATCAATTCGCTTTGGATCTGCTTCGATCGCATGGCGGTAAGCCCCAAGGGCGAGGCTGGGCTGCCGCTCTGACTCATAGCAGTTCCCGAGTAGCGCCTGCAGGTCGGCACTGATTACGCCATCCTCTTCCAGTTGCAGAAGGAGATGCCTGGCTTCGGATACGCGTGCATTGTCGAAAAAAAGTTTTGCCATGCGAAGTGCGGCCGGCACGTAGGCGGCATCATTTTTTGGCATCATGGCGAACAACGTTTCGGAGGTTTGCAGTTCTCCGGCCGCGCCAGCGATTTGCACGCACCGGCCAATGGCGTCGGCCCACTGGCCATCTGTCGCGTGCTGACTCAGGACCTCAAGGATTTTAGGGATTTTGGTGGATCGACCGCTTTCGACGACTGCATGAAACATGGCGACTACGCGATCGGACTGGGAAGTGACCAACGCGAATTGGGAATCCAACAATTCGGCAGCTCTTGCATAGTCGCCCGCCCTTTCCTTGACCATACCCATCAACAATATCGACCCCGGGTCGTCCGGCAGTCGCGTCAGAACGAATTGAAGATTTTGTTCGGCCGCAGACATCAAGCCAAGCTGCCACTGCACGGCCGCGGCTTCCCGTCGGAAGTTCAGATTGTCCGGAGCGAGTTCAATTGCCTTCTGAAAAGCTTCGAGCGCAGCCTGCCATTTATTTTGTAGCCCGAGGATGGAACCAAACTGGGCGCGGTATAGAGCAACTTCGGGCGCCATTTTCACCGCTTGCGCCAGATCCTGCTCGCCCTGGGCAAGGTTGCCCTCTCTTGCGAGAGATATTCCGCGAGCTGCGTAATCGCGAGCTTCGTCGCCCTGGGACACATCGGCAAGTTGTGCGACAGCAAGCTGAATCCTAAGAAACAAAAGCGAGAGTGCGGTCACCGCGAACCACCGCATGAGCGACATCCGAACGAGACAACCGCAGATCCCACGCTGTCTCACCGCAGATCCTGCCTCCAGCAAGGTAAGGAAGAATTTTTCGTGGCGGTCGAACTACGCACAATCAACTTTGTTTCAATGTGTTCGCGCGTGCCTTTTCGCGGTTTCGACTTCGACATTTTCTCAAGGGTTTCAAGAGCCATCTGCCCAAGGGACTTGCGATCAAAACGAATTGTGGTCAGCGGCGGATCCACGAAACGCGTCATGTAAATGTCCTCGCATCCCAACACTGAAACTTGTCGCGGGACGCTGATGCCCATCTCTCGCAGCGCCGTGACGGCCCCGATTGCGGTCATGTCATTCACGCAAACCAGCGCAGTCGGAGCGGGCGTTGTGGTAGCAAGCTTCCACACAGCGGCCCTTCCTCCTTCGAGAGTCTGATCACATTCGACCATCTGCTGAAGGCCCAATTTGTGTTCATGCAGTGCCTTGAGAATGGCCTCGCGGTACCGACGTGACGATCGGCGGTCATCCGGTCCAGCGAGGAACGCGACTTGTTTATGCCCCAGCTGAGCCAAGTGTTCCATTGACTCCGAGACTCCCTTGCTGTAATCGATCGCGATGCTGCTGATGTGGGGGCGTGTCTCCTGCAAATCGAGCATCACCACCGGGATGTCCCGCCTCGCCAAAGGAACGGCAATCTGCTCGGTCAAAGACGACGTCATCACGGCCACACCCCGAACTCCGTTTTCGATCATTTTGCGTACAGCGGCCTGAGCCCGCTCGGCGTGGTAATCGGTCGTGCAGAGGAAAAGATCAAACCCCTTGGCTGCCGCCGCGGTCTCAAAGCCCTTGATCATTTCTGGAAATACGGGATTCTCGATGTCGGAAATCAAAAGCCCGAAGAAATCGCTGCGCCCGCCGCGTGCCAGTTGCTTTGCGCTGGCGTTGGGATGGTAGTCGAGCTTCCGGGCGGTCTCCAATACACGGCGTCGCGTCTCTGTATCGACCAGATTGGATCGATTGAAAACGCGGGAAACCGTCGATTTGGAAACCCCTGCCTGTTGGGCAACATCTCGAATTCTATAGGGCACAGTGTGCGCTTCTCACGTATGGATTGACTAAGGGCCAAACTTCAGCTGCGCCCGTATTATGCCAGCAAAATCAGCTGAAGCACGAATGGGATAACATGCCGGAGGGACGCCGGCCACCGCTACGCAGCACCTACCAACTCGAGTTTTATCGGATAGGTTTGATTTGACCACCACTGCGGCACATACAGCGCACCAGCCGCATCTACATAGACGTCGTGCGGGTGATTGACTGTGTAATTAAACACTTGCAGCATTTCAAGTTTGCCATCGACATAACGTGGTGCCTCACCGCCCACCGCCGAGACGACCCGATCATTGGAGTCCAAAATCAGGATCATTCCGTTCAAGCTTGCGATCGCGATGTGGTTTTTGAATCGTCCGTCGCCGTTATGAAACTGAGCAACATTGCTCGGACGCGCGCCGGGCACGGAAACAATTCGTAACAGTTCCCCCGAGAGCGAGAACCATTTCAACATCTCATTCCCGCGATCGCAGACGAGAACGGAAGGTTTGCCCGAGCGTGTGTCGATCCAGACCGCATGGGGTTCATTGAGGTTCGACGGAGTACTCCCTGGGCCGCCGAAGCTGGAGATATAACGGCCTTTCGGATCGAAATGGTGAATGAAACTTGAGCCGTAGCCATCGCTGATGAAGAATTCCCCGTCGCTAGTGAAAGCCGTATTGGTGGGGTGATATTTGGTTATATCCGGATACTCCGCCGCCACAGCATCCGAACCGATGCGCCGCAATTCGTGTCCATCGGAGGTGGTGATCGAGAGGCACTGCACATCATGGTCGGTGATCCAGTAACGATCTTCGCCATGATGATCCTCGATCTCTAGACCGTGCGCAGTGGGGAAGCGTGTTTCCCAAGAGGCAACAAACTTTCCCGTCTTCTCATAGGAAATCAGATTGTTGTGGGTATCGTTGGTCAGCAGGACGATGCGTCCATTGTGGTCTTCCGTCATCCCGTGGCAGTCCTTGACCGGGTAGTGCGCGCGATCCAAATCACCCCAATGACGCTTCGCACGATACCGCAGGGTTCCCTGGCCCAGAACCTCACCGCCGCAAGCCTCGTCTGACGAGTCAGCGTGTCCTTCCGCTATGAATTTGTCCGGTCGAAGTCCGACGAAGATGCTCGCGCCCGCCAACGAATTGGCGGTGCGACTGAGAAGGGAACGTCGTGAGAGTTTGATGGGCATGCTAGGGCCTCCTGATTCATGTACTCAAGTTCTCTTCGACATCAGAACACTAATTTGTGCGCGATTTCCCCCTGCACACGATCGGCCGATGAGATCTTCGTCTCTGCCACATAAATGTGTTGGAGCTTCGGGAGGCGAGCTAGCGTGGGCAGAGCTCGCGGCGTAACTTGAGTATCGAACACGCTAAGAGTTTCCAGTTGCTGCAACGCTCCGAATGATTGCAGGCTCGCATCCGTGATGTGCGTGTGCATGAGACGCAGGATGCGCAAATGCTTCATGGCCGCGATTGTGACGGCAGATTTGTCTGTGATTGAGGTGTTGGAAAGGTCTGCGCTGACGATGTGATCCGTGAGCGCCGACAGGGCACTCAGCTCGTTGTCGCCAAACTTGGATTGCATCCACGCCGCATTCAGCACCAGATTGGAAGAGGCGCGCGATTGGTAGTCCAGCACATTCGGAAGACGCTGTTCAAACTGCGCTACTTCTGCCGCAATTTCCGCTCTTTGTTTGGCAACCGCGGCTGGATCGGTATCCGGGAAAATCACGTCTGCTATGGACGCAGCGTTGCCGCTTGACGCCGCATCGGCAGCCATCGTCCCGGAAGCTCCCCCGGAAATCCATTCATCGATCAGCTTTATTTCCGACGCGGAGAGCGGACGCCTTTCTGCCGGCATAAAGTCGCTGTCCGAGGGAGTCAACCTGATGCGGCGCAAGAGCTCGCTGCTTTTCGGATCTCCGCCTTTAATTTCGACACCATGCTTGCCGCCGTGCATGGCCGCTTCAAAGCTATCGAGGCGCAGGTTCCCCTTATGCTTGTTCCGACCGTGGCAAGTGACGCAGTGCTGGACAAAAATTGGCTGAATGCGAGCGCCGTAAAAAGTCCCAGCGCCTCCGTAGGGCGAATTCGGAGGCGCCTCGACCCCAGCGGATACACCCAACAAATCTGCCATCGGAGCCGGCATGTATTCGGTCAGGTGATTCTCGCCTTGCGAGACTTGACCGCCGCGATAACCAGCGAACGACACCGTTGTGACTGCTGCTAGCAAGACTACTGGATACACCCTCTTTCCATAAGTTGTCTCGGCATAAATGCGCAAAGCCCAACACAGCCACGTCAAGACAGCTGCCGCCAAGGCGGTCCACATGTGCTGTGTGACCAGCCTTCCTGAATAGCCACCGCTGCGCGCAAGGCACCAACCCAGTGTCACGGCCACAATCGATCCGACTGTTGCCACGCCGAGCACGAATCCGGTTGCGGGCGCTAAGTACGAAAATCTTCTAGTTCGTGCGGCGAACTCGAGAAGTGGAACCAGGATTAATAGGGCAATTGGCAAGTGCACAGCCAGGAGATGCAGCCGGCCGACGAACTGCATAAGCTGTGCGCGTTCGAGACCGTCTGGCGGTGCAACTGACGAAAAGCACACAACCGCCAAAATCGAAACCAGCGTGATAAGTCCGAATAGAGTTGTAGCTGAGAAGCGACGGGGCAAGAGCATTAGAGTTCGGCACCCCGCAGCAAACAAACGCAAAGACGCTTCATGCCAGAATCTCAGCCACGACTCGCGAGGGTTTTACGCTGGTCAGCTTCTGGTCGAGTCCCTGGAACGGATAGTTTAATTTTCGGTGATCGAAGCCAAGAAGATAAAGGATCGTGGCGTGCAAATCGCGGATCTCTACCGGATCTTTCGCTACCTCGTATCCCAGATCGTCGGTCTCGCCGTGAGTGAACCCTGGTTTTACCCCGCCGCCCGTCAACCAGATCGTGAAAGCCCCAGGATTATGGTCGCGTCCCGTAAACTTCGTCACTTGGCCGCTGCGATTTTCGCGCATTGACGTGCGGCCGAATTCCCCTCCCCACACGATCAGTGTGTCTTCGAGCATGCCGCGTTCCTTCAGGTCTGACAGGAGCGCAGCGATTGGCTGGTCCACCTCGAGGCAGCGCTTGACGAAGCCGATATTAAGAGAGTCGCCAGCATTTGAACCGTGGCTGTCCCATCCCCAATGGTAGAGCTGGATGAACCGCACTCCACGCTCCGCAAGGCGTCGCGCGACCAGGCAATTATTGGCAAAGCTTGCTTCGCCGATCTTCGAACCGTACTTTGTGCGAACGGCTTCGGGCTCTTTGTGAATGTCCATTGCATCCGTCGCATCCATTTGCATGCGGAAGGACATCTCATACTGCGCAATTCGCGTCACAGTTTCCGGATTTCCAAATGCGTTGTAATTCTGCTGATTCAGTTCATCGATCGCATCGAGCATACTGCGACGCTTGGCGGGACTTACGTCGGACGGGCTGTCCAGATACAGCACTGGCTCACCATGGGAACGGCACTGCACGCCTTGATAGACGCTGGGCAGAAAGCCGCTGCCCCAAAGCTGCTTCCCTCCATCCGGCGTGTTCCCACCGGAAATCAGGACAATGAAGCCGGGCAGATTTTGATTCTCGGTGCCGAGTCCGTACACGACCCAGGAACCCAGCGACGGATATCCCAGACGCGGATTGCCTGTCTGGACGAGCAGTTGCGCCGGAGCGTGATTGAATTGGTCCGTGCGCATCGACTTGATGAAGCAAAGATCGTCGAGATGCTTCTCAAGATGCGGCAAGCGATCGGAGATCCAATGGCCGCTGTCGCCGACCTGATGAAATGGATACTGCGGTCCCATCAGCTTGGGGACGCCAGTTATGAACGCGAACCGTTTCCCAGCCAACAAGGAAGCCGGACAATCCTGCCCGTCGAGCCGCACCAACTGAGGCTTGTATTCGAAAAGCTCAAGCTGGCTCGGTGCACCGGCCATGTGCATAAAGATCACTCGCTTAACGCGGGCCGCAAACTGCGGAGGAAGGACAGAGAGCGGATGCTTGGAATCGCGCGTCAGATCGAGTGGCTGGGTATAAGCATTCGAGTCATCGCCGGCTTGTCCTAAAAGCGGGCCTGCCATGGTGCCCAGAAAGATCGTTCCCAATCCGCCCGCCACAGAGCGCAGGAAATGGCGGCGAGTCTGTGCCTCAAGGTTTGCGAATTGCCGTTCAGGATGCAGCGGATTCGACAAATCGAAATCGCTCATATCCTTACCTGGTTAAAGCCGCATCGAGATTCATCAGAACGCTCGCCACCGTTTTATATGCCTGAAACTCTTTGCGCGAGACGCTGGTTGCTGCGACAGAGACTTCAAATGACCTGAAGCTGGCCGGTTTCAGGGTCGCTCCCGGCGAAGAGCCGAGTGTCTTCTGGTAAAGCCCGCGCATCACGCCCAGTTCCTGGGAGCTGGGCTCCCGAGAAAGAACAAGTCGCGCCTCAAGACGCAGACGATCGTCGAGCGGGTCGCCTGAAGGGGCAACCTCTTTCATCGTGCGCGCAGCCAGTGCGGCAGCAGCCTCGTCATAAACCGGATCATTGAGCGTTACCAGTGCTTGCAGGGGAGTGTTTGTCGAAATGCGTCGCGGCAAGCTGGTGGCGCGATCGGAGCCATCGAAGATCATAAAACTCGGATATCCGCTAGTCCGTTTCACGAATGTGTAGATCGCGCGCCTGTAGCGATTCGGGCCTTTGGCGTCAATCCACTTGTCGCGGTTATAAACCGAGTTCCAAATGCCCGGAGGCTGAGGAGGCATTACAGGCTTGCCGCCCATCGTACGATTCAGCAGCCCGCTGGCCAATAAAGCTTGATCCCGCACCATCTCTGCCGAAAGCCTTTGTTGCGGACCTCGCGCAAGAAGACGATTGCGTGGATCCTTGCGTTGCAGTTCGGGAGTCGTTACAGACCGCTGCCTGTATGTGGCGCTCGTCACTAATTCGCGCAAGAGCGCCTTCATGTCCCAGTGGAGATCGTTCTGAAAATGCAGCGCGAGCCAGTCGAGTAGCTCGGGATGACTCGGCGCATCGCCAACACTTCCAAAATTCTCGAGAGTTTCAACCAGCCCGGTTCCGAACAGTTGCTCCCAGTACCGGTTGACCGCCACTCGTGCGGTCAGAGGCTGACCGGGAGAGAAAAACCATTTCGCCAGCGTAAGCCGATCGCGCGGGCCTGCTGGAAGTTTTGGGAAAATTCCGGGTACGTCCGCGGCGAGATCCGGTCCGATCTTATTGAGGAAGTTGCCACGCTCGAATTCCCGCGTAGCCCTTTTTTCGTACGGTTCTTCTTCAGACATGACCGGAACGTTCACGCTGGGAATCCTGGCGAGACGTGCCTCCAGATCGGAGAGGCGACCGATGTCCTTCGCTCGCTCGGCGTCTTGAATTCGCGAAGTGAACCCGGGATCACTACTGAACGACAAGCGCGCCCGCTGGATTTGTACTGGTTTGTAATCGATCTCCCGCGTCTGCTTCAGCGTGACTTCGATTTGGTCACTCGCGGCAGCGTGCAAAGGTTCCGCCAGGACGCCGACAATCCATCGAGTCCGAAACAGCTTGGGAACCGCCGTGAACCCGTCTTCGACCTCTTTCGGTGCTTTCCTAGCCGCTTTGTACTCGTCGTCTTTTTCGGGAGTGACAGATGTTTCCAGATTCTCAGTGGAGTCGTGCAAGAACCTGCCAAAGACAATCCGCTCCTTTTTGCCATCGGCGTGGACGACAAATGCTTGCACGCGGTCAACAATGAATCCATCCTCCGGTGTGTGGCGAGCCTTGTCGGCATCGATGGGGGGAACCTCCACCCGAATCGCAGTGATTGAAGGGAGAGCGCTTGCCTTCAATTCATAAACCGACTTCGCGGGTGTGGTCGCATCCGCGAATGCCTCGTCATCGCGCAGGTGAAATGTCCGGGCTGGCCCGCCACGAGCTCTTGCTGCGGTGAGTCTGGACTTGATTACCCGAATAGCCTCGAGTTGATTGGCAATATCTTCCTTCTTAAGTGCAGGAGGATCTTTGTCCTTCTTCAGATCCTCCAGATATTTTTCTGCGCCCGGAAGCGCATCAAGCAGTGCGGGTGCTTCGTCAGCCGCTGCCGAAACAATCGGGGCGTTCGTCCAAGATCCACTCTCAACCAACTTTCGATCAGCAGCGACCAGCCTTCGAACCAAGGGCCCGATCTCTTGCTGTATCCTCGCCGCGTCGGTGCATTTGGTTTTGTCCTTCGGAACTTTCAGGTTCGGAAAGTCATCGTCGCGATCGGCGTCATCCGAAGTGTTGAAGAACGCCAGAGACTTGTAATACTCCGCATGGCGGATCGGGTCATACGGGTGTGAGTGACACTGCACGCAGTTCATTGTGATGCCATTCAACACAGACCATGTAGTCGCGACGCGATCCATCACAGCGACGAGACGGAATTCTTCATCGTCAGTGCCGCCTTCCTGGTTATTGGGGGTCTGCCGATGAAACGAAGTTGCAATCCTGTCTTCGAATGTCGCGTTGGGCAGGAGATCGCCTGCCAGTTGCTTGGTCACGAATTCGTCATAAGGCAAGTTGCGGTTGAACGCATCCACAACCCAGTCGCGGTAGACCCAGACGCCTAGGCGAAGATTGTCAGCCTCGTACCCATACGAATCCGCGTAGCGCGCAAGGTCGAGCCACATCGAAGCCCAGCGTTCTCCATACGCGGGAGAAGCGAGAAGCCGGTCAACTTGTTTGTCGTAGGCATCCGGTGAAGCGTCCGCGCGAAATGCGGACTCTTCTTCCGCTGTTGGAGGCAGCCCGGTGAGGTCGAGGGACACGCGCCGCAGCAGTGCTGACTTATCAGCTTCAGGGGAAGGGCGAAGCGATTCGCGCTCCAGCCGAGCCAGGATGAACCGGTCGAGGGGATCGTGAACCCATTTTTCATCTTTTACGGCTGGCAATGCTTGGGCCCGCGGAGGCACAAATGCCCAATAGTCAGACCATTTCGCTCCCTGCTCGATCCACCGGCGAAGCAATGTGATCTGCTCCGCCGAAAGCGGATTGGCGTGGAATGGCATCCTCGTTTCAGGATCCTGAGACGTAACACGTTTGATCAATTCTGAGCCGTCTGGGTCGCTGGGCACAATGGTCGGTCGTCCCGATTTGCCTTTTCCCAGCGCCTCCTCGCGGAACGAGAACGAGACGCCTCCTTTCTGGCGCACCCCTCCATGACAGGAACTGCAGTTCTGATTGAGAATAGGACGAATATCGCGGCTGAAGTCCACTGGAGTGCCGGACCAGCGCGACAGAATCGGTATTCGGGAACAGCCTAGCCAATTTGTGGCCGTGACTCCCAACGTCACGATTACGAGAATGACCGTCGTTGGGAAACCGCGCGCACGGGTTACAGATGGCTTACCCATTTGGAACGGATCCGACTCTTTCGATAGAACCCCGGCGAAGAGCTAAACTGAGGGTTAACTTCGCGTGAAGATGTTAGCCAGCAAGATTTGGTGGTGTCAAGGCAGATCATTGAAACGCGGGCTTCTGTGAAACCGATTCCATGAATGCAAAACTTGCGTCGATATGCCGTCCAGAGGCTTTGACATTCAGTTATCGGAATGATACAAGGTGCAGCAGTCCTGAAACCGATTTCAGGAATATTGCAGACCGCGGGCTCAAGCTGTTTTGTGCATGGACGCTGCCACCCATTTCGAGCGAGATATATTGCGTCAGCCCTCCGAACTTGCACGCACATTGAACCTGCTGACAGGGCCGCTCTTGGCATCGCTGCAAGAAGCCGCAACGTTGGTGCGGCAGTCGAACAACGTTTTCTTGACGGGCATCGGAGCAAGCTGGCATGCCGCGGTCGGTGCTGGAGCTCTTTTCAACCAATGGGGACGTCCAGTTTGCCTGATCGAGGCATCGGAGCTTCTGCTTTTTGGATCGATTCCGTCTGACGCGGTGGTGATCGTTTTATCGCGTACCGGTCGCAGCATCGAGATCGTTCAATTGGCGTCAAAGATTCGCAACGCCGGAGCACGCCTGGTGGGAATCACTAACTCCCCTGATAGTCCGCTAGCGATGGACTCTACGGTTGCGTTGATTCCTCCGATCGCACTCGATCACGCGATATCTGTGAATACATATTCAACGCTCGCTTTGGCCGCGGCTGTCCTGGCGACTTGCAACAACAATGATTTCCGGAACATCTGCGACGCATTCTTACTCACCCTGACGCAGTTACCGCATTGCATACGCACGTGGAGCGAGGCGATTTCAGCTTCCGATTGGCTCGTTCCTCGTGCAGCCTGCTACTTTCTCGCGCGCGGTCCGAGCCTGGCGAGCGCCTACGAATCGCGATTGCTGTGGGAGGAAGGCGCCAAGACACCGGCTACGGCAATGACTACGAGCGCATTCCGGCATGGGCCGCAGGAGGTTGTCAATAAAGGCATGCGCTTCTGCATATGGCTCGATTCTTTGACCATGCGGGCGCAAGATCTTGCGGTCGCGAAGGACCTGCAGAAGCTCGGCGCCTCGGTCGCGTTAATCGGTCAAAACCTTCCGGAGAGCGCACCTGATCTCGCGTTCGCAGTTCCAGCAGTTCCACCGGCATGGCAGTTCGTCATCGATGTCATCCCGATGCAACTGGCTGCCGAAGCCTTGTCGCATCGATCGGGAGTCAACTGTGATTCCTTCCGAATATGTTCCTATGTCGTGGAGGATGATGACGGACTTCTGGG
>Ga0126381_100006839_pt1 | contig 12657 bp, 8 predicted proteins | sample PanSoiMetPlot_28_FD_96465 | JGI IMG/M metagenome (GOLD analysis project Ga0126381, IMG submission 96465) | Tropical forest soil microbial communities from Panama - MetaG Plot_28 | ecosystem: Environmental > Terrestrial > Soil > Tropical forest > Bulk soil | place: Panama | collected 2016-02-17
CGACAAATGGCCAACACCACTGGCAACAGAAACCTCGTCACTAGCCACCGCGCTCCGTAGCCACCGAGCAATAGTAGGGTTGAGTGGGCCGCGGAAAGACGTGGTAAACGCAGGCTTTCTGTTGCGGCGCGTAAGAGAATTGCAGCGGCGCAGAGGGCAAGATGGGCGAAGTGGGCAAGGTTTTAAAGCCAAGAAGGGTAGCCGCAAAAAGACCTGAAAAACGCATCACGTTGTGGGCCCTCAAGCCAACTTTGCCGCAACCGCACGGAAACCGGCTGCAAAGACATTATTTCCGATCTGTGCAACCGTTTCCTCACGATCGGCACCGACGACTTCGAAGTCGGCCCACCATTCCGCAAAGGTCCGGTCGCCATTGGTGACGCGATGCAGTCTGACGCCTGCTACGTAGCCACGAACTGGCAAAGTGCCCTCGATAATCTCGTACGAGAATGCATGGTTCCCGTCATCCATGCAAAGCAGGCGTTCCCGCACAAAGCCTTCCACCAGGGTCAGGTGACGCACGCATCCGACTCGGTCGCTCGGCCCCTCGCCCTCGATGATGCTCTTGGGTATACCAGGGTGATAAGAAGGCATGTCATTGAAATCACGCATGATGCCCCAAACTTTTTCAATGGGTGCGTTGATTACATCACTCACGTAAACGGTGTTTGACATGCTCGTCCTCTCAGCTAGAAATGGATCTGCTTGAAGTCTTGCGTTTGGCGCGTGATGGATTTCTCCGTTGGCAGCCGCTCCATCGAGCTTGCACCATAGAATCCGTGACAGTGCTTTGTCCGCGTCAGCACCCAAGCGGCATCCGCAGGTTCAGCAATCGGACCACCGTGGCACAGGACAACGACATCCGTCCGCACAGACATCGCTGCTTGCGCAATCGCATCGATGCGCGGGATGCATCCGTCGAGTGTGAGAGCGGTTTCCGCACCGATCGTACCACTGGTAGTCAGGCCCATATGCGCGACGATCATGTCAGCGCCAGCCCGTGTCATTGCTTCGGCTTGCTGCGGATCAAAGACATAGGGCGTAGTGAACAGGTCCTTCTCATGCGCAAGCCGGATCAGTTCTACTTCCTGTGTATAACTCATCCCGGTCTCTTCCAGGTTTTGTCGGAAGACGCCATCGATCAGACCCACCGTCGGAAAGTTCTGGACACCCGAGAAACCTACAGCGGCAACCTCATATAGAAATGCGTCGAAGACACAAAAGGGATCCGTGCCGTTGATGCCGGCGAGTACCGGCGTCTTATGAACGACGGGCAATACTTCCGACGCCATTTCCATCACGATGTCGTTGGCATTGCCATATGCCAAGAGACCCGATAACGAACCCCGGCCTGCCATGCGATACCGGCCAGAGTTGTAGATCACGATAAGGTCGATGCCGCCAGCCTCCTCGCATTTTGCGGATAGGCCTGTCCCCGCACCGCCTCCGATGATGGGTTGGCGGTCGCGAACCATTTTCTGAAATTTTGATCGTAACTCATCACGCGAAAAACGTGGCATCGGTTGGTTCCTTCAAACCGGAGGTTTCACTAGCGAACGATCGCCAAGAACTCGTTCACTCCAGCTTGCGCGAAGTTTGGATCATTAATATGAAGTGGGAGTCGTACCAACTTCCGTCGGTCGGTCTCCTGAAGTTCATTCGCCAATGTTTCGAACAACGCAGCATCTGCATCCGGGTCCCAAAAAGGCTGACCCGGTGCGTCAAGCGCAGAGACTCCACCCAAGGGGAACAGAAAGCGCACCTCGCCTTCACATTGGTTCAGGCGGTGGGCGATCCAGCGAGCTTGTTGAACGTTCTCCTCAACTGTGGTTCGCATTAGAGTGATCTGCGGGTTATGAGGATATAGGTTGCGCGCACGGTAGCGCGGTGGCACCGTCTCCATCGCGCCAAAATTTACCATGTCGAGCGCTCCACAAGAACCCACATAGGGAGCTTGGGTGCGCTTCACCGCACCGAAACGGTCATCAGTGCACGCCAGAATACCTCCGAACAGATGGTCACAGACTTCGGTGGTGGTGATGTCGAATACGCCGCCGATGAGGCCGTCGTCCAGAAGTTTCTCCATGGATTGTCCACCCGTTCCGGTGGCATGAAATACCAGGCAATCAAAGCGAGGGCTGAGCAGCCGTACCATGTGCTGTACGCAAGGGGTCGTCACGCCGAACATGCTGAGTCCCAGAGCTGGGCGCTCGTGACTTTCCAGGGGCAGCTTATGTAGCATCATGCCCGCCAGGGCGTGGGCTGCATTTCCGAGTACACGACGTGAAATACGGTTCAGACCGGCTACGTCAGTAACGGAATACATCATTGTTATATCGCAGGCACCGACGTACGAAGCCACACTTCCAGAGGCCATGGTCGAAACCATTAATTTCGGAAGGCCGATCGGCATGGCGCGCATGGCACGCGTAATCATTGCTGTGCCGCCGGAACCACCGATTCCAAGGATGCCTCCGAAGTCTGGCCGCGCTTTGACAAAGCTTTCGAAAGCATCTGCCATCGCCGCAACCGCATCACCCCGATTGCCACAGAAGACAGCACTTGCCCCTCTTGGATGATGGGCAGCAATCTCCGCCGCCGATGTCATAAGTCGGGTGGACGATGGCGGAGCAAGTTTAGAAGTGAAAACTGGCGCTTTAGTGGAGAGATCAACCAGATTGACGGGAACTCCGGCCGTCTCGAGCAGATCGCAAACGTACAAAGCCTCATTGCACTTCGTGTCCAGAGTGGCCGCCACCCAAGCCCACTTTTGCGACAGCATCGAGTCCGCTCCGCCGTGAACGCTGTTAAACCGTGAGTTCATTAACAAAGGCAATTATTATCTACTAACCCAGATGCGCCGTCGCGAATTCATTGAGGGAGCAGCGTTGCTCGCCGCAGCTTCAACCGGCAATCTTTTTCGCGAGAGCTTGCAGGCAAGATTGACTCTTGACCTTTCCCGAACGATTTCCAGGATTCCTCCCAATTTCATGGGCCTAGGATACGAAACCTCCTCGGTGGCGCGGCCTGGTCTTCTTAGCGCAAAAAATCCTGTTTATGTTCAGTTGTGTCGCACTCTGGGTTCTAGCGGCACTATCCGGGTCGGCGGTAATACCTCCGACTATGCGTCATACGCGGCTTCTTCGCAGGCGTTCTCGTCTCCGGAAACTGGGCCGGGCTCCATCGTCAACGAAGCGGTGCTGCGAGAACTGGGCAGTTTCCTGGAAGCTACCGGTTGGAGCCTCATTTGGGGACTGAATCTTGGCAGGGGAACCGTTGAGGGTGTCGTCGAAGAGGCTAACGCTGTACGCGCGGCCACCGGACCACATCTGCTTGCATTCGAAATAGGCAACGAGCCTGATCTATTTCCACATCGAGAGATGCATCGTAAAAAGGGCTATGACTACGAGGATTATCTTCGAGACTATCGCAGGTTCCGGGATGCACTTTTCAAGAATATTCCTGGAATACCTTTAGCCGGACCCGACGTGGCAAATGCGACCTCGTGGATCTCGAGATTTGCGCGAGACGAAGGGCACAACATAAAACTGCTGACGCATCACTACTACCGCGAAGGTCAGAATCCGACTAGCAGCATCGAGAAACTCCTCCAACCCGACCCGAAGCTCGCTCCCATGCTTGCGGAACTCCGGGCGGTCTCGAAATCCAGTGGTGTTCCATATCGGATATGTGAAACCAATTCTTTTTCTGGGGGAGGCAAGCCTGGAGTCAGTGATCGTTTTGCTTCGGCATTGTGGGTTCTAGACTTCATCTACAAACTCGCCTCAGCCGAATGCGACGGAGTCAACATGGAAACCGGAGTCAATCAATTGGGCTTCGTCAGCTCTTATTCGCCCATCGGCGATGACGAGCGCGGACATTATGTGGCGGCACCAGAATTCTACGGCATGCTTGCATTTGCGTACGGAGCTGTCGGAGAGCTTGTTGAGTGTCGGTTCGGCGCGGAAAATCATAACTTAGAAGCGTACACCACCCTGAAGCGCGACAAGCGACTCTGTGTCACACTCATCAATAAAGAGCCGGCTTTGGATACAAGCGTCATCATCGAACGCACGCTGCCTTTCGAGAAGGGTTCCGTTCTGCGTTTGTCTGCTCCTTCCTTAGACAGCAACGCGGGCGTGAGTTTTGGTGGAGCTATGGTCAAGTCGGACGGGACTTGGCGTCCGGTTCGGGCCGAGAAGATCCAAGGGGCCGACGGGAAGATCATCGTTCGTCTTCCTGCAGCAAGTGCCGCAGTCTTGATCATGGAACGGTAGCGGTTCTAGCCCACCATTTCGTAACACTCCTAGGTAACCGGTCACAACTGTTCGCGTGACACTCACCACCGTATTTCAGGGAAAGACGTTCTTACAGGTAAGTGGTTTGAGAAAAACAAGACTCCAGAGGCATTCGCAGCGAAGTGCCGACACGGAAGGCAGGAATCACGCCATTTTCTGCTAATCGGAAGAAGCTGATCGCCGAAAGAGAAAGAACCTCTGCCACCTCGTATGCGGTCAATGCTTTTCTGGAAGCCGCAATCCGATCGGCCAGGGTGCAGTCCATTCTTTGCTCGCACTCTGCCACGAGAATCTCGAACAGGGAGTTGTACACCATCGTCTGCTCGCTCGGATTGGAATGGAGTTCGAATCTTGGCGGACCTATGCATTTCTTAGCACCGAGCCCGGGGGGGTGAAATCTTCCCCAGAGAAACCTTACCAAGCGCGGAGTTTGGCAAATTTACACAAACAAGAAACTTCTCAAATTGAGGCAATTGTTAAAAGTGCGAAACTTAGCTGGTGCATTTTTCAAACAATACGAACATGCGCGCGCCCCCTTTTTTATTGCCACAGTCCCATCTCCCCACCAGAGAGAACGTGAGTTCTCTCTGGTGGGAGTGGGTAACACCTACTAATCATGTAATCGCTGCCTTGGGCTGCCACAAGCCAGGCGCCAAAACAAATTGATATAAGTCTCCTCTAACTTTTAAAGTCATTCGCTTTCAATTCTTTACAGTTGGATGCTGTCCGACGCAACGACTACGCTGGCAATCGTCTCGCTCTAGCCTTGGGGCGCTGCCAGCGGACGATAGGAGTTTGCCCATGAAAAGAATCGTTGCTCAAGCGGTTGCTCTACTTGCCATTGCGATGTTTGTCGTGAATCGGAACAGCATCGCACACGCGCAAGCGCCTGGTAACCAGAAGCCAAACATTGTTTTCATCATGGGGGATGATGTCGGCTGGCTCAACATCGGCGTCTACAACCAGGGCATGATGGCGGGGAGGACGCCAAACTTGGACCGGCTGGCGTCTGAAGGCATGCGGTTCACCGACTACTACGCTGAGGCGAGTTGCACGGCGGGCCGTGCCAATTTCATTACGGGCGAGTTGCCGATCCGCACCGGTCTCACGACGGTAGGCCAAGCTGGTTCGCCGCTCGGGATGCCGGACGATGCTCCTACCATTGCCACGGTGCTCAAGTCGATGGGCTACGCCACTGGACAATTTGGAAAGAACCACTTAGGTGACTTAAATAGGTTTCTACCGACCGCTCACGGCTTCGATGAGTTCTTTGGCTACCTCTACCACCTTGACGCGATGGAGGATCCATGTCATCGCACTTACCCACCTGCAGCGAAGGATGTGGTTGGCCCGCGGAATATGATCCACAGTTGGGCCACCAACGTGGATGACCCCACCGTGCAGCCGCGCTGGGGCAAGGTCGGAAAACAAAAAGTCGAGGACGCGGGACCCTTGTGTCCAGAACGAATGAAGACTGTTGATGATGAAATCCTATCCAACGCCCTTACGTTCGCCGATAAGGCTCGACAACAAAATAAGCCGTTTTTCCTGTGGCTCAACCCAACGCGCATGCATGTCTTTACTCATCTATCCGACAAATACGAAAACATGCGTACACCCGAGAATGGCTGGAGCATGGAGGAAGCTGGAATGGCGCAACTCGATGACATAGTCGGCGCGGTCATGAAATACCTGAAAGACAACGGCGTCGATAACAACACCATCGTCGTGTTTACCACCGACAACGGCGCGGAGAACTTTAGTTGGCCAGATGGCGGGCAGACTCCGTTTGCAGGCGGCAAGGGAACGGGGCTGGAAGGTGGTTTCCGTGCGCCTGCCATCGTGCGATGGCCGGGACACGTCCCTGCCGGGAAGGTGGAGAATGGCATCTTCTCCGGACTGGATTGGTTCCCGACATTCGTGGCGGCGGCTGGTGATCCGAAGATCATCGAGGAACTCAAAGCAGGCAAACAAATTGGAGATCGCACGTACAAAGTCCATCTTGATGGCTACGATCAAACGGACCTCCTTACGGGCAGCGGTCCGTCAAAGCGTCGCGAAATCTTTTATTTCACAGAAGGCACTCTTGCCGCTGTGCGCGTTGACGACTTTAAGTATCGCTTCACCGATCAGCCGACAGGGTGGTTTGGAGCTACGGTCAAGGTCGATTGGCCGATTCTGACCAATCTGCGTCTGGACCCGCTCGAACGAACGAATTTCTACAATGGCAAAGACAATGGATCGGTATTTTTCGCCGATTGGTGGGGTAACGAGTTCTGGCGATTCGCGCTCGTTCAGAAGGAAGTTGGGAAGGAGGCACAAACTTTCTTGGACTATCCGCCGATGCAGAAAGGAGCAAGTTTCAACCTTCAGCAGGTGAAAGAGGAACTCGACAAGAAAATGGCGTCACAGGCCAGCCAGTAAAACGATCATTATCCGTTCTTACATGGCTGGCGACATGTCCACAATGACCCGCATCGTGTGTCGCTGCAACGGGCGGTTCGTGCGAATTGCCTCCCGGCGTCGCATGGGCCGCCCACTCTGTTCGGACTCGGCTAGAGTTTCGAGACAAAATTATCAATTGTTGTAACCAGCGATTACACCCTGGGCTCGCTCTCTAGGCTTCGCTCGTTTTCTCTCTCTCTCGCCTGGCGGGCACTTCGCAACGTCAAAATCGGGTTCTGAGCAGGGGGAGGGTCCATTTTGCCGTCTGTATATACCACCCCGCTAAACAGAGTGGGGGTTAGGAGATAGCGCCGCGAGAGTTGCACCCCATGGGCCGAGTTAGCCTACTCTCGCGATAGGCAGGGTGAGGAAAGCAACTGAAAATAAGATGTCCCTTAGCTACCTCCCAGACATCGAGATGGCTGAAAACATCTCGTCGTTCACAAACAGTAGAGTCGTGGGAATTATCAAGCAGCTACGTCAGTCTAAATCCCTACAGGGAGCACGCATGCATGAATGCTGACTGCACCAAGACCTTGGAGGCCATTACGGAAAACAAAGAAAAACAAAGAAAACATTACGGAAAACAAAGATTGACAAGCACATGTTACCGGTTCATACTCTCGCCCACTGAGGGGCTCTTCACAGCCCTGACATCTTCCCTCCCAAGAGCGCTCCTCAGCGAAGCTCAGCTTCGGTCTGTCCTTTCCGTAACAGAGTGCGACGAGTGCTATCGTCGTTTGCTTTGGAATCATAGCTCCATGAGGAGCGACCAATCGTGAGTACATTTTGAGCCGCGCCGTAATAGTAGGTTAGCCCAGAGGATAGTACGGGAAGTGTGCAACGACTTTATGTCTTGTGCCGGTAGTCGCTGGCGTGTTGATTTCTGCGGCGAGAAAACAGGGCTCCAAGAAAAATCCGACGTGGTAGTGGAGGCAAAATGAGATACCAGAGTCTTGTTCCCTTTTTGTTGGCGGGCGTAGCGGCATTGCCATTGGTGGGACAAACGAACCAGACCAAGGCGGTGAAGCGCAGCAACCCGACTGAGGCTAAATCGCGCGCTCCGATGTCCGGAACGAGAACTGCAGCTCCGGGCATCTCCGAGTCAAGGAAATCTAGGTTAGTGAAGATGTACGCCAGGCAACCGATGCGCTTCGAAGCAAATGAGGGGCAAACCGATGCCAACGTCAAGTTCCTGGCGCGTGGCGCGGGCTACCGTTTGTTTTTAACCGCGGACGAGGCGATCATCGCAATGCGGAGGCCGCCGTCGGTTACGCCTTCTATCACGACAAGTGTCCATAGTCCCGCCTCAACCGCAATGCGCCTTAGATTTCTGGGCGCGAATGCCACTACGGCTGTGGTTGGCATAGAGAAGCTTCCGGGGCAGTCGAACTACTTTGTGGGCAACGATCCGAAACAGTGGCGGACACAGGTGCCCGCGTATGCCAAGGTGCGCTATGAAGGAATCTACCCCGGAATCGATCTGATCTATCACGGCAATCCATCGCAACTGGAATATGACTTAGTCGCGGCGCCGGGCGCTGACGTGAGCGTCATAACGATGGAAGCGACAGGGCTTCCCGCGAACGTGAAAAAGAACGAAATCGGGAATGAACTTCGAGCGCGGATAGACTCACGCGGTAATTTGATTCTGGATGTGGAGGACGGAAGGTTAGTGTTACACAAACCTGTCGCGTACCAAGCCACAGATCCCGGCGTGAGGGTGGGTAGAGCTTATGTCGATACGCGCTATGTAATCAAAGGAACAAATCAGGTGGGATTCGAAGTGGGCTCACACGACTCGCGAAAGGCACTGATAATCGACCCCATCTTGAGCTACTCGACCTACTTAGGCGGGAGTCAGGACGATCTGGGGAACGCGATCACCGTTGATACTTCGGGAAGCGCCTATGTGACTGGCGGCACAACGTCATCGAATTTTCCGGTGACTTCAGGCGTGGTCCAGACCACCTACGGAGGAGCAGATGGCGGATACCAGAGCGTGAATGGAGATATTTTTGTTACGAAACTGAGTCCGGACGGTTCCTCTCTTGTATGGTCCACATACATAGGCGGAAGTGGAGACGATAATGCCTACAGCATCGCGGTAGACGGAACCGGCGTCTATCTGACTGGTGGCACAAACTCCTCCGATTACCCAGTGACGCCTGGAGTCTACCGGCCGACCAGTGGTGTGGGCTTGACTGATGTATTGGTGACGAAGCTGGACCCGACGGGTTCGACTCTGCTCTACTCCACACATGTAGGTGTGGCCGTCGAGGGGATTAGGGGTTTTGGGATCGCGGTCGACGCTGCAGGAAACGCCTACGTTGCCGGAGGCGCTGGTCCAGGCTTTCCCACAACTGCTGGCGCATACCAGACCTCCTCCAGTGCATTCAGCAGTGCCTTTGCCATGAAACTGAGTCCGGATGGATCGGCGGCGGACTACTCGACTTTTTTGAGCGGAGGCAACTCGTCTGATGTGGATTACGCCGAAAGCATAGCGGTGGACAAAAACGGGAACGCGTACATAACAGGATATGCAGGATCGAGCACTTTTCCTGTGACCACTGGTGCCTTTCAGAGCAACAATGCCGGGTCGCACGATGCGTTCTTTACTCTCTTGAACTCCTCGGGGTCAGCGCTTCTTTATTCGACCTACCTCGGGGGTGCCGGAAATGACGAGGGTTTTCGAATCGCTGTGGACTCAGCTGGGATGGCGTATATCGCCGGCATGACGGCGTCGTCTAATTTCCCGACAAGCACCGGGGCTTTTCAGACGGCCTATGGGGGCGGAGCCAGTGACGCGTTCATCGCCAAGCTCGACCCCACAAAATCGGGATCAGCTTCGCTCGTATATGCCACGTATTTGGGCGGCAGCGGAGACGACAATCTTATAGCCTTTCCGTGGGGAATCCTGGCTGTGGACAGCTTGGGTCATGCCTATGTCACCGGGGGCACGACTTCGACGGATTTCCCGACAGTACATCCTGTGCAAGCTCATTCGGGCGGCGGATACGACGCCTACGTCGCGAAACTGAATACGACCGGTACTGCCCTACTTTATTCAACGTATTTAGGAGGTAGTGGAGACGACATTGGCCGTGGTATTGCGGTGGACAGCAACGGGAACGCCTACGTAACTGGGCAGACTTCGTCCAGCGACTTCTCTGTTACCGCCAATCCTTACCAGAAGGTTCTCGGAGGGGCGAGCGACGCCTTTGTTTCAAAGCTTGTTCCGATCGCGTTCGCCACGCCGACGAGCCTTACGTTCGCCAGCCAACCGGTTGGCACCACCAGCGCGGCGCAGACGTTTACGTTGACCAACGAGCAAATTACGTCGTTAAGCATAGCCTTTACGATGGCGGGCGATTTTGGCGAGACCGACACGTGTGGCTCGTCGCTAGGGCCTGACCTGAGCTGTACCATTAGTGTTATTTTCAAGCCAACGGGTGCCGGCAGCCGAACAGGCTCAGTGACTATTCCAGGTGCTCCACAAAGTGTAAGCATTGTGGGTACAGGAACGGACTTTTCCATCGCCGCCGCCAGCGGGGCCAACTGCCCCAGCGGTGGCAATTGCTCAACATCCGCAGCCATCAAAGCGGGGCAGACGGCAAGCTATAATCTGCAGGTCACACCGAAGAGTGGATTCAGCGGCACGGTTGCGCTTACTTGCGCTGGCGCTCCGATGTCGGCTACTTGCTCCGTGTCGCCAGCGTCCGTTGCGGTGAATGGGGCGACCGGATCGGCCTTTGTAGTGAGTCTCTCGAACACCTCAAGCGCCCAGGTCATCCCGTTTGTTCGCCCGCATGGATCTCCTGTAGAGTTCGGCGCACTGATGCTGCCCTACCTGTTGGCACCACTGCTGATCGCGAGGAGAAGGCTAGCGAGCAAGCGCCTAGGCCTGGCGACTGCGCCGGTCTGTCTATTGCTAGTGTTCACAGCGACATTGTTGATTATGACTGGATGTGGAGGAGGCTCTGCTCCCCCAACGAACACGACCCTGACGATTACGGGTACGTCCAGCGGCGTGAGCCGAACGCTACCTATAAACCTTACCGTCAATCACTGATAAGCATCATGTGGGCCGGGAGGACTGTAGCAATGATTTTGTAGCCTTAGATTGGAGGGCCATGGTTGAGCAGCGCACGTTGTTTGGCTTTTTGATGTTGGCCGCTATGCTTTTTCTCCTATCCGTCAATCCCCCGTGTTTAGACCTCGTTCCTCGTTCTGCTTCCGGCACCCCTACGCCATCGAGTTTTCATGCCATCGAATTGCAGAAAACCGTCGGACATCTTGAAATCGCATCTAGCTTCGAGCTCAATGCAGGCCAAGCTGATCCTCGCGTAAGGTTTATCGTTCGAAGGCCGAGCTACGGTTTTTTCCTGACGAACCAGGAGGCTATCCTGCTCTTTGCCGCCCCGTCCCGACACGGACTCCTTCCGTCTACAAGGAGTGGCAATCAAGCCGAACTTCGTGAATCGAGCAAAGTATCGCATCACCCACCAAGGCAAGCACCCCTTCAAGATTCGGCACGAGGATTGCGCCTTCAGTTGGTCGGTGCTAACAGCGCTCCCGAAGTGCAAGGACTCGAGGAACAACCAAGCAAGAGCAACTATTTGATCGGTGGAGACCCTACAAAATGGCACATCAATGTCCCACATTATGCCAGAGTGAAATACAACTCTGTATACCCTGGCATCGATTTAGCGTATTACCTCAATAAGACGGGAGTGGAATATGACTTCATAATCGCTCCGAATGCCAACCCTGCGGCCATCCGGATGAGCGTCCACGGTCTGAGAGTCGATCCGTTGCTGTATGTCGATGTAGGTGGTGATCTGATCGTGCAGGATAAGATGGGACGGGTACGGCTGCCGAAGCCTATCGTGTATCAGCCGGAGATGGTTCAGAATTCGCCCGCAAGACCTCGCGCTTATCTCAACGTTGGCTACATAGTGAAGGGCCAAGAAGTTACGTTCGACCTTCCTGCTTACGATCACAGAAGACCGTTGATCATCGATCCGGCTATCACCTATGCAACGTTCCTGGGCGGCACAGGCTACGATCAAGGAAACGCGATCGCTGTCGATTCCTCCGACAACGTCTATGTCGCCGGTCAGACTGCATCGCTCGACTTCCCGACTGTCGCGGGAGGCTTGCAGACAACTTCGGCTGCGGTTGGCTGTGTGGACTTGTACGGCAACGAAGCATTCGTGAGCAAGCTCGATCCGAGCGGGTCGAAGCTCATCTACTCGACATACCTGGGGGGCGCCGGATGTGCTACGGCCACAGGGATTGCCGTTGACACGAACGGGAACGCCTACGTGACCGGTTCCGCTGGCCCAGATTTTCCTACGAGTTCCAATGCTTTTCAAAAGATGTTCGGTGGCGGGGGCAACACCAGCATGGGCGATGGCTTTGTGGCGAAATTGAACGCCACGGGAAGCCAGCTGATTTATTCGACATACGTTGGGGGCGACAGCGGGGATATTGCCAATGCCATTGCGTTGGATGCAAACGGCAATGCGTACATCAATGGCCAAACATTTTCGAGCGATTTTCCTACAGTGCCGCCGGGAGGCACGTGCAGCGATTTCAGCGATTCTTCGGACTTCGTGACGAAAGTAAATACAGATGGTTCAGCGCTGGTGTATTCAAGGTGCCTGGGGAAACCTGAAATTGGGTTCGGTATCGCCGTCAGCGCCGCAGGCAAAGCCTATGTTACCGGGGAAGGAAATGCGGGCTCGACCACGAGTGCGACGGGCACTTGCACTCCTCCGGGCGGGGGTGGTTATGTCGCAAAACTCAACGTGGACGGGACAACTGCTTTCGTGGACTGCTTTCCTGGAATAGGCCTGGCTGTTGCTGTGGATGGAACCGGCGACTCATACGTAACAGGCAGTACGGCTTC
>Ga0126381_100006840_pt1 | contig 12657 bp, 13 predicted proteins | sample PanSoiMetPlot_28_FD_96465 | JGI IMG/M metagenome (GOLD analysis project Ga0126381, IMG submission 96465) | Tropical forest soil microbial communities from Panama - MetaG Plot_28 | ecosystem: Environmental > Terrestrial > Soil > Tropical forest > Bulk soil | place: Panama | collected 2016-02-17
GCCAGGCGGCTGCGATGGGCATGAGTCAGGCTGATATCGCTGCGACACAGTCCAATCAGTAACTTGCCGGCCAATTGTACGGTGCCGCAGGGCAGCTCGGTCAGGCTGGGCTCCAGGCGCAGGGTGGACTTCAGGCGCAGATAGCGGCGAACATTCAGAATGCCCAGCAGCAGCAGGCAGCACTGACACAAGCCGGGATCGGAACTTACCAGCAAGGACAGCAACAAATTGCAGGTTTGCAGGGATCGATTCTTGATCAGCTTTACCGACAGCAAAGTGCAGGGGCTGCTGCGTTACAGAACGTCTATGGGGCGCAACAAGCAGCTCAAAGTGCGGTTCTCGGAACTCAAGCTGGGGCGCCTAACTTTATGACCAATATCTATGGTGGACTTGCCAACATGGGCACAGGTTCGCCGAATCTTTTCCAGGGAAGCGGACTCTTGCAACTGACTAATCAAAGCGCAATGGCAGGTATGAACGCGCAAGCGGCCGCAAACCAGATGAACGCCCAATCCAAAGGCGCAAGCCAAGGCGCGATGATGGGCGCAGCGGGTGCAATCGGAGGCGCATTAATCACGGGTGTAGCGATTTTCTAATGATTTCGGTTCTGATACATCTACTGATTTCGGTACTCGTACTTGGGCTAATTTTCTGGTTGGTCTGGTGGGCACTGGGTTATTTGCCCATGCCGCAACCTTTCGCGAATGTCGCTCGATTCATCGTCATTCTGATATTCGTTTTGATCCTGGTCTATCTATTGCTCCCACTGCTCAACGTCAGGTTATGATGACAATCCCGGTCACTGTCGGCAAAAGTGAGATTCATGGGACTGGAGTCTTCGCTGCGCACGATATCCGAAACGGCCAGGTTCTCTGGATGTTCACTCCCGGCCTGGATCGCACCATATCGGATTTCGCAATGGAATATGCCGAGCCGCGAGTACGCCAATTTATTTTCGAGCGTGGCTACCTTAACCTGGATCGGAAACAATGGGTGATTTGTATCGATGAAGCGCAATTCTGGAATTTCCCCGCTAAAGGCGAATCGGCCAACTCGATGATGGGTAATGAGTTGGATGGAGAGAAACTTGTGATTGCTGCTCGTGATATCAAGGCCGGCGAAGAGTTAACGATCCCCCCGGAATCCGACGGCGATTACGAGCGCAAAGTAAAAGATCGACGATGACGATTACTGACAAAACGGATGAAACGATCCATGCGATTCGCCAGTTCATGGGGATGCAGAAATACGTGGCCCCTGTGCTGAACTGGTCCGGTGGCAAAGATTCGACCGTCATGCTGCATCTCTTTCACAAGCACGTCGCGCGCCTTCCGGTGATTTTTTACGAGGATCCCTGGTTTCCTGCCAAAACGCAGTGGATGCACGAAGTAGCGGCATCCTGGGCTTTGGAGGTTCATAATTATCCGCCGTTACGGGTAAGCCTCAAAACCAGTCCGGAGATGGTTGCTTTGGTGAACGAGTATTCGACTGGACCGCACTCGATTGAGGCGATGCTCAAGAACACGATCGAGTACGACGAAAAGGAGACTGTCGGAGAATTTCTCTGTGGCGTATCGTTCCTTTCGCGTCCGTGCGGCACTTTCAATTATCCGTTCGACCTCGCAATCATCGGTCATAAAGACGTCGACACTGACCAGATCTATGGGCCGATCCCGCTCCATTCCGAGTTGGTGATGCGCGATGACGGACCCGATTTCTATTTTCCGCTCAAAGGATGGACTCATGACGATGTCTGGGATTACATCGAGGTCTTCGATATCCCGGTACAGCGGAATCGTTATGACGTCAGCCGACGTCAGGAGTGGGACGATAAGACGTTCAATAGCGACTGGTATCCATGTTGTCTGCGGTGCGTCGACAAACGCAAAGAAGGTCAACGAGTTTTTTGTCCCAAGGCACAACTAGAACTTATCAACATGTCCGGACTGGTTCCTGAGTGGGACTGGGAACCTGACTACTTCGGAGAAAAGAAAACATGACTCAGCCACTCCCCGCTCCAACGTTTAGTGCCGGTTATACGACACCTCCAATGGATATCGGTTCAGGGTACGCCGCCGGCATTGCCAGCATGGGCAAATCGCTTGCTGGCGCAATCGGTTCGGTAATGGGGACGGTTAATCCGGATACAGGTCAGGCGCAGGAAGGCATCTTGCAGCAAGGCGCGAGCGCACATCAGATGATCGACATTCTCCATGGTGCGGGAATTATCGGACCTGACGAATACGCGACTCTGAAGACCGCCAATCTCGGTGCCCAGCAGAAAGCTATCGGCATGTACGCCGGCATGCTGACCGCGCGTTACCAGAATCAGCTCGAGATGCAGAAGCAGGCTGCGGCTGAACAGGCTGCAATGGCTCGCACCCAGGTTGGCGAAGCCGGTGCTACAGCTCGAACTCAAGCCACGATAGCCGCAGAGAACGAACGGCAACGGCAACAACTCGAGCTTGAGAGACAAAAGCAACAGCAGGATCCGAACCTCCGCGTTGTGCGACCGCGAACCAGTGCAGCTCCCCCGGTTGGGACAACGGCTCCGGTGGTGCCACCTCCACAATTTAAATTCGGGCTGAATCCCTATCAACCTCAGATGTAATTTATGACTAGGGACCAGATAGAGCAGTTGCATCAGTTTGGCCTGGCAACGCCGGAAGAATTGGCGGTTCTCTCGACGCCGAGACTGCAGCAACCAGAATCGCCAGTCCTGACGCAGCAAGCGCCTTCCTCCACGACGTTCGCGACCTTGCCTTCTGCCGGGCCTCGTGTAAGCGATGTTTCTCTCTATCCGGCTTCCAGTGGATACAGTTACGATTCCGGCGGCAACCTGATCGAACCGACTCCGAGTCGCGCAGATCTCTATGCCGGAATCGGATTGGAACGTCAGAGAGTGCTCGGAGAAGCACTTCACGATTCAATGCAGCAACAGAGGGATCTGTACAATCAGCAGCAAGCGAAAATAAAACAAGCAAACGAAGTCTTAGCTAATCGAGAGGATTACTCCGATGAACAGATCGCCAATGCGTATAGAGCCAGGCAACAACCTTTAGTGCGACAACCTCCGCCAGATGTGCAGATTTCAATGGATGACGTTAAAAGCCTCTTTCCGGAGGGAACGGATGAAAACATTCTAAAGGCTAAACAACAACAACTCCAGATTGATCAGGATATTCGGCAACGAAACTATTACCTGGCGACCTTGCCGACGACAGAACAATATGTGCCAGGATATTTTGATCCGTTGAAAGGTGGACCAAGTTGGCAAGCATTACAGCAACTTGGCATTCAATACCCAGGCACCGGCCGCAGTGCGCCGGTCTTCAAACCCGATATCCCGACTGTCCAGCGTGCGGACCTGATCTCAGGTACTCCCGGGCATCCGGGACCAGCCCAAAAGATCCAGCCTGCGCAACCAGTTACCGCAGGAACCACTGGGGGACAAGCCAGCAACGTTCCGCTCGTCACAACGATCGGCTCGGAGTTTGGCGAGGTCGATAATCCGGCGTCGCCTCATTACCAGGGATACACTGAACAGGGAGCCGGTGTCGGTGCGCGCGGCGCGAATCTTTTCGGTGAAAAGACTGAAGGCGTCGCTCTTCCGACAAACGTAGTAAGCAAATACGTCAATGCCAGCAGTTCGAACGCTTTCACCGATTTCAACAGCAAGTACGACATTCAGGTGATTGATCCGAAAACCGGCAAGTACGTAAGCGCGCCGCTAGTTGATTATGGTCCCGGAAAATCGACCGGCGCCGGGATCGATTTGCTGATGGGCACGCGCAACAACCTTGGGCTCCCGATCAATTTTAAAGGTGCGATCGGCTATCGCATCGTTCCGAAGGGTAGCGCACCGCCCGATAATGCGGTGCCGAGCGTTCAGCAGACCGCGCAGACCGCGCAGACTCAGGATGTTACTTCAGGCCAATTCGGACAGGGAACAATTCCTAACACGGTCACGATTAACCAGCTTGATGCTAGCGACGTCAGGGATCCGTCTATTCATGGTCAGACGATGACCATCGCCGAAATTGCGAAATGGGCGCGAGTCAAAACCGATGAAATCGCCGGCATGTATGACGACGCAGGCGTCCCGATGACGGTCAAGGAATACAAGGAACAGCTACAGAAGTATGTAGATGCAGGGACGAAATATCAGGAGGCCAAGGAAGATCTCAAACCGATTCCGCAACAATGGAACGATTCATTTAACTCGGCAGCCAATCTTGTGACACCGTCTTTCGCGGTGACCGATGACAAGGGGCAACCGGTCAGAGATCAGAGCGGACAACCGGTCATGCAGAGTCAACTCCAGCAACTCAAAGACCTATGGGTTGAAATGAAAAAGGCTCCCAGTTTAGCTGCGCTGGAGTGGTTCAAGCTGACTGGGAAGGGAATCGAAATTCCGGCCAATGTACAGGATCAGAGGGTGCGCAACTATATGGCATTGGCACTGTCGTTAGCGCCAAACATTGCCAAAGGGTTGCAAGGTCAGGTTGGTAATCTCAGCGAACAGGAACAAGCTAATGCGCTCAATTTGTTGCCGACGAAGTTCGATGATGAAGCGAGTGCAATGGCGAAACTTCAACGAATTGAGGATATGTCGCGGCGACAGATGAAGAACAACATCGACCAGGAACGCGCGCAGTATTATGACGCTAGCGGTCACGAACAAATTTATCGGAACGCTTTCGTTACGCATCCAACCATCAGCGCGCAAGCCCGGGCAGCTGGCGCAACCGATGTCAAAAATCAGCTTCTCGGATTACAGAAACCGGCCGTGAATCCTTCAGCGCCAGCCCCTCCTCAACCAGCTCAACCGGCTCAACCTACCTATCGGAGCTTTTACGACCGAGGCTTTTACAATAAATAAATGCCTGCGTTGCTTCAACCGACGACGACTCTCGATCCGAATCAATCCTTTGATCCGTATCAGGGAGTTGATCCGATGTTGGTTCCTACGGCTCCATCGGCTGCGCCGACTCCGCAGCAACCTGTCCAGCAACCGGTCCCGGTTAATCCGGATGCCCCAAAGCAGCCGCTCGTCGATGATCGCGGCAACGCAACGACCGATCACGGAGCGTTCACGGATCTGGTCAGCACGTTCGATAATTACGTCAATTCCGGTGGCGACATCACGAAATTGACCAAACAGCAACTCGATACCGTCCAGGACGCAGTCACGGCTATTCCTAATTACGATAACAAGACGAGTAGCCCAGCGGTGATGTACACTCTGTATAAGCAGGGAAAAAAGTACAACGCCGCAGTCGATCCAGGCAGAGCGATCCGCGAAACGTTAGGTGGCATCGGTGGCGCGATTGCCGGCGAAACTGCTGCCATTTTAACGGATCCTATGGCTGCGGCTGGCAATGCTCTCAGCGGTGCATGGGCTGGGTTCGCGTCAGGATTGTATGATATCATTTCGCCTGGCTGGAATACTTCGGCTGACCTTGTCGCGATGCTTCATGGCGATTTGAGCATGAAGTACACGTTTGGGGAATTCAACGCGCGTCGGCTTAGCGGCATGGTGCAAGGAACTGAGCAATCGGCTAATGCCGCCAGGGAAATCTTCGGACCTGGCAGCAGGGATGTCCTCAATGCGATTAACATTGCCAACCAGCAAGCAGCGGAAAAAGATCCTGACAAAGCTGCACAACTCGATTTGCGACAATCCGAGATCCTCCGCGGTCAAGCATTGCGCAATCAGCAGTACGCGCAAAATCTCATCAACGTCAGAGATCAGACCGCGGCTAATTTCAAAGCTGTCGGGCTAGGCGATTTTGCCAATAAGATCACGACGGTTCAGCCCGATCCGATCTCTCAGTTTGTCGGATCACAGGCGACTGACCCTGTTAACCTCGCAACATTCGGAGGCGAGGCAGGTATCGGAGCAGCGGCACAATTCTTCAAAGCCGGTGTTCGTGCTGATAGGCTGGCCGAAGCGACAGCAGCCGTTGCGAAAGCCGAGAACAATTTAACTGCCACGACAACTGCCAAAACCAATCTGTACAACATTCTCACGAGCGGCGTTCCGATGAGCGACACGACCCGCGCCGGCTGGCAATCGAATGTTGCGCGGCTCAACGTCGTCGAGAAAAACTTGGTCGCGGCTCGCGATACGGCTGGGACGGAATATTCGGCGGCACTTGCCGACGTTAACAAACAACTGACTACAGCAGCCAATGCGAATCCGTTCAGACAAGCTATCGGAGGATTGACTCAGGTTGCAGGTGGTGGAGTCGACTTGGCTGGCAAAGCTCTGGATTACGTTGAGAATATTCCGAGAGCTGTCGCTGAGAAGTTCTTTCCGAATTATCCGGATGAAGTCAAAGACGCTGTAGCTCGCGCGATTTCTGGTTTCACAGTGCATATGATTGCAGGTCCGTATGCCGGTGCGGCTGCTGCTCTTGGCCCTAAAGCGGTGGGAACTGCGCTCAAATATCTTACGGCTGATGCTTTGCAATCGGCCGGCAAAACTCTCGGGATTATCGGCGAGCAGTATGCGCTCGGGACACAGACGTTGCCCTACTGGCGCAATGTTGCCAATAAGCTGGAAGGCATTCCCGCGGCGATTGCGTCCAAACTTGATAACCAGGTTGTCTATTCGATCCCGTCAGCCGTTACCGGGGGCATAACCGGTGGCGCAATCGGTGGCACGGTGGGAATGCTCGGAGGAGGTGGTGATCCGGAGAAGTTCAAACAAGGGTTGCTGGGCGGTGCCGTGCTCGGAACTGCTGGTGGCGGTTTGGGTCAGATTACTCGATTTCGTGATCTGGCAACATTGCGTCAGGCCGCAATCGGCGACCGCAGCAGGTTTATCGGTAGTCTCAGCGGCCCGAATAAAACACAGTTTCTGAACCTGCCTCCGGATTATCAACTTGCTATCTCGGTCTACGGCATGGCGCATCCTGATGCCGAGTTTCGGTTTTTCTCCGATCCTACGCGCGTCAATGGCAGTTGGACTCCGAACAACCCAAAGAGCACGATTGATATCAATGTGGCCGGTGACAACCCATTGCACGCGATTGCCGCTCACGAGGTTGGGCATCATGTCGCCGCGCACGGGTTACAAAACTTCGTTAACGATACGATTATCGGTAACCCTGTCACAGGCACTACCGGGATCATGAACAAGCTCGATGAGCACGGTCAGCCGTTGACCGAGCTTGATCCGGTAACCGATCAACGGCGCTTTGTTCAGAACGAGTATTTCGAAAATTATAAAGGCGCGTACAACGCCAGGTTGCGTCGCGATAATCCGGCAGCTCCAATGGCAACCGATCAGGATGTAGCCCAGGAAATGTTTGCTGATCTGCATGCGCAATACATGCATGATCCTGAGACGCTCCAGAAAACGATTCGCGGCTATGTCCCGAGCGACCTGGTCAGCCAGAACGTCACGGCAAACTGGCTTGCCAAGATGGGGATGGGTGCTGATCCGGTTACCGGCAACCCGTTGCCGACAAGCACTCTCCAGAACGCTCGCTCGCTCGGCAATGTCGTCGACAATTACTATCGGCAAACCCAGGCGAAACGCGGTGATGTAGATGTTTCACGTGGAACCGATACCAAGGTAAACACGAGTGCTCTGAAGGGAACGCCTGAGTTTGATATGCTTCAAACCCAGTTCGATGCGAGCGGCGATTTTCACCGCAACCCTGACGGCACGATCATGACCGATGCCGGCGGCCGGCCTCTTGTCAAAACGGTAGCGCAAGCCGACAGGGACGCAGCCAAACTTGGCAATGCCGTTGCTGACATTTATCGATCCCAACCGCATCTCGAAGGAGTCGAAGGCGACAATCTTCTCAAAGTCGTTACCGATCGGGACGGACGCCAATTCCGTCGCGGTCAACGTGTGCCCGAAGCGGTATTTCAGGAACTTGAAAAATCGAACCAGTTTAACGCGAACCAATTGCTCAACTGGCGCAAAGCCGATGGGGTAATGCAACGTAACGACGGTTCGGCCATGATGGCGGTTTACAATACTGCCTCGAAAAGGGGAGGTCGTTACGCAACGCTCGCAGCCCGTGAACGCGAATTCGTGCCGATCTGGACCGAGATTTCACTGAAGACTGACCAGGTCAATATCAAGGGTTACGATCCCGAACAGCTAACCAATAACCTCGCCAAAGGACTTCGCAGCCGGATGGGTCAGGATCTGTACGCCGGCAAAGGCGCAACGCAATTGGGTCCAGCCTTGGCTGACGCGCGAACCTACCTGGAGAATCTCGCTAACGATCGCCCCGGAGAAACCGGCATTGGCTTACAGAAAAAAGCGTTCCTGAACAGGATGTTTGGATTCGCAGCAGACGCCAACCCGATGGCTGGTGATCTGGGCAAACTTCCGCAGGGAGTCGTTAAGAGTTTTCGTTTGGATCGGTTAAACCGGATTCGCGAAGTCCCTGGAGCCGACATTCCTCCGTTCCACGAAAAGACCTACGGTCAACTCCAATCATTCTTCCAGCCGCGCGGTGCCGAACCGGTTGCCGCAGGCGCGCGTTTTCAGCCGCGAGCTGCGGAACCGACAGCACCGGATGAGACAGCTATTCCGGTTACCTATCGCACCACGAGCACCGGCAAGACCATTGAACAGAAGATCGATTATGGTATCGCCAATGCGCCACTTGTCGCGAGCAAACAACCGGGGGCGCTTACCAAGGATTCGCCAAACAATTTCGGACAGATCGGATTCCTCGGTAAACTCGATCAGCAACGGTTGACGCACCTGGATAAAGCCAGCGCCGTTGGATCCTATGCCAACAAACTCGTGCAGGAATTCGGCCGCTGGAAAGATAATCCGGACGTGATGGCTGCAAAGGATTGGTATCGGCACGTGCGCGGATACCTCGAAACCACATTCGGCGATGATGCTGAGAAGTTCGCCAATCTCCTGGCAGCAACCAGTCCGCAACAGGGAGTTGTCGAGAACTGGCACGATGCGCTGGAAGCCTATCGTCGCTACAAGAGCGGTGCCTACGATGACGCTATCGCCAAGTTCAAGGATACCGGCAAAATCACCGAGGACATGAAACCGACTAAGGCCAATGGGGCTAAGTTCGGCATGAATTCCGATGCTGTCCTTCGCGTGCTTGCCGATACCTGGATGAGCACGGTCAAAGGTCCGAAAACGCCAAATTTCAACGACAACCTTTTCGGACGCGGAATCGAAGCAACAATCGATAAATGGGCAGCTCGCACGATGCGCCGACTCGGCTACGAAAACGTCAAAGGCGCACCGGCTCAGTGGCGCTTAACGCCGCCCTCCGAGACAGGGGTAAGCAATCTTGACTTCGCTTTGAGCCAGCAAGCGTTCCGGCGCGCAGCTTCGCGCCTGGGCATGGATCCGCACGAACTCCAAGCCATCATGTGGTACGCCGAGAAGCATCATTGGGCCGAGAAAGGTTGGGCCAAAGGTGGCGCGGCCGCAGCGAAGGCCTCTTATGTGCCGATGCTCAAATCGCTTTCGGAGAGCGTTGCCGGCGGCATGCCAATGATGGAAGCAATCACAGCAGCTGGGAAAGGAGCGAGAGTTCAGTAATGCAAGAGTTCATATCGATTAGAGTAGAGTGGCCTGATGCATTCAGGCGAAGCGGCGCGATCAATATCAGTTCAGGAGTGAACCTCCGAAAAGAGTGTCACTTCGTACTTGATGTGATACTGAATCAATCGCCGATTCCAGTAGATGACGCTATTCCTCTTCCCTGGGCTGATACTCAGGCTTGTACTCAGGCTGCATCATCTCGTGCATGAACCCCATCGCATCAGGCCCGAGCTCGCGTTCGACGTCCTCGAAGGATGGAATGTTGGGAGTCTCGTTGTCTGGCATACGATTTAATATCGTCCTTTTTATGAAAAAGTAAATCGAAACGATGCCTGATCCTCTCCAACCTTTTGCCGGAATTGCCACCAGCTTTGGTGGGTTGAAGGATTTAATCGCCTATCAGATGAAGAAAGCGCAAGGTGGCACTGAGCAGCAAGCCTTGAGCGTAGGCGATCCAGGGATCGGTTCACCGCATCTCGGAGGCATAAGTACGGCAACCTCCTACGGGATTGCGCTTCCAAAAACCCGGTTGGTTTCGAGTCTCGGCGATGATCCGGCTGCATGGCGCACCGCGCGCGCCCAGGTCAATGTCGGCGATCAGACTGTCAGCGTGCCAATCATCGACATAGGACCAGGCAGAAAACCGCAATCAAAAGGCGTCGTCACTGATCTGAGTGATCCGCTCTCCAAAGGCTTAGGTGATGTCGATTGGACAAAAGCCAATGTTCAAATCATCCCGAATGCCGGCCCGGATTACACGACGGATCGCGCTGCGTGGAACCGTGAACAGGCGAACATCGGTAAGCAGTTTCCACAAGGCGGCACGATCGGCGCCGAACCAGGTCCGACTCCACTTCAAAGTCAGACTGACATGATCCTTTCGTTACTCACCGATTACGACGAAGATACGCGAAACAAAAACATTGCCCAGGCAATCAAATCGTTATGAGTGCCACCGCTTTTGCTGCTCCTCCCGTCCCGGTCTATAAACAACAACAGACCCAAACCGTTCCCGCGCAGACTTGCACCTGTCCACCGACGGTTGCGCTTTCGGTCGAACAGGGTGCCACCCTCTCAACCAAACTGACACTGACGGTCACCGATAGCAGCGTGACGCCTCCAGTTACGACACCGGTAAACTTGACCGGCGCTACCATGCAATTCACGGCAAAGGTCGATGAAACCTATTCCGACAGCGATCCGACGACCGTGAAAGTAGATTGGACCGAAACCAGTACGCCAACCCAAGGCATCACCTGGCTTGTGATTCCCGCTGCGACGACGCAGACAATGCAAGCGATTGCCTATGTCTTTCAGATTCGGATGAAATCCTCCAGCGGTGTCGTTACGCCGCTCGTCTCCGGCACGCTCACAATCGTTGTGCCCATTTCGTCTAGATTTTGAACAAAGACAGATTTGAGTAAAAATCCGGTTTTAAAAGACCGACAATGTCGGTCTGTGATCGTCTATTCTTGGCACATTCCAGTTTTTATGGAGAGCCGCATTGCACTTGATACTAAGGCGATGTTACAGGCTCTCCCTAAAGCCGACAAATGAGTCTTGAATGACGATCTAATTGCGCGTAGCAGTTATCGCTAGATGGCTGCTCCCGCAACACCTGATCCGCAAAAAGCGTTATCTTCGACTGTCCGCACACTTTACTCAAGTTGGTGGTACAGGATTTTGATTGTCAAAGGACTCAGGCCGCGTCCAGCATCCCCGCCGGCAAAGCCGACGTTGCCTTAAGGCAACCGATCCATATTAGAGTTCTTTATAAATCTCACAACTTCAATTCTCGTGAGATAAACGGGTAAATTTGTTTGGCCGAAAGCCATTGATCTCACGGCATTTACCAGCATTCTTGCCAATTTATGAATGAAACTAATGAAATTCTCCGTCGAGTACCTAGGCATTCAATCAACATAACCGATGAAATTATTACCAACGCTTGTCGTCGAGATGGTCGGCATTGCATGATCGTCAATGCAATAAAGGAGCAAATCACTGGAGCGACAGTCGTTGTCGTAGATAGGAATACAGTGAGATTCAGTATCCCTGAGAAAGGATTGCGCTTCGTTTATCCGACACCACCACTTGCCAAGGATGCCTTAGCGCGTTTCGATGCCGGCATTACCGTTGATCCATTTATCGTGCGACTCATAAATGGGCGGGCCACATCAATGGCTCGACATGTAAAAGAAACGGATGCCACTGGTGCCGTTAAGACTCGCAAGAAACTACGGCACAATCTTGGTGCTCAAACCATGAGAGTCACGAAAACTTCCAGTGGAGCAATTGAGACTGAAATTGTCGGAGGGCAAGTAACACCAGTTCAAAAGCCAAAAGATCCTTCTCACAGCTCAATTCGGACATTCGGCGAACGTCGCTGGACGCAGGGTTGGGTTCATGAATCCGAATTACAAGCATCGCCTCCAGCGAAGCCAACGTTGCCTTAAGGATTAGCTGCCACCCATTCGGTGACCACGGTTTCCACGTAACCGTTGACGACGAATTGCACGTCAGAATCCGGCACGCTCTGGCCGCTGGGATCTTCCGTCACCTTCTGCACAATCGACGGGTTGTTTGCTACCGGCCATGAGAACGGAGCATAAGCCACGCTGGAATTAGGGATCGCCCAATTTGCCCATCTAAATCTGTTGGCATGATCCGGTGTTCCCGGATCCTCGTTTTGTATGCTTACCGCTGCGGTCACCACCGCAACCTCGGTCTGCTGTAAAAGATGCGGTGTAGAGTATCTGATAGCGTAGGAAGTTGTGTAATCGCTCATAAGATTTTTACCAGCCGGTGTCGGCGGTGTGCTGCCAAATAAAGTAATGTCCAGCAGCCGGTGCCGCCACCAGTTGTATTCCTCCGTAGCCTGTCATACTGCCGGTTAGAACTGCACTAACAGCAACATCCGCTGCCGATACATTGTCCCTGAGGTTGTTAATAGCGCCAGAAATCGAACTATAAACGTTAACTGTTGGAGTTTTAGCCATTGGTTTATGATACCTGACAGTGTTGCCTATAAATCCATTAGAAAAAGCCTGCAAAGCACTCATTAGTTGACCGCCTTGAGTATTGGCTGTCCCTGGTTTTAC
>Ga0126381_100006843_pt1 | contig 12655 bp, 13 predicted proteins | sample PanSoiMetPlot_28_FD_96465 | JGI IMG/M metagenome (GOLD analysis project Ga0126381, IMG submission 96465) | Tropical forest soil microbial communities from Panama - MetaG Plot_28 | ecosystem: Environmental > Terrestrial > Soil > Tropical forest > Bulk soil | place: Panama | collected 2016-02-17
ACCGGAGTGCTGTGTTGACCGGAGCGCTGTGTTGACTGACCTGAGCACGGTCAACTGACCACGCCCAAAGCCGATCACAGCGGGGGCGATCACCGCAAGGCATCCGCATGCCCGGCGTGCCGGCGAAGCGCCGGCGCACAAATACGGCACCGAACGGGACTAGTGCGCGCACAGCAATCGAATTTCTTCGATCAGGTACTTTTACCTCTCATGCACCTTGCACAACTTATTTCGCTGGCATCTCGTCAACATCTCTAATATCTTTTAGTACTTCTCACACCTCTTGTACCTCTTGAATTCGCTCGCCGGTTACGAACGGGAACCGTCCGCGCTGGCTCGCCGCCATCTGGTTTTTGAACATGTTTTCTTTATTGCCAAGCCTTGTTTTAACCTGTGTACTTCTGTAATGCTCGGATAGACGAGTGTCGATAGTTATCAGAGCACTACAGAACCCAGTCATGCGCGGGAGGTAGTCAAATGAGACAAGACCGATCGGCTAGAAACTGGAAAGCGATCCCCCACAAGATGACCGGCCGCACGGTGACGTTCACCGCGGCGGCCGTGGCCCTGATGCTGGTCGTCGCGATGTCCGCGCTGGCGATCACGCGGACCGCCACCCCGGCGAGCGCCGCCGCGAGCGGCGCGGCGAACGGCGCGGGCAGCGCCGCCGCCAGTCGCCCGGCCTACATGAACGCCCGCCTGCCAGTCCAGGCGCGCGTAGCGGACCTGCTGTCCCGGATGACGCTGGCGGAGAAGGTCGGCCAGATGGATCAGATCGAGGCGACACAGGTCACCGACACGACCAACGCCTGCACCAGCACGGGCGGCTTCAACCTGCCGAACCCGGTCTGCGAGCAGAAGATCTTCGTCGACGACAACGTCGGCTCGATCCTGGCCGGCGGCACGGACATCCCGCCAGACACCACCGGCATGGGCGGCGCCGGAAACACCGGCGAAGACTGGGCAAGCGAGTACGACACCATGCAGTCTTTCGCGATGACGCACTCGCGGTTGCACATCCCGGTCATCTTCGGCGTCGACGCCGTGCACGGCTTCGGTCACCCGTGGCAGGCGCCGCTCTTCCCGCAGAGCATCGGGATGGGCGCGACCTGGGACCCGTCGGCCGCGCGGACCGGCGGCGAGGTGACCGGGCGGGCGGTGGCCGCCACCGGCTGGAACTTCGTGTTCGCCCCCGTCCAGGACGTGGCCAGGGACAACCGCTGGGGCCGTTACTACGAGACCTGGTCAGAAGAGCCGGTGCTCGCGGCCGCGATGGGCGGCGCTGATGTGGCCGGGCTGCAGAGCGTGGGCGGCCACGGCTCGCTCGGGGTGACCGCGACCGTCAAGCACTTCGCCGGCTACTCCGAATCCCTCAACGGTCACGACCGGGTCCAGGCGGACCTGTCAATGCGGTACCTGCAGGACACCTTCCTCCCCTCCTACGAAGGCGCCATCGAGGCGGGCGCCGGCGCGGTGATGGTGGACTCCGGTTCGGTCGACGGCATTCCCGCGACCGGGTCGCACTTCCTGCTGACCACGCTGCTGCGTGACCGGCTGCACTTCAAGGGCGTCGTGATCAGCGACTACGGCGACGTGCCCGCCCTGGCGACCACCTACCACATCGCGTCCGACCTGGCCGGCGCCGCGGCGATCGCCATCAACGCGGGCGTCGACATGGCGATGCTGCCGTTCAACGCCGACCAGTGGCAGGCCGCCGTCCAGCAGGACGTCAACAACGGGCTGATCCCGATGAGCCGCATCAACCAGGCGGTCAGGCGGATCCTCACGCTCAAGTTCGACCTCGGCCTGTTCGACCACCCGCTGGTCGACGCGACCAAGGCGGACGCCGTGGTCAACGCGGGCAGGGACGCCACGCTGCAGGCCGCGCAGGAGTCGATCACGCTGCTGCGCAACACCGGCGGCGTGCTGCCCATGTCGCCGTCCGCGCACCTGCTCGTCACAGGACCGAACGCGGACAACATGGCCTATCAGGTCGGCGGCTGGAGCGTCAGCTGGCAGGGCCCGCACACCAGCGGCCACGTGTGCTGTGAGGGGCCGCCCGGCCAGATCCCGCCCGGCACGACGGTGCTCACGGGTCTGCAGAACGACGACCCGAACGTGGTCTTCGCCGCCGACGCGGCCACAGCGGTGAAGGACGCGCCAAGCGCCGACGCCATCGTGGTCGCGGTCGGTGAGAGGGCCTACGCCGAAGGGCTCGGCGACAACCCCGCGCCGCAGCTCGCATCCGACCAGAAGGCGCTGGTCAGCGCCATGGAGGCGACGGGTAAGCCGGTCATCGTGGTCGTCGTCGCCGGCCGGCCGCTCGGCCTCGGCCCGGCGGAAAGCGCCAGCGCGATCCTCATGGCCTACCAGGGCAGCACCGAGGCGGGCCAGGCCGTCGCGGACGTCATCACCGGCAAGGTGAACCCGAGCGGCAAGCTGCCGGTCACCTGGCCGTCCGACGCCGCCGCGCCGGGCGGGGACTTCAACACCGGGGCGCCGTCCCCGCTTGGTGATGAGCCGAAGTTCTTCGACCAGCTCCCGTACACGGGCTCAGGCCAGGGCAGCGGCTACAACCCGCTCTACCCGTTCGGCTTCGGCCTGTCCTACACGACGTTCACGACCAGCGCGCTGACCGCGACCCCGAGCGTGTCCAGCCACGGGATGGTGACCGCCACGTTCACCGTGACCAACACCGGCGGCCGGGCCGGCACCGACGTCGTGCCGGTCTACGTCCACCAGCCGGTCAGCCTGGTCGTCGTGCCCGCACAGCGGCTCGCCGGCTTCACCAGGGTGACGCTGGCCGCCGGCCAGTCCAAGACGGTGCAGGTCTCCTTCCCCGTCTCCGTGCTGGCCGTGACGCCAGGCGATATCGACAGCAGTGCCGCGCCGCGGGTAGAGCCGGGTGCCTACCAGGTCCAGCTCGGCACCCCTGCTAGCCTGAGCGCCAACTTTACTATTCGCTCATAGACGGGAACGGATCGTGGTCAGCGCCGAACTAGTCAGCGGTGTGTACAGTGACGGGGCGCTGACCATCGATCCGCCCGACGCCGGCAAGGTGACCGGCCAGGTGACTGGCCAGGTGACTGGCCAGGTGACCGGTCATCCCGCCGCGCATCCCCCCGGGCACGGCATCGCGGTCCTCGCGGTGCGCATCCGCAATCACGGTCCCGAGCCCGTGCTCGTGGATGGCTGCGCGCTCGCCTTCTTGCCTGACGGCGCCGACGTGGAAATCCCGGACCACTTCCCCGGCGTGAACCCAGAACTGCCGTGCCGTCTCCCGCCGGGAAACACGCTGACGATGCTGACCGCGCTCAAGTGGGTGGGAGTGTTCATCGCCGGCTTGCAGGCCGCGGGCAGGGACGTCCGCTCCGTGCATGCCCTTGTCGGACTCGGCGCGCAGCCGCCGGTCGCGTCGCCAGGACTGGACGCCAGCACCCTAGTGACCAGGTCCTAGCTCCGCGCGCGCCTGGTCGGCCGTCCGCCGGATGCGCATGGCCCCGGCGGCGTCGGCGATCGCGCCCGCCTCGTCGAGCAGCGTCATCGCGTCGTCACGGCGGTTCTGTGCCGCGGCGATGTAGGCCAGCCCGATCAGGTTCGAGGCGACCCCGGGCAGCAGCCCGATCTCCTGCCGTAGCTGGGTGGACTCCTCCAGCCGCCGCCGCGCGGCGTCGAACCGGCCCGCCGCGTGCGCGGCGATGCCAAGGTGCCGCAGGTCCTCCGACGCCGTGAACTTGTCGCCCGCCTGGACCGCGAGGTCGAGGGATCGTTCAAGCAACGGCACCGCGGTCTCGTTGTCGCGCCTGACGACCTGATGGAAGCAGCCGGTCCAGAACAGCGACTCCCCCTCGCCGCGCACGTCTCCGAGCGCCTGGTACAGCTGCGCGGCCCGCTCGAAGCACTTCAGCTCCTCGGGGTCTTCGGCCACGTTCGCGGGGTCCTCTTCACGCTGGATGAGAAACCGCACGTGAAAGACGCGGCCCCGTGCCAGGGCCAAGTCCGCCTCGACGCCGTCCAGGTCCCGGTCGGCCTGCGCGAGCAGGCCAGTGTCCCCGTCGAAAACGGTACGCTGATAGGCCAGCCCGGCTCGTTCCAGTCGTTCGTCCATGCTCACGACAGAAACTTATTACAGGCTCACCCGCCGCTTCGGCGAGCGCTGCCCGCCCGCGTCAACTGGCACGCGCGCGACCCTCCGGTGAGCGCCGGCCTCCCGGGACTGGTGCGGCTGGCGCGCTTGCGGATGCGCGGCGTGCCTGCCGATCCGCTGCCCCGTCGCCGTGCTCTTACGCCTGTCCGCGGCATTTCGCAGGAACGGACGGACGAACACATACCCGATGATGCTCCTGAGCACGGCGGCCACCTCCACAGGGGCAGTCAGCGACGTTCCGCGGCGCGGGAACATCAGGCCGGGCCAGATGGTCCCAGAATGTCACGGTAAGCCGCACAGGCCCGCACTTCAAGCTGAGGCCCGCTCCACTTCTCTTTTCTCTTATCCGGAACGAACCGTGCCTCCTCTTCAGCCCCACCCATTCGCAGTTCTTGGCCGGGACGCCCACGGTGAAAAATCGTTGAAACCAGCGCCGCGCGGTTCCGCCCCAAGGAGCGCGCCGCGCGGGCATTGGTTCAGACACGTGAGGTCAATATTCGCCTCATACGGCACGTGCGTGTCTCTACGTCGCAACCCAAGATCGTTTATCGGAAATGTTTGCCTTAACTGTCGTCATAGCTACAGTTAAGGCAAACATTTATTCGAGATGATCTTGGTCGATTGTGCCACGGGCACGGAGGCTGGATGCTGGGCGCATGCCATGGACAGCGCCGCAGATCACCCGTCAACGCGTCCCCTACATCGCCGGCGAGCGGCAGATGCTCGAGGCGTGGCTGGACTTTCACCGACAGACGCTGCTGAGCAAGTGCAGCGGCCTGACCGCCGAGCAGCTCAGGGAGCGTGCTGCCCCGCCGTCGAACCTGTCACTGCTCGGACTCGTCCGGCATATGGCCGAGGTCGAGCGCGGCTGGTTCCGCCATCGTATCGGGGGAGTGGATGCCGGTTTCCTCTTCTCCAGCGAGGCAGACCCAGACGGGGAGTTCGACCACGTCGACGACGCCGACCCTGAGCAGGACTTCGCCACCTATCTGCGGGAGATCGACCTCGCCCGCGCGGCCGCGGCGGGCCGCGGACTTGACGAGACGTTCCACCATCCGCACCGCGACGAGCAGGTAAGCGTCCGCTGGGTGTATGTCCACATGGTCGAGGAGTACGCCCGGCACAATGGCCACGCCGACCTGCTGCGCGAGCGCATCGATGGCCAGACCGGGATGTGACCGTTCATCATGGCGGCCGGCGGCGGTACTCCGCGGGCGTGACGCCGTACCGTGCCCGGAAGACACGGCTGAAATGCGCGGCGCTGCGGAATCCCCAGCGGGCAGCGACGTCCGCGATACTCAGGTGGCTTACGCGCGGATCGGCGAGATCGTCGCGGCACCGGCGCAGCCTTTGCTCGCGGATCCAGTGACCGAAGGTGAGGCCGTCGAGAGCGAAGAGCCGGTGAAGCTGACGTACCGAGACGTATCCGTCCCGGGCGACCGTCTGCGGTGAAAGCGCGGGATCGCCCAGGCGAGCCAGGGCATAGTCCTTGAGGGCACTGGCCGTGACGCCGTGGGCAGAGGCCGGCTCGCCCGCGTATCCGGCCACTGTGCGCAGCGCGCTGACCGCTAGGTCGAGCCCCGCGTCGATGAATGGCTGTCCGTACGCCAGGCCGTCCGCCGACAGGACGGCACGCGCCAGCGTCCGCAGGTACGGCGAGGCAAGCTGCCCCGCACCGGATGCCGCGCGGACGCACCGGGCCGTCGCCGTCCCGAGATCGCTTCTGGCGTCCAGGCTGGCGCGCGGCACCTGGTATATCACGTGCTCAACCCAGCCAGGGCCGGTGAACTGGATCGAGTACGGCCGTCGGCTGTCGAACAGCGCGAAGTCGCCGGGGCCCAGGGTCAGCTCGCGGCCGCCCTGCGCACCGTGGGCGGTTCCCGCGACATGCAAGGCGATCAGGTAATCGTCATGGTCGGATGCCTCGATGTGCCGGGGGGTGCGCACCGCCGACATCGGGCTCGCCCTGACATGCCAGGCGCGCACACCGCCGAAGCTTCGCGCTACGACCGAGGCTTCGAATGGGCCGCGACCGTTGTCGCCTCCAATCGGCGTGATGGCGAGCGGCACGAACGCGCGGTTGACAACTTCCCGCCAGGCGGACAGCCGGTCTTGCGGGTCCACCTCGCTTGTGGCGAAGGCCAGGTTCACCGCGATCACCCCTGCCCACCATAAGGTCAGCCGCGGCCCGTCTGCGCCGCGCGACTTGCCCGGCAGCGCCAGGTTCTTGACCGGCAGCGACGGTGGTCGAGCCGACGGAAGGGCCTGGCCCCAGCCCCCTGTTTACGCGAGTGCGGTAGACGACACCATCAGCAGGAAGGCGACTTACGATGACACGCCAAGCCGAGGTTCTGCGAGCCCACCAGGCCGCAGGGCGTCAATTCGAGGCCGCGGGTGTACGCAGCTTCGTCCGCGAGCAGGGAACTGGGCCCGCGGTGCTGTGCATCCACGGCATGATCGGGACCTCGTTCCTGTATCGAAAGGTGCTGGCTGAGCTGGCGTCCCGTGGCCACCGCGCCGTGGCCTTCGACCTGCCAGGCTTCGGCCTCGCCGACCGGCCGCCTGGCTATGACTACAGCTGGACCGGACTCGGGAAGTTCTGCGTGGCCGCGGTGGACGAGCTTGGCCTAAGCAAATTCCACCTTGTGGTGCATGACATCGGCGGCCCGGTCGGCTTCGAGCTCGCGGCCGCGGTTCCCGCCCGAATCGCGTCCCTGACCATGCTCAACACCACCGTGGATGTGACCGACTTTCGCTCCCCGTGGACCATGGAGCCATTCCGGCATCGCGGCTTCGGGGAATTGTGGATGCGGCTCCTCAATCCGCCGGCGTTCCGGTTCCTGATGCGCCTGCAGGGCATCGGCGACACCGCGGCGGTGACGCGAGCGGAGCTGAACGCCTACCTCGCGCTTATCAAGGGTCCCGACCACGGTCGCGCATTCCTGCAGATCATGCGCAGCTCCGAGCGCACCGCCGCCAAGCAGGCCCGCTACCGCGCCGCCGTACGCGACGTTCCCTACCCGGTGCAGGCGGTCTGGGCTGCGGACGACCCGACCATGACGCTCGCGATCTACGGTGAGAAGGCCCGCGCCGCAGCCGGGCTCCCGAGCGTGGACACAGTGCCCGGCAAGCACTTTCCTCAGGAGGACCAGGCCCCCGCGATCGCCGAGAAGATCGCCGAACTGGCGCTCCACCACGAGGCCAAGCCGGACCATGAGGCCAGGCCGGCCAGACAGGGCAGTGACACGTCGAGCCGTTAGGTCAGGGCGGCGAAGAGCGGCTGGCCCGCGACGAACCACCACAGTGCCGCCAGGGCCGCCAGTCCTGCGGTGCTCGCGGCGAGCTGCCGGGCTGGCCGGCGGGGGGCTCTGTCCCAGGGCTCGCCGCGGACCAGCGCGCTGAGCCGCCGCCAGTTGGGCTTGCCGAACAGCCCGTACGCCAGGCCGTTAGCGGTCCCGGCGATCCCGATCCCCGGGCTCCACAGCACGCCAGCGGCGACCTGTCCCCCGGCGGCAAGGCCGAGCGACAGCTGTCCGACCGTGATAACGCCCCGGGACAGCTGCCCGACCGCGACGACACCGGTGGCCAGCTGCCCGATCGCGATCACGCCGGTCGCCTCTTGGCCGATAGCGATGATCCCCGTCGAAAACTGGCCGACCGCGAACACGCCCAGCCCATGACCACCCACAGACACCATGCGCATGACAGGTCCCCGTCCTTCCCTGGCAGCCCCGTCGCAGCCAGCCCCGCCCGCGACCGCACAGTCCGCGACCGCACAGTCCGGGCATACCCACGCATATGGATACGGCGCACGCATGCGACCTGGTTCAGGCTCGGCACTTGAACGCTGCCGCGGGTCGTACCGCCACCGCCCGGTCGGGGTGCATTATTGTGGCGTTGATCTTCCGGTAACCAGGGCACGAGCGTCAGGAGAAGACTCGCCTTGAGCGTGACCGCCGACACTCGCGCGATGCTGCGTGACCGGGCAGCCGCGGTGCTCCAGGGCAACGATGCGGGCACGTGGACCAAGGCGTCCCCGCACCTGTACCCGCACCAGTGGAGCTGGGACAGCGCCTTCATCGCGATCGGATGGGCGCACCTGGACGTCCGTCGGGCAATGACCGAGCTTGAGCAGTTGTTCGCGGCGCAATGGTCGACGGGCATGGTGCCGCACATCGTCTTCCGCGCGGGTCCAGACCAGCCGTACTTTCCCGGACCCGAATGGTGGGACTGCGCGGTCTCGCCGGCGGCGCCGACGCCCCCGCTGCGGACGACCGGGATCTGCCAGCCGCCGGTGCACGCTCTGGCGGTGCGGCGGATATGGCAGCTGACACCGCCGGCGGACCGGCCCGAGATCCGCGCGCGCATCCAGGCGCTCTACCCCGGGCTGGTCAGCTGGCACCGGTACCTCGCCACGAACCGCGACCCAGAGGGGTCGGGACTGGTCACCGCCTACCACCCGTGGGAAGGCACGGACAACTCCCCGCGCTGGGACCGGTCGCTAGCGCGCATCGAGGTAGCCGAGCCCGGCCCGTACACGCGTCTGGACACCGCCCAGATAGGAGCGTCGCAGCGTCCCACCGACTGGGACTACGACCGTTATCTCTGGCTGGTCGGCCTGCTGCGGAAGTACCGGTACGACGACGCGGAGATCTACCGCCATTACCCGTTCCTGATCAAGGACGTGTTCTTCAGCGCCGTTCTCGTCGCCGCTAACGCAGCCCTCCTCGACCTGGCCGATATCGCCGAGGCCGGCGCGGACGACCGCGAGCAGCTGGCCCGCTGGCTGGAGCGCGGCCGCGCCGGACTGACAGGCTGCTTCGACGCGGAGTCCGGCCTGTGCGTGGACTACGACGTCCGCGCCGGAGAGCAAATCCGGCTGCGGACGTTCGCGGGCTTCGCGCCGCTCTTCGCGCGGACCGCGGACGGCGCCCAACGCGACACACAACTGCGGGTGCTTGACTCCGCGGACTTCTGCGGCAACCCGCGGTTTCGCTGGCGACTGCTGCCGAGCACCAGCCCCGCCGAGCAGGCGTTCCAGCCGCGCAACTACTGGCGCGGGCCGGTCTGGCCGATCATCAACTGGCTGCTTTGGCAGTCGCTGCGCGAGCTAGGCTGTTCCGTCCGCGCGGACGAGATCCGCGGCGACTCGCTGGACCAGATCGCGGCGGGGGAGTTCGCCGAGTACTTCGAGCCGTTCACCGGCGAGCCGCTCGGCTCGCCGGAGCAGTCCTGGACGGCCGCCGTCACGCTGGACTGGTCGGCGCAGGACCTCAGCTCGTAGCGACGGTCATAGCGAAGCGGGCCTCGACCTGCGCTGTCACGGTCTGCCTGGCAGGCTCGAACTCCAGCGCGGCCAGGGCTGCCCTGGCCACGAGCGGGGTGTCGCCGGCATGCGCCTGCCCGAAGTGCGATCCGTGCTCGCCTTGGGCGGTGAGCAGGCCGATGTCGGCCGCCTCGATCAACTCCGCGATGGCACAGCCGAACGCCTCGGCGTACTCACTCGCGCGGACTTGAGCGTCTCGCGCCGCGGCTAGCCGCGCGTCTCGATAGACCGGGCTGTCTCGGCGCAGCGCCCACCACGGTCCGGCCACGGTGACCAGGTCCTCTTCGGTGAGGCCGGCGATCAGCTCGCCGAGGATGCTGAAGTCCCGGATGCTGACCCGCGCGCTGGCCGTGCCGACGTACCCGGCGACACGCTCGCCGGCCCTCCTTTCTCTGACGTCCGGCCGGACGCTCGCCTGCCCGCTCGCGAGCTTTTCGACCGCCTCCCCGTAGCCCCTGATCAGGCCAATGACATGCTCATTGCGGCTAGTGAGGCGGCTGAGCACAGCTCGCCGGTCGCGGTCGCGCGCCTGGATCGTGACGTCCATGACGGCGATCTCGGGTTCGACCTCGAGCAGGGCCTCACCCCTGACTGAGATAACCGGCCGCGCGTTCATCGCTGCTCCTTCGCTCACCGACGCATGACAGTATGTCCGCCCGGCTGGCCGGCAGCATGCGGATGACAGAACGTCGCCCGCTCGCTTACGCTGTCCATGGCCCGCTCCGATTGAGCCCACGGCTCTCGGCGTCCAGCGATTTCAGGCCGCAATCCCTAGCCTCGCAGGACATTCCCTGTTGCCCACGTGCACGAAGGAGTTCGCCCATGCCCGGATACATCCTCACCGGCGCCCCCGGCGCCGGCAAGACCGCGGTGCTGCGCCTGCTCGAGACCCACGGGTACGCGGTCGTCGAGGAGGCGGCGACCGACGTCATCGCCCTCGGCGCCGCCCTTGGCCGCGACGAGCCCTGGCGCGACCCCGCCTTCATCGACGAGATCATCACCCTGCAGCGGCGCAGGCAGGACCGCGTTCGCGCGGCCGGCGGCGGCACCGTCTTCTACGACCGCTCACCGGTGTGCACGCTGGCGCTGAGCCGTCATCTGCGCTTCCCCGCCTCGCCCGTGCTCGCCCGGGAGGTAGACCGGGTCATGGCGGAGGGGGCGTATGAGACGACCGCCTTCTTCATCCGCAACCAGGGCTACGTCCAGCCCACCGCGGCCAGGCGGATCAGCTACGAGGACTCGCTCGCCTTCGAGAAGATCCACGAACAGGCCTACCGCGACCTCGGGTTCCAGCTAGTCGAGGTGCCCGCGGCCCCGCTGGCCGCCCGCGTCGCGCTAATCCAGCAAACGGTCGACCGGCTACGCCGCACTTCTTCTTCTCATGAGGCAATGCCGTCATCGACTTAGCGCGAAAGATCCTCCAGGTCAGAACCTGGAGGATCTTTCGCGTTATCGAAAACCAGGCCGACGCCGGAGGCGGGCCCGGGGGCGGCACCGCGCTCAGCCGTCCTCCGGCACCGGCAGTTGTCTCTGCGGCGCAGGCAAAGTGCCCAGTTCGGCGCACCTGCCCTCGCGGGAGCCGCTGAGCGGCCAGAATGGTGGCTAGCCTCCGCGTGCTCCATGGCCCCCCGCTTGGGAGAACAAACCCGTGAAACCCGGCTCCGCCATCGCGCCCGTCCACCGCGCAGACCGCGCAGACCGCGCAGACCACAAGGACCGCTCCGACCGCTCCGACCGCCAGGACCGTCACAACCGCCCGCGCCGCTCGGACCGTTCCTGGTGGGTGGCGTCCCTCGCCGCGCTTGTCTGCGCGCTGGCCCTGCTCGGGATCGGCGTCGCCCTCGTGTTCATCGTCGCGTTCGGAACCGACTCCTGCCCGGTCGCCGGCGCCGGGAGCAGGTGCCCGGTCAGCGACGACTACGCCGCCGGCTGGCGGCTGGCGATACTGGCGCTCCCGGTCGGCCTGGTCTCGCTGCTGGTCCCGCACCGCGTCCAGTGGCTGTGGGTGCGCGCACCGCTGCTGTTCGCCGCCGTCATCTTGTGCGCGGCCCCGATCGCGGGCTTCTCGATCGGCGTCGGCCACATGTGAGCCGAATCTCGTGGTTTGATAGCACATGGATTGGCCGCAGCACGTCGGAGCCTATGAGACAAGGGCGCACTGGGTCAGCGCGCAATCACGGTTCTCGCCGCTCGCCGGCTGGCCGCCGGATTGGGCCTACCAGTTTCCCGTCCGGTTTTCCGGCCGCGAGGTGCGCTTCGCTGACATAGCGGTGGGCCTGAGCGTGGTCTCCAGCAGCTCGCCGCTCTGGGAGGCGCAAGCTCAGATCGTCGATTTCTGCTCGCGAGAAGAGGACTCTCCGGCACCGCAGTGGGAAACCCTCGCCTCACTCGACCCGGCTGGCCTGGAGTGGTCGTACCAGGAGGGGTTGCCGACCTTCCTCACCCGCGCGCAGCTCGCCGTCCCGCCGCACGCACTCGTGTCAGCCGGCCGGGTCATGGCCGGAAGCTTCCACCCGGATGTCCTCGACGGCCTCGGTTACATCGTCGCGAGGCTGCCCGATCTCGAAGAGTGCGTCGTCAGGTGCGCGGGATCGAGCAATCGGAACTGCGTGGCTGACTGCCTCGCGGGAAGGCTGATTCAGGCTTCGTGATAACAGCAAGAGGCGCCCGCGCCTCAGCGTGGACTAGCCGGCGAGCAGGGCGAGCACGCGCGACCAGGCGTCGTCGCGGGCCCGCTGGCTGAACGGCGGGGTGCCCGGCCAGAAGAACGCGTGCCCGGCACCCGGCAGCACGACGAACTCGTGATCCACGCCGGCCCCCGCCAGGGCGTCGCGGATCGCGGCGCGCTGCGTGGCGTCGATCAGGAAGTCCTCGGACCCCACGATGTACAGCAGCCGCCCAGTGATTCCCGCCGTCAGTGAAAGCGTCGGAGTCGGCTGGCTGAGCGGGATGTCCGTCGTGGGCAGCCACCCGCCATACAGCACGGCGATGCGAGCGATGGGCAGACCGCAGGCCGCCAGGTACGCGAGGTGCCCCCCGGCGCTGAAGCCCACCATCGCGACCCGAGAGACCCCCTGCTCCTGAAGCCACGACACGCAGGCCGCGACGTCGGCGAGCGCCTGCTCCCGCGTCAGGCCACCGAGTAGCTTGAACCCTTCTTCCCGGCCGGCCTCGTCGCGTGA
>Ga0126381_100006844_pt1 | contig 12653 bp, 16 predicted proteins | sample PanSoiMetPlot_28_FD_96465 | JGI IMG/M metagenome (GOLD analysis project Ga0126381, IMG submission 96465) | Tropical forest soil microbial communities from Panama - MetaG Plot_28 | ecosystem: Environmental > Terrestrial > Soil > Tropical forest > Bulk soil | place: Panama | collected 2016-02-17
AGGCGGGGTCATCTGCACCACGCGCATGTTCTCGCTGGGCCTGGCGTCGTGGTCGAGGTGGAAGCCGACCTGGCGAGTGTAGAAGTCCTTCGCGGCGTCGACATTGCGTACCGGGATGGGAACGACCTCAAGCTTCATGTCCATGAACCGTTACGCTAGCCGACTGGCTATCCAGCCATCACCTCGGCAGGTTTCGCACCCGCGCACGCCCGATGCGCTTAGTCCTGGTCATTGACCATTTTGCGAAGCGCTAGTAGCGTCCGTGGCGCGCCTTTGCTAGGCGTTTTACCTGATTATCAGTTCAGGGGGAAAGGAGATCAGGTTGAAGCTGCGCAATCGTACGATCATGTTTGGGGCCGCCGCGGTCCTGCTCGCCGCTGGCGTCCTTGGTTCTGTGGCCGGCCCGGCGGCCGCTTCGCCAAGGGCCTCGTCCGGAGCGGCTGCCCGGGGAGCGATCTCCCACCACTCTGGATCGGTCGCCCTGGCCGGCACCGTGAACGTGGCCACGCTGCCGAGGTACTCGCCCTCGGCACATCGCCCCGTCCGCATCCCGCTTCGCCGGGGTCCGCAGTCGTCGGCGAGGCCGGCCTCGGCGTCGCCGGGCGGCGCGACCACGGCCGGCTCGCTGACCGCTGTCACGCCGGGTACGCCGCTGCCGGGTGCGCTCGGTGACGGCGACAATGCCGCGGTGGCGGGGGTGGAGCTCACCCCGCCCGATATGGGGTTCGCGACCAACGGGACCAACGAGGTCGAGTTCATCAACGTCGTGGGCAAGATCTGGACCGGGACCACCCCGGGGGCCGAGTTCAGCCTGACGAGCTTCTTTTCGCCAGGCAGCCCGGACGACTTCCTGAGCGACCCGTGGATCAAGTGGGACGCCGGTAGCGGCCGGTTCTTCGCGGGCATCTTCGACGTGTCGCTTGGCGGCGAGATCATTGCCGTCTCGAAAACCTCGGACCCGGGCACCTGGTTCCAGTACCGGGTGCGATACCCATCCACCGCGGGCGGGATCACCGCCGGTGGGTGCCCCGACCAGGGCAAGGGCGGCGTCGACAACAACGTGGTCGGCCTCGGGTTCAACGAGTTCGCCGTCTCGGGCAAGCCCGGCTGCCCGACCGCCGCCACCTTCCGAGGCGCCGCCCTCGAGGTGTTCAACAAGAAACAAATGATGGCCGGAGCCACCGTGGATTTCGTGTTCACGGACCCGATGCCCAGCCGCTTTTCCCTGGTCCCGGCCGACACGCTGACCGCTTCGGCGACCACCGAATACTTCTCCTCGCTGGATTCCGGCACGGGGACCGCGCTGCACCGGGTCACCTCCGTCGGGGTCCCGCCGGGCACCGTAACCCTGACGGCGCCGCCCGATGTCACGGTCCCCGGCTACTCGAACCCGCCCAAGGCCCCGCAAAAGGGAACGACGGCGAAACTCGACACCGGTGATGACCGCACCCAGAACGTCGTCGTCCTCGGGACGAAGATGACCGTCGCGGCGACCGTGGGGTGCAAGCCTTCGGGCGACATCACGACACGATCCTGCGGGCGGGTGTACGAGGTCAACAACGGGTCGAACACGCTGACGGCCTCGCGCACGATCGCCAAGGCCAAGACCTACTTCTTCTACCCGGCGGCCACGTTCGTCGGGACCAGCAAGGTCGGCGTGTCGATGGGCCAGTCCTCCAGCACGACGTTCGGCAGCCTGTACACCACTGCCGGGACGAGGGGCGGGACCCTGGCCGCCCCGGTGCTGGTCGAGGCCGGCACGGCCAAGAACACCACCGGCCGGTACGGCGACTACTTCGCCGCCGCCCCCCAGCCGGGAACGGCCAACCAGTTCTGGGTGGCCGGCGAGATCGGCGGAACATCCGGCAGCACGTTGAAGTGGAACACCTCAGCGGGGCCGGTCACGGCTTCGTAAAGGCCCGAACAGCATCGCAGGACGGCTGGGTTGCCACGTCCATCGATGGCTGACAAGCAGGGAGAACGGCGCGCCCGCCCAGGCCCAGTCATGCCGGGGCGGGCGCCGGGCCGGAGCCCGGCGGGCCCGGGCCTTGAGCCCGGCCCGCCGGGCCTGTTAGACACCCGCGCCGGTGCCGGTCTGCCTGGCGGGCTGGATGTTCTGGTTGATGTGGAAGACGTTGCCGGGGTCGTAGCGGTCCTTGACGCTGGCCAGCCGGTCGTAGTTGCCGCGGTAGGCGGCCTTGATCCGGCCCTGGCCCTCGTCCATCAGGAAGTTGATGTGGCCGCGACCACCGCGTAGCGGTCACGGGAAGCATCAAAGTCGGTGTCGACTTCCCTCAATCCCGCGAGTTCAAGGCGTTCGCGCAGTTCGCTGACCGTGAAGGGACAGAACGTAACCCGGTGTTCGTGTACCTCGACCTGGGCGCCGTCCTCGAAGACGAACGCCAAATGGGCGATATGCTCCTCGCCCAGACGATCCGGTATCTCCCAGGCGTAGAGCACCAGGCATCGCCGCCCCCCGCGCGCTACCACCCGGTCAGCAACCTCCACGATCTGGCGCTTGGCGTGGAGCTTCTCCCAGTTACGGGAATCGATCACCACGTGACCCCCGGGACGGGCCATCTGCCGTAGTCCCGCAAGCGCACCAATCATTGCGTCGCGACCGGCCGCGTGTACCAGTGCGTTCCCGATACACAGCACGACATCAAACCGTTCGCCGGTGACCGCGGGAAGATTCGCCCAGGCAGAGCGCAACACCGGGATCGCCAGCCGCTCTCGCCGGAACCGGGCGGCCGCAGCCCCGGCCATCGCCTCGCTTCCATCGGCCGCCCACACGGTGAAACCCCGGCGCGCAAGCGCAGCCGCGTCGACCCCCGTACCGCAGGCCGCGTCCAGGACCAGGCTTGTGCGGCTGACCCGCTGCAACAGGCCAGCCGTTGCCGGACGGTTTATCGCCCGTCCGTTAGCAAGCTCAGCGTCGTCGAACATCCAGTCGTAGTCGGCGGCGAGCATCTCATAGGCGCCAGCCACAAGACCGCAGTCTGCCAGACACCGCCGGAATGCGCCGGTCCAGGGGATCAGGGAACGTGCCTCACGCCGGGAAGCAGAGGAGGATGATCAACGGGCCGGCGCGGCGAGCGTCATGCCTACGAGGGGGTGGCAGTGCCAAATTCAGGGCTTATTGACCTGGCTATTGGGATGGCCTTTGTGTTTGGTGTCACCGCGGCCCTTGCCTCGGTGTTCACCGAGGCGGTCGCGCGGCTCGTCGGGCTGCGCGGGGCGTACTTGCTGACTGGGCTCCGGGAGCTCGTTGACAATGGCACCGGGGACACGGACCTGACCAAGGTCGAAAGCGCCTATAAGGACATGCAGGACACGATGCGGGGAAGCCCGCCACCTTCGCCGCTGCCGTCGGCGACCGGGGCGCTGCTTGGCGGCCCGATCTTGAGCAATCAGGGTGTGGCCGGCCAGATGTCCAGCCGCAAACTCACGCTAGGGCCGACCAGACAGACGGGCCGTCTGCCGAAGATGACGCCAGACCGGCAGGCGGGGAGGCTCTGGGCCCAGCGCAGGAGCCTGCCCGCCTACATTTCCGGGGAATCATTCGCCGAGGCCGTCATCGACCTGGTCATGCCCGATGCGGCCGGGCGGGCGACGATGGACACCATCGCGCACAACGTCAACCGGCTTCCTGCAGGAATGCCGCTCAAATCATCCTTGCAGGCACTCATCAAGAACGCCGAGGGCGATGTCAGCTGGTTCCGTACCGCAGTGGAGCACTGGTACGACGGTCACATGGACCGCGTCTCCGGGTGGTACAAACTCAACGCCGCCAAAATCACGCTCGCCGCCGGGGCAATCCTGATTGTCCTGCTCAACATCAACGCGCTCACCATCGGGCGCACCCTGTACACCGAAAGCGCCGTCAGCACGACCGTCAGCGCGGTCGCGGCCAGAGGCACTAACTGTCCTGCGGGCCAGAACCCGCAGGCCTGCCTGGCAAAGCTCCAAGCGCAGCTCTCGGCGGCCGCCACGGCGGGGCTGCCGATCGGATGGGGCACCGTCCGGGACTGCCTGGCGCCGACGGCGAAGTGTAACTGGATGGACCAGCGCGGGCTATTCAGCCAGCACGGCCACTCGTTCTGGCAGTTCGTGCTGGTGCTGGCCGGCTTCCTTATCATGATCATCGCGATCGTCCCCGGTGCCCAGTTCTGGTTCGGCCTGCTGAGCAGGATTGGCACCCTGCGGGCGGCCGGCCCCAAGCCCGCCGGAGCCGGGAACTAGGACCCGCGGCGTCAGCTGGCTGGTTCGGCACGGTAACTGAGGAAGCGCCGGCGGCCCCGCGCTCGCACTCAGCCTTGCGGGGACCGGGCGGTTTGTTAGCGCAAGAAGGCCAGCACGGTCTGGGTGAACAGGTCTGGCTCGGCGCGGTGGATCAGGTGCCCCGCGGGAACGGTCACCAGCTCGGCGGCTGGGATCCGCTGGGCGAGTTCGGCGACTCGGTCCTGGGGGATGTGGCTGTCCGGGCCGCCACCGATGACCAGGGTCGGGACAGTGATGCTGCCCAGCCGGTGCAGCCACGCCGGGTCGGGAGTATCGATCTGTCTGCGGACGGCCAGCACCATGTCCCAGTCATACGGCAGATCCCTGGACGGCTTGCTGGGCATGGCTGCCTCCCGCGGGCGCGGGGCCATGACGTCCTCGAGCACCAGCCTGCCGATGCGTTGCGGGTGCTGCTCGGCAAGCAGCAACGCCACCGCCCCGCCCATGGAATGCCCGATGAGGTCCACCCGGCCCAGCGCCAGAGCGTCCAGCAGCCCCGCCACATCGGCGCACATCAGTTCCAGCGAGTACTCACCGGGCCAGTCGCTTCGCCCGTGGCCGCGCAGGTCCGGCGCATACACCTGCCAGTCTTCGGCGAAGACTGGCGCGACGTCGTCCCAGTCGGCTGCGCTCTCGCCCAGCGCGTGCAGCAAGACCATCGGCCGCGCGGCAGTCGCGCCCCAGGCCTGGTAGGCCATCTCGATTCCGTTAGAACCGATCACCTGATAGGAGGACATGGCCGGAAGGGTAAACGGCCGCGAACCAGCGGCCCAACAGCTAGCAAGCAGCCGGCTTGTCGATACTGGACTGTCATGGGCAGCCCTGGCGTTGAGCGTTCGCCGTCCGCGCCTGCCCGGTCCGCCTGGCCTCTGAGGACCGCCGCAGCGTACGCGGCCGCGATCGTCGCGTTCGCGTACGCGCTGGTCAGCCTGTACTGGGCGGTGGGTGGGCATGGCCTCGTCAGCACGATCGGTGGGTATGTGGAGCAGTTCGCCCGCCGTGGCGGGGCGGTTCCGGTGCTGGTAGCCCTCGCGGCCGCCGCGGCGAAGGTGGCTGGTGGCCTGCTTGCGCTGGCACTGGTCCGTCCCTGGGGACGGCTGGTGCCACGTCGCTGGCTGCTGCTGGCTTCCACCGGGGCCAGTGTGCTGCTGGTGGGCTACGGTGGCCTGAATGTGCTGGCCGGTGCCCTGGTCCTGTCGGGTGCTATCCATCCCGCGGGGGGTGTAGACCGGACGGCGTTGCGCTGGCACGTCGGCGTCTGGGATCTGTGGTTCCTGGTATGGGGGATCTTGCTGGCGCTGGCTACGATCGGCTACTGGCGGACGGCAGCCTCGTCCCGGCGGGGGTGATCATGAGGCATCTCGGCATCCTTGCCACCACTCCGGACGGGGCCGCGCTGTGCTTCCGGGCGTTCTGCCAGGACGGCTTCGCTGAACTCGGCCCGCACGATCACCCCGATGTGACCCTGGACTGCATCGCCCTGGCCCGTAGCCTGCCCGCATGGCAGGCGGGGGACCGCAGCACGGTGCGGGCCACGCTGACGGTCAGCCTGCGGCGGCTTGCTGCCGCGGGCGCCGATTTCTTCGCCTGCCCGGACAACACCGCCCACCTCGCGCTGGAACAGCCAGGGCCCAGCCTCCCGCTGCCCGGCCTGCACATCGCCGAAGTAGTCGCCGGCCAGGCCGCCCGGGACGGCCGCCAGCGCGTCGGGGTGCTCGGCACCAGCCACACCATGACCGGCCCGGTCTACCCGGAGGCGCTGGCCGCCCGCCACATAGCCACCGAGATACCCGGCGAGCACGACCGCGCCATCCTGGACGAGATCATCATCAGCGAGCTGGTGAACGGCATATTCACCAGCAAGGCACGGCAGGAGTGCATCCGGATCATCGAGCGGCTGGCAGCACGCGGCTGCGACGCTGTCGCCCTCTCCTGCACCGAAATCCCGCTTCTGATGCCGTCCGACGCCTGCCCGCTGCCAGCGCTCGACTCAACCCGGCTGCTGGCCCGGGCCGCCTTCGGCGTCGCGGCCGGCCGCGACGCCCTGCCCAGCTGGCGCGGCGGGCCGCCAAGGCTCCCCGGCACAGTCAGGTAATGCCCGTGATCGTTTCGGCCAGCGAGAGCCGACTCGGCGCATGACCGGCGAGCCGGAGTTATGCGTCGAGTTCGCTGATGCGGCGGGTGAGGAAGTCTTGTTCGACGGGATTGTCTGCGAGCAGCCGGGCCTCCTGGTAGGCCAGCCGGGCGTCGCCGGTGCGGTGCAAGCGGCGCAGGAATTCGGCGCGGGCTGCGGGCAAGTAGTGGTAGCCGGCGAGTTGCGGTTCGGTCGCCAGGTCGTCGAGGGCGGCGAGCCCGGCTTGCGGCCCGCGGGCTTCGCCGATGGCAATGGCGCGGTTGAGGGCCACCACGGGGGATGGCCAGATTTGTATCAGCGCGTCGTAGAGGTCGGTGATCTGCTGCCAGTCGGTCGCTTCCCACCGGGGCGCTGCGGCGTGGACGGCGGCGATGGCCGCCATGAGCGCATAGCGGGTCGGGGGCCGGTGCTCGAGCGCGGCCCGGATCAGGGCGAGCCCTTCGTCGATCTCGGCCCGGTCCCAGCGGGTGCGGTCTTGGTCGGCGAGCAGAATCAGCTGCCCGTCGGTGGCGGTGCGGGTGTGGCGCCGGGCGTCGGTGAGCAGGATAAGGGCGAGTAGCCCTGCCACGGCCGGGTCGTCGGGCAAGAGCTGCCGGAGCATGCGCGCCAGGTCGAGGGCTCGTTCGGCTAGGTCGCGGCGCTGCAGGGACTGGCCGGCGGGGGCGGTGTGCCCGGTGGTGAACAGCAGGTGGACCACGTCCAGGACGGCGGCGAGCCGGTCCGGCAGTTCGCTGGGCGGCGGGACCCGGTAGGGGATACGCGTGGCGGCGATCTTCTTTTTGGCGCGGGTGATCCGGGCCGCCATGGTGGGTTCGGAGACGAGAAAGGCGCTGGCTACCTCGCTGGTGGTCAGCCCGCACAGCAGCCGCAAGGTCAGTGCCACCCGGGCCTCGGCGGCTAGTGCGGGGTGACAGCAGGTGAAGATCAGCCGCAGCCGGTCGTCGGGGATCGTGTCTGCGGCGGTGTAGTCGTCGTCTGCAGGGCCGGGAGCGGCAGCAGCGCCGGCGAGCAGCGGCAGCTTGCGCGACAGCGTGTCGTTACGGCGGATGAGGTTCATCGCTTTCCGCCGCGCCACCACGGTCAGCCACGCCGCGGGCCTGGCCGGCACGCCCTGGACCGGCCAGGCGGCCAGCGCCTGGGCGTAGGCATCCTGGACGCAGTCCTCGGCGGCGTCCAGATCGCGGGTGATCCGGGCGGTCGCGGCCAGCACGAACCCCCAGTCCCGGCGGTGTGCTTCGGCGACCGCGGCCGCGATACAGGGATCCATCACTGCGCCGCCAGTGAGCCAACCGTCCAGACAGGGCGAACCTCGACCCCGCCGAACCAGGCCGGCACCTGCACGGCGATGCGCAGCGCCTCATCCAGGTCAGCGGCGTCGATCAGGTAATAGCCGCCGATGACTTCTTTGGTTTCGGCGAACGCGCCGTCGCTGATGGCAACCCCGCCATCGGCGCCGCGGCGGATCGAGGTCGACATACCGCTGGGGTGCAGCCGGTTGCCGCCGCGCAGCGCGGCTGCGTTGCGCGCTATGAATTCTTCGTGCTCAGCCTGGTTGGCAGCGATGGTGCCCGCATCGGCCTTCGCCCACGCCGCCTCGTCGTCCCAGATGAACACCATGTACTCGGCCATCTCGGGTCTCCTTGTCACGCCCCGCGCCGACGGGGATCGCTGCGTGCTCCACGGGCGCTGGGCAAGATTCTGCCCCCGCGTGTCCAGACCGTCTCGGTGAGGGACCGGCCGGCATCCCAGGGCCGTCCGCTCCCTCACCGCGATCGGGGTACGGTCACGCGCGGGCAATCTCGCCGACCTCGACGCTGACCCCATGCCCCAGACCAGGGCAGCCACCGGCCAGGCGGGCGGCCTCATCAGCGTCAGCGGCGGTGATGAGGACATTCCCCGTCAAGACCGCGGTCGCTGGATCGCCGCCAGTCTCGCTGCGCAGGGTGCGCACCGCGCCCACCTGGTTTCCCATGTCGGAGATCGCAGCGCCAAGACCCGCAAACCAGGTACCCCACTGCTGGCCCTCATCCGGCGGGGACGCGCGGTCGGGCTGGCCGCGGAAGGCGAGGACGTACTTGCTCATGACCTGCTCCCTTCAGCAGACCGGCGCGGCTCGCCGGCCTCTACCCATTCGTCAATCGGCGCAGCGCCGCATCGACAACCACACCCATGCGAACTCGCCGCCGCACCGGGAACCCACGGCATCCAGCGCAGGCGCGGGGCGTAAGGTCATCGTCATGATCTGCCGGGTATGGCGAGGCTGGACGACCAAGGACAACGCGGAGGCCTACGAGGGCATCGTGCGCGGCGAGGTCATTCCGGGTATCGAAGCGCGCCGCATTCCCGGGTTCCGGTCCATCGACCTGATCCGCCGTGAGCGAGACCACGATGTCGAGTTCATGACCTTGATGTGGTTCGACGCTCTCGACAGCGTGACGGGGTTCATGGGCGAGGACTACGAGCTGGCGCACGTGCCGCCGCGGGCGCAGGCAGTGCTCAGCGATTTCGACAGGCGCTCAGCACACTACGAAGTACTTGATCGCCGCGAACAGCCGCGGTGACCTGCCCGGCCGGCCCGCGCCGCGCGCTCAGGTATGCAGTTTGGCCGGCGTGATGATGATCGCGGCTGAAAACAGCGTGGCGAACTGTTCGGGGGTGCCGAACAGCGCGCCTATGCGCTCGGTGTACTTGGCGAGGTAGGCGGGGTTCTGCTGAGCGGGCGGCTGGTCGTGGTCCCGCCTGGCGGTGCCCTCCAGGCGCACGATGTTGCGGCCAATGTCGGTCACGTCGAGCGCGAAGCTCACTTTCGGGTTGGCCGCGATGTTGCGCAGCTTCGCCTTCTCCGGCCTGCTGTAGAGCAGGATCGTCTCGTCGTCGCGTAGCAGGAACCAGACGGGGACGGTCACCGGCTGCCCGTCCGGGCGAACGGTGGTCAGCCAGGCCATGAGGTTGCTGTGCAACCGGCCCTCAACCCGCTCGCGGTCGGCCGACGGCAGATCAGACGTGAGCTTCATTGCTGTCTCCCCATGATCGCAGGGCAGATGCTACCCGCCGGGCAGGACGATTCCCCGGGTACGGTCAGGCGTCGACCTGGGCTGGTGCCTTGTGGTGGTGGAATTCGAGGTGCCGGCGGGTCATCAGGAGCGCGGTGATGCCGTCGCCGACCGCCGAGCCGAGCTGTTTGGTGGATCCCGCGCGGACGTCGCCGGCGGCGAACACGCCGGGGATGGAGGTTTCCATGGTGGGGCTGGTGATCAGGAACCCGCCGGCATTGCGCTGGACCGTGGCGCCCAGGAAGGCGCTGTTGGGCTGCAGCCCGATGAACACAAAGACCGCCGCGGCCGGGAACCGGTGGGTCGTGCCGCTATCGCGGTCGCGGGCCACGACCGCGGTGAACCGGCCGTCCTCCCCTTGGAGTTCGACGATGTCCATGCCGGTGTGGATGGTGAACTGGGGGTCGGCCCGGACCCGTTTCTGGAGGATGGGTGCGGCGGACAGCTTGGAGCGGGCCAGCACCCGCACCCGGTGGGCGAACTCGGACAGGTGCAGCCCTTCTTCCAGGGCTGAGTTGCCGCCGCCGATGACGATGACCTCGTCGGTGCCTTTGTACAACGGCCCATCGCAGGTCGCGCAGAAGTGGACGCCAGCGCCGGCCATCTCCTTTTCGCCGGGGACGCCGAGGCGCCGGTAGACCGACCCGGTGGCCACGATCACCGCGTGCGAGGTGAGCTGCTGCCCGGCAGACAAGCTGGTCACCAGGTCGTCGCCGTCGGGCTCGACAGCGGTGACCGATACCGCTGGCAAGAACTCGGTGCCGTAGCGGCGGGCCTGGGCAACGAACCGGTCGGCCAGTTCGGTGCCGGAGATCCCGTCGGGGAACCCCGGGTAGTTCTCGATTCGGTCGCTGATCCCGGCCTGGCCGCCGAGGGCGCTGCCATCGACGACGATGGCGTCGATGCCTTCCCGCGCGGCGTAAATGGCGGCGGCCAGCCCGGCTGGCCCGCCGCCGACAATGACCAGGTCGTAGGCGGACCGGCCGGCCTTGACGGTCAGGCCGAGGCGGGCCGCCAGGGCTTCGTCGCTCGGGTTCACCTCATGGGTCCCGTCCCGGTAGACCACCGTGGGGATGATCTGCCCGCCAGCTTGCAGCTGTTTGAGCTGCACAATGGCTTGCGGATCGGCGTCGACGTCGACGTAGGTGTAGCCGACCCGGTGGGCGGCCAGGAACTTCCTCACCCTTTTGCAGTGCGGGCACCAGGCGGCCCCATACATGGTGAGGGACGGGTCATGGGTAGTGATCATCGCGTCAGTCACCCGCCTAGTGTGCCGCGTTTTCCCGCGGACACGCGAAGCCGCTCGTCCGTTGGGCTTGCTGTTGTTCACCTGGATACTGGCTGGGCCATGTTTGCGGCGAGTTCGGCATTGCGCTGCATGAACTCGCCCCAGGCGTGCGGGGTCGCGGCCAGTTCGCGGGCGGCGCCGGGCATGTTGCATGCCCGCTGCGACCAGCTGCATACTCGCCCGCCGCTGATCTGGAACTGGACCAGGATCCCGCCGCACCAGCCAGAGACGGTGTGATTGGTGGGCTCCATCGTGGTGACTTTCTGCGGGCAGGTGATCCAGTCCAGTGCCACGATCTCGTCCTGGATCCGGGCGGCCATCTCGTACGCCAGTAGCCCCGCGGCGCGGTCCCGCAGCCGTTCCAGCCCGCCGCGGGCGTGGCTGACCGCGGCAGGCTTGCGGGCCAGGATCGCGGTCAGTGAGCTGGCCAGCGCACTGCGGTCGGCACTCACGGCGCCCCGGGCGCGGGCAATGTCACGTTCGGTACCTCTCAACTGGGTGCCGGTGGAGGCCAGCGGCAGGATCCTGTCCAGCGCGGTGACCGCCCTGCGGACCCGCTGCCGCCCAAGGTACGGGCCGAAATGGCGTACCTGGGCGGCGGGCTCAGCCCGGTATGCGACGGAAAGACCGGGAGCCGCGGGCCGGGTGTCCATCCTGATGTAAACGGCGCTTTCCTGGCCGCCAGGCGTCCGGTTCCACCGCGGCAGCCACGTCCGCAGCAGGTTGCGCTCCAGCCAGGTGGCTTCATGGACCGAGTCGCACCTGTGACAGTAGGCTTCCACGGGCCAACGGGGTCAGCCGAGGCGAGCCGCATGGGGAGGAGCCAATGACAGCGGATCTGGCCGGGCAGATCCGGGCCATCTGCCTGGCGCTGCCCGAGGTGACCGAACGGCCCAGCCACGGCGCGCCGACCTGGTTCGTCCGGGGGAGGAGCGCGTTCGTCACGCTGTGGGCCACCGGCCACCATGATCATGCCTTCCCGCACCTGTGGTGTGCGGGCCTGGCCGGAGCCCAGCACGAACTCATCACCGCCGAGCCCGGCCGGTTCTTCCGGCCGCCCTATGTCGGCCACCGGGGATGGATCGGCGTCCGTCTCGACCGTGACCTGGACTGGGCCGAGGTCGCTGAGCTGTGCCAGGACGCCTACCGGGCCGTCGCCCCAGCCCGGCTGGCAGCCCTCCTCGACGGGATTACTTAACCGTCTTCCTTTTCGAAAGCTCCGCCGGCTTGGCCGGCTGCATCCGGCTGGCCTGTGGGTGCAGGCTCCTCGGCGTGCAGCACCATGGCCATCCAGGCCACCAGCAGGACCACGGCGACGACTGAGATGAAAGACAAGTTGAGCAGGTCCGGTCCGCTCATGTCGTCACGCCTCCCTTCCCGCGCCGACGGCTGCGGACTCCCATCGTCGGCCGCGGCCGGGGAGTGCCGGTGCGATGCACGTGGAGCTGGGGCGAGGGCATCGTTAGGCGCGCTGCGCACCCGGGCGCCGGCTGCCGCGAGAGCGGAGCCGCGAGGCACCTTCACACGATCACCACGGCTGCTTCAGCGGTACTGCACCCCGGTCGCCTGCCATGGAGCGCTAACCCACCGGGCCAGCCGGCCGCGGGCACCCGCCGCGGCCAGTTACCTGCCGGCGCCGGGTGTCAGAGCGGAGGGGATTTCATGAGCAGGATTGGTTCGATCGCCAGACTGCCTGCCGGGCGGCGGGCCAAGTGGGTAGTCGTGGCGTTCTGGCTGATCATCGTGGCGCTGGCCGGACCGCTGGCAGGCAAGCTGACCAGCGCGGAAAAGAACGACGCGCAGAACTGGCTGCCCGCCAGCGCGGAATCAACCCAGGTACTGCAGCAACAGTCCCGGGCGCAGTCATCGGACGTCATCAGCGCGGTTGTGGTCTACG
>Ga0126381_100006846_pt1 | contig 12650 bp, 8 predicted proteins | sample PanSoiMetPlot_28_FD_96465 | JGI IMG/M metagenome (GOLD analysis project Ga0126381, IMG submission 96465) | Tropical forest soil microbial communities from Panama - MetaG Plot_28 | ecosystem: Environmental > Terrestrial > Soil > Tropical forest > Bulk soil | place: Panama | collected 2016-02-17
CAGCACGAGTACGCCGGCGCCCCATCCCGAACGCCTGCAACGGAGTGCGCGCTCCGACTCCTGGCCTGAGCGGCGCCCACTCGCCAATAACGCCACTGTGGCTCCCTCAAAGGAGCTCGCCCCCGCCCCTCTCATTTTCCCTCTGTCTGTTCTGACGAAAACGCCGCCCCGAAAGGCGGCGGCGCTTTCGCTGTTCCATCAGCGCGAGCGACACTGACGCTGTACCGGATACCCTACGGTTCGACGCAGTTGGTCAAGGCGCACGAAGTGCACCCACGAAGTGGACGACAACATCAGTATTCCCCCGTTTTGTTGGTCTAACGCCAACATCGATCTAATCTGGGCTTCAGTTTACGTCTTGGTCCAGTCTTCCAGGCGCAGGCCCTCAATCTGTGCAAACTCTCGGGTATTGTGTGTAACCAAGATCACATCCAGCCCGTGAGCGTGACTCCCGATTAGCGTGTCGAGTGGTCCAACCGGTTTCCCACGACGCGCCAACGAGGCGCGCACTTCCCCGTAACGCATCGCGGCATGATCATCAAACGCAGCTATCTCGAGTGCCAACAGAAACTCGCTCAGCGCACCATGCGCATCCTTTGGACGGGTGCTCTTGTCTGCGCCGTACGCGAGCTCGCCTAAAGTTATCGATGAGAGCCCGACCTGGCCGATCGACTTGCCACGTAGCTTTTTAAGTGCGACCGGATGCTTCTTGATGATCGCAATGCACGTGTCGGTATCGAGCATCCATTTCACGGTAGGGAGTCCCGCCGCTCGACTTCACCCGGCTGCTCGCGATCGCTCATAAAGTCAGGCGGGAATTTCTCCAGGCTTTCGATCAGAGTATCCCAGGACTTGGCCTTCGGCAGGAGCACGACTGCGCTGCCGACCCGCTTAATCAACACCTCATCTCCCGCAAAGCGGAACTCCTTCGGCAAGCGCACAGCCTGACTGTCGCCGTTCTTGAACAACTTAGCGGTTTTCACGCGGACCACGCTGCTACAACATATATATCTATAGTATATATGACTAGCATCTGCTCTTCAAACCGGCCTTTGCCTTTTATTTTCGAGGAGAACTAGAGGAGACATCACTTCCTATGTTGGACTAAGTGACTGATTCAAAAATGGAATTCCGCTTCGTTGCTCCAGTCCATCGTGGGGAATATACCCAACCAAGCTCACATCTATTCAGAATGTGCAGCGACAGTCCTGTCGCGAGCTCCGTCCAGTCCAGCATCGGAACGGATGTAGACCCTAACTACGTCGGGGTGGATTCGGGTCCAGCGATCGAACATGCGAAGATTCCATACATCCGATCAACGCCCAGACAACGTTGATGAACGCGGACGGATAGGCACCTTCCATCCGCTGTTCAGAATGAATCCATGACACGTTCTCCACCATCTCCAAAAAGCCTGGGACACTCGCGCCTCTCGAAGCGCATGAGCGAACTTGGCCTATGCTCACGGCGCGAGGCGGATCGCTGGATCACCAGCGGCTGGGTGAAAGTGGATGGCGAAGTCGTCGACACGCTCGGCGTACGGGTGTCACCCAATGCACGCATCGAGGTCGATCAGGCGGCACGCGAACACCAGAGCGAACAGGTCACCATCCTGCTGCACAAGCCGGTGGGCTATGTGTCCGGTCAGGCCGAAGATGGCTACGAACCGGCCATCGTGCTGATCCGCCCGGAGAATCGCTGGGTGGCGGATCCCTCGCCCATAAAGTTCCAGCAGGGACACCTGCGTGCGCTCGTCCCCGCGGGCCGACTCGACATCGACTCTACCGGGCTGCTGGTACTCACCCAGGATGGACGCATCGCGAAGCAGCTGATCGGCGAGGGCTCCTCGATCGAGAAAGAATACCTCGTGCGAGTCGAAGGCAGCCTGTCCACCGACGGGATGAAGCGCCTGCAGTACGGACTAACGCTCGATGGCGTGAAACTGAAGCCCGCAAAGGTGTCATGGCAGAACGAACACCAGTTGCGCTTCGTGCTGCGACAGGGCCGCAAGCGCCAGATCCGCCGCATGTGCGAGCTCGTCGGTCTTTTCGTGACCGGGCTGAAGCGCGTCCGCAGCGGCACCGTACCGTTGGGAGGGCTGCCGGTGGGCAAGTGGCGGTACTTGCGACCGGACGAAAAGTTCTGAGAGACCCTGTTACCCGTAACCGCGCTCAGTTTCACACGATGAGGTAAGCGCTTGAACCTTTCCTTGGGTCTGAGCGCGCCGCGAGCCGCCAAAGGGAGGTGATTTCAGCCGCGCGCGCGATATGGAGCGGGTCCGTTTTGTCAGCGGCGCGCGGATGTCGCGGCGGCACATCGTTTCGACCCACGACGCGCAGCCCCGCAATCTCGAATTCTCCGAGCAACTGCACGCGGGTCCGCAGACCGAGGTGCTCCGCCAGGTCGGAAAGGATCAACCACCCCTCGCCGCCCGGCTCCAGATGCCTCGGCAGCGCTCCGAGAAATCCGCGCAGCATTCGGCTGTCGAGATCGTAGATTCCGTTTTCCATGGGCGAGCTCGGCCGTGCCGGAATCCATGGCGGGTTGCAGATAACAAGCCCCGCGCGACCTTCGGGAAAAAGGTCCGCCTGCACGACATCGACACGATCCGAAAGCCCGAGCTGTCGAACGTTCTCACGCGCACACGCCAACGCGCGTGGATCGAGATCGGTGGCGACCACGTGTTCGATGCCACGCCGCGCAAGTACCGCGGCGAGCACACCGGTGCCCGTACCGATATCGAAAGCAAGGCTGGATGAAGCACACACGGCCGGCAGAACCGTCGTGCTGACGAGGTCCACGTACTCACGGCGGATCGGTGCGAAGACACCGAAGTGTGGATGAATTCGGCCTCCTGCCTCTGGAAGCTCGATGCCTTTAGTGCGCCATTCGTGCGCTCCGATCAGACCGAGCAACCCTCGTAGCGATGTGACCGATGCAGTCTCCGCGGGACCATATACCTCCGCGCATGCTTGCCGGACATCGGGCGCTCGTCGCAACGGGATCGTGTAGTCGTCGTCGAGCGGGATCAACAAGGCGTTGAGAGTGCGTGCCCGTTGCGCCCTGGCCTGGCGGTAGAGATGGAATGCTTCGGCTGGGCTGGCGATCGAAGTAGCCGCTGAGGTTCGCGATCTACGGGGCGGACGATCCGCGCGATTTCCCAACGCTCTCAACATCTGGCGCGCCTCCTGAAAGTCGCCGCGCCAGAAAAGCGAGGTGCCTTGACACGCAAGACCGTAGGCGTCGTCCGCGGTCATGTTCCCGTTCGCGACGACGACGCGGGCGGGAGGTGGCGTACCGTTATGAGAGCGCCAAAGTGCCTCGAATGCCTTGCCGTCATCGAGCCAATGAATCGTCGGGGCAGAGCCATGCGGAGGTGCCATAGAGGAGAAAAGCGGCGCGCGACCTGTACCAGGCGTGGTGCGGAGAGAAATTCGACAATCTCCATCCGCCGTAATGCAAGCGGGGAGCCTGCTGGAACTACGGACCCGAACGTATAGGACCTTTGTCCAACACCCCTGCTCTATAACAGAGTCGTGAGGCTTCGATCAAAGATCCGGTGGCTCGCCGAGATCTGTACCGAGGAGACGTAAAGGAGACAAGCCTTTACGCGCGCTCGTAAGCGATTGATCTAGAAGATGCTTCTCGCTTCGTCGGTCCAATCCATCATAGGGCCACCGATATCTTCCGCGATATCGATTCGTTTTCTCTATCGGTCATTTCCTGACCAAACATCTACGTACTGATCGACCGAGCGTACGCGTTTCCGTGTCAAACCTAGCTGACACCCAGATTTAGAGTGTAAGCGTAGCACTGAGTCCGACAACTCGCGGCTCCACAGTGAACCCTCCGAAGACGAACGATGCACCAGGCGGCCCCCCACCCACTCCGCCATTAGTGAATGTGCGCTTGTCTGAGAGATTCTTGGCGTAAAGTGCGACCTCGTAACGACCGCGGGTCATCCGCAGATCGACATTCACCAGTGAGTAGGCCGGCACCAGGCCGACAGGAGGAGCGGTCGATGTCGATAACACCGTGTACTCGGAAGAAATATGGCGCCAGGTGGCGCTCAGCCGCGGTGTCCAGTGATCCAGATCCCGCAAGCGGTAGTCGAGTGTCGCAGCCGTCGTCCACTTGGGTGACGAGGGTAACCGCGTACCGACGAAGATGCCGACCGCGGGCGCCGCCTCGGTGGCAAAGGCGTCCGTATAGGCTGCACTAACTGCGAGATGAAGTGCATCTCCCGCCTGATACGTCGCAGTTAATTCGCAGCCTTCGCTGGTGACATTCCCGGCGTTGATCTCCCAACTCACGCGGCCATCCGCCGACTGGGTGCCGATCTGCATGTCGGTCCAATTGATTTTGAAGACGTCGAGATCCACAGTTGCCGCTCGGTTCAACAGCTCCGACTTGATGCCGCCCTCATAGCTCACCATGGTGTCGGACTTTGCCAGAGGCGGGATTTCCGGGTACCCGGGAACAGGGGTATTGGGTGTGCCGGGGCGGTACCCGCTTGCCACACGCACATAGGCCATCGTCTCAGGTCGCGGGCGAAAGCGCGCGCTGAACGTGTATGTCCACGGGGTTTCTGCGGACTCGGCCTGGGTAGAAGGTTCGCCTCCGGGCCAGGAGTAACTCGGTGGGGTGAATTGCTCCACTTCTTGCCTGTTTGTCAGCCACCGGAGCCCGCCCGTGACATCGAACCTGTAAGTGATCCGATAGGTCAATGTCCCAAACGCAGCGGCTTCCCTGTAAGTAGAAGGACTGTGCCCTTCGTTGAATGGGTTCATGTTGGGAATGAGATTGAGTTGTTCGTCCAGCGCATCGGTGTAACCATCGAACCAGCCTTGTTCATGGGTGTAGTACACACCGGCCAGCCAATCGAGCCTTTGACCCGACCGAGACGTCAAACGAAACTCCTGGGAAGCCTTTCTGGCTCCTGAATCGTTGCGGAGTCGAACGGGAATCGATGGGTCAAGGATAACTCCCGTAAAATCCAACGTCTGCGACACGCCCCGATCCGAATAGCCGCTCACGGCCACTAAATCCCCGAACGCCATGTGCCAGTCGAGCGTACCCGAGACGAACGTAACTTCGTCGGAGTAAGGTTCAGGAACGGGGTGAGGATATATCAGGTCTCCGTAGTACCAGCTCCCCGGCCGGTAGTAAGGATCCTGCGCAGTCCCGACCACATCGGCGAATATGATTGCGTTGCCCGCAGAATTGATCCTTTGATAGATCCCCTGAAGCTTGACCTGCAGTTCGGGTGCTGGTCGCCACAATAGGGCGAGCCTGCCGCCGTACTGCGAGAGAGTGTTCTCGTGGTTGAGGCCGCGCGTGGGATTCTTGATATATCCGGGTGACTCCTGATCGTAGAGACTCGCGCGAACGGCGAGCGTCCCCTCGATCAGCGGGGCGCTCCACGCGCCTCGAGCACCGGTTCCGAGCGAGCCACCGCCCTCGATCCCGAACACCTCGCCTCCAATCTGCGCCTCGTAGGCCGTCAGGTTCGGATCCTTCGTAACGTATTTCAGCACGCCACCCATGGAGTTGGCGCCATAGAGTGTGCCCTGAGGCCCATGCAGGATCTCGATGCGCTCGATATCGTAGGGCAGCATGTCAAGCGATAAGCCAGACGGCCCCAACGCGACGTCGTCTATGAGAGTCGCCACGACCGTTCCACCATTCAAATCGGGAAGGCCGCGCACAACGACCTGTGCCTGTCCGGGACTGCCACTCGGTATGATTGTGAAGCCGGGCGCGAGCGCGTCCAGGTCTCTCAGATTGGTGGCGTGCAACCGCTCAATATCGGCAGCGCTGATCACACTGATTGAGAGTGGGACGTCCAGAAGCGCCTCGGCGCGTCTTTGGGCGGTGACGATGACCTCTTCCAAAGTGTCAGCACCAGCGGGCGGCGCATCCGCCGCCCGTGTCATCAGCGGCAGCACCATCCCCACTCCCGCGAAGATCAGTGCACCGCGCCGCCAGTGTCCCCGCGTCATACTAGAGACTCATAGCTGAGCGAAGCTCAGTCCCACTCCGCACCCTGCTGTTTTGCGCTAGCGGCTTCTCGGCCCCACCGGTGCGTTTTGGCAGGATCGAGAAGCGATGTACTTAAAAGTTCTCGAGTATCCAGATATTGCCCGTAGTCCTGCTCTGGTAGATCCCCAGGTGCTTACCGTCCGGGGAGGGAACTCCGAAGCAGGTCCGTGCGGATTCACATTTGAATAGCTCGCGCGCATTGCCTTGCAGGTCCACGTGCAGCAACACGGCACCATCGTCTCGATAATCCGTCACGATCAGTCCGCCCCCGTCGGGCGTCCATGCAACCTGTTCTTTCACGTTCAACCCCTGGACGGACAACACCCGTGTCGTCTCACCACGCAGCGAAAGAATTCGTAACGGTCCTCTCGGCGTTGCGCTCGTACTGACCCATCGGGCATCCGGCGACAGTCCGAAGGTCAATTCACCGCGGTCCTCATCGCGATTGGGATAGCGATCGATGCGCAGCAGCTCGACACCCCGCACCCCGGTGGCTGGATCGAAAGCAGCAACGACGGTCTGTTTGCGATCCGCGGTTGGCTCGGCTGTCACACAGAGTGTTGCCGGTGCCCGTGCGCAGGAAACTGCACTTCCTGGCGCCAACGAAAATAGCTGTCGCAATTCACTGCCGTCAGTCGCGACACGCCAAACCTGGGGGCGGGGCGGGGCAACAGGAGTTGGCGGGTCTACCCAGATGAGGAGAATGATCCACTTGGCATCGGGAGACAGCATTGCCCCTCCGAGCCCGCCGTCATTCCGGGCGAAGATCGGCTCTGAGACGTTGGTGCCGAGCGTCTGCCTGTAGAGCGTGGAATAGTTTCCGCGATTGCTGACAATGATCGCCGTCCTGCCGTCCGGGGTCCAATCGGCAATAGCTTCCTGACCCTCGTCCAAGGTCAAATGGGCAACATTGCCAATACGGGTGGCACCGGCTTCCATCTCGGCGACATATGAGGTGCCGGATTCCGTGGACCGAATGAACGCCACGCGCCTGCCGTCGGGCGTCGCGCTGGTGCCGATAACTGAGGCGCCCATTACGGTTGTCAGTCGTCGCGCCCGTTCGATCAACCTGCCTGAGCCGATATCGAACCGCGCCATCCAATATGTGCACGGGCTGTCGAAGGTGACGAACGACACGGGAAGGCAGGCATCCGAGTAGATCAGGCGTCCCTCCGGCAGCCACACGAGGTCGCCCTTAGATTTCATGACGGACTCGCCCATCACAGTCGCGACGGGCCCGCCATTCAGGTCCTGCGTGACAAGCGCGTCCCCGGAATCATCGGTCGTCACATACGAGACGCGGTTGCCGCCCTCGAAGAACGACAGGCAACAGACTGCCCGGCCCGCGTCGACTTGCAAAATCCTCCGCGCCTGCCCGCCGTCGCGCCCCATGATCCACAGTTCGCGCTCTCCCAGCCGTCCGCTGTTGGTTCCGAAGGAGATCATTGACCCGTCCGGCGAGACTGCCCAGGCAATCGCCGCATCTCGAAGCTTGCGTGGAGCTCCACCATCAGCGGGGATTGCCCAAATCGTGCTGATGCTGCTGCTCAGTGGCGCCCAGGGCGCCTGATCGGTGGGGGGATGGGAGGTTGCAACAAATTGCTTACTGTCCGGAAACCACGCGTAGGCTTGTAGGTCCCAATCGACTCTTTCATCTCGAAGCGCTTCGGGTCGTGGCAACAGCCGTGAACCGTCGCTGCCGACGGGCTTGAGGTGCAGACCCTTGGTATCGACGTAGGCCACGTAGTGGCCGTCCATCGATAGAGCGCTACCTGTGACGGGGTTTTCCGAGGAATTGGTAGTCAGTTGCTGCAGTTTGACGTTCGGCGACGGAGGCACTGTGGTGTGCGGCCACGCAAGCCACATGAATGCGACCGTCACCAGCAGAGCAACTCCGGCCACTGCGGCTATCCAGTCGCGATACCGCAACTTGCGCGTTGCCTTAGCGCGCAAGGACTCCAGGGCAGCGCGCATTTCGGCGGCGCTCTGGTACCGCTGCTGCCGTTCCTTTTCCAGCGCCTTGGTAACGATGTGCGAGAGCGCTTCCGGAATATCGGGATTCAGCTCGCGCAGGGGTGTCGGATCGCTGTGGAGGATCGCATCTCGCATCAAGGCCGCCGTAGCCGAGCCGAATGCTGGGCGTCCAGTCGCCATCTCGTAGAGCACGAGACCAAATGAGAACAGGTCCGTGCGGCCGTCGAGGGCCTCGCCGCGGACTTGTTCGGGTGACATGTAGCCGGCGGTCCCCATCGTCACGCCTGTCCGTGTCAGAGGCGAGTCCTTGGCCTGCGCCCCCAAGGTACGTTCAATTCGATCGGAAGTGCCGATATCGGCCGCGGCCTCCGCGCCAGTGCGGCTCCTGTCAGCGATCATCGGCTGACCGAGTTTAGCTACGCCAAAATCGAGAATCTTGGCGACGCCCGTGCGCGTGATGAAGATGTTCGCGGGTTTTATGTCGCGGTGAATGATGCCGCCCGCATGTGCAGCCGCGAGCGCATCACTAACCTGAAGACCGATATCGATCATTTGGTCCAGGCTCGGTCGCCGGGACTCGCCCCTTTGGTCGCTGATCCGTTCGCGGAGCGTCTCACCCTCCAGGAACTCCATGACGATGAATGGGTGCCCGGCATGCTCGGCGATCTCGTAGATCGTGCAGACATTCGGGTGATTCAGGGCGGAGGCCGCGCGAGCCTCCTGCTCGAGACGCTTCAAGGCGACAGGATCCTGTCCTAGCTCGTCAGGAAGAAACTTGAGCGCGACTCGACGGCCGAGCTTCAGGTCCTCGGCCTTGTAGACCACGCCCATGCCGCCGCCGCCAACCATTTCGAGTACGCGGTAGTGGGAAACTCTCTTGCCAGTCAGCAGGCCCTCTGGGAGTTGCAAAGGCACGGGCTCGCCGGGAGCCCCCGCTGCGGCTTCCAGGGCGTCCACCGGTTCCGACCACCCGATCCACCGATAACCCCGACGCGCCAGGGTCTCGATATATCGGGGGCTGTCAGCCGAATCTCCAAGAGCGAGGCGCAGCCTGCGGACAGCGGTGTTGATGCTGTGATCGAACTCGACGACGGTGTTGTTCGGCCAGAGGTGTGAACGGATCTCTTCTCGAAGGACCAGTTCACCGGGACGCTCCAAGAGCATCTGGAGAACTTTGATTGCCTGCTCCGGGACTCCGGTGCTGCGGCCGTCCTTGCGCAGCTCCCGCGACCGCAAGTCGAGCTCGAATGGTCCGAACCGGATGAGCTCGGATGATTTCACTTGAGACTCACGTGGGGCCACATCGATTTGGGGTCTCGGCTCGCCTCTTTAGCGCTTCGGCTCGCTTGCCAGGCCGTGACGCGCGTTGACGTAACCCTCTGTATTTTTAAAAAGTCTATCAGATTGACAAGAAATTGAGAGTTAACTCAGTCGCCGTGCATTGAACGGGCGTCCCTCCTGCGCCACCTTCGCGCCCGTTTCCGGGCTTTACCGCACAGCGGAAGCATCCTGAAACTCAAGTGAGCTCATCGTGAACCACGGCATTCGTCCAAGTCTCTGCGTCATCGCGATCGCGATTCTCACCTCGTGCAGTGGTGGCGGGACCGACAGCGCACCGTCCACCGCCGCAGTTACCGCCGCAGTTGCCGTCGCAGTGCAGCCCGCCGCACCGGCAGTCATCGATGCCGGACAGCACGTCCCATTTACGGCGGCCGTGACCGGCGACCCCGCGGCCATGGGAGTCCAATGGAGCGTTGCGTGTCCGCCCGCGGCGGCAAGCTGCGGCGCGATGCAGGCGATGACCAGCGGCAGTGGCGTGCCGGACCAGTTCGAAGCGACTGGTGCCGTGCCCGCGGCGGAGGTTGTCAAAGTTACGGCAACCTCACTGGCAGATCGCACAAAGTCGATGACCGTCAGCATCACGGTCAATCCCTCACCTGTGGCGGCTGAGGGCGTCGCCCCGCAATCAGCCACGACCGGTACGGCGTACTCGCTCGAGCTCGCGACGTTCTTGCACGGCGGAACGCCGCCCTTCACGTGCACGCTATCAAGCGGCAGCCTGCCGGCCGGTCTCAGCCTGGATGTCTCCACCGCGACGGTAACCGGGACGCCGACCACCGTCAGTGGGCCCCTTGACGCGACTTACATCTGTACCGACTCGGCGAGCCCGCCCGTTTCCCTGCCATCGGCGCTCGACGTCAGTATCCAGGTGTCTCCACCGTCTCCGCCCGTCGACGGTGGAGAAGTCGTGCAGATGAACACCGCGCGGTACGGCCATACCGCGACCCTGCTACCGAATGGCTCCGTGCTGATTGCCGGTGGGGCCTATTTGAACGATGAGGGACCCACGGTCTACTTGACTGCCGCAGAGCTCTATAACCCCTCGAAGGAGTCCTTCGCGGAGACTGGGTCTCTGAGGTTCGCGCGGTTCGCCCACACGGCTGCGTTGTTGTCCAGTGGGAAGGTGCTGCTTGCAGGGGGGGCGAGCTCGCCGACGGCTGAGCTCTATGACCCCTCGAGCGGCCTGTTTACCGCGGCGAGCGCGATGATGACGGTCCGCTCAGGCCACTCGGCAACCACGCTTCCCGATGGCCGCGTTCTCATCGTCGGAGGGAGGGGCGCTAACAACGAGGCATTGGCGAGCGCCGAGATCTACGACCCGGTGGCCGCAGACTTCAGCAGCGTCGGCTCCATGTCGACCGCACGTGCCGAGCACGCGGCCGCCTTGCTCGGCGACGGGCGTGTGCTGATCGCGGGAGGAACCGACGGCAAGATGGCGCTGGCTTCCGCCGAGATCTTCGATCCCAGTAGCAACAGCTTTTCGGCGACCGGCAGCATGTCGGTTCCGCGTCGACGGCACACGGCAACCTCGCTCGATCTGGGCACGGTACTCGTCGCCGGCGGCCTGGACCTCCTCAACCCGGCCCAATTCGCGCATCCGTTGGCGAGTGCGGAGCTCTACGACCCGAAGTCCGGCAGTTTCGTTCTGACCAGCAACATGGTCACTGCGCGGGCCTCACACACTGCGAGCCTGCGTAAAGACGGGTCCGTGGTCTTGGTCGGTGGCGGCGACGGCGTCGTAGGCAATCCGTTCTGCGATGGTCATCTGGTGGGCAACTGCTGGCCCGCGGTCGTCCTGCTACCGACCACCAGCGTCGAGGTTTTTGACCCGCAGACCAACGAGTTCCTCCAATCGCCTGTATTGACTCTGGCGCGCGAGTGGCACACCACCACTCTGCTCACGAATGGCACGCTGATGGTCGCCGGCGGCCAGGTACTGCACCAGACCCCTTACCGGTCGAACGAGTACTTGTTTACCTTGCCGGCGACGAGCAGCGCACAGGTCCTGGTGCAGACGGCCCCCGTCCCGACCCCGGTCATTCAGGGCTTCTCTAGCGTGCTGACGCCGTGCGCAATCCGGTTTCTGTGTGGCGGCCCGTACTACAGCATCACCGCAAACATCACTTACAGCGTGCCTCTCGCCAAGGTCCAAATCTCTACCGAGGGAAGGCCGATCGGGGCACTGCTCAAGCCCCCCTATCGGTGGGAGTGCCCGCCGTCCATAGCTCTCTTTTTCACGGTGATCGCCACGGATGAGAACGGCAATGTGGCCACGCGATCCGTCAGGTGTTTCTTTTAGCCTGGAGAAAGGACATGAAACAAACAAACTCGACGACTGCGTCGGCCATCGTGCTACGGGCGACCACTGCGCAGGCGCTGCAATGCGCAACCGAGCGTAACACACAGTCGGCGCGGGACCCATTCGCGGTCAACCAGGGCCAACACGAGATTCGGGTGCCTGGGAAAGCAACATGAACATGCGCTCTTACAGTTCGATTCTCGTCACCATGTCGTTAGCTTTTGGCAAAGACGGCTCCGGTCCTCGCGCAAGAGCAGGCTGAGACCGCTGGCAAATCCTCAAGGCTCTTTTCCAAAGACTAGGCACGCGTGGGTTGGTATCAGGTGAACGTAAACAGGTACCTAGAGCAGAAACGTCAGAGTTCGAAGGAGAGCAACATGAAAACGGGCTCCTACAATTCGATCCTCGTCACCACGCTGTTCGCCCTGGCAATTCCCGTTTCCGGCACAGCCGCGCAAAAGCATCATCACTACAAGCTCATCGACATGGGCACATTCGGTGGGCCCAACAGCTCGAGTCCGAGCCTGAACGCCAGTGGTGTAACTGTTGGTTGGTCGGCAACGACCATCCCTAAGGTTCCCACGCAGAACCCGTTGGTGTGCGGTGGCGTCGACGACATTGGACCCGTCGTGACGATCGCGTTTCAATTTAAGAAAGGGGTTCTTACGAGTTTGGGCGCGCTACCGGGCCCGAGCAACTGCAGCGAGCCCTTTTCAGTGAACGACGAGGGAGTGATTGTTGGCAGCTCCGAAAATGGAGAGTTCGACGCGCTCACCGGCGGAAATGTGACGCGCGCCGTACTCTGGAAGGACGGGAAAATCGAGGACTTGGGATCGCTTGGCGGGAATCAGAATCTGGCGTTCTGGATCAATGACCGCGGGCAGGTAGTCGGTTGGGGCTCAAACAATATCCCAGACCCCTACTCGATGATCGACTCCCTCTTCTTTCAGACCGCAAACGGAACACAAACGCGGGCTTTCTTGTGGGAGCACGG
>Ga0126381_100006847_pt1 | contig 12650 bp, 11 predicted proteins | sample PanSoiMetPlot_28_FD_96465 | JGI IMG/M metagenome (GOLD analysis project Ga0126381, IMG submission 96465) | Tropical forest soil microbial communities from Panama - MetaG Plot_28 | ecosystem: Environmental > Terrestrial > Soil > Tropical forest > Bulk soil | place: Panama | collected 2016-02-17
CCCTTCTTGAACTCCTCCTCGGTCACCCCGAACTCTCAGGCCGGGATGACGTGGATGCCGTTGTCGACTGGGTCGCTAAGACGCCCATCGGGCCCTCGCCGGCCAGGAGCGCCTTGACCTGCTCCAGATAGGCTAGCGAAGCTCGATGATGCGGTTAGTCTCCGAGCGGCAGGTCGTGCTCGTTTCGCGATCGACGATGGGGGCCAGGTTCTCGACGATCGTCGCGTCTTCGGGGGCGCTCATGCTTGCGGTGACCTTCTCCCTACACGAAATAGTACCTTGCCGTTCCATCCATCGAGTAGAGATAATTTCCGGTCTTGTAGAAAAGAGTCTCGTCGGTCTCCAATGAATAAAAGTGATCTCCATACCGGTAGAACACGCACTCATTGTCCTCAGCGGAGTAAAAATATTCGCCCTCCTGATAGAAGCTGTACTTGCCGTCGGCGCTGTAGAGATGCGCGTCCGGCATTTCACGTTCCAAAAATAGAAGCGCCCCCGATTTTCGCTTTTGCCGGCACCTGACCGGTGCCTGCAAGCTTGGCGAGAGCCACTAAGTGCTTGATTTTTTGGTAGCGGAGGACGGATTTGAACCGCCGACACACGGATTATGATTCCGCTGCTCTAACCAACTGAGCTACTCCGCCGCCTTGTAATTTCAAAGCCTTAGGCCACGCTCGAAACTTCCCGGCTTGTGCCTGGCTTCGGGAAACAGCTGGGCAAAGCCCGCCGATCCGGGGGTCTAGGTAACCCGGCAAGTCCGATTTTTCAACTTTCGCAGCGCGCGCAATTCAGCGGGTTACCCGGACGCGGGGGACCGGGGGCCCCCTTTGGTCCTGGCACCTTTGGGGGGCTGGTTCGGCGTGGCGCACGGTCGATCCCGGGGGCGGTGCAGACTGGATTTGCTCAAGATGAGAATTACCGTTCATACCGACCGGCTTCGGCCCGCTTTTCTTTGCCGTCCTTGGAGGCTTGAGCCAGCAAGCTGTGCCGGTCTCGGGGACGGCACACGGATCGAGCCTGACCCAGGGCGGAAGACTTGCTGGCATGGATAAGGCCTCCCGCGCCGGTCTCTGGGAATTCACCACCAGCTGATCTCCCCGATCGACACGGTCGCCGTACGGCCAGCCACCAGGAGAAGGTCCGGCGGCACATCGTCGAGCCTGATCCGCACCGGGATGCGTTGCGCCAGGCGGACCCAGCTGAAGGTCGGATTGACGGAAGCCAACAGATCGCCGCTCGTGCTGCGGTTTTGATCCTCGATGCCGTAAGCGATGCTCTCGACACGGCCCGAAAGCACGCGCGAGTCGCCGATCAGCTTCACGGTCGCGTCCTCGCCGACACGGATGCGCCGAAGCTTGGTTTCCTCGAAATAGCCCTCCACCCGAAAGGTATCGGAATCGATCAACGCGAAGACGGCTGTGCCAACATTGACGTATCGCCCGGGCAGGAGGTTGAAATTGGTGACGATGCCGTTGACCGGCGCCACGACCGTCGAGCGCTCGAGGTTGAGGCGAGCGACTTCAAGCGTCGCGTTCGCCGCGTCAACCTCCGCCTGCGCCACATCGACAGCTTGTTGCCTCTGCTCGACCTGCTGCTGGGTGATGGCAACGCTGGTCAAGGCCTGGCCGCGCACAAGATCGCGTTTGGCCTGATCGTGCGTCACCTGATGAGTCGCCACATCGGCCTTGGCCTGATCGAGCGCATATTGAAAGCGCCGCTGATCGATCCGGAACAATTGCTGGCCCTTGCTTACCTTTTCATTGTCGTGAACAAAGACGTCGCTGACCAGGCCGGACACGTCGGCCGCGACCGTGACCACGTCGGCGCGCACGCGGCCGTCGCGTGTCCACGGCTCGAGCATGTAATAGCTCCAGAGCTGCCAGCCGACGACGACCGCCACCAGCACGACAAACAGCGTGAGAAGCACCCGGCCGAGAGAGGCAAAAAAACGTTTCATTGTTACACCGCCGATTTCACATCAATGCACTCATGTCAGTGCCTAGAATGGGTGCGGCTGCCGCTGTGACGACGCCAAGCAGGATCACATAGATCGCCAGCTCGAACAGCGCGCGATGCCACACGAAGCGATACACGCCGCAGGCCGCCAGGAGGCGCCTGAGCGCGAGCTGAAGCACAAAGGCGATTGCGGCAAAAACCGCAAAAGCCGGGAAATACACCCCATAGATATCGAACTCACCAATCACGGCATGCCCCATCAGGTGACGCTGGCGGCCTCGCTCGGAGAGGCTTGTGGCGCGGCTGGCGGTACCTGCACCGGCTGATACGGCGGCGCGTCAGGGTAGAGCGTCCGTCGCAAGCCGACGATCGCCGCCACGCACGCATGGGTGGCTGCAGTGCAGGCTGCTACTTCGTTGATCGCAATATCGATCTTTTTCAACAGGTCGTCACCAAGCGGTGCAACGCGGCCATGCGACAAGCCCCGGAAATACCGGGAGAGACCCGCAAACATCGCCGCCAACCCCTCTTGTGCCGGCTCCGACATGCCGGGCGCGATCGATTTCGTCTCGATGATATTGACGCCGAGCCGCAAATCTTCGAGCGCGTCGGCGAAATCATGCCGCGGGTGCGGATCGAACCGCGGTTGGCGATACAGCAGGAGCGCAACCCGGTCGAGCATCCGGCTCGCCCATTCACTGCGCGTCGGACGTGCCCACCCACCGGCGAGGTCGGCGAGATCGCGATAGCTCGCGCGTATCAGGCGCCGCGCACTGGCCTGGGTGCCGATGACACGCGTCAGCTGCATCACCACCAGCCCGGTCACGCCGCCAAGGACAAGGGCGCTGTTGGAATTGAGAATGGTCGCAAGATCGGCCGTGTAGCTCGTTTGCAAGCCCAGCTCGATACAGAAGGCGATGGCGAGTGCGAGGCCGATCGACGCATAGGCTGGAATGGCCATGAGAAGCCCGGCGGGGATCAACGTGAAAGCGAGTACCGCGCATAACAGCACGAAACCCCCGATCGCCGGCAAAACAAAGAACTGGTAGACGATCACGATCGGTATGCACAAAGTCAAAAACGCGATGAAATTGCGGATGACCGGCGTCGGATCGTCCAATGAAGCAAATAGCGTGCAGGACACCGCCGTAAAGGCGATTGCGCCGGCGCCTTCCGGCCATGCGGTCGCGATCCAGAAGAAGGCGCAAATGCCCATCGCGATGGCTGCCGCCAGCCCCGACAGCAGCGCAATGCCCGGATCCGTATGCATCGACTTCGGCCCGAGCTCCGCGGCGGCGACGCGAATGTCGGCGCTCGGCGTGTGCGCCGGGTCGGCGAGATAAGCGGCAAAGCCGCGGCAGGCCTGCCAGGACTCGATCAGCTCGATCAGCCGCGTCGTCAGATTGACGGTCACGAGATCGGCCCAGCTTGACTGCGGGCCGACGGCCGGCGTCGCGGCGATACAGGCCTCTTTGAGCTCTTCGGCGCGGCGTCGATCGCCCACTGGTGCCAGCCCGGCCCAGTCGTAAACGCCGGCCAGCGCTTGCGACAACTTGGCATCAAGCGGCCCAACACCCCGCAACACCGTCAGCCGATCCTCGACGGCGCTCACGAGAGGCAACAGCGCCACGACCTTGCGATCGAAGGCGCGAATCGTGCGGATATCCGGATGAACCGGCGAGGTGTCGAAGCGCAGGCTTGTGCCAAGCAGATAAAGCTCGGTGATGTCAGCGGCGATCCGGCGCCGTTCCACTTCAGCCACTGGAGTTGCCTGCTGAACCATGGCGTCGGCAATCCAGCGGCGCGCATCGGCCATGGCGCTTTTCAACTTTTCCCTGAAGGCCGAAAGCGCGCTTTTGGGAAAGACGAGGCTGTGAACAATCGCGGCGCAGATCACGCCGAGCGTGATCTCCTCGACGCGCGACACCGCGGTGTCGAACACCCCGCCGGGTGCGAGCACGCTGGGAAAGCCGATCAAAGCCGCGGTATAGCCGGAGAGCACGAAGGCGTAGGACCGCGGCGTGCGGTCGAGCAGCGAAATGAAGACACAGAGCGCCACCCAAAGAATGATCGCAAGCGTCGTGAGCTCGGGCGCGTCGACCAGGTTGGGAACGATGGCGACCATGGCGGCGCCGCCGATAAAGGTGCCGATGGCGCGATAAACGGCCTTTGCGCGCAGCACGCCGGACAGCGGCTGACTGGTCAGATAGACCGTCGCCATCGCCCAGGCCGGAGACTTCAAGTCCAGGCTGAATGCGGCAAACATCGCAAGGATGGTCGCAATATAGCAATTGACGGAAAATATGATCGGCCGAATGAGGGTGCTGCCGATCATATCACCTTCACTTCATGGCGCCCCATTTGCCGTGGCTGACTGCTGGACATTGTCATTCCCTCCCGGACCTGTAGCGCTTCATGAGGACCAGGGGTTTTCCGGTCCCGGAAATAACGAAGCTTGCCTCGCGAACGGATTCAAAGGTGCGCAGGTTTGCCACGCCGGTCATTCAGCTATTGGGATCACCCGGTCATATCAACGTATGAGGCGGCAGCAGTGCAGCTGATACCATCGTCTGATGGATTCACGCTTCCGCCTGGTGCTTCTGTACTTTGTATTCAGATCGAAGCGAGGCGAACGTCATGCACATGCTCATCAAGGCGCTTGCAGCAGCCGGGGTTGGCATCGCGCTCGTCACGAGCGCGCCCGCGCAGAACGCGACCAACGCCGGCCAGATCGAACACCATGTCGCGAAGATTGACGGCACGCTCTTCCATTACGTGACGGCCGGGACCGGCGATCCGGCGCTGCTGATCCCGGGGTGGCCCCAAAGCTGGATCGCGTGGCGGAAGGTTGTGCCTCTGCTGGTCCGCGCCGGCCGCCGCGTTGTCGTACTGGACCCCCGCGGCATCGGTGAAAGCGAGAAGGCGGCGAGCGGTTACGATCTCGACACGGCCGCACGCGATCTCCATGAGTTTATTGAAGCGATCAGGCTAACGGCCCCCGGGGGAATCGACATCGTGGCCCATGACATCGGGTCCTGGATCGCGCATGCCCACGCGGTGAATTATCCGGCGGACGTCAAACGGCTGGTACTGACCGAGGTGTTGATTCCCGGACTCATCCCGGCTCCGTCGACCGCAATTCCAAACGATGCGTCGAATCTGAAGAGCTGGCAATTTGCGTTCAATCGGCTGAGCAATCTGCCGGAGGTCCTGGTCCAAGGACACGAACGAGCCTACCTGACCTGGATATTTGCGACCAAGAGCACGCGGTCCTACGCGATAGATTCGGCCGCCATCGACGAATATACGCGGCAGTATTCCGCTCCCGGAGCCATGCGCGCCGGTTTTGACTGGTACCGGGCAAACTTCGACGACAAAGGCCTGGCGCAGGCGAAGGCGCGCGCGACCAGGCGATTGACCATGCCGGTGCTGGCGCTCGGCGGATCCGACGGCGTAGGCGATGCGCTGCGCGCGACGATCGCTTCGTCCGCAGACCACGTTCAAGGCGGCGCAATCGGTCCAGACTGCGGTCACTTTCTCGCTGAGGAATGCCCCGAGGAGCTGACCGACGCCATCCTGACGTTCTGGCGGTCGACCCCACGGGTGAACTGAATGGGTCGAAAGCGTCGAAGGCCTTTGCCGAAACAATCGTGAATGCAGTGAAAGTTTGATCACGGATTGAAGGCGCTGACGCCGCGGCGACACACGGATTATGATTCCTGCTCCTACCAGCTGACCTACTCCGCCATCCCTGGACTCGGCTCAGCATTTCGCTCATCACCTCGACGCTCGATTATCCGACCCAGCCGGTACGCCTCATCGTCGGCGCCGCCCGGCGGCGGCCGCAGGCAGGACGGCGCGGCGGGAAAGCTTCATGTGCGTGACCGTTGCGGCGTTCCGCCGGCGGTGGAGCCGGTGTAGTGTCCGCTCGACCGCGTCCCGGTCATGCATGGAGAAAAACGATGCTGCATCGAGGCTCCTTCGCTTGCGCGCTCATCGCGCTGATGGTCGCAACCGGCGGCGCATACGGGGCGGACGCACGATACCCCAACTGGAAGGGCCAGTGGATCACGGTGCGAACCATATCGGGCGAGAACATGCTGCCGTTCGATCCGAACAAGGCGGTGGGCCCGGCACAACAGGCGCCGCTGACGCCGCAATACCAGAAGGTGCTGGAAGAGAGCATGGCCGACCAGGCCAAGGGCGGGCTCGGCAATTATCCCTCCGCGCGCTGCCTGCCGGGCGGCATGCCGCGCATGATGGCGCTGCCGCTGCAGGAATTCGTCATCACGCCGGAGACGACCTACATCCTGACCGATGGATCGGATTTCTACCGGCGCATCTTCACCGATGGCCGCCCCTGGCCCACAAATGTCGAGCCGACCTATCGGGGCTATTCGATCGGCAAGTGGATCGCGGACGGCGAGGGCCGCTTTGAGGTGCTCGAGGTCGATACCCGCGGCCCGTTCAAGGGGCCGCGCGCCTATGACGGCAGCGGCCTGCCGCTCGCCTTCGACAACGAGTCGCGCTTTTTCGAGCGGTTCCATCTCGACAAGAGCAACCCGAATATCCTGCACGACGAGATCACCGCCTTCGACCACGCCCTGACGCGGCCCTGGAGCGTCGACAAGACATTCCGGCGCAGTCCCAACCCGTATCCCAACTGGCCCGAATCCCCGTGCGCTGAGGGCAACGCCCATATCATGATCGGCAAGGAAAACTACTTCCTGGGTCCCGACGGCATGCTGATGCCCGCCAAAAAGGACCAGCCGCCCCCGGATTTGCGATATTTCAAAGCGGGTCGGGATTAATGGGCGTGTGTGCCAAGGGCCCGCAACGAGCAGGGCGGGCCCCTTCTCCCCGCGTGCAGTGAGAAGGTGGGGATGAGGGGGCGCTTCCACAGATTCGGAATCAGTTAGCGAAGCTCAGACTCGCGGAGAGGCCCTCTCACCCCGACCCTCTCCGCGCAAGCGGGGAGAGGGAGGGTGCTGTGCCGTGTGAGATGCCATCGGCCACATCGATCCGGCCGAACCGGATCAGCGAGAACAGACGCAGCGGCGGCATCGTGCGGCGCTCGATCAGGCGCACGCCGCGGTGGCGCTCGGCCCAGCCGGCAAGGCGCGCCCAAGGGAATTCCGGGCGCCAGCCGAGCCGGCCGGCGAGCGGCGCGAACCAGTTCTCGAAATCGCGCTGCAGGCCGGCCTCGGCGCCCAGATGGTTGACCAGGATGATCTCACCGCCCGGCCGGGTCACGCGGGCGAACTCGTCGAGCACGGCTTCCGGATTCGGCACCGTGGTGATGACATATTGCGCCACCACCGCGTCGAAATAGGCGTCGCGGAAGCCCAGGCGCTGGGCATCCATCACGGCCAGCGCCTCGATATGGGCGAGGCGGCGGCGCACGACACGCTCGTGCGCCTTGCGCAGCATCGGCTCGGAATAATCGACCCCGACGATGCGGTTCTTCGGCGAGTAGTCGGCAAGCGAGATGCCGGTGCCGACGCCCACGTCAAGAATGCGCCCGCCGACGTGTTCGGCGGCGGCAATCGAGGCGCGCCGGCCGCTCGCGAACACCGCCCCGAAGACGAGATCATAGACCGGCGCCCAGCCCGCATAGGCCTTGGCAACCGATTGGTTGTCGAGCTCGCCCGCCATTGTCCGCTTGGCCTCGCCCCCGACCGCTGTAGGGGCGGGCCTTGTGCCCGCCCCTGGGGGCACCCACGAGGGGTGCCCCTACAAATTCATCCGCGCAGCGCCGCATGCGCCGCGGTCGCGCGCTCCGGCGCCAATTTCGCGCGCAACCGCGCTCTGAATGATGCCGCCGCCGAGCACGCGGGCCTGGCCCTCCTCGGCGTCGTAGAAGACACAGGCCTGGCCCGGCGCGACGCCATCCTCGCCGGCCACGAGCTCGACCTCGATGCCGAGAGCTCCGCGGCGCAGCCAGGCCGGCTGCGGCGGCCGTGTGGAGCGGACCTTGACGAACACGCTGCCGCGCCCCTCGTCCGCAAGCGCCTCCTCGATCGCCCCGTTGCCGAGCCAGTTCACGTCGCGCAGCAAAAGCGCGCTCGTGCGCAGGGCCTCGCGCGGGCCGACCACGACACGGCGCGCCGCCGCATCGAGCCGCACCACATAGAGAGGCTTGCCGGTCGCGATCCGCAAGCCCCGCCGCTGCCCGACCGTGAAGTGAATGATCCCGTCATGGCGGCCGAGCACCTTGCCGTCGAGGTCGACGATGTCGCCGGGCTCGGCCGCGCCGGGCCGCAGCCGCGCGATCACCTCGCTGTAGCGGCCGGAGGGGACGAAGCAGATGTCCTGGCTGTCCTCCTTCTCGGCGACCGAAAGCCCGAAGCGGCGGGCGAGCACGCGGGTCTCCGCCTTGGTGCGCTCGCCGAGCGGAAAGCGCAGCGGCTCGAGCTGCGCGCGCGTGGTGGCGAAGAGGAAATAGCTCTGATCGCGCTCGCTGTCGCGGGCGCGGTAGAGCGCACGGCCGCCGCCCGGCAGCGCCCGGGAGGCGACGTAATGCCCGGTGGCCAGCACCTTCGCGCCAAGCTCGCCCGCGGTAGTGAGCAGGTCGCGGAACTTGATCGACTGATTGCATTCCACGCAGGGGACCGGTGTCTCGCCCGCCACATAGCTGTCGGCGAAGCGGTCGATCACCGCTTCCTTGAAGCGGCTCTCGTAGTCGAGCACGTAATGGGGAATGCCGATTCGCTCGGCGACCGCGCGCGCGTCGTGGATGTCCTGGCCGGCGCAGCAGGCACCCTTGCGGTGGGTGGCAGCACCGTGGTCGTAGAGCTGCAAGGTCACGCCGACGACGTCGTAGCCCTCCTCCTTGAGGAGCGCCGCCGTGACCGAGGAATCGACACCCCCCGACATGGCCACCACCACGCGGGTCTCCTGCGGCCGCCCTTCGAGGTCGAGACTGTTACGCATCGCGATCGCGGCGTGGGGCCGCGCTCCTGAAGCTCTGCTGTACGCCCATTATGGATGAATTTAGGTGCTCCGCGCCAATCCCGCATGGGTGGAGCGAGAGGCACTTCAGAGATGGGCGGCCGGGAAGGCTCGGCAGTTCTTGCCGCCGAAAGAGCAGAACATGCCGCCGAAAGCCCCGCCGAAGAAAGCTCCGCCCATCGCCAAGCCTTTGAAAAACAATGAATTAAGCGCCGCCGCCGCACTGGCGCGCAGATTGCAGATCGCGATTTCAGAACCGGCTCGGAAGACCTGGAGAGGTGCTCGTGGCGAGTGTCGCGTCGGAACTTGGCGCCATCCATCATGCCCATCAGGGCCTCGGCCTTCGCGGCAATTCCCAAGCCGCAAGCCAGGAAGATTCGGCCGATTCCTTCGGCAGCCTCCTTGACGGGACGGACAATAGCCCGCCGGCGCACGCGGCCCGCGCCGCGCCCGCAAGCTCATCCGCCCCCCCGCCGCAACAAAGCGCGACGGACCAGTCGGCCGAGCAGCCGAGACAAACGCCAGGAGGGGATGCTGCGCAAACACCGCCCCCGCCGACGAGCCTCCCGGCGAACGCTGGCGTGGCGGACGGGTCGGACGACCGCAGGGGGGGCGGCGCCGTCAAGGCCGACGTTGCTCCCTCGGCGCCGATCGTCGGCAAGGCCGATAAGCCCTTCATCCCGGTAATTCTCGACGCGGCCGCCAGGATCAATGGCCTCAGGGCCGTTGGCCCCATCGTTCCGGCTGATCCAGGCGGCGACAGCGATGCCGCAAGCAATGCCGCTGGTCAGGCGGCGCCCGGCGCTGCCACCGGCCTCCCCGACCGGCATGACGACAAGACCAAGAAATCCGACACATCGGATTCCACCCAGGCCACGACAGCCCCGGGCGCTGATTCGACGCTCAACCCGCGCGTTGCACCCCTACCGCAACCCGTCGCCGTTGCGGTGAGCGCGCCAGCAGTCACCCCGGCGGGGGACGATGATGGTGCGGAGATCGCTCAGCTCGCGGCTGCCGGCGAGGGGGCAAGGTCGGGCCGCTCGGAGGCTGCCGGCGCCGATGCGACAGCCGCAGATGCCGCGCCGAGCGGGAAGAACGCGAGCACCGGCGAGGAGGACAGCGCGCAGCCGCCGACGCAGCCGCCATCCGGGACGGCACCGAATTCGCCGATCCGACCCGAGCGCGCGGTCGGCCCGCAGCCAAAGGCGTTTGCCAATCCGGCTGTCGTGCCCGATGCAGGCCGCAACCTCCACCCCAATGGCGCGTTCCGGGCCTCTGGCGAAGACCCGACTGCCGTGCCCGATCATGACCGGCCGGCGAGCCAAATTGTGGACCCGAGCCAGCAGGCCGGCGAAACGCAAGATCTCGATACTGGGCCGATCGCGGTTCGCGACAGCAAGCCAGTCGACCACGATCCGCCTGCGACCGCGAGCCCCCCACCCGATGCTGCCGACAGCCCGGCGACGTCCAGCAACTTGGCTGCACCTGCTGACGCCGCACCGACTGTATCGACTGCGCCCACCACCCAAGCCGCCGCTCCTGCGTCAACGGCGGTTCCGCCCGCCGTTCCGATCGCCGGCCTTGCGGTCGAGATCGCGGCCCGCGCGCATGCCGGAAGGAATCGCTTCGACATCAGGCTCGATCCGCCCGACCTTGGCCGCATCGATGTGCGGCTCGACGTCGACCACGACGGCAAGGTGACTTCGCATCTCGTGGTCGAGCGCCAGGAGACGCTCGATGTGCTGCGCCGCGATGCGCCCCAGATCGAGCGCTCGCTCCAACAAGCGGGGCTCAAGACCGCCGACAACGGATTGCAGTTCACCCTGCGCGACCAGAGTTTCGGCCAGCAAAACCCGTATCCGCGCCACGAAACGCTCGCCGGCGGCCTGCGGATCGTCGTGCCGGACGCAGATCTTCCGACGGCCGACGCTGTCAAGGGCCGCTATGGTGGCATCGCGGGGCTCGGCACCGGTATCGATATCAGCGTGTAAGCGCCGGGGCCGGTCATACCTTAACCGGTTCTTAGCCTTTGCATCGGCGCCGCGAACGGCACTCCGATCGGGTCCTCCACGCACGCGCGGAGGCCAAGATTTCCCAATTGATAAGATAGGCTTAGGCAAATTTTAAGCGGCCGCGTGTAATTTCTGCGGCGAAGTATTCCCGTCGAGTGCGTGAGTTGATCGATGACCGAGCCCCTTCGACCAAGGGCCAAGTACGTGATCGGGCCGGATGGCAGCCCGCTGACAATTGCTGACCTGCCGGCGCCGGGCACCAAGCGCTGGGTCATCCGACGCAAGGCTGAGGTGGTTGCGGCCGTGCGCGGCGGGCTCCTTTCGCTCGAGGAAGCCTGCAGCCGCTATACGCTCACGGTCGAGGAATTCCTCTCCTGGCAATATTCCATCGACCAGCACGGCCTCGCCGGCCTGCGCACCACGCGCATCCAGCAGTACCGGCAGTAAGCACCGCGATTATCGAATGTAGGGGCGCCCCTTGTGGGCGCCCGTTCCATTTCGCGGGCGGGCACCGTCAGGGCGTTTACGCCCGTCTTCGACGGGCTATGGCCCGCCCCTACGATTCATATTCGCTATTCGCACCTCGTTAACCGACCAGTAACCATCCGCCGGGCAATTCTTGCCGGGTCAGGCTGGGCCAGGTCGATTCCCGTGCAAGGATTGCTCGACTTTCTGAAATCGCTGGGAGCGGCGCGCATCGCCGCCATGGGCGCGGTCACCCTCGCGCTGGTGGCCTTCTTCGGATTCGTGATCCTGCGGGTCAGCTCGCCGCAGATGACGCCGCTGTTCACGGACCTCAGCCTCGAGGATTCGACCGCGATCGTGAAGGAGCTGGAGCGCCAGGGCGTCCCCTACGAGCTGCGCAACGACGGCGCGATCGTGATGGCGCCCAAGGATAAGGTGCCGCGGCTGCGCATGTCGCTCGCCGAAAGCGGGCTCCCCAAGGGCGGCGGCGTTGGTTACGAAATCTTCGACAAGTCGGACGTGCTCGGCGCCACGAGCTTCGTGCAGAACATCAACCACCTGCGGGCGCTGGAAGGGGAGCTCGCCCGCACCATCCGCTCGCTCGACCGGGTGCAGGGGGCGCGCGTGCATCTGGTGCTGCCGGAGCGGCCGCTGTTCGCACGCGAGGCGCCCGAGGCCTCGGCCTCGATCGTGCTGAAGGTGCGCGGCATGCTCGAGCCGCAGCAGGTCAATGCCATCCGCCATCTCGTGGCTTCCGCCGTCACCGGCCTCAAGCCGGAGCGCGTTTCGATCGTGGACGAGGCGGGGCGGCTCCTGGCCGACGGCGCGCGCGGCAGCGAGACCGATGGCGTCACCGCGGACGACCGCAAGGCTGGCTTCGAGAAGCGCCTGCGCGAGCAGGTCGAAGGCATCGTCACCTCGGTGGTCGGGCCCGGCCATGCCCGGGTGCAGCTCAGCGCCGATTTCGATTTCAACCGCATCACCCAGACCTCCGAGAAGTACGATCCGGAAGGGCGGGTGCTGCGCTCGAGCCAGACCCGCGAGGAATCCTCGGCGACCGGCAATGCGCAGGGCCAGGTGACGGTCGCCAACGAGCTCCCGGGGGGGACACCCGATAGCGGGGCGGTCGCCCGCGAGCAGAGTCGCAAGACCGAGGAAATCGCCAATTACGAGATTTCCCGCTCCACCAAGACCGAGGTGACCGAGGGCGGCCGCGTGAACCGCATCTCGGTCGCGGTCCTGGTCGACGGGAATTATTCCAAGAAC
>Ga0126381_100006848_pt1 | contig 12648 bp, 12 predicted proteins | sample PanSoiMetPlot_28_FD_96465 | JGI IMG/M metagenome (GOLD analysis project Ga0126381, IMG submission 96465) | Tropical forest soil microbial communities from Panama - MetaG Plot_28 | ecosystem: Environmental > Terrestrial > Soil > Tropical forest > Bulk soil | place: Panama | collected 2016-02-17
CCGGGGACGCTTCTGCTCTTCGTCGCCTTGCATATATGGATGGTGCTGAAGCTCGGAATTAACGAGTGGCCCATGCCGGGTCGAGTAGTTCGGCGCAGCACTTACCTCCAGGAGTATCAGGATATTACCCACAAGGACGGGGTACCTTTTGTTCCTGACGCTCTGTGGAAGGACCTCATTTTTTCTTCGGCCATTCTGGCGGCGGTTGCGGTGTGCGCGATCGTCTTCGGGCCCTATGGGCCGAGCGGACAGCCGGATCCGACGATCATCCAGACAGTTCCGAAGCCGGACTTCTTCTTCCTCTGGCTGTATGCGGTACTCTCCTATCTTCCGCCGAGTCTTGAGACACCGTTCATCCTCATTGCTCCAATTGTTGGCATCTGCATTCTGCTGGCGCTTCCTTTTGTCGCAGGCGAGGGCGAGAAGAGCTGGCATCGCCGCCCCGTTGCTGTTCTGACGCTGGTTACACTGGCAGTTGCCTGGGCTATCTTCACGCATCTAGGTACCTTCACTCCGTGGAGTCCGGAGATGGATGCCTGGAGTAGCGATCCGCTTCCAGAGAAAATCATCCACAGCGCAACACCGCTCGAACTTCAGGGAGCGGTGGTCTTTCAAGCCAAGCAGTGCCGCAACTGTCATGCGATCGGCGGTACGGGCGGCCTGCGCGGACCGGCGCTCGATACCGTGGCGACACGTCTCACCGAAGACCAGCTCATTCGTCAGGTCATTCAAGGTGGTGGCAATATGCCCGCATACGGGAAGAATCTAAGTCCGCCGGAAGTTACTGCGCTAGTGCGCTTCCTAGAGACATTGAAGCCTGCCGGACAGCTTCCGGCTATTGACGCAACGCAAAAGCAACAGGCGGAGATAGCTGCGCCAAAGCAATAGACGATGACACCTGAAGTAAGCGACCTGCTCCTTGATTGGGACATTCCCCTGTGGACCACGGCAACGCTGGTATTGACCGCGGCCATCTACCTGCGTGGATGGATTCTGATACGGAAGACGCTTCCTGTATGGTTTCCGGCGTGGCGGCTTATATGCTTCCTCGGGGGAATATTCTCGCTCTTTCTGGCGACTGCCTCACCACTCGATACGTTCGACGAGAAACTGCTCTCTGCGCACATGGGACAGCACTTTCTGTTTATGTCCGTTGCGCCTCCTTTGCTGTTGCTCGGTGCGCCGGTGGTTCCGTTGCTGCGTGGATCACCGCGAATCCTGATTCATCGCATATTCGTGCCGATCTTGCGCATTCGTTGGCTCAGGCAGTTGGGACGCGCCATGGCCAGTCTGAAGATAGCGTGGCTCGCGATGAACATCGCCTATATTGGATGGCACATTCCAGGGCCATATGAGCTGGCGGTCAGGTCCGAGAGCTGGCATAACGTCGAACATGCGTGCTTCTTTTTCACCAGTACCTTGTTCTGGTGGCCCATTCTCCGGCGCTGGCCCGGCCCGCGGCCGAAACTCAGTTGGATGTTGCTTCCATATCTGCTGGCATCGGATATTGTGAATACCGGGCTCTCTGCCTTCCTTTGCTTTGCAGGGCGACCGATCTATCCGAGTTACGCCACGGAGACAAATCCGCTGGGCTTTACCCCACTGAACGATCAGGTGGCAGCAGGGGCTTTTATGTGGGTGTTCGGGTCTGTCGTATTTCTCGTTCCCGCTGTCTTCATCACACTGCAAATACTCTCGTCTCCGAGCACGCACTCGTCCACAGGGATGGGGCATCACAACACACACCATGTTGTTGAACGACTCTGAGGCAAGGGCCTCCGGTTAAACACATCCAGAAGGACGCCGGCCTCTCAAGGGGTAAGATCCTACCCCCTAAGAGACTGTCGCAGGCTGATTTCGTTCACCAGGGAAAGCCCGGACCCCCGAGGCCGAGCCGACTGCAATGCTACTGCGCTCGGGAAGATTGGTGGCTTTGGTGGAAGGCTTATCGATACGAGCGATAACCGATTTGTTTTCTTGGAGCACCGAGCGGGAATTGAACCCGCGAATACTGGTTTTGCAGACCAGCGCGTTAGCCACTTCGCCATCGGTGCTCTTGTTCCGCCGCATTGCGCTAGCGGAGTGCAGTTGAAAACAGATTAGCCTACTTCGGCTGGGGTGTCGTCCGAAGATACGGCTTCACCGTCTTGAATCCCGGGAAGATCTTCGCAGCCTCCTCGTTCGAGACGGCGCCAGTGATGATGACGTCCTCGCCCTGTTTCCAGTCCGCCGGAGTTGCCACTTTATGCTTCGCCGTCAGTTGTATGGAGTCGAGCACGCGGATGATCTCAGCAAAGTTACGCCCGGTTGTCATTGGATAGGCAAGCATCAGCTTGATGCGCTTGTCCGGCCCGATCACGAATACCATGCGAACTGTAGCGTTGTCTGCTGGTGTACGGCCCTCGCAGCTATCACCCGCATCGCCGGGCAGCATGTCATAAAGCTTGGCTATCTTCAGTTCGGTATCGCCGATGATCGGATAGTTCACGGCCGATCCTGTTACCTCCTTGATGTCCTGGGCCCACTTGCTGTGGTTATCGACCGGATCGACACTCAGGCCGATCACCTTAGCGCCGCGTGCTGCAAACTGATTCTCGAGTGCGCCAACAGCGCCCAACTCGGTCGTGCACACAGGCGTGAAGTCCTTCGGGTGGGAAAAAAGGACGGCCCAGTTGTCGCCAATCCACTCATGAAAGCGGATGGTTCCCTGCGTCGTTTCTGCAGTGAAATCTGGAGCCACATCGTTGATTCGGAGTGCCATATCTTCTGCCTTTCGGGGTTTTCACCCTACAATCTAATTTTTGTGAATACCAGCTAATAACCAGAAAGAGAAAACCCACCCGGCTGTATGGCTTGGGTGGGCTTTGCGTTACTCGAAGACGCTTACTCCGATTTCGCTCATCCAGACACCCTCGCGCGGGTACAGCAACAGCAGCAGCGAATCGAGGTCGTGTTGGGCGTCATCGTCATACCAAGTCTTTTTTACCGCAGCTAGCTCGACTAGCATCAAGCAGGTTGGCCTGATTGCGGTCTAACCAAACCATAGTTCGAGGAGCTTTCCATGTCAACTCTGCCGTCACCGCCCGAGCCGCCTTCCACAGCGCACGTCGCTTTCGACTACGCGCAGGTCGATGTCTTCGCAAAGCGGCCGCTCGAAGGCAATCAGCTCGCGATTTTTGCGGACGCCCGCGGCCTCTCAGACACCGAGATGCAGTCGCTCGCCCGCGAGACGAACCTATCGGAGACGACCTTCATCCTTCCTCGCGCGCAAGAGATCGAGCGCGAGCGCGGTGTTCAGGTTCGCATCTTCACTACTGCCGAAGAGCTACCCTTCGCGGGTCACCCGACGCTGGGAACGGCCAGTTGGCTATATTGGAATCATTCGGCGCTGCGCGGCGCAGAGACCATTACCCTCGACCTAAAGATCGGTCCCATCCCTGTCCGGTTTACCCCGCCGCAACACGGCCAGCACGGCGTTTTCGGCACAATGAGGCAGAACGACCCGCTCTTCGGTGCAACCCAGAATCATACCGAGGTCGCTACTGTTCTTGGTTTCCCCCTCGGTGATCTCGATCAGGTGCTTCCCATCCAGACGGTCTCCACGGGCAATCCCTTCTGCATTGTCCCTTTACGCTCTCTGGCAGCAGCAGCACGCCTTGCCGTTCCACAGACCCCACAGGTGAAGGACTATCTCGCGCGGCATAATGCAAAATTCTTTTACTTCATTACCCGCGCTGAGGGCGGCGATGGAGCAGCCTGGCACGCAAGAATGCAGTTCTACAACGGTGAAGATCCAGCCACGGGATCGGCTGCAGGGCCGGCAATCGCTTACCTTGTGCGCCACGGTCAGGTAGCGAGTGGAGAGACGATTGTCATCGAGCAGGGAATCGAGATATTTCGTCCCAGCCGTCTTTATGTCTCGGCAAAGATCGCCGGCGACAAAGTCTCTGATGTGTTCGTCGGTGGACGCACCATTCCCGTTGCAACTGGACGCTTTTTCCTGCCGTGATGCACGCGATTTCAACAAGTGCACCGTGTGAATCACCAGTAAATTCGCGCCTGTTTCACTCCTCGGTGGATGTGCAAGTTCTAATCTCTCCTCTTTTCGCTCTAGCTTCGCCATTGCCAAGCCGCTCAACTCTTCATACTCTTGGCAAGCGTTAACGATGCTTTCGCACGCAACATACGAGACATCGGTGATGAGTCTTTCGCCTGTATTACTGACAACCTGAGTTGAGAGACGCTCGACTGCTGCACAGTCGCGACTCCCGAAGCGCACCATCGCTGCCCGCAAACGCAGTCGAGTGCCGAGCCACCTTTTTCTGGCTTCTGCACCCACTGCACTCGCGGCAGACCGATCTCCTGCGTCCCTTTGGGCCCTCGCGGGGCAACCTGCGCCGGCGCGAGCATCTCTCTTACCCCGCTGTCCGGCCTCGTTCGCCGGACTGTGACACTGTTCCCGGTGAGAGCAGACAGGAGAGCTTTTTCTCTTCGGTCTGCACTCCTTGGGAGCGGACGGTGCACTACGCGCCGGAGTCCGTCTCCGGCCGGGCCAGCGGGGGTGTGCCTGAACACCCGGGCTCGTGGAGCGGCAAACCAGCCGGTCCAGATGCCTGGCCTATCGGCCGGCGACCACCGGCAGAAGCGAGATTGCATTGCGGCCCAAGAAGACGATTCTTTGCGTAGACGACAACGAACAAACACTCTCTGTCCGCACATTCCTGTTGGAAACGCGCGGCTACCGCGTCATCCCAGCCGTCTCAGCCCATCACGCCCTCGAGGTCATCGAGCAGTCCACGCCAGGCGCGCTCGATCTTCTCCTCTCTGATCTGAACATGCCCCAGATGGACGGCAACGAACTCGTCCGTCGCGCGAAACAGCTTCACCCCGCACTGCCAGCGATGATTGTCTCGGGCACGGTAACGGCCTTCGACCGCGCCTGCTCGGCCGATGTCTTCTTGCCTAAGGGAGCCAGCTCGCCCGCCGAGATGATTGAACGCATTCGCGTCCTCGTCGCCCGCAAGCGTGGTCCGAAAAAGCACCAGCCACAACACCCAATCCTTAGCCCCGCCGTGGCCTCGTAAAGGCAGATTTCAGCTCTTAGCTTTTAGCCCGTGGCTAAAAGCTAAGAGCTATGTAAGAACTCCTTTTTACGCCTCCACCAGTCCATACCGGCGCTGCCATTGCTGTTTCAGCCTTGCCCACACGGCATCCCGTTCTTCGCGTGTAATCCTAGGATCAGGCTGTTGAACAAATCGGGCAACCTCTGCCTTCGCCAACTCAAACACAGCGCGGTCGCGCAGGAGATTGGCAACGCGGAACTCCGGCATTCCTGCCTGACGCGTTCCGAAGAACTCACCCGGCCCGCGCTGTTCCAGATCGAGCTCCGCCAACTCAAAACCGTTCTGTGTCCCCACCATCGCGTTCAGTCTGGCATCTGCGTGTTCATTCACCTGGCCGCCGGTCATCAGGATGCAGTAGCTCTTCGCCGCACCTCGACCTACGCGCCCGCGAAGCTGATGCATTTGCGCTAGCCCAAAACGTTCGGCGTGTTCGATCACCATCACCGAAGCGTTCGGGACGTCGACGCCGACTTCGATTACCGTCGTCGCAATCAGTACGTCGATCTCGCCACGCTGAAATCGCCGCATCACGACTTCCTTGTCATTGGCGCTCAGCTTTCCGTGCAGTAAACCGAGTCGCAGTCCAGCCAACGCTCCGGACTGCAACTCCTCATACATATCGGTAGCTGCACGCAACGCTTTCTTCGGAGCAAATAACTTCTCCGTCGAGCCTTGGGCTTTCCTTCCGGTTCTAGAAGATTTGTTATCCCGAGCGGAACCTTTGCGTTTCAAAGGCGCAGTCGATTGATCGGCTGTCTTACTGGCTGCTTCTCCCGTTTCATCACGCGCAAAATCCAGCTCCGGATGGTCATCCTTCGCTCCTTCAATCACCGGATACACGATGTAGGCTTGCTGGCCTGCCGCGACCCGCCTCCGCACAAACGCCCAGACATCCTCTGCGCGCTCCTCGGTTGTCCTTCGTGTCACCACAGGGCTCCGGCCCGGCGGGAGTTCATCGATCACGCTGGTCTCGAGGTCTCCATACAGTGTCAGCGCCAGCGGCCGCGGAATGGGCGTCGCCGTCATCACCAGCACATCCGGCTCTGACAATCTTCCATCCGCCCCTGGTTTCTTCATGAGCCGGAATCTCTGCTGCACACCGAATCGATGTTGTTCGTCGACGATTACCAGCCCGAGGTTATCGAAGTCGACCTTCTCCTCAATCAGCGCATGAGTACCGATCGCAAGCTGCGTCTCTCCCCGATAGATTCTCCCCCTAGCCTCGCGCTTGGCCGCATCATCCAGCGATCCTGTAAGCAGCGTCACACGATACGGCTTACCAGTGCTTGGCGAGATTGCACCGTCCAGCAGCTTTCGAGCTGACAGATAATGCTGCGTCGCAAGAATCTCGGTTGGAGCCATCAGAGCGGCCTGGTAGCCGTTCTCGATCGCCACCAGCGCCGCCTGCATAGCGACGATCGTCTTGCCCGATCCCACATCACCTTGTAGCAACCGCCGCATTGGCTGAGGCTTGCGCATATCGGCTGCGATCTCACCCAGCACCCGCTTCTGGGCTGCTGTCGGATGAAACGGCAGTATCTGCTTGAGGGCCTTCCGGACGCCTTCATCGGTGACAAACGCAGTGCCTTCGCGTTCGCGAAGGCGCCTCCGCTTCAACTCCAATCCCAGCTCCAAGTAGAACAGCTCTTCAAAGATCAGCCGTTTGTGCGCTGGCGTCGTAGCCGACATTAAGTGGGCGATCGGAGTTCCTGCTTCCGGAAAGTGCACTACCCGCAGAGCATCCAACCTCCTTGGCAGTGACAGCCGCTCAAGCATCCCCTTAGGCAGCGTCTCCGGTACACGGTCATTGGCGCTGTCTAACTCCTCCAACAATCCCCACACCACTCGCCGCAGCCAACGTGAGGTTAGCTTCGCGCCCCATGCTGTCGTCCCACCCAGAAACTCGTACACGGGAACGATGCGCCCGACTTCGAGCGAGACATACTCAGCCTCAGGCGAATCCGCGGCAGGCAGTATCTCGAACTGCGGCTGAATCATCTTGAACTTTCCTGCTGTCGAGCGCGAAGCTTCAAGCTTCCCATATAGCGCAACCATCTGACCTGCTTTGAATCGGTCCTTTAGATAGCCGCCGTGGAACCACATACACTTCACGGTGTCCAGCCCTTGCCCCACCGTCATCTCGAAGATCGGCATCGAACGCGTGCGTAGCAGCACTGAACCGCGAACCTCGCCGATGATTGAGGCCATCGTCCAGGCCTTCAACTCGCGAATCGGCACCGGATTCAGCCGGTCTTCATACCGGAACGGCAGGTGATACAGCAAGTCTTCTACTGTTTCAACGCCACGCTTAGCTAGGGCGTCGGCGATGCGCTCTCCCACGCGCTTTACGAATTTGATCGGAGTCGAAAGTTCCAGCACAGAGCGATGCTACCAACATCTCATTTCTCTCCAAACCGTTCGTTCCGGCGGCAGGTCTACACATGCTTTTATTCGTGATCTCTGGATCGCCCGTATAATTGCGCGATCGTAAGAGGCTGCGCCACCTTTCCCAGATCCCTGGCAGAGTAGATCAACTCCAAGGAGGCTCCGATGACTTTTCTGGAGCGCTGGTTTGAAGAGGTGTGGAACAAGCGACGCGAAACTGCTATCGATGAAATGGCGGCGCCTGACGCAAAGGCCTACGGCCTAGAGCACCCCGACGGCAGAGCGGTTGATGGCCGGGCTGCGTTTAAGGAGTTTCACCGGGCCTTCTGTTCGGCGTTCTCCGACATTCACATCAAGGTGGAGCACACGATAACCGAAGGCGATCTCACCATGGCCCACTGTCTCGTAACGGGACGCCACACTGGAGATGGGCTTGGCATGCCTGCCACCGGCAAACCCGTAAGGTTTACGGGGATGTGTCTGGCGCGCGTCGAGGACGGCAAGCTCACGGAGGCCTGGAACAACTTCGATCTCCGTCGATGTACCGGCAACTCCAATAAGCGCCGCTGACCTCTACATTGCCCCCCGCGACCTCGCTGATAAACTGGCCTTACCTTCCTACTTATGAGAACCCATGGCCATTGTTGAACTTCAGCAGGTCCGCAAAGTCTATGACAGCAAGATCGCCGTCGACGACCTGAGCTTCCGTATCGAGTCCGGCAGCATGTTCGGCCTCCTCGGCCCCAACGGCTCCGGCAAGACATCCTCCATACGCATGATGATTGGCATCACTGTGCCCGATTCTGGCCAGGTCGAGCTTTTTGACCGGCCGTTCGATCGCAAGTATCTCCATCGTGTTGGCTACCTTCCTGAAGAACGTGGCCTCTACAAGAAGATGAAGGTCATCGACCAGTTAACCTTCCTCGGCGAGCTTCACGGCCTGGATGCTGCGACAGCAACAAAACGCGCTCATGCATGGTGCGAAAAGATGGAGATCACCGAGGCGATCCCCAAGAAGACCGAGGAGCTTTCCAAGGGCATGCAGCAGAAGATCCAGTTCATCGCCGCCCTTCTGCACGAACCTGACCTCATCATCATGGATGAGCCGTTCAGCGGCTTGGACCCGGTCAATGCGACTCTCCTGCAGGACACCCTCGTCGATCTTCGCAACCAGGGGCGTACCGTGCTCTTTTCCACGCACCGCATGGACCAGGTCGAAAAGCTCTGCGACGCCATCTGCCTCATCAACCGCGGCCGTCTCGTCCTCTCCGGAGGTATGCAGGAGATCAAGTCCCGCTACCCGAAGAACCGCGTTCAGATGGTCTTCGAGGGCGATGCATCATTCCTTAACAACGCTTCCGTTGACAGCTACAAAAACTACAACGGCATGGCCGAGATCAAGCTTCGCGACGGTGCTGACGCCCAGAACCTATTGGCCGAAGCCGTCACCAAGGCGCGCATAACTCGCTTTGAGGTGATGGAGCCAACATTGGAAGAGATATTTATCGAAAAGGTAGGAGATAGAGTCGATGCGTAACGTGTGGCTGATCGCCAAGCGCGAGTACCTGGAGCGTGTACGCACCAGGGCCTTCCTCGTCTCCACCCTCATGATCCCTCTGCTGATGGGCGGAGGTATCATCTTTTCGACCGTCACTACCCGCAAGGCCAAACCAACCTCGCACATCACCGTTGTCTCCCCGGATCAGCAGCTTGCAACCGACCTTCAGAAGGAGCTCGAGGGCGGCAAGGAGAGCCGCATGACTGTCGACGTTATCTCGCCCGGCAACAGTGAGACCCGCAAGACCCTTGATTCCATGCTCGTCGACAAACAGATCGACGGCTATCTGATCATCACTCCCGGAACGAACGGCAGCCAGCGGCCTACGTTCTCCTACACCCCCCGCTCGGCTGCCGACGTCGTCACCAGCGACACCATTAACACTGCACTGCGCAATGTCCTTCTGCGCGAGCGCCTTACTCATCAGGGCATGGTCGCCGGGGAAGTCGACTCCCTCATGCAGCCCATCGAAGTCGATACCACGCAGGCGGGCAGGAAGACCGACACTACGTCAAGCTATGTGGCTGCATTTGTCCTCTTCTTCCTCATGTACATGGTCATTCTGCTCTACGGCATGAACGTCGCGCGTTCCATCATCGAAGAGAAGACGTCGCGTGTCTTCGAGGTACTTCTGGCAACGATCAAGCCTGAAGAGATGATGGCTGGCAAGGTTATCGGAGTCGGCTCTGTCGGCCTCACACAAGTTCTCGTGTGGCTAATCGCCGCAATTCTACTCACCGGTACCTCGCTGGTCACGGCAGTTGCCGGAAACGCTGTCCAAGTCTCACTCAGCCCCATGCAGATTATTTTCTTTGTCGTCTACTTCCTGCTGGGCTATCTGCTCTACTCCTCGATCGCCGCGGCGCTGGGTGCAATGGTCAACTCCGAGCAGGAGTTGCAGCAACTTAACATGTTTCTCGTAATGCCGCTTGCCGGATGCATGTTCGCCCTCGGCCCTGTTATCACAAACCCCTCCGGCCTGTTCACCCGTGTCCTCTCGCTTATCCCGTTCTGCACGCCGCTCATCATGTACCTGCGCATCTCGCTGGCTGCACCCGCGGCATGGGAGATCGCGCTCTCTATCGTGCTCATGGTCGCAACCATCTACGGGATACTATGGGTTGCCAGCCGCATCTACCGGGTCGGCATCCTCATGTACGGCAAGCGCCCCAGTCTGCCCGAGATTATGCGCTGGCTGAAATACAGCTAGCCTCGTAGCCTGTCCGGTCGCCGTGATCGGGCAAGGAAGTACACTCATCAACGTGCCTGAACCGTCTCTGACATATACCTTCAAGCAGCGCCTCGCGCTCGCAGTTGTTCCTCCGCTGGCATATATGGTCATCTGCCTGCTCGGAGTCACGCTGCGTTTCGAGGACATCGCTGAACCAGGTGCCGTTCCTGCATACCACACGCCTCCGCCGCTCATCTATGCCCTGTGGCACCGCTGTCTTCTCGCCTGCGCGTGGCGCTTCCGCAATGGCAACCTGCACATTCTGATTAGCCGCAGCTTCGATGGCGAGCTCATCGCCCGCACTGTTGAGCGGCTTGGTTTCGTCGCGATTCGCGGCTCCAGCTCACGCGACGGCGCTGTCGGCCTGCGCAACCTTCAGCGCGCCTACCTTGAAAAGAACTACATCGCCATCACTGCCGATGGCCCTCGCGGGCCAGCCCAAATCGCGAAGCCCGGGGTTACCCAGCTCGCCCAGCTTGTTAGTGCGCCAGTAGGCGCCATCTATGTCCACCCGGAGCGCGCCTGGACCCTGCGCTCTTGGGACCGCTTCTTGATCCCCAAACCCTTCTCCCGCGTCACCGTAGGCTGGTCCGTTCCGGCTCCTGCCGAAAGAGAAGCCGTTCAGGCCGCGCTTGATCGCGCCGTGCAGATCGCCGAATCCAACACAGTCCAACCGCGCTAAAACCACTGCGCACTAGAATCAGAGTGACCGTGCGCGTAACCGACTTCCATTTCGATCTCCCCGAAGAACTCATCGCGCAGTCTCCTCCTCCCGTCCGGGGCTCTAGCCGCATGCTTGTTCTTGACCGCCGTGCGGGTGAGTATCGCGACGATTTTTTCCGTAATCTTCCTCATCTCCTCCACCCCGGCGACCTCCTCATCCTCAACGACAGCCGCGTCATCCCGGCGCGCCTCTACGCTACCCGCGCCCGGGGTCCGCATACTCAGCCAAACTCGCTCGACCCTACCGGCCGTATCGAGGTGCTCCTCACCCAGCAGTTGAGCCAGCACGAGTGGACTGCACTCGTCCGTCCCAGCCGAAAGGTCCAGCCCGGCGAGCGTCTCCACTTCGCCGCGTCCGATCACGCATCTCCACTCCTCCAAGCAGAGGTTCTCGCAGCCGCCGACTTCGGCGAACGCACTCTTCGTTTCGCACCGGTTGAAGACTTCCGCGGCATTCTTGAGCAGATCGGCCACATGCCGCTGCCGCCATACATTCATCGTAGCGACACCGCTGAAGACCGCGACCGTTACCAGACTGTCTTCTCGCACGAAGCCGGTTCAGCGGCTGCTCCCACCGCAGGTCTCCACTTCACCCCGGAGATTCTCGATGAACTTCGCAACGGCGGCGTCCTGATCGAGACCATCACCCTGCACGTAGGCCTCGGCACTTTTCAGCCCGTCCGCGCCGAACGTGTCGAAGACATCCATCTCCACGCCGAGCACTACACTCTTCCTGCCACTACGGCGGATGCGATCAACGCGGCCCTTCGTGAAAAGCGACGTATCATCGCTGCCGGCACCACAACTACCCGTACGCTCGAACACTGTGCGCACCAGGCCACCACAGAAGCCTTCGAGCCCCACGCTGGCATACGCCTTCACCCGCACTCCGGAGAGACCAGTATCTTCCTCAGCCCCGGTTATCGCTTCCGCGTTGTCAGCGGCCTCCTCACAAACTTCCACCTGCCGCAGTCCACTCTGCTAATGCTTGTCAGCGCTTTCGCGGGAAGGGAAGCAGTTCTCGCTGCTTACGCCCACGCCCTCCGCGAACGCTACCGTTTCTTCTCCTACGGCGACTGCATGCTCATCCTCTGAACGAAACAAGTAGCACCACCAACGCGCTACCATCAAAGAGTCATGGCAAAGACCCCCAACAAGTCCACCGAGACTAAAACTACCAAGCCCCCCATCTACCTTCTGGACTCGATGGCCTTTATCTTCCGCGCATACCACGCCATGCAGCGTTCGCGGCCCATGTCGACGCGCACCGGCATTCCTACGGCGGCGACCTATGTCTTCGTCAACATGATCAACAGGCTGCGCAAGGACTTCCAGCCTGAATACCTCGCAGCCGTCTACGATGTAGGCGCTCCCGTCCACCGCAATGAGATGGCGGCGCAGCTTAAGGACGTCAAAAAGTTCAACATCAAGACCCAGCAGTTCGAGACCATCGAATACGGCGGTTACAAAGCCACTCGCACCGAAACCCCGCCCGACCTCATCCAGCAGCAGCCATACATCCGCCGCGCGCTCGAGGCCTTCCGTATCCCCATCGTTTACTACGAAGGCTTCGAGGCCGACGACGTTATCGGTACCCTCTCGCAGAAGCTCTCCGCCTTTGGCCACCA
>Ga0126381_100006850_pt1 | contig 12647 bp, 13 predicted proteins | sample PanSoiMetPlot_28_FD_96465 | JGI IMG/M metagenome (GOLD analysis project Ga0126381, IMG submission 96465) | Tropical forest soil microbial communities from Panama - MetaG Plot_28 | ecosystem: Environmental > Terrestrial > Soil > Tropical forest > Bulk soil | place: Panama | collected 2016-02-17
CGGCCGCTGCTGAGCGCCAAGGCGCTCGAGGCGGCGGCCGGAGAGTTCGTCAACGACGATGAGCGCGGTCCGGCGCGCGAGGCGTTCACCCGGGCAGTGGAGATCTATACCAGCCTTGGCGCTGCCGCGGACGTCGCCAGGCTTCAGGCGACGTTCCGTGCGCACGGCATCAGGCGCGGGCCGCGCGCCAAGCACCGGCGGGCGCGCAGCGGCTGGGACAGCCTCACCGCGACCGAGGTCAAGATCGCCGCGTTCGTGGAAGAGGGGCTATCCAACCCGGAGATCGCCGCCCGGCTGCTGCTATCCCGGCGGACCGTCGCGACCCATGTCTCCCACATCCTGAAGAAGCTGGACGTGCACTCACGGACAGACATCGCGCGCGAGTCAGCCCTGCGGACGATCGCGCCGCGGTGAGAGGGTGAAGTAGACGGCCTTGCCCCTGGGAGTGCGGTAAAAGCCCCACTCGGTCGCCAGGGTGGCGACAAGCATCAGGCCCCGCCCGGTCTCTGCGTCGGCCGCGGCTTCCATCACTACCGGCAGCGAGCAGGACGTGTCGTGCACGTCGAGGCGCAGCTCGCCCTGGGAGCAGGTGATGGCCAGCATGACCGTGCCGCCTGTCTCGTGGCTGATCGCGTTGGTTACCAGCTCGCTGGTGAGCAGGACCGCGACGTCCGGGTCGACGCGGACATCCCAGGCCCAGATCGCCGCCCGGATCTGCTTGCGCGCCTCGGCCGCCGCGGCCGGTCCAGCGGTCAGCGGGATGCGCCACTGGTGCAGTTCTGATAGACGGGTTGGGGCCATCACATTCATGGGGCTTCCTTCGTGGGCCGTTCGTGCTGCTGGCATGCTCGAAGCCGGTTGCATCAAAAATGGTGCTGCAAGTTGCACTGACAGACATCGGTCAGCTGACCGATTTTGAGGAGCGAGATGCTGCCCGTCAGCTGGGAGACCATCCGGCTGTTCCTGCACGTCCTCGCGGCGACCGTCTGGGTCGGCGGGCAGCTGACGCTGGCCGCTCTGGTGCCGGTGCTGCGCCACCTGGGGACCGACGTTCCCCGTGCCGCCGCCCGCCGTTTCAACCAGGTCGCCTGGCCGGCGTTCGCCGTCCTGCTGCTCACCGGAGTATGGAACGTCATCGCCGTGCGCTCCCAGGTCAACGGGAGTTATGCCGTCACCCTGTGGGTAAAGCTGGCCGTGGTGGCCATATCCGGGGTGACGGCCGCGCTGCACGCACGCGCGCGGACGAAGGCCGGGCTGGCGGTGTTCGGCGCGCTGACCGGGATCAGCGCGCTGGGCGCGCTCTTCCTCGGCATCCTGCTGGCCGGCTGACCGATTGACTCTCGTAGGATCACCCGAGGAAGGGAGCACACGATGCAGAAGCTCTCCCTAGACGCGCTCGCGCGCGAACTGCGCGAGCGGGCGGCCTCGGCCAACGGGGGCCGCGCCGCGCAGACCGTCATGGGCGGTCACGAGAAGGTGCTCAGGCAGACGGTCATCGCCATGACGAAGGACACGGCGATGGCCGAGCACGCCAGCCCTGGCGAGGCCACCGTCTACGTGCTGCACGGCCGGGTAACGCTCGCGGCCGGCGACCAGAGCTGGGAAGGCCGGGACGGCGACCTGCTCATCGTCCCCGACGCGCCGCACAGCCTGCAGGCCCTGCAGGACTCAACCGTGCTGCTGACCGTCGCCAAGCGGTAGATCCGGGGCGGGGACAGACGCCACGCTCCGTTCGGAAGAATCAAGATCTTGATGCCGAACGAACGGCGCCGGCTGTCCGGGGTCGTCCAGTTCGCGCTGCATGGCGAGCTGCGCTCCCAGCTCGGCGAGTGTCGGGACGCCGCCGATCGTGATGCCCCAGCCGGGACGGCGACGCAGGTCGTGATACTGGATCCGGCCCCGCCGCGTCGCCCACCACAGGCCGTGCGGCCGGGACTGCCAGATTCGCCAGCAGGGGAAGGCGGCGGCAAACTCGGCCAGGCCGGCGTCGACGGTGACGCGCTCGCTCATGCGGCCCCTTCCTGCGGCAGACCACTTTGAACCGGGACGCTATCGGATTGTTCGTTAATATCGGGGAAATACGCGCTCCCGATCCGTTAATAAAGCGTTGACGCGAGATCTCAGAATTGAGACGGCAGGGCGGCGCCTTGCCCGCTTAGCATCGCGGCATCGGTGCGGTGACGGGCCGCAAGCAGCGAAGGAGCCGCCGGTGTCGCATGTGGGAGTCAACCTCGGATTCGGCAACCTGCACGAGAACCTGACCGATGAGCAGATGTACGCCGGCGAGGTGCGGCTCGCGGAACTCGCAGACCAGCTCGGCTTCGACAGCCTGTGGGCCGTCGAGCATCACTTCGACGACTACGCGATGTGCCCGGACAACGTCGTGTTCCTGGCGAACATCGCGGCCCGGACTTCGCACGTGCAGCTGGGCACAGGCGCGGTGATCCTGCCGTGGAACAACCCGCTGCGCGTCGCCGAGAAAATGATCATGCTGGACATACTCTCCGGCGGCCGGGCGGTCTTCGGCATGGGCCGCGGGCTGTCCCGAACCGAGTACGCGCCGTTCCAGATCCCGATGTCCGAGTCCCGGGCGCGGTTCGACGAGGCGGCGGCCATGATCGTGGACGCGCTCGAGTCCGGCTGGATCTCCGGCGACGGGCCGTACTACCCGCAGCCGAAGGTGCGGCTCCGGCCGAGCCCGCGCGCGTCGTTCCGCGGCCGGGTGTATTGCGTGGCTGGCTCTCCTGACTCGATCTCCTCATGCGTTAGCCTCGGCGCCGGGCTCATGTCGATTCCGGTCCGCCCGATTCCCGACCAGATGCCCGTGTACACCAGCTACCGCGACCAGTACCGCGCCGCGCACGGCGCCGGCGCACCGCCGATCTCGCTGAACGTCAACATGTACTGCCACCAGGACGCCAACGTGGCCAGGGAGCGCTCCCGGCGGCACATCCACGCGTTCTTCGCGTCGAACGTCCGGCACTACGAGATGGCCGGCGAGCACTTCGCGCAGACTGCGGGGTATCAGCGCTACGCCGAAACGGCCGCGCTGCTGCGGCAGGTCGGCCTGGAGGCCGCGGCTGAGGGGTACGCCTCGGTCTCGCTTTGCGGTACCCCGGACCAGCTGCTGCGCAAGATCGCGGACATCAAGGATGTCCTGGGCGACTTCCAGCTGATCGTGATCCCCAGCTTCGGCGGGCTGCCGTACGAGCAGGCCAACGCCAGCCTCGAGCTGTTCGCCAAGGAGGTCATGCCCGGGACGCGGGAGCTACAGGGCTGATTCCGTTTCGCTGACTCCAGGGAGGGCGCCGTGGCCAAGCTCGACATGCCGGCCGTCGAAGTGCTAACCGACCACAACGCGCCGGCCGAGATGCGGGACGGGACGATCTTGCGGGCCGATGTCTACCGGCGGGCCGCGGGCGGGCCGTTCCCTGTGCTGCTCATCCGCAACCCCTACGGCGAGCCGATGGTGCGCTCCGCCCCGGTGCGGCCGGCGCTTGACACGGGGTTCGCGGTCGTGGTGCAGAGCTGCCGCGGCACCGGCGCCTCCGACGGGGACTTCGTGACGTTCGAGAACGAGGCCGCAGACGGCGCGGACACCATCGAGTGGTGCGCGCGGCAGCCGTGGTCGTCTGGCAGTGTGGCGATGTTCGGTCCGTCCTACCTCGGTATGGTGCAGTTCGCGGCCGCTTCCCTTGGGCCCTCCGCGCTGCGCTGCCTGGTGCCGGTGGTGACGCCGGCGGACTACCACTGGGGGCTGGCCTACCGGCAGGGCGCGTTCCAGCTCGGCCAGGCGCTGGCCTGGCACACGCTCAAGTCCGCGCAGGCGCTCGCTTACGACGCGGCTGCAGGCGCCGACGTTTCTTCCGATGTTGGCGAACTGCTCGCGCTGATGGCCGATCCGGCGGCGGGGTACGCGGCGCTGCCGCTGCGGGACGCGCCGGCGGTGAGCCGCATCCTGCCTAGCTGGCGTCGGTGGCTCGATCACGAGGCGCGCGACGATTACTGGGACAGGCTGAGCTACCGGGATACCCGCGACCAGGTGAGCGCTCCGGCGCTGCACGTCGGCGGCTGGTTCGACCTGTTCCTCGGCGGCACGCTGGACAACTTCACCGCCTTGTCACGCCGGGCGGCTTCGGCGAGAGGCCGGGACGGCCAGCGGCTGATCATCGGTCCCTGGACGCACGCCGACCGCAGCGGGACGGCCGGCGAGCTGCACTTCGGCGCGTTCGGGTCGGAGCAGGCGATGCAGCTCGAGCGCCTGCAGATCGAGTTCCTGTCGGCGGCCGTGCGGCCCGGTGACGGGGAGCTGCCCGGGCCGCGAGTGCGGCTGTTCGTCATGGGCGACAACGCCTGGCGGGATGAGGAGGAATGGCCGCTGGCGCGTGCTCAGTCGACACGCTGGTATCTGCGCTCGCACGGTGGTCTGTCCCCGGCTCCGCCCGGGAACTTCGACCCGCCGTCGCACTACGTGTCCGATCCGGCAGACCCGGTGCCTACCGTAGGCGGCGCGACGCTGATTGCCGCCGCGCCAGGCCTCGTCTCGTGGCAGCCAGGGCCGCGGGACCAGCGGCCGGCCGAGGCGCGGCCGGACGTGCTCTCGTTTACCAGCGAGGTGCTTGACGCGGACCTGGAAGTGACCGGGCCGGTGAGCGTGACGCTGCAGGCCGCCACGTCCGCCGCCGACACCGACTTCACCGCCAAGCTCGTCGACGTCTGGCCGGACGGACGCGCGCTGAGCGTGACCGACGGCATCGTGCGGGCCCGCTACCGGCACGGCAGCCGGGCGGCCAGCCCGATCACCCCCGGGCAGGTCTACTCGTACACCATCGACCTGATCGCCACGAGTCAGGTGTTCAAGGCCGGCCACCGGCTGCGGGTGGACGTGGCGAGCTCGAATTTCCCGTGCTTCGACCGCAACCCCGGCAACGGCGCATCAGCCGCCGCCGCGACCGAGGAGGACTTCGTAGTGGCCGAGCAGACCATCTTCCATGACGCCGCGCGTGCGTCCTACATCACTCTGCCGGTGATCCCGCGATGAAGCGGCTCTCCGGCCGGGTGGCCGTGGTCACCGGCGCGGCAAGCGGCATCGGCCGTGCTCTGGCGGGCCGGTTCGCGGCAGAGGGCATGCGGTGTGTCCTGGCGGACATCGAGGAAACCGCGCTCTCGGAGGCGGTCGGTGAAGTGCGTTCGGCGGGCGCTTCGGCGATCGGCGTGCGCACGGACGTGTCACGCGCGGCGGACGTGCAGGCGCTCGCCGACGCCGCCATCGCCGAGTTCGGCGCCGTGCACGTGCTGTGCAACAACGCGGGCGTCGGCGGCGGCACAGACTTCGCGCAGACGCCGGTCGACGTGTGGGAGTGGGTCCTCGGGGTGAACTTGTGGGGCGTGATCCACGGCTGCCGCATCTTCCTGCCGCTGCTGATGTCGCAGGACGAGGCACACATCGTGAATACCTCGTCGATGGCCGCGCTGAACGGGCATCCGCTGGGGCTGGCGCCGTACACGGTTTCCAAGTTCGGCGTGCTCGGCCTGAGCCAGAACCTCTTCTTCGAGCTCGCCGCCACGACCGGCGGGCGCGTCGGCGTCTCTGTATTGATCCCGGGGCTGACCAGGACCCGGATCTTCGAGAGCATCCGCAACGGGCCGAAGGACCTCTCGACACCGCCGCCGAGCAGCTTCCGGCGCACGTCGATGACCGCGATCCAGGGCGCGTGGGATGGCGCTATGGACCCTTCCGAGGTGGCTTTCGTGGTAGCGGACGCGATCCGCGCGCAGCGGTTCTACATCCTGCCCTGTGCTGACGAGGCGTTCGACATGGCCGAGCAGCAGCTTCGCTGGATGCGGACGAATGACCCGCTGGTGCCAGGACCAGGGGTCGCGCGGACCGCCGACGACCCGCTGGCCGGCGGGCCGCCGTGACCGACGCGTTTCGCACCGCCTGCGCCCAGTTCGCCACCGGCGTGATCGTGGTCACCACCTCCACGCCGGACGGCGACTTCGGCGCGACGGTGAACGCGTTCACCACGCTCACCCTCGAACCGCCCCAGGTCCTGGTCTGCCTCGCCCGCACCTCACGGACCCGGGCGGCGATCGAGGAGGCAAGGACCTTCGCCGTGAACGTGCTCGCCGCCGACCAGGTCGCGGTCGCCCGGCTGTTCGCCACCCCGGAGCCAGACAAATTCTCGCGGCTGCCGGTCGCGCTGCGGCGCGGGGCGACCGGTGTCCCGCTGCTCGACGGCGCGCTGTGCACGCTGGAGTGCCGGCTCGCCGACGCCATCGCAAGGGACACCCATGTCGTGCTCATCGCGGGAGTGATCCGAGTGCGGCACGACCCGGTGAAGGCGCCCGCGCTGTTCTTCCGCAGTCGGCTCTACGAAGGGTTCCGTGCGGCGCAAGGTTCCTAAAGTGCCCGATAACGAGCAGGATGGGAGATCTCGGCTCGAGGAGGCAGGCCAATGGTTTCCGCGGTGTCCCCGGTGGAGCCGCCAGTGGCGGTTCCCCCCATGCGCGGCGCCGAGGCGTGGCAGCGCACGCTCGAGATCAGGGAGCGCTACCTGGCCGGCGGCGACCCGGACCTGCTGCCGCCGCCCGACTGCGGCGTCCGCAGGGAGATCGTGCTGTCCTGGCGACGGTCGCTGCTCAGCGGCGTCGACGCCACGGCCACCGACCTGCCGCGCGACGCCGACGCCGCGCCGCCCGGCCGGCTGGTCCGCGCCGCCAGGCCGGTCCTCGACCGCCTGGCGAGCGAGATCGACGGAACCCAGTCCTGGGCCTTCCTCGCGGACCGCGAGTGCCGGCTCGTCGACGTCGTTGTCGGCGACCCGGCGCTGACGCCCCTGCTTGAGGAGCGCGGGGCGTTCCCCGGCGCGAAGTTCGGCGAGGACGTGGTGGGCACCAACGGCCTGGGCACCGCAGTCGAGCGGCAACGGCCGTTCATTGTGGCCGGCACCGAGCACTTCCGGGCTTATGAGAGCGAGGCCACCACGGTCGGCGCGCCGGTACGCGACCCGGTGACCCGAAGGCTGGTGGGCCTGCTCAACATGAACTGCCGCTACGAGCGCACCAGTGACCTGATGCTGCCCTATGTCACCGAACTGGCCAGGGAAATCGAGGCGCGGCTGCTCGCCCGCTGGCCCGGCGCCGAGCAGGCGCTGCTCGAGGAGGTGGCGCGGATGTGGAAGCGGCGCTCGCAGGCCGTCGTGGTGCTGAGCGAGGACGTCTTTGTCGCCAACGCCGCCGCGCTCGCGCTGATCGGCGGCGCCGACCACGAACTACTGCGGGACCTGGCGCGTGACGCCGCCGCGCTGGGCAGCGAGCGGACCGCCAGCCTCGAACTCGGGCCCGAGCTGCTGGTCACGGCACGCTGCCAGCCGGTTTCCGCGACGTCCCGGCAACCCGCGGCGATCGTCACGCTCACCCCCGCCGCGCCCGCCGCACTGGCCCCGGCCGGGGCGGCCGGGCCGAACTCGCGGGCCGCGGCGGGCTCGCGGGCCGCGGCGGGCGGGACGCTGACCGTGGCCGGCCAGGCACACCGTCCGTCGGCCTGGGAACGGCTGCGCGCGCAGCTCGGGCAGGCGCGCGAGGCCCGGCTGCCGGTGCTGCTGCGCGGTGAGCGTGGCACCGGCAAGACCACCCTCGCCGCCTGTCTGCACGACCCCGCCGCGGCCCCGAGCGCACAGGGCGAGGTCACGATCGAGGACTGCGCGCTTAGCGGGCTAAGCGCGCGCGACTGGACGGAGCGGCTCGGCTCGGCGCTCGCCGACCCGGGCGCCACAGTCGTGCTGCAGCACCTCGACGCGCTCGACCCGGCCCTGGTCGCGTTGACGGCGGGCCTTGTCGCCTCGGCCCGGGCGCGGCTGGCTGCCACCGCCTCCGAGGGGGCCTGCGACGATCCCGGCCTGGCTCCGCTGCTTGAGCGCTTCCCCCTCGTCGTGGACGTGCCGCCGCTGCGCGAACGGGCCGCCGACATCCCCGGCCTCGTCGCCGAGATCATCGGCGAGCTGCGGCCGCGGTCGCCGCGCCCGCGGTGCACCCCGGAAGCGCTCGCCGCGCTCGCAGCCAGCGACTGGCCGGGGAACATTCGCCAGCTTCACCAGGTCGTTGCCACCGCGCTGGTGCGCTCAATGTCCTGCGACATCACCCTCGATGACCTGCCGAGCCGCTATCCGGGGGCGGCCCGCGGCCGCCGGCTGACCGGACTGGAGCGGGCCGAAAAGCAGGCGCTGCTGACGGCACTGCGCGACGCGGGCTGGGACCGCGAGGCCGCCGCCCGCGAGCTGGGCATCTCCCGGGCGACCATCTACCGCAAACTCAAGCGGCTCGGGATCGTCCCGCCCGCCGCCGCGCTGCGACCAGTTATCCAGGAGGGTGCCTGATGAGCGGACTGCAGGACCTGCGCGGGAAGGTCGCCGTGGTAACCGGCGGCGCTTCCGGCATCGGTAAGGGCATCGCCACCCGGCTGGTGGCCGAGGGCATGCGGGTCGTCATCGCGGACATCGAGCAGGACGCCTTGCGCGCGGCCGCGGCCGAGATCGGCGCGGTCGGCGTGCCCACCGACGTCAGCGACGTGGAGAGCGTCCAGGCGCTGGCGAAAGAAGCGACCGCGCGGTTCGGCACCGTGCACGTGGTCTGCAACAACGCGGGCATCGGGCCGCTGGCCGAGATAGCCAGCCTGACGATGGACGACTGGCACTGGATGATCGGCGTCAACTTGTACGGGGTCATCCACGGCGTGCACACGTTCCTGCCCATCCTGCAGGCCAACCCCGACGGCGGGCACATCGTGAACACCGCGTCGATGGCCGGGCTGGTCGCGCCGGTGCGGCTGGGCGCCTACTCGGTCACCAAGTACGGCGTGGTGGCGCTCACCGAGGTGCTCGCCGCCGAACTGGCGGCTGCCGGGTCGAAGGTCGGCGCGAGCGTGCTGTGCCCGGGCACGGTCCGCACCAACATCGGGACGAGCTCGCGCAACCGGCCCGAGCACCTGGCGGACCGCGGGCTTGTCGACGTCGACATCGAGCAAGACGACAACCCGTTCTACCGGTGGATAGGTCCCGAGGACGCCGGCGCCGTGGTGGTCCGCGCGATCAAGCGCGGCTACCTGTACGCGCTGACCCACCCGGACTGGTACCCGCTGGTGGAGCAGCGCCACCAGGCCATCGCCGCCGCGTTCCGCCAGCAGGCAGCGGATGACAGGGAGGCTCAGGAGACCGCAGGGGCGTAGCAGGCGTCGGTGGCGCCGGAGGCCGGCCGGCAGGCCGCGCCCTAGGCGCGATCGCCCGCGTGTTCATGATGGTGGATCGCTGGCCACACTGGGGTGTGGGTTTTGATCCACTGTCTTTGAAAGGGAGTCGTGGAGGGCCGCACGGTGAGCGGCAGCGGGGCCGGGGCCGTGCAGGTGAGCGGCGCGGGTGGCGAAGCGCTTGCGGTAGGTGGTGGCGGACAGGCCGTAGTGCGCCTTGAAGCGACGGGCGAAGTAGTTCTGGTCCGGCCAGCCGACCGCGCGGCCGATTCCTGAGATCGGCTCCTCCGAATGCAGCAGCAGCACCGCTGCCTGCTCGACGCGGACCTGGGCCAGGTAGGCCATCGGCGGCAGCCCGGTGGCGGACTTGAACAGCCGCACCAGGTAGCCGGGGGCCACGTGCAACTCGTCGGCTAGCGAGGTGAGCGTCCACGGCCTGGCCAGGTCTGCTTCGAGCAGGCGCATGGCGCGGCCGACCGCCGGATGTGCTGGCCCGCGGTCCGCCGACGGCAGCGGGCCGGTTCGCGCGACGGCCTGGCCGAGCTGGCTGAACAGCAGTGACAGGCGGCCGACGATGTCGCCTCGATGCCGCTCCTGCGGGCGGTGCCGCAACGCGGCCATCGCGTCGAGATGGGTCAGGCACTCGCCGAAGGCGGAGGGATCAAGGCTGGTCAACAGCATGCCGCGGCCGGCGGACGAGTACGGGCCACTCCACAGCAGGTAGCCGAGCAGCGGATCCTCGCGCGTCCATGCCAGCTCGCGCCGCAGCAGTTCGCCGCTGAAGCAGCAGTTGTACACCGTCAGCTGGCTGCAGTTCTCGTACCCGTGCCACACGCCAGGCCGGAGCAGCACGACGTCGCCGGTCCGCATCTCATGCCGCCCGTTCAGGCAGTTGTGCGTACCGCGCCCGCTCACCGCGAAGGCGACTTCGACGAAGCTGTGGGTGTGTACAGGGCTGTCGTGATCGTGCAGGTAGCAGCCCGCATAGGCGAGCGCGCCCTCGGTGAAGTGGAACAGGCCCTGGCTGGTGCCGACCGGGGGATCCTCGTCGAACTCTGAGTTCGCTCGCATCGCCATGCCCGCGTTCAGGAGGCAGCGACGCCCGCGGCGGGCACGCTCGGGCCGGGACCGTGCGTGCCGGGTGCCAGCGGACCGTGCAGGTGCGCCACCCGGGTGGCGAATCGCTGGCGGTAGGTGGTGGCGGACAGGCCGTAGTGGGCCTTGAAGCGGCGGGCGAAGTAGTTCTGATCTGACCAGCCGACCGCGCGGCCGATGCCCGTGATCGGCTCGTCGGAATGCAGCAGGAGGACCGCGGCCTGTTCGGCCCGGACCTGGGCCAGGTAAGCCATCGGCGGCAGCCCGGTGGCGGACTTGAACAGCCGTACAAGGTAGCCGGGGGCCAGGTGCAGTTCGTCGGCTAGTGAGGTGAGCGTCCAGCGGCGGGCGATGTCGGCCTCGAGCAGCCGGATCGCCCGGCCGACCGCCGGGTGCAGCGGGCCGGCCTCGCCGGACATCGCCGAGGTCGCCTGGGCCACCCGGCCTAGCGCGCTGAGCAGCAGCGACAGCCTGCCGAGTATGTCGCCTCGGTATCGCTCCAGGGAGCAATGCCGCAGCGCGGTCAGCGCCTCCAGGTGCGCGAGGCACTCGGTGAACGCCGGCGGGTCGAGGCTGAGCGTCAGCGCGCCACGGCCGGGGGCCGAGTAAGGGCCGGTCCACAGCAGGTAGCCGAGCAGCGGATCCTCACGTGTCCAGGCCAGCTCCCGGCGCAGCAGTTCGGCGCTAAAACAGCAGTTATATAGCTCAAGCTGGCGGCAGTTCTCGTATCCGTGCCAGACGCCAGGGCGCAGCAACACGACGTCGCCAGCCTGCAGGGCACGACGGCCGGCGAGGCAGTGATGGGTGCCTTCGCCGCCGATGGCGAACGCGATCTCCACGAAGGTGTGCGTATGCGCCGGGTTGTCCTCAGCGTGCAAGTAGTGGCCTGCGTAGGCCAATGCGCCGTCTGTGAAATAGAACACATCCCGGCTTGTATCCATCGGGAGGTCGTCGTCCATCTGCGTACAATACGCCCCCAAACATGCCGAAGTTAATTTCGTGCTAGTAGTGGTTCATCTCGGCCTAGCCGTGGCCTGCGCGAACGGCGAATGATCAGCGCAATACACGAACCGTTCATCAGCGCGAAACACGGATGGGAGATGGCCTTGTCGCTGCGGCAGCTTCGCTACCGGCCGGTGCTCGGCGTGCTCCTGCTGCCGAGCCTGGCGCTGATCGGCGCCTTCAGCTATTACCCGGCGGTGCGCAGCCTGATCGGCGGCTTCTACCAGTGGAATGGCTTCTCGCCGCCGACGTATGCCGGGGTGTCTCAGTTCAAGGAGTACCTGAACTCGCCTACGTTCGGGATCGAGGCGAAGAACCTCGCCATCCTGGTCGGCGGCAGCATCCTGATCACGCTCGTCTCGCAGTTCACCGCGGCGGAGATCGTGCTGCACCTGCCGAAGCGAGCGAGCACGGTCGCCAAGTACCTCCTGGTGCTGCCGATCGTGCTGCCGCCGCTCGTGCTCATCGAGGTCTGGGCCTACCTGTTCCAGCCGCAGGGCGGACTGGTGGACAAGATCTTCGGCGCCGTCGGCCTCCCCCAGTTCACCTGGTTCTCCGACCCGCACCTGGCGCTGCTTTCCATCCTGCTGATCGGCTTCCCGTGGATCTCCAACCTGGGGTTCCTGATATTCCTCGGCGGGCTGCAGAACCTGCCGAGGGATGTACTTGATGCCGCCCGACTGGATGGCGTCAGCGCCTTCCGGCGCGTGTTCACTGTCGACATCCCGCTGCTGATGCCGCAGTTCCGGACCGTGGTCATCTTGTCCGGCATCTACGCGGTACAGAACTTCGTGCCGATCCTGCTGCTCACCAACGGCGGGCCAGGCACCGCCACCCTCGTGCCCGGCCTGGACATGTACCAGTCCGCGTTCTCCAACGACCAGTACGGCTACGGCATGGCGATCGGCACCCTGCTCTTCGCCGTGATGCTCATCTTCACGCTCGTCGCGATGCGTCTGCTCCGGCCGAGGACCACCTGACGCCCCGCACTCCCTGTCCCGCGACTACACCAGCGCGCCCCGTTACTAAAACGATACAAAAACACAACCCGATTCTCACCAGGAGGTGAGGTCTCGATGCACAGAAGACCCTTCCGCGCGTCATTGCCCATCGCGGCCGTTGCCGTCGCCGCCGTGGTCGTGGCCGGCTGCTCGTCGGGCGGCGGCTCAAGCTCCACAAGCAGCACCGGCGGCACAAGCAGCACCGGCACCACCAGCCCCGTCAGCAGCGCCCCTGTCACCATCAAGGCCGTGCTGCCGCCCAACACCGGCGCGATCACCTCTACCGAGAACGCCGGCCTGAAGCA
>Ga0126381_100006851_pt1 | contig 12646 bp, 15 predicted proteins | sample PanSoiMetPlot_28_FD_96465 | JGI IMG/M metagenome (GOLD analysis project Ga0126381, IMG submission 96465) | Tropical forest soil microbial communities from Panama - MetaG Plot_28 | ecosystem: Environmental > Terrestrial > Soil > Tropical forest > Bulk soil | place: Panama | collected 2016-02-17
AGTCAGCCCGCGGCCCATGCGCGGCCAAGGCCGACTCGCTAAGGCGCTCGACACCTTCGCGACCTCTCTTGGCGTTTTCCGGGAAGAAGGGGATCTTCAGTCCGCCGCAGGGGCGTTTAACGGCATGGCAGATGCCAGCCGTGACCTATGCCAGTGGGAGACAGCCGAGCATCATTTCAGGTCCTGCCTTGCCATCTACGAAGACCTGAACGACCCGTCCGAGGGGGCGCGGGCGCAGGTTCGCTACGCGATGGTGTTCCACGACCGCCACCAAGCCGAACAGCCATGCCCGCTCGTCAACGAGGCGCTTGAGACCTTCCGCAGCACATCCGACCGGGCTGGGAAGCCAGGGCATTGCGCCAGCTCGCGATCGTGAACCGGAACGACGGCAACGGTGACCAGGCGCTGTCCCAACTCGACACAGCCCTAGCCGTGACCAATGGGCCTGCGGGCATAGCTTTCCTGAATCAAGCAGCGCAAGCCGACCTACTCGGTAAACCCAGCCACCGACTAAGCTATCACCGCCGACCAAGTTCTGACGCAGTCGCCGGCTTCACCGATCGCTTAGTCACTGGGGCAACTTCCGCAAATGGCACCGACCAGCTGAGCCGCCGTCCGAGCAAGCTCGCGCTCACCCGCCCATCACCGATGACGCCCACCTTTCCTGCCGCCAACGCTCACCTCCAATCCGGTCCTCTAGGTCGTATCGGACAAGACGTAACCAGATCCAACTGGACAAGAGCTGACCCCGGGGCTTGCCGCGACGCTGCGGCACGGCGGCGTCTATGCACAACCCGCCGTTCTACGAGCGGCAGCGAACGCGCCTCATCACTGGCCAAACGCGCCCCCGGCTACACGACCCTCGGCTTTCCCGACCCGCGAAAACTCCCCCTACACGCCGAGCGCCAGCACAGCCGGCTAACGGCGGATCGGGCGCTGCCATGAAGCCGATCGCCGTCGGCCAGACGCTGACCCAGATCATCGTTGGGCAACCTCACGCCCCGCGGCGCCCTCGGCGCGGCACCCTAGGACGCCATCAGAGGCACTGTATCCACCGGCTTCGCAGTGGTGATCCGCTCTAAGTTGCTGCCGGAAGGGAAATTCGTGCGTGCGCCAACATGTCGCTCAAGTTAACTTCGATGTCTGGATCTAGGTGCCGAGCGAATGTCCCTTGCCCTAAATTGACGCATTCGAGTGACTAGTTCATTCAGCTGAGCGGCATCTACGGGCGGTTGGTTGGTCTGTGGATCGCAGCACGGCGGCTTATCCCGACCTGCCTGAGTCGGCGGCTCATGTCCAGCAAGAGCGTAAAGCTGCCGGTATACATCGAGCGGTGGTCGGCTTTCATCATGGTTGCCAACCAGGACAATGCGCGCGACCTTCGCGGACTCGAAGGCGACGATCACTCGCATAGATCCAATGAGGTGCTGGACGCATAGGTGATCGAGTGAATCTCCCGTAAGCCGGTACGCCAGCGCTGCGCATCCTCGGGCGGCCAGATCAGCCTCGAACTGGTCGTAGGCACGACGCGATCTGCGCGGCAGCCTTTCGATGATCTTATGGGCCAGGGGGGTGGCGCTGACCTCGACGGCCACGCCCTATCGCGCCGGTCGGCGGACGACGTACTCGCCGCGATGCAGCTGCTCAAGAGACTCGGCCAGATCCGGATCAGCGAGTTGTTGCTCATCAGCTATCCGGTTGTAGACCTCCTCGAGGAGACCCCGAGACTGGCCCGCCTCACGCAAACTGGCGACGAGTTGCCGCACCTCCATCACTGACACGGGGTCGAGCAGCAGCCGAGGTTTTCTGCTGCGGACACGGAAGATCCCGCGCTTGGCCCATGCCCGCGTCGTCGGCTCGGACAAACCCAGCAAATATGCTGCGATTGAGAGCCGCATGCCGGGGGCTGAGGCTAGGCGACGGTTCGCTACAGACTCAAGCGTCCGAGCGCGTTCATCGTCGGCAGGCAAGGTCCCAGCAACATTGTGCAGCTCCGTGACGTCATCGAACAGAGTCGTCAAGGCCTCGCGTTCATCAATCACGCTCATCGCATCCGCCTCCTCGCACTTTCGAGTATGGCATACGTTTTCGAAAGCGCTCAAGAGCCGCTCGGCTCTGCAAGGCACTCGGACGTGCGTCTACAGGCTCCGTAGCTGCGAAGGCTGCAGCTAACAACCTGCTCGCGCTCATGGCAGCATCTTCGTCAGGCGCGACAGCCAGGGGCCCGCCGCATCTCACAGAACCTCCCAAACTGGGTTGGCATGTTGTCGCCACGGTGGTCATCGCTTCGCCTCCCGCGGTTCGCGACGGCGAGAACCCAAAAGACCGTCAAGTCCATGACTTGCGAAAACGCGACCATGGATCGTCGCGCTCTCTCTACGCCCTCTGAAACGGCCTACCACCGAAGTCTGCGCTGCTCAGAGCGCGGCAACCAACTGCAATCCAGGCCGTGTGCCTAGAGACTCGATGTCACCGGGCGTGACAGGATGGGCAAGGTAGTGGCGCGCGCCTAGCTGGGCCGTTGCTATTGGCCAGCAGATGCCTGACAGTACCGATTGCCCGCCGCCGACAGCAAGCGGCCAGGTTTGGTATGTTCCCTTAACCACCGCTCTGGTCGACCTAGGTCTTCACAACCGTCACTTTTACGCGACGCCTAACGCTACTGGAGACAATATTGGATCCAATTACATGGTCGATTGTGACAGAAGCTGCTGGTTGGCTAAAGCAGGCTATGGCGGCGGCGCGGACCAAAGAGCAGCAGCGGTTCGCCCGTGTAGTAGAGCATGCAGGAACTGTAACTGCGGGTCTTCGCGCGTTGGATCGGGAAGCGCATCGTCTATTCCTGCCTATGGTGTACGGCGATATAAGGACTTGGCCCCAAGAGCAGCGACAGAAGTGGACGCAGGAGCTAGTTAGCTTCGCGTACGAGGATAAGATTACGCCAGCCATGAGGGTCTCACTGACGGCTCTGAACGAACTGGTAGCCCAGCAGTCTGACCGCGATATTAGTAGGATAGTAGGTTCGATCGTTGACGTAGTAGGCTGGGGATCAGGCCAATGGCAGGCCGAGCCCAGGCTAGGGGCAGCAAGAATGCTTCAGGTAATCGCCAACTATGAGACTAGTGTTGAGCACGCGATTAACTATATAATTGAAGCCCTTGAAAACCCCGGTGAGGCTGACGTCGAACAGTTTAAGAGTGCAGTAAGAGCTTTCGTATATATTGGCGAGACAGGAATTGGCAGGGATCCTCACGGCTCCGAAGGCGGCACATTGCATTACCTAGAACAGCGGATGGACTCAGTGGGCGGTGGTCGCGTGACGGCCCTGAGGCCGTTCGCCGATATGGCTGAGGTATTTTTCGGTCAGTTGCTTGCACTGCAGCACCGGATATTCCCGGAGATTCCTACGCCGGTGTGGGTGTGGCAGCCAGGCTAGGTACGCATGACTTCGGCTTGGTCGCTTTGCTCGTTCTTTTGGGTCTAGGACTACACCGGCGGCGCTAAGCCGTATTCGAAGTTCAGCACTGTGGGGCACTTGAAGCTGCGGGGCACCCAGCGCGGGAGCGGCAGCCTGCACCAGGCCAGTAGAGGGCGTGATGGCCGAGCAGTCGTACGACCTGCGCGGCAGTCCGTTCTTCATGCAGTTCATGCTGATGTCCCTCCCTGCCCGGCAACGCTACGAACGGCTCGGACCGGTCATCACACGTGCCCGACCACTGAATTACCCACAGGATCGGAGCAACCTGGACGTCCTACGCGAACTTCGGGCCGGCAATCACTCGGAGCGGCCGACGGGCGTCAGGCCGCGGCCCAAGACCGGCCTGACGGCGAGGATCCGGCGCCGTCGGCGCATCTGCGGCACCGTGGAGTAGCCCGATAGCGCTTGACGAATCATTGGCCAAGGGCACGTGGACACAGTTGCCGCCTGAGCAGCGGGACGCACGTGGACGTGGCTGGACAAGATCAACAGCCAGGCCTGTCCGCCAGACCTCCCGTACCGGGGCTGACCTGCGGGCTTGCATCCTGAAGGCCAGCATGCTCTCGACCCGCGAGAGAATCGCGATAGAGAATCCAATCCCAGGTCCGCAGGCGGAGTGTTTCCGCAGGTCACGGTGCTGTAGAAGCGAAGCTGCACCCGGTCTCCGGAGCCGTGTGCGCAGGTTCGAATCCTGCTGGGGGCGCAGGTCAGAGTGTATTTTTCGAACTTGTACTCGTCACGGTCTGCCAGGTCGGCTGATGTGGACGAGATCGCGGGAACCGGCCATCTACCAGGCGTTTTATGATTGGAAGTCATAGCCACACGGCCACTCAACCAGTTGCTCGCGAGAGACCTGCGATAGAGATCGCCGCTCTTACAGAGATCATCGTCGTGATGCCCAGCTAGTCGAACCGGTCGACCGAATTCTGCCACGGCAGATCAGGCCGTGTGCGTTCCGGCGCGTCAGTCGTGCGCGTGCCGGCCTCACGCCGTGTGGTCGTCCCTGGACCGAGCTCAGTCACGGATTCCACTTGATGCAGGTTCGCGCGGCTCGGCCGGCGGCTTGAGCGGTGCCGGCCCAAATGGGCTCGGGGCTGGTTATGTCAGCCGCTTCAGGAGGTGGATGTCGTCATACCCGTGCGGGTAGCCCGGTGTACGGCCGCATTCCTTATAGCCGATGCGGACGTAGAAGCCGGGTGCCTGGAAGGAGTGGGTGCTCAGGGTCACCTGGTCGCAGCCGCGGCGCGCCATCTCCTCCTCGGCGGAGGCCAGCAGCCGGGTGCCCAGCCCATACCCGCGCAGGTCAGATCGGACCCAGAGCAGGTCGATGTAACCGCATCCGCCCCACGTCCACCCGAACAGACCCGCGAGCAGGTCACCGCCGTCCTCGCGGACCGCGATGCACAGCAGCCTGGCCTCGGCGAAGCCGGTCGCCGCAGCGTTGAACGTGCTGATCTCATTGTCGAGGCGTTCTCGCAGGCCATCATCGGCATCGCCAATTACCAGCGCGACCTCAGCCATCACCAGATCCTCCTCCGTCGCTGGCCAGCCCGTCAGGTGCCTACCCGAACGAAGGGCTGGCCCTCACGGTCATCTTTACTCTCGCCGGCGGCTTCCGTGATCACCACACGTGACTAACCACAGGAGGACTCACATATCGGGTGCAGGCCAGGGGTTCGTGCCGGTTGCAGGCACGAGAGGCACATCGGCGGCGCTTGGACCGCATCCGGTGCATTCCCGGTAAAGAGCGGCCGGACGTCGAAGCCGCCGGACTCAGCCTGACCGGCGAGATCGGCATTCTCGTCGCCGACCCCGATCGGTCCACGCTTTGGGTCTGTGAGGTCAAGGACCTGTCGGTCGCGTTCTCACCGTCTACGATGAAGACCCGCGCCTCGAGGTTCCTCAAGCCAGGCGGCTATATCGACCAGCTGCTCAGGAACGCGTGCGACGTCCAAACCAACCCGGCCGGATGGGCCTAGTTTCTAGGAACGTCGAAGCCAGAACGCGCCTGGCGCGTCCAGCCAGTGATGATCACCCGGCACGTAGAGCCAGCCGCGTTCACCAGCAGCCCGGCCGTGCCGTTCGTCCTGCTCGAGGACCTCGCCGCACTCATTCAATCCCAAAGCGATCCCGGATTGGGCCAGGTATGGCCAGCGGCTGGTGTCGGCCTTGCGAGCGACGGCGTCCGCTGAGTGAATTCGCCCATGACTCAGATTTACCCTTTGCTTATGACGGCCTGCACTGCCTGCGAGCGGGAGAACCCGTCAGATGCCCGGTTCTGCAACGGCTGCGGCACGGTCTTGGGGCTTGTCCCAGCGGCCCGGGTGCGGCGGACGACGGTGACGGTGCTGTTTTGTGACGTGACCGGGTCAACGGCGCTCGGCGAGCGGCTGGATCCGGAAAGCTTGCGGCAGGTGATGCGGCGGTATTTCGATACCGCCCGCAGGGTGATTGAGTATCACGGCGGCACGGTGGAGAAATTCATCGGCGATGCGGTGATGGCGGTCTTCGGCGTCCCGGAGGTGCATGAGGACGACGCGCTGCGAGCGGTACGCGCGGCCGCCGGCCTCGGCGAGCAGATCGAGATGCTGAACCAGGAGCTTGAGGCGGAATTCGGCACGGTTGTGCGCATCCGCACCGGGGTGAACACCGGCCAGGTCGTTGTCGGCACAGAGGAGCGGCTGGCAACTGGCGATGCCGTCAACCTGGCTGCGCGCCTGGAACAGGCAGCCGATCCGGGCGAGGTCGTCATGGGCCCCCAGACGTGGTTCCTGGTGCGTAACGCGGTGACCGCAGAACCGCTGCAACCGCTGCGTTTGAAAGGCAAGAGCCAACCGGTTTCCGCCTACCGGCTGCTGCAGGTCCGCGACGCCGCCCACTGCGGGACGCGTGGGGCCCGTGCGCCGCTGGTGGGCCGCCGCCATGAGCTGCGGATGCTCGGCGAGACCTTCTCGCGGGTAGTGGGGAAACCCTTGTGCCGCCTGTTTACCATTGTCGGCGCGGCCGGCGTCGGCAAGTCCCGGCTGACCGCCGAGTTCTTGCGTAGCATCGACGCCAGGGTGGTGACCGGCCGCTGCCTGTCCTACGGACAAGGCATCACTTACTGGCCGGTCGTCTCGATGGTCAAACAACTGCTCGATCCCGAGCACGGATGCGCCGCAGCCGCCGCTCTGATGAGCCGTGACGGGACGGTGGCTGCGACGGTCAACGTTCTGCTGGGGAAGCGTGCGGCTGTGACCTCATCGGCGGAGATTGCGTGGGCGGTGCGCAGGCTCTTCGAGAGTTCGGGAGATCTCTCGCCGCTGGTCGCCATGTTCGATGATCTGCACTGGGCTGAGCCGGCGCTGCTGGACCTGATCGAGCACATCGCGGACTTCAGCTTTGGAGTCCCGGTCCTGGTTGTGTGCCTGGCTCGGCCCGAGCTTCTCGACCGGCGACCCGGCTGGGGCCAGGGCAGGCTCAATGCCACCACGGCCGTGCTCGAACCGCTCAAGCCCGCGGAGATCACAGCGCTCATCGACGCGCTTCTCCCGGCCGGCACCGATATCGGCGCGGAGCTGCGAGAACGGGTCCAGGCGATCGCCGGAGGCAATCCGCTGTTCGTAGAGGAGATCCTCACGCTGATCAGCGAGTCGGGCGACCACCAGGTTGTTGTCCCGCCGACCATCAAGGCGCTGCTTGCCGCCCGGCTCGATCAGCTTCCGGTCGAGGAGCGCACAGTGCTTGAGTGCGGCTCGGTAGAAGGGCAATCCTTCCACCGCGGCACCGTCCAGCTCATGGCGCCGCAGGAACGGGATCTTTCCGCGCGGCTCGTGGGGCTGGTCCGGCGAGATCTTCTGCTCCCGGATCGCGCTGTCCTCCCGGGCGAGGAGGCGTTCAGATTCCGCCATCTGCTGATCCGAGATGCCGCCTACGAGGCCCTATCGAAAGCGGATCGTGCCGGGCTACACGAACGGTTCGCCAGATGGCTGGAAGAACGGGCCGCCAGCCTGATGGAACTGGACGAGATGGCCGGCTACCACCTGGAGCAGGCCTTCGGCTACCGGTGCCAGTTGGGACCGGCCGACCATAACGCCCGGCGGCTAGCCGGCGAGGCGGCAGCTCACCTCGAGGTGGCAGGCCGGCGCGCTATGGACCGCGGGGACACCGCGGCCGCGGTGAACCTCTGGGAACGAGCGGAGGCGCTCCTTCCACCCCAGGTGCTGAATCTCGCCTTGCAGCTAAGCCTCACCCGGGGGCTCGCAGAATCCGGCCGGATCAGCGACGCGGTCACGCGTGCAGCGCGGGTAGCCGGCCAGTGTTCGGCCGCCGGTGACCATGCCGGTGAGCTGCGGGCAAGGCTGGAGCAGACCAGGTGGCAGGTAAACGCCGACCCCGAACGAGGGCTTGCGGCATTGGACTCCCTCATCGGGGAAGCGCGTCCAGTGATCGAGCAAGACGGCGACGCCGCCGCCCGGGCTGCATTGGAAAATGCGGCGGGGTATGTGGACTACAACCGCTGCCGGCACGCCGCCGCTCTTGGCGCGTTCACCCGCGGCATGCGCTACGCCCGCCTAACTGGCGATCTATGGTTCGAGACCAGCATGCGCGCGATGGCGGCCGTCTGCATCTACCTCGGGCCCACCCCGATCAGCCAGGCACTGCCGTGGCTGGACGACGCAAAGAGGCAAAGCACCGGTTATCAGCCCCGGTTTGACCTCATGAAGGCGGCCCTGCTGGCCGAGCTCGGATCCTTTGTTGAGGCACAATCGCTGCTCGCCGACACTATCGTCCAGATCAATGAACGCGGACTGGCGATGCTCGCCGGCTACGCCATGCAGATGGCGTGGCGCATCGAGATGCTGGCCGGCGACGACGCCGCGGCAGAACGCGCAGCCAGGCGCGGCTGCGAGCAGCTGGACCGCCTTGGCGAGCAAGGCTACCTATCCACCCAGGCATGCCAGCTCGCCGACGCGCTCTACGCCCTTGGCCGCTACGAAGAGTCCGGGCAGTGGGCCGTTCGCGGCCTGGAGTTGGGCAGCAGCGACGACCTCGCAACGCAGTTCCTCGGCCTCAGCGTCCGATCCAGGCTGCTGGCCCGAAGGGGCGATTTCAATGCGGCCCTCGCGCTCGCCGACCAAGTGGACGGCCTGGCCAGAACCTCCGATGACCCGAGAGACCCAGCCGACGCAGCGCTCAACCGGGCAGAAATAAATTTCCTGGCAGGCGACCACACGCGAGCCAGCGAGATGATCGACGAAGCCAATAGACACTACATCCGGAAAGGAGCAACCGCCTACGTCGCGCGCACCCGCCGACTCGCCACAGAATGGACTCTCACTCTTTAACAGCATCGGGCGCGGCGCAGCAGTTTGCATAAGACGCAACACACATCCCGTGATACGCAAACCCGACGCGACACACCCGCCAACGCGCTCCCCATACCCCGCTGAATGCGCGAAGGGCCGCTCGCCGCGGCGAAACGCCGCTGGACTCAACCGGACAAGATCCGACAACTCGCGCGCCCGATTCGCCGACAACGCCAGCACCGCCAGCAGCATCCGCAGTGCCGACCGACGCACCTATATCCCGGCGCCGAGTTCGACGGGACCCAGAAGGCCCACGAAGACTGGCCGCCCCCCACCATCCATGACCGGAGAATAACGGTCAGACCGGGGCCTAACCAGACTTTGCAACGGCAAGCGAATGAGGCCGCTGGCCAGCGGACCGGATGTCCTTTCCGCTGGCCAGCGTCAGAACCTATACGGCGTTGCCAACCTCGGCCGGGATGCCATGCGTCACCCTGGTAGGCGCCTCGTCCACTGCGTAGTCACGCATGGTGAGCCCGGCGATGTTCGGATGCGACCCCACAGCCTTGCCCAGCTCGCTAGCGAGAAACGCCTCGTACGCGGCCTTGTCCTGCCACAAGTACACGCCGCCGCGGACCGGCCCCGCACCATGCAGCCATACCTTGCTGACAAGGCCCGGTATCACGGCGAATGCCGGTGCGAGTTCATCGCATGCCTGAGCCCAACCCGCGTCGTCTATGCCCTGGATCTGGTAGTCGAAGACTGAGATGTGCATTTGGGGCTTCCCTTCTGACTGACTATGATTCGGACCCGGATCCATTTCAAGGTTCATTGCTTGTCCTTCCTAACCCGTTACGAGAACGGAGCCACTGCCATGGTCGTGAGTCGAGCACCGGTCGGCTCCTTTTGACACGGCGGTCGCTTCCCGCGTCGGGGCTTACTGGGATTGGATGTTGTCGAGGGCCACTGCGTTGAGCCGAACGGAATCGACGTGGATCGCGCTCGGCGCACCGCCTTCGAAACTGTCTTCAACGCAATTCAGGCTGGCGGTGAACGGCTGGCCTTGGAACCCGATCGCCTCGGTCATGCTCAAGGTGGCCTCATTGTGGTGAGCGGAGTCAGCCCCGTTGATCCACTGCGCCGCTGTGCCCACCGCCCGTGAGATCGAGCAGCTGACTATGCGGCTGTTGTCGGAACCGATGTTGTCCTCCTGGTTGTCGAAATACAGGGTGGCCTCAATCAGGTACTGGCCCGCCGGCAGGTTCAGCGAGGCAACCGGCTGCGCGCCCTGCGTCAATGTCGCGATCAGCGGCCCAGCACCGAAGTTGTTGACTCGGACGTAGGTGTAGAGCTGGCTGATGCCCGAGGGACCTCGCTCACCTGGCTGTCCTTGCTGACCTGGCTGTCCTTGCTGACCTGGCTGTCCTTGAGGTCCTGGCGGGCCTTGGGGCCCGGTGGCTCCGGTCATGCCTTGCTGTCCTTGCTGTCCTTGCTGACCTTGCGGTCCTGGCGGCCCCTGGGGTCCTGGCGGACCTTGGGGTCCGGCCGGGCCCTTCTTGTTCCACTTGATGGCGGTGGTGCCCGTCGGGCAGTTCGTTCCGGCATCCTGCAGGACGACCTTGTGGGTGCCGCGCGTGCCGGGGTAGTAGCAGCCGTGGATGACACCAGACCTGTCGATCGGACTGCTGGCTATCACGGCGTAGGCGGTGCTGCTGCCGACCAGGGCGATCGTGGCGCCCGCGGCGAATACGATCGCGCGCAGGCGTGGCCGTCGCATCGTCGGCACCTCACCCCCTTTGGAGTCAGGCGTGCGCGAACGGTGGCGACGGCGGTTGACGTGACCGGGGTTCATGATGATCTCCCTTGCTGGCAGCCCTAGCGGCCTGGTTATCGGCTGGCTCCACATTCGGCGGTGGTTGAAGCGGGTAGGTTCGCATTCCTATGCGCTGGGTATGACGGCCTTCCGCTTGGTGGGCCAGGGCGGGCCCGTATCTGCGAGGACCTGCCGCAGTCAGCTTGGTCCGCTGCGGGGTGGGCGTCAGTCATGCAGCCGACACGCCGGCTGTCGTCTCGCCGACACATGGCTGACAGGCGGCGATCCGGCCCAGGGTGAAGGCTGGTCTGACCACCTGCGCTCCCTCTGCGGCGGTACCCTCCGCCGGGTGCCGTCGGAGGGTGCGCCGCCAGCCGGGGAACTGGCAGCCCCCGCCGCCGGCCACGAAGAGCAGAACATCGACGGCAGTCACATCTAGGTCGCCAATATCTCCGGCAAATCGGAACGGCGGCCTATGAGCAGCGAGTCGCCGTAGCGGCCGACTTCTGCCCCCAAGTTCAGGATCAATCCGTGGTCGAAGCCGTCCGGGTAATTGATAGAAGCAGTGCCGCCGTCCTCAGGGAAACGATGGCTGGTTTCATTACGCGCTTGCACTCCAGTCCCGGCCTTGCCAACCGAAGATCGCGGAAGTTCCAGATTGGCGCTACGGCAAGGCGTCCGCGAGGATGGTGGCGATCATCAACGCGAGCAGTCACGCTAGCAATGGGCGGTCATTGGACATTGACCGTCCGAGGAGTGTCTCACTATGACGACTGACGTGACAGGCATCCTGCGCCAGACGGATCTGTTCCGTCTGCTAGCCGCTCAAGATCTTGAGACCGTCGCCGGAGCTTCGCGGCTACGGATTTTGGGCCGTGGTCAGATCGTCTTCACCAAAGGTGACCCGGGCGATGCCTTGATCGTGGTGATCTCCGGCCGGGTCAAGGTGGTGGCACGCTCCGCCGACGGCGGCGAGCTGACATTGACAATCATCGGCCCGAGCAAGACCTTCGGCGAGCTCAGCATCGCAGACGGCGGTCCCCGATCCGCCGACGCCGAAACCCTGGAACGCTGCGAGCTGCTGTTCGTCCCCGGCGCGATGATCCGGGACATCTGCGCCCGAGTGCCCGCCATGGCGCAGGCGCTAACAACTTCGATAGCGGAGAGCCAGCGGCGGCTCACCGAGGCGGCCTCGGACCGGGTGTTCCTGGACTTGCCCCGTCGCGTCGCGAAGGTGCTGCTCAGCCAGCCCCAGAGCGTCGATGGCGTTATCAGGCTTAATCTGACCCAGGAAGAGCTTGCGCATCAGGTCGGCGGGACCCGACAAAGCGTCAACATGGCATTGCGCAGCTTCGAACGGCGCGGTTGGATCACGGTAAGAGACCGAGTAGTGGCCGTGATCGAAGCAGCAGCACTGGCTCGGTTCGCCGGCAGCTAGGGTCCGGTCGAACGGGTCTGACCTACGCTGTGCTCGTTCGGAGAGTGGCGCCCCCGTTAACTCGCGGGTCCGAGCCGAATTTCTAGAGGTATCCGGCGTCTGCTGCGGCGTTCACAACGCTGCGGAGCAGTTCGGCTGCTTTGGCCGGCCAAGCAGATGCACAAGCATTCGCCAGCATCGCGCAGACTTGCTCGGCAACCCAGCCGCCGACTGCCCAGACTCTCACAGCACGTTCCTGGGTTCCCAAGCAATGCGTGTCGACTCCGGCCAGACGCCCGGAGACTGGCGCCTACGCAGCGGGACGCAGTTGGACCTTGTTGGACAAGATCAACGGCTAGCCCCTCGCGACCGGACCCGGTGTACCGACGCTGACCTGCAGGGATCGCATTCTGAGCGCGGCATGCTCCCGGTACGCGAGAGAATCGCGATAGAAATTCTAACTCCGTGTCGGCGGGCGAGATATTCGCGCAGGTCAGGATAGGTGCGCACAAGGATCCGCGCATGGTCTCCGGAGCCGTGTGCGCAGGTTCGAATCCTGCTGGGGGCGCTTTTTCGAATATCTAATCGATAAGCCGGGAGTGGACTCAGCCCTGTGACCTGCGGAAACGTGACAAGGCTCCGCTCAAGAT
>Ga0126381_100006852_pt1 | contig 12646 bp, 11 predicted proteins | sample PanSoiMetPlot_28_FD_96465 | JGI IMG/M metagenome (GOLD analysis project Ga0126381, IMG submission 96465) | Tropical forest soil microbial communities from Panama - MetaG Plot_28 | ecosystem: Environmental > Terrestrial > Soil > Tropical forest > Bulk soil | place: Panama | collected 2016-02-17
GCGTTCTGGAGATCATGCGCGACGGCGATCGCCTCTTCGCCCAGTTCACGTTGGTTAGCGGCAAGCGGATCGCCGGGCCGGTGTTCGAGATGTGTGCCGAGGACGAGAGAAGCTTTTCGATTAAGCTGATTGGCGGGCGGATCAGCTTTGAAGCTGATTCAGACGGTCGCACCACAGGCCTGATCATGCACCGTGCTGGCCGCGAGCCCATGTCCGGTTCGCGTCTGCCCTGATTGCGGTCTGCATCCGGTCTGCCCGGAGGTGAAGGACATGTTCGTCTCCAGGCAGACCAACCTCAGTCTGGCCGGTCATGTCACGCTCAAACTGGACCGAGGTCGCTGGCATCAGGGCATGATCAACCCGTGGCAGTGGAGGCCACGGGCGATGAAGAAGAAAGCAGAAGCGCAATGCAAAAGGGCAGGCTGCGAGATCAGTGCTCCTTTTGCCAGACCTCGAAGTCGCAAAATCCGCAATCCTCAACAGCCTTTCCTGTCCCGATGGTCAGCGCGGCTATCGGAATCGAGCCCAAGGCCTGAGCATCGGCTTAGGAAGAATTGGCGACAATCTGCCCGTTGATTTCGGTAAACATTACGCGTTACTCGGGGAGAAATGGTTTAATCCTTCCGCTATGAAGAAGTAGAGTTCAGGTGTCGTCGTGGTCGTTCTGCCTGGGTGCGGCCGCTCAGTGTGTGATAGGCAGCCCCACGACGATCAGAACCGAGTAGTCCTGCTTGTGGCACCCGTTCACGGCAGGCATGGCCGCTCCCGGATTCACAGGAAAACCCTTGGTGGGAGCGTTCGCAGGCGAGCACGCGTTGGCAGCCTTCGCCGGCGTGTAGCGTGCGGAACGGCACCCGAGATGGGTGACATCGTTGAGGGTCGCGCCGTCGGCGAGTTCCCACCGCTGATTGCCGTCCTTGTCCTTGGAGTGAACCGTCAGCACAGTCGTCACGTCGCGGTCACCCGTGACGAGGTACTTCCCAGCAGACAGCGGAAAGGTAGGCTTCTCCATGATCAAGCCGTGTTCTTCCAGCCACCAATCCGAAGCGTCGAATTTCCACTGCGCTGGCGCCACGCCGGTCGCCTTCAATTGCGGATAATGGTCCAGCTTGCAAGCGCGCGGGCCCGGATCCTGATTCCAGTAGCCCCATGATTGGGCGCCGTTGCCGGAGGTGGCTGCGGGGTCTCCCAGCGCCGCGATGAACTGCGGCTCAATGCGCCTGAACTTCGAGAGGTCTGCGCCTGACGCGTGGCCTACCGCCACCAAGAGGATTCCCATGGACAGGAGCCAGCGGCTCACGGACGGCACGTGGTGATGGATATTCATGCGATTGCTCCAGTTGGACGACCTGATGACATCCTACATCAACGCGTGCCGCGAAGCTGGCCTTCTCGTGCGTTTACCGAGGTCTTCGCGGTTGCAATTGAGATCAGGTGGACGGATCACGCCCCCCACTCGTACAAAGCTCAGATTAAGGTGACACGGAGTCCTCTTCTGGGAAGCGAAAACCCCCGTCGAAGGCGACAAGCCGACTTCCCGTTCCTAATCGGCTCAAGTTCCGGTTGGGCGACCATCCGCCCTCTGGCACATCGATCGTTGCGTCCCGATTGGCTTTGTCAGCGGCGTGCCAAACTTCGCCCATCGCGCCCTCGTCGAGCTTGGTGGTGATGCGGTAGTGGGCATGAACTGTTGCGGGTCATGGGAATCTGCGCTTCAGCTCATCGAAGAAGTTCAACAGAAACGTCGCGTGGACCGATCCCTTTGTATCCCCGCCGTACTGCGAAGCGGGAATTATCGCGAAACGCTTGCCGTCCGGCGCCAGATCGAGATTCGGAAGACCGGGTGTTGTCAGGAACGCGGTGTCGCTCCATTGCCGTGGACGGCCCGGGCTGAACGTCATGCCTGCGGTAGTGTACTCGGAAACCATGATGTGGCCGTCTAGGCTCTCGAAAAACAATTGGCCGGGGTTCCGCGACCAGATCCGAAATCGGCCTCCTCCGATCGAGACCTGCCATTTGCCAGCCGCGACGATTGCCGGGTATGGCCGCACGCAAATCTGAAATGGTCCCTCCTCGTTGGAGGCATACGCGAGCCAGTGCCCGTCGGGCGAGAAGGCGGGATCGAAATTGCCTGCAGACGATGCCGGAAACAACTCCGGCTTGCCGGATTTGGGATGATCGGGGTCTATGGTGTCGAGCGGCAGCACCCAGATCTGCGGCCTTCCAGGCCCGAGCTGATGATCGGCAAGCAATTTGCCATCGGGTGAGAAGGATCCAGGCGCCGTCGCGCCGTTAGCTTCCGGGATGCGCTCCGACTTGCCTTTCGCGACCGCATCGCACGCCTGTCGATGGCACTCGTAGCTGTAGTGGCCAGACGGTGGCGACCATACCGGAAGAACGGTGAAGGTCTTCTTGCACGGCGGGCACCGGCCGCGCCGCACCCAGATCCAGTCGTGCTTGTCGTCGTGAGCCTGCTTGCGGCGTCGCCCGTGACCAACGATAGTGTCACGGTCGCAGCACGGACAGTGGCGCGGCAACTGTGCCAGACTGATGCCGACTACCCGGGCTCGGCCTTGTCATCCGCCCCAGGCAGTGCGATAAAGAGAATCACGGCTGGCGTGAAGGCCTGCCGCTGGTCTTACCGCCAAGTTCGAGCCGGCGACCGGCCTTCACCCTCCTGCACGAACCAGTGTCGAACGAAAAGAAAAACAGTGCACACCTGGACCGGCGCTGCGAGTGTTCTTCTAATGATTGGCCGGTTCAAAACCGTTAAGGAGGACCGACCGCCCAGCTATTCCAAGTGCAGCGCTGTAGCCGGGTCAGTCCGAACCGCCCGCACGATGGCAGGTAGTGCAGCCAGCAGTGCCAACGCGAAGATCGTCGCCATGGGCAACGCAAGCAAGCCTACATCCGTGGCGGTGACCTCGAAGAGAAGGGTTTCAATGAATCGGGCCGATACGAATCCGAGAATGATGCCAATCAAAGATCCCTCCAACACCAGTGCGAGGAGATGTAAGACTAGACCCTGTGCGATGACGGTGGGTTTAGCGCCAATGGCCATGCGGATGCCGATTTCTCGCTGCTGCCGGAGCACCGAGTAATCGAGAACGCCATACAGACCGACACCGGCCAACGACAGGGCCACCACTGCGAAAAACAGCGCGAGTATCGACAACAGCCGCTCGCGACCCGTATGCTGCTCAATGAGCGCCGTCTGAGTTCGGATGTTACTGACTCGAAAGCCGGGGCGCGCACGAGGCACTTCCGCGCGAACAGCGGATGCAATGGCCAGCGGGTTTGCGCTGATGGTACGGATCAAGAATGTCGCGCGGCTATAGTTGCCTTGGAATGGAAAGTAGGCAGTGGGCCGCATCGGATCGCGCATATCCCGGTAGCGTGCATCGCCAACAACACCCACGATTTGATAGTGGACACGGTGGCCCTCGTTCAGCACCACGTCGAACGATCTCCCGACAGGACTTCCCGTGACCAGATATTGCCGGACGAATGCCTCGTTGACCAAGGCCGAACCGGGCTGAGTATCGTCGGGACGAAAGTCCCTGCCTTGCAGCAAAGGAATTTTCATCATCGCCCGCCATTCCGGGGAGACGCTGAGGAAGTAAGAGGCCACCGGACTTGGCGCGGCCCCATTGACCGAGATGAACCCGTTCCAACTACCCCCAGTCATCAGAGGCCACTCACAAAGGGCGGATGCTTCGACTCCCGGCACCGTTCGCAGGTGCTCGGCAACCTGGCTCCAGAGGACGTCCGGCAGTGGATGTGGTGTTACGGTTTCCAATGTGAGAAGCCGCTCGGCAGAAAACCCCATGGGTTGACGGGAAAGCCGCTCAGAGGTGGCCATGAAAAGTCCGGCCACGAAAAGCACGAGAGCACAAAACGCCACCTGGGCTGCAACCAGCAGTCGCATCATGCGCTGCCGCGTCTGCGGGTCCCCGCCTTTCAGAGCACTGACCGGCTTGACGGCGGAAGCGCGCAGGGCCGGCGCCAAGCCGAACAGGATCGTGCAGCCTAGCGCCATGGCTACGCCGAATCCCAGAACTCTCCAGTCTGAGGGAAGAATCAGGCGAACCGGATTATCGGGGGTTCCGATCATGCCCACAACCAACGGCGCGGCCCACCAGGCGAAGCCGGCGCCGATGCCCGCGGCCAAAAAGGCCAGCCAGGCACACTCGACTACGACCAATTGCACCAGCCGCAATCGCCCGGCACCGATCGAAACTCGCAGCGCTATCTCCCGCCGGCGCGCCGTTGCCTGCGCAGTCATCAGGTTGGCGACGTTGGCACACGCGATCAGAAGCACCAGCATCACCAAAACCCCCAGAACGAACAGGGCCGGCCCATATTCCTTCTGCAGTCCCGAAACACCGGCCGGCGCTGGATTCATCACGAGTTTAAGTTGTCGTAGCAGAGTTGCTGCTCGGGGACTGCCGACCGAGACTTTTGCCCGCTCTTCGACAAACTCACGAAAGATGGGCTGCAATTCGTCGCTAATTAGCGGCGCGCTCACGCCCGTTCCCAGTTGGACAAAGATGCGAAACCATTGGTAATCGGAACGGACGATCGCATCGTTCTTCATCATCATGGTGGAAAGGAAAATATCCGTTGCCCTCCCGGGTTCCGTGCCCGTGAAGGGCCCCTCGGCCACGCCGATGATTTCATAGACGTCACTGCCCGTCCGCAAGGTCCGCCCCAGCACAGTCGGGTCTTCCGCAAAGCGCCGCTTCCAATATTCGTAAGAGAGGACCGCATAGGGGTGTGCACCAGGGGTGAGGTCGTCGTTTTCGCTGAATACCCGCCCCAACGCCGGCCGGATGCCGAAAGAATGAAACATCCACCCCGAGACGTATTGTTGATACGCCTTCTCGGTCTCCTCATCCGACCCATACGTAAGGTCGATGCGGTCGGCGCCCGAAACGGCGATCAACTCGGCTTGCCCCTTAACCCGGGCCCGCATCTGCCGGAAGAGCGGATACTCGAAATTGTCGCCCGGATCGACCTTGACGTCAGTACGTCTAAATTGCTTGGACAAAACGTAGAGCCGCTCGGGTGCGGAGATGGGTAGCGGCCGCCACAGCATGGCGTCCATTAGGCGGAAGGCCGCCAGACACGCGCCAATGGCGAGAGCAAGGGAGAGGATAGCCGCTGCCGAAGTCGTCTTTCTTTTGACGATCTGCCGCCAGCCGAAGACCAAATCGTCGTACAGCGATTCGAGCCAGGGAATGAGCCGAATGTCCCGACTCCTCTCGCGATGTGATGACAACGTACCGAACGCCCGGCGCGCTTCGGCGCGATCGCGGCCCTCAGCGATCGCTTCCGCGAGGTGAGACTGCAGTTCTTCTTCGATGTCCCGGTTCAGCGAGTCCCGGCGAAACACGTTTGCGATACGAGACCACAGCGACATATCACACCGTCCTCAGGACTCGATTTACAGCAGAGGTGACTACGCGCCAGCGTGACTCCTCATCGGCAAGCTGTTTCTTACCCGCCAGGGTCAGTTCGTAGATGCGCGCCCGACGCCCCGTATCTTTTGTGACCCACTCGGCGCGAATCCAGCCATCTTCCTCCATCCGATGCAGCGCAGGGTAGAGGGAGCCTTCGTCGGCGCGCAGCACATCGCCGGAAGACTCCTCGATCGCCGACATCATAGCATAGCCATGCAGGCGTGGCCGGCGCGACAGGATCTTTAGTACGAGCAAATCGAGCGATCCCTGAAGGGAGTCTGGTTTTGCCATAATCGACGCTTGATATTGAGACGTCTCAGTATCGGAAAAGTTCCGTTGATTCTTCGCATCGCCGCCGAAAAACATCAGCCAGTGCGATCCGCGTCGGGGTTTGGCTGCCGTCGTTCGTATTCTGCCGGCAGCGCGATGGATCGCGCGTAGTCGTCAAGGGGCGGCCTTGGCCATCGGCATCACCGCGAATTCGCCGCATTATTCGGTTCAATGCCCATTCGATCGTTGACGGCAAAGCGCAATTTCTGCTTGCAGCCGAGGTAGCATTCCGTCGTTTGGATCGAGACATGTCCAAGCAGAAATTGGATTTGATCCAAGTCCCCACCTGCAAGATGGCAGCGTCGCCCTCAGGATTGCCGAAACTCTGCCCTAGGCCGTCGGGAAGGAGGTATCTCATAGACAGTCTTACCAGCCGTTGGTCAGAGCGCGAGCCGCAGCGACTTTGCCGATTTGTGGCAGACAGTCGATTCGACGCGTTACTCGTGGCGCAGGGCCGTGAGGGGATCGACGTTTCCTGCCCGGCGTGCGGGGATCCAGCACGCCAGGAACGCAACCGCAGCAAGAAATAGAGGCACGACCGTGAAGGTCACCATGTCGTGCGGACGAACACCATACAGGACACTAGCAGAAAACTGCGCCGCTGCCCACGCGGCGGCCAAGCCAAGCAGCAAAGCAATCAACGTGAGCAACATGCCCTGGCGGATGATAAGGCGCTGGACTGCGCCAACCGGAGATCCCAGCGCCATACGGATGCCGACCTCACGCGTTCGCCGGCTGATCGAGTAACTCATCACGCCGTAGAGTCCGACCGCCGCCAGCAACAGGCCAATGGTACCGCAGGCCCCGAAGAGAGTCCCGGTCAACCGGGGAAGAAACAGAGCGGACCTAAAGTGTTCCTCTAGGGTTTCAGAGTTGACGATCGCCAACGTAGGATCCAGCGCGCGGATCTCATGGCGCGCGGCGCTCGCCAGCGCGGTGGAGTTCCCCGCCGCGCGGACCAGCACCGAATATCCCATTAAGGACGGGTCGGGACCGATCGTCTGCGAGAGGGAACGGAAGAGAACCGGGCGGAGCTCCTCGCCCAGTGTCCGCGACTTGATGTTCTTCACCACCCCAATGACTTGATAGGTGACACCGCCCCCGGTGACGTGCTGGCCAATCGGATTCTCGTTGTGGAACAACTGTTGCACGAAGGCTTCATTGACGATTGCCACCTTGGGTGCCGTCGGGCCATCGTCACCGAAATCACGGCCGGCGATTCGGGGGATGCCGAGCGTATCGAAGTAGCCGGGTGTCGCCATGTACAAGTCAACGCTTGGTCCCGCCGGTGCGAACGGCCGACCCTCGATGCTAAAGGAATCGCTCCGATTGCCCCCCGATAGAGGCACCACATCGGTGCAAGCGGCCGAAGAGACACCGGGCAGGGCTGCCACGTTTTGACGCAACTGGGTAAGGAACTGCGCGGTGCGCTCGGCCGTGTATCCGTTGAGCCGCGGGTCGACGGCTATCGTTAGGACGCCGCGTGTTCGGAAACCGATGTCCATTCCGGCGGCGCTCTGCAGACTACGCAAGAACAGTCCGGTGGCGCAGAGCAGAACCAGCGACATCGCGATCTGTGACACTACCAGCCCGTTGCGGAGAGTCCAGCGATTGCCAGGGCGGCCCAGAGAGTCCTCGCCCTTGAGCGCGTTCGTCAGAGTGGGACGCGCAACCGCCGCCGCCGGGGCCAGCCCGAAGAGCAGGCCGGTAGCGATGCTCAGTAGAAACGTGTAGAGCACTGTTCTCCAGTCGACGCCTATACCGAGGTCGAGCGGTACGGGTGCGGGAATTGGCAACGCCGAGAGAGCCGCTGTTGCCCATACTGAGAGAGCCGTGCCGAGCAGTCCGCCCCCCAGGGCGAGCAGAACGCTTTCGGTGAGCATCTGGCGCATCAACTGGACGCGTGTGGCGCCCAGTGCACGGCGTACCGCCATCTCCCGTTGGCGGCCGGACGCTTGGGCAAGAAGAAGGTTGACGACATTGGCGCAAGCGATACATAGAACCAATAAAGCCACCAAAGTGAGTGCGGCCAGGAACATCGTCACGAAAGATCGTTCCCTTGGTGGCACCGAGCCGGCCCGTTCGAACCGAAAGCCACGGGTCTTCTCCGCTTCCGGGTGAGCCCTGGCAACGCGCTGCGCAACTACGCTGAGTTCCGCCGCTGCCTGCTCTGGCGTGACACCTGATCTTAGGCGTCCGGCTACCGCCAGCCAGTTGTAATTTCGGGACGCGAAGTTGCTGGTATGGGGTAGGAGTTGGTCGGTGTCATCGAGGGGAACCCAGAATTGGGTATTAAGAATCTGGTCGAGGCCGTGGAAGAGCGGCGGCGCAACGCCAACCACTTGGAAAGGCCGGCCGGAGAGTGGGACCGTTTTACCCGCGATGTTTGGATCCGCGCCGAAGCGCCGCTGCCAGAGGTTATAGCCAAGGACAACTACCGGCAGCCGCTCCTCATCGTGGATGAAGCCGCTTCCCAACGTCATGTGGATTTGAGCGACATCAAAGAAATTGGCGGTGGTCGCCTGCCCCCAGAGGCGCTCTGGGTCGCCGTTTCCGCCAATGGAGGCGGGAATCAGTTCGTAATACGCCGCCAGACCGGAGAATGACCGGGATTGCTCCTGCAGATCAGTAAACAGCGGCCACGTGAATTGATTGCAGCACTCGCCGCGTTGCGTAGTGTGCAGCGTCATCAGCGTGCCGGGATGGCCCACTGGAGCCGGTCGCAAAATAAACCTGCTGACCATCGAAAAAATGGTGGAATTGGCGCCAATGCCGAGCGCGATGGAGACGATGGCCGCTGCCGCGAAGCCTGGTGACTTTAAAAGCCGCCGAAACGCGTATGTCAGGTCCTGACGCAATGCTGCCATCCTGTGTCCCCCCGGTTTTATTGTTACGTACCCGCCAGGCCGATTGTTCCCAAGATTCGGCGGGCAGAATCGCACGGGCGATAATGAAACCTGGCACCGTAATTGTCACTAGCGAGTAGTCGCCCTAGTGTTGACTGATCGCGAATGGATTACATAGGCGCGATCACATTCACCAGTTGCGCCATATTGGCGATCTTCAGGATATGGGCGTGATTGACGAAGGAATTCAGAGACGTTGCGACCACCAGCGCATCCTCGAGGTTGTAGCGCTCCTCCAGAATGCGACGCCCGCGCTGCTGCGGCCCGCGTCGCGCGATACCAGACATTCCACTCATCCCAGGCGATATAAATCGGCCGGCGGGTAGTCTGGCTGGACATGACGGCGTCGATCATGCCCTCCGTAATCTTGATCCGTTCATCCAATTCCACAGCTAGCCAGGAAATCGACGAAATTGTTCCCAGCGTTGCCCACATACCGGTGGATGGCGATATAGTCGGCGTGGTCCTTGAGAAAATCGAGCACCGTGCGATTCCAGGCCGTCCAATCGACGCCCGGGCCGTACTTCGAGGATCCGGCAGCGATCAGCTTGCTGTTGGGGTCGGTCCACTTCATCAGTTGGGCGCCCTCGCAGGTAAGGAAACGAATAAAACGCAAGGCAGCGCCCCTTGTACGCGGGACTCGCAGTTCGCAATTATTGTTGCGAATAGCGCAATATTGATTCTGCCAAGTATAGAATAGTTTCTGACCGTTTTTACTAGAGGAGCGCAGAGCGATGAGGCCCAAAATCTGGAGGGATCTTCCGGCGTTCGCGCCGCAGCCGGCATCCGCCGGCCGCGGGTCGATCGCCAGCGTGCACGGCTGGCGCCTGCGGGAGCCGGACTCCGGCCGCCGTTATACGGTGCTGCGCTTGGAAACACGTGGCGGCATGGCCGGATATGGCGAGGGAGGCCCGGCCACCAGCGCCGAAATCCTGGAGGCCCGCGCCGCCGCGATCGGCCGCCAGCCTAACGAATCGGAATATATTCGCCACCGGTTGGCTGCCGTTCCTTCCATGGAAGCGGCTGTGAACAATGCCTTTCTCGATCTGCAGGGCAAGGCGACGGGCACGCCGGTCTACCAATTCCTCGGCGGCCCGACGCGCTTCAAGGCGCGCGTACTCGCGGGGCTGGAGGGCGAAACCGAGGAGGCGCTCGCTCGACCGCTCCGGCAGGCAGCGCAGCAGGGCTTTCGGGCCTTCACCGTGCCGATACCGGCGCGCGACTCGATGTGGCGCATGCAGGCCTACGTGGACGCTGTTCGCGCGCGCATCGAACGTATGCGCAGCCTGGCCGGCGCCGATCTGGATTTTGTTCTGGACGCGGCCGGCAAGCTGACCCCGGGAGATGCCGCGTTCGTCGCTACGGCGCTGGAGAGGAATCATCTGCTATGGTTCGACGAGCCTACCAATGTTCTGACGCACGACGGCCTTGCGCGAATCACCGACGAGAGCGTGATGCCCGTAGGCCTGGGCCGCTCGCTACACGATATCAGCGTGTTTCAGGATCTGCTGCGCTGGGGCGCGGTCGATTTGGTTCGCCCCAGCCTCGCGCTCAATAGCCTCGTTAAGATCCGGCGCATGGCGGCCATCGCGGAGACGCACTACGTGGCCGTGGCGCCGTATCACGATGGCGGACCCATCGCGACGGCCGCCGGGATTCACCTGGCCGCGAGCTTGCCGAATTCGTTCATCCAGCAGATCCCGTTTCCCCGCTCCGCGCGCGATGCGTCCCTGCGCGCTGAACTGGCGTCAGGGAATCCCGAAACGGCCAAGGATGGGTTCACCCCGCTCGTGAACAAGCCGGGCTTCGGGATCGAGGTCAACGAGAAATCGCTTGATCGTTACAGCGAGGAGAAAGTATGAGACGGCGCGACCTTTTGGGCGCCCTCGGCGCGCTCAGCGTACCGGCGGGCCGCCTGCGTGGCTCCCGCCACAACCTGCCTTCCGGGTGTGGCTGCGCCTTCGCGCCCGCCGCGGCCATTCCCCCGGGCTCGGATGTTTTCAAGGATGTCGGGTCGAAGCTTCGGATCACGAATATGCAGGTGTTCGGGGTCACGCTGGATGAAAAAATCGCCCGCTCCGACCGCCCGTACGTCTTCGTCAAGCTCGAGACCAATCAGGGCGTAGTGGGCTGGGGCGAGGCCACGCTGGAGGGAAAGGCCGGCGCTGCCATGGCCTGCGTCAACGACCTGCGGGAATTCATCATCGGCAGCGACCCGATGCAATCCGAGCATCTGTACCAGTTGATGTACATCGGGAGCTTTTATCGCGGCGGTCCAGTGCTCGGCTCGGCGATTTCGGGAATCGACCAGGCCATCTGGGACATTCGCGGCAAGGTACTCGGAATGCCCGTGTACGAACTGCTGGGCGGGCCGGTCGATCCACAGGGCGTGCGCGGCTATTATCATGCCCAGGCGTGGACGCTTCAGGAAGCGAAGGAATTGGGCGAGCGCACACGTCAGGCCGGAGTGACCGCGCTCAAATTTCAGTTGCCCGATCTGCTCGAATGGATCGAGACCGACCGCAAGCTGAAGCGCGCCGTCAAACACATGGAGACATTACGCGAGGGGCTGGGGCCCGATCTCGATTTCGCTGTGGACTTTCATGCGCGCCCGAGTCCCACCGTGGCCGCCATCCTGCTGCGCGAAATCGAACCGTTCCACCTCTTCTTCGCGGAAGAGATCTGCCCGCCGGAGAACGTTCGCGCCATGCATCGCGCCGCCAGGAAATCGACGACGCCACTAGCTACCGGCGAGCGCCTGATCGCGGCGTACGGGTTCAATGAACTGATCGATCTCGGAATCGTGGATGTCTTGCAGCCGGATAGCGCGCACGTGGGCGGGATCACGGCGCTGTGGAAAGTGGCGGCCGCCGCCGATGCCGCGGGTATTCGCATGGCGCCGCATGCCTGTGAGGGACCGGTCGGCGGAATCGCGAGCCTGCACGTAGACGCCGCCATTCCGAATTTCCTGGCGCAGGAGATCTGCGGCTTCGTGGAAGCCGGCCCGATGAACCGCGTGTGGGAGGATCTCACGGGCTTCCCGGCGATGCGCATGAGGAACGGCCGCTATCCGCTGCCCACCAAGCCCGGCCTCGGATTCGAGGTGAGCGAACCCGCGCTCAAGAGATACCCGTTCCAGGGCACGCGCCCGTTCCCGCCGGCATTTCACGAGGACGGCTCGCTGGCATCTTTGTAGCGTGAACCCTGTGTGTAGTCAGAACCGAATCGGCCTGCGAAGCCAACGTTATATTAACGATGTTCGGTCTCTTGGTTTCTCCGGTCCCGGTTGGCGTCTGGGATCTCAGGTCCGGAGTGGCGAAGGCAACGGGTCGTCAAGAGCGTACCCGTGGCTCGGCCGCGGCCGCCTCGGCAAAAGAACCGCCCCTAAGGCCGTTTCAGCAGTCTGCGCACAAGGTGTTGCTTAGGCCGCTTCGCGCCACGCATAACGATGGTGCAATCCGCCCAACCGCGGCCGCGAAATCACCGTCGCGTTTGCCGCCGGCTTGTGCTCGACCGGCCGGCTCTCCGGCGTGTCCTTTCTCAACGAGTCATGGACCCGGTCCTGGTGGTGATAGCTCACGTAGTCCCGAAGCAGGCGCACAAGATGACGCTCGTTCAAGGCAATAATATGATCCAGGAGCTCACGGCGACAGCTTCCAATCCAGCGTTCAGCAGTACCATTCTGCCACGGCGCCCGCACGCTCGTTCGCTTCGGTATCAAACCCGTCGCCTCCAAGAATGTCGTTACCGAATCGTCGAACTTCGTGTCTCGATCCAAGATTACATAGCGATAGGAACCGGCTTCGGGAAACGCATTCCGTAGCTGTTGGACCACCCAATCCGCCGTCGGGTGCCGCGTCACACCCAAGTGCAGGATCTTACGACGGGCGTGCTCGATCACGAATAGGCAGTACAGCGATTGGAAGGTGATTGTCGGGACAGTGAAGA
>Ga0126381_100006853_pt1 | contig 12644 bp, 11 predicted proteins | sample PanSoiMetPlot_28_FD_96465 | JGI IMG/M metagenome (GOLD analysis project Ga0126381, IMG submission 96465) | Tropical forest soil microbial communities from Panama - MetaG Plot_28 | ecosystem: Environmental > Terrestrial > Soil > Tropical forest > Bulk soil | place: Panama | collected 2016-02-17
CCAGCAGCACGCCCTTGAAATATTCAGTTTCTGGCAAAGTAGGAAGGACCGGGTGATCGGGAGCCTGTTCGAAGCGGCGAAGCTGGCGGACAGATCGCCGTGCGTCCACCAATGCGTCTGCGATCATCCGGCTAAACGAGTTTTCACTCACGTGATGCGAGCAGGAAAACGTCGCAAGAACGCCATCGTGTGACAACAGTCTAAAAGCGCGAACATGGAGTTCGCGATAACCGCGCATCGCGTCGTGCAGGCCACCTTTCGTTCTTGTAAACGATGGCGGGTCGAGAACGATCAAATCATATTGGGATTGCGCTTTCTCAGCGGCACGCAAGAATTGGAAGACGTCTTGTTCGATGCATTTCACCTTGAGCTCATTTCGCGCCGCATTTCCCATCGCAGCGGCGATGTTCGCGGAACTTTCTTCCACGCCGGTGACCTCGAGCGCTCCGCCCCGGGCGCAAGCCAGGGCAAATGCTCCTTGATTTGTGAAACAATCCAACATGCGTCGGCCCCTGGCATATTGCGCAACGGTTTCGTAGTTCTGCCTTTGATCGAGATAAAAACCGGTCTTCTGCCCGTGCAAAAGATCAAGTGCGAACTTTAATCCGCCGATTTCGATTTGGATCTGAGCCGACGCCGTGCCACACAAAACGCCGCTGCGCAGTTCAAGCCCTTCGGCTCGGCGAACCGGAGCGTCGTTGCGCTCAATGATATCTTTGGCCCCGAACAAATCGACCAGCGCTTCCACGATTAAATTCTTCCGCATGTCCATTGAGAGTGTGAGGGTTTGCAGTACAAAGTAATCCCCGTACCGATCGATAATTATACCTGGAAGTCCGTCGCTTTCGCTCCAGACGAGACGGCAAAGCTTTGGATCCAGCTGTCGCCGGTTGCGGTATTCGGCGGCCTGCGCGATTCGGCGTTTGAAGAAATCGAAGTCGAGATCCTGTTTTCTTCTCGAGAAACGACGCGCCACGATTTGCGATTTCGAGTTATAAATGGCGCTACCGATCAAATGATCGCGCCCATCTTTGATCGAAATCACATCGCCGTCGGCCGGTTTGCCGAAAACCTTTAGCACTTCGCTAAGGAAAACCCAGTCGTGTCCGTGCAAAATTCGCGCTCGCGGTTTGACGACGATTCCGGGCATGGGGTAATCATGTCGCACTTATGCCCGACTCTCCACAATCCTTTATCGACGTTCCTGGAATCAAAAAACTGCGCAGCGGGAAGGTGCGCGAAGTTTTTGATCTGGGCGAGACACTCCTTTTTATCGCCACCGACCGCCTTTCTGCTTTTGATGTGATTTTGCCGAATCCCATCCCGCATAAAGGCGCGGTCCTAAATCAACTCTCCGCGTTTTGGTTCAAGCGTTTCGGTAGCATCGACAATCATTTTGTTACCGCCAACTTCGATGACTTTCCGAAAAACTTGCGCGCGTTTCGAGAAGAACTCGCGGGGCGCTCGATGATTGTACGCAAGACCAAGCCACTCCCGGTCGAATGCGTGGTGCGCGGTTATCTGGCCGGATCTGGGTGGAAGGAATATCAGGAATCGCAAAGCGTTTGCGGAATCAAATTGCCGCCCGGCTTGCAGCTCGCGTCGAAACTGCCGGAGCCGATTTTCACGCCCGCGACCAAAGCGGAGGCTGGCCACGATGAGAACATCGACATGGAGCGCTGCGCGCAAATTCTTGGCGAGAAAATGGCGCAACGCGTCAAAGAGCTCAGTCTTGAGATTTATTCCCGCGGTCGGGATCATGCCGCGCAGCACGGAATCATCGTCGCGGACACCAAATTCGAGTTCGGTCAGGTCAACAATCAGTTGCTGCTCATCGACGAATGTCTTACGCCCGACTCATCGCGTTTCTGGCCAGCCGATCAGTATGTTATCGGCCAAAGCCCGCCAAGCTTCGACAAACAATTCGTGCGCGATTATCTCGAGACACTCGATTGGGATAAGACACCGCCGGCGCCGTCGCTGCCGAGAGATGTGATTGCTAAAACGTCAGCCAAATATGTAGAAGCTTTCGAGCGATTAACTGGCGAAAAGCTAAAGTAGCGCGAACCACGAGCTCGCGGCGGCGGCCGCAACGCATGCGCTACAGTTTTTTTGATCCTAGACAAATGCGCAGGCGAAATTACCGGCAGTTATCCCGCGGGAAACCCTGTTCGGCGCTGGGAGTTTTCTGCCGAACATCGGCGACGGTCAGAGACCGCCGCTACAGCAAGTCGCTTACGAGGGATTTTTCTTCCTTCAACTCCGCCACCGATTTGTCGATCTTTTCGCGGCTGAAGTCGTTGATTGGCACGCCTTGCACAATCTCCCATTTCCCGTCGCGGACCCGCACGGGAAACGATGAAATCAATCCTCCTTGAACAGCGTAGCTTCCATCGGAGCATACCGCTACGCTATGCCAATCGTCACCGGGTGTGTCATTCGTGAGTGAACTGACCGTATCGACGATCGCATTCGCGGCGGAGCCCGCAGAGGAAAGGCCGCGCGCTTTGATCACGGCAGCGCCGCGTTGCTGGACGGTGGCGATAAATTCTTCTTTCAACCATTTCTCGTCCCGAATCACTTCGTTGGCTGGTCGATTATGGATCTTTGCGTTGTAAAAATCGGGATACTGCGTCGAAGAATGATTTCCCCAGACGGTCATGTTCGTGACGTGTGATATCCCAACGCCGGCTTTGTGCGCCAGCTGCGCGCGCGCCCGGTTTTCATCCAGCCGGGTCATGGCGAACCATCGGTTACGCGGGATTTCTTTCGCATTGTTCATCGCAATCATGCAGTTCGTGTTGCACGGGTTGCCGATTACGAGCACGCGCACGTCGGCCGCAGCGTTTTTTTCGATTGCCCGGCCTTGTCCGATGAAAATTTTGCCGTTGATTCCGAGCAAATCTTTCCGTTCCATACCTGCTTTGCGCGGGACACTTCCCACGAGCAACGCCCAGTTGATGTCGCGGAATCCCTCGTCGAGATCGGCTGTCGGCACGACCGATTCAAGTAGCGCGAAAGCGCAATCATGCAGTTCCATAACGACGCCATCGAGAGCGCCAAGCATGCTCGGGATTTCAATCAGGTGCAGTTTGAGTCGTTGATCCGGGCCGAATATTTCCCCGGACGCGATGCGAAACAGAAGCGAGTAACCAATCTGCCCGGCTGCGCCGGTGACAGCGACGTTCAATGGCGATTTCATAGATCTCCTTTAGCCACAGATGCTGTGCTGAGCAACGCCGAAGCATTACCACGGATTTGCACAGAGTTTTTTAGCTAATCTAATCTGTGAAGATCTGCGTAATCCGCGGATCAAATTCTCGTCGTTTTCCCAAGCAGTTCGCGAATCAATTGCATTCGTTTTCGTTCTTTTCGGCTGGCGCGCAGTTGCGCGACGCTTCTTTGGATTCGCTGCGTCCAATTCGAATTTGTCGTCGTACCGGGGACGTTGAAGCGGTGTTTCCGCGCCAGCAAATCGGTGATCATGGTAATAGCAATCCAGGCGTTGCTTTTGAAAAGCGCTTCCATGATCGCTGGGTAATAGTCTTTCTCGAAATCGTAAGTTTCGATCCCCGAATCGAGTCCAGCGAAGAGGGCAATTTTCTCCAGTTCCAATCTCGCTTGTTCCGTTTGCGTATTCGGGATGGCCCGAGCTAACGCCTCTTCCCATAAGGCGCGAATGGGTTTGTGATCATGGGTCGCATAGGTCGCCACGGACAACCGTTCATATTTGTCTCCCGGCGTTACCCGCGGACCGTTCGTTTCCCATTGCGGAATTTTAAATCCCGCGACGCCAAGCGACCGCATGCTCGGCCGGACGTAATCGGGCACGGCGCCAAGATCTTCGCCAATCACGCGTGTAGCGCCTGCTTCTTCAAGAACAATGCGCAGATATTCTTCGCCCTCGCGTTTATTCGCCTCGCAATTTTCGAGTGTCTTGTCGTCGCGCGGAACAAACTGCGGAGCGCAGCCGCCCGTTCGTTTCAGCATCTCATGCCAGTCGAGGGATAGAAATTGTTTGTTCCTACGCGGCCGCCACGGAAAGGCATAGATGCGATAAAACCCAAGCACATGATCGATGCGGAAGAGATGAAAAATGCGCCGGACGGCACGAATACGTTCGCGCCACCACTCGAAGTTGCTCGCGCGCATTTTGTCCCAACGATAGAGCGGGATGCCCCAGTTTTGTCCCCATTTTTGCGTGAACTCATCATCTTTGAAGTACGCCTCGGGCGGCGCGCCACCGCCCCAATCGAGCATAAATTGATCAGGGTGCGCGAAAACGTCCGCGCTGTGATAGCTGACGCCAAATGGGATATCACCCTTAAGGGCAACCCCGCGTTGTTCGGCATACGATTTAATCTCGCGCCATTGCTGATGCGCGACCCACTGCACATAACAAAAAAACCTTTGCCGGTCTGTTAATGCTGTTTGCCGATGCTCCGGCAGATTGCGCAGCCAACTCACCGCTCTTTCTATTGACCGATGTTGTGCCGGCCATCGGCTCCATGCGGGGCTATCGTTGTTCTCTTCCATCAGAACCCGATAAAGCGCATAATCGCGCAACCAGGCTGCTTCTTCCTCGCAGAACTTTCGAAAAGCCGATTGTCGGTCGGCGCTGGCACGCTGAAAGAAATTCGCGAACGCCTTCTCAAGCAGGATTCGCTTCAGATCCTTGACGTGGCGATATTTGATTCTACCACGACGGAGCGCCGGTAGATCGACATTGGCAAGCGCGGCATCGAAATCCTCGCGTGTTAGATCTTCCGGGGAATGTGGTGCAAAATGGAGCGTCGTCGGCTCGATCGCCAGCGCGCTGATCGTGTTATAAGGGCTGTTGTCCACACCGATCTCGTTGATCGGCAAGATTTGGACAAGCTGGAATCCGATTTCAGCGAGCCAATCGATAAACTCCCGCAATGCACTGATATCGCCGATTCCCAGATCGTCCTCTCGCCGCAGCGCGAACAAGGGCACCAGAACTCCTGCGATTTTCCTTTCCGGCGAAAGATTCATCAAAAGAATGACGAAATCCGACCGTCATGTACCGAAATAATGACAAATACCAAATGATTAAGCATGGCGCATTTCCTCATCCCTTTGTCCTTCTTCATTTCGTAATGACTTGCCAGTCTTCTAGAAGTTCGCTCGGAATTTCCGGAAGAAAACGGGATGGCCGCTGAAAAACATCGCCATAGCCGCCGCTTAACCGCAAATGTGGATAGGTGAGATAAAGCTCATCCTTGGCGCGGGTGATCGCCACATAAAAGAGGCGTCGTTCTTCTTCCAGCGCATCTCGTGTGTCGAGCGACCGGCTGCTTGGAAACATCCCGTCAGTCAACCAAATCACAAACACGGTGTAAAACTCGAGACCTTTTGCCTGATGGACTGTTGAAAGATTGACCGCCTCTTTGTCACTCGTTTGGTTGGGCGCAGCTTCGGCATCGACGTTGCTAATGAGTGCCAACTGCGAAAGAAGCTCGTGCACGTCCTTAAACTGTTGCGCAAAAACGGCGAGCTGATCTAGGTCCTCCCGGCGTAACTCGTAATTGGTGAAATTCACCTTTGCATAGTCATCATAAATGGCTTCAACCACGGACCTGATCATCTCCGAGGGTGGGTTCGGCGCGCCACTGGGTGCGATCTCATCCAGCGTGTGCGCGAGTTGTTCCCACGACTTCTTTGACCTCGCGGGAACGTTCATGGCTAGCAGTTTCTCGCCGAATCTGTAGCCGGGGTCGGTCCCAGCTGGCGCGGACGCTGGACGGCCGGGATCGCCGATCCCAGCTACAGCGAGGCCGTTTTCCCAAACGCGCCAAAGGTTTTCGGCCGTTCGGTTCCCAATGCCAGGCAACAATTTAACCATCCGATTAAAGGCCACTTCGTCGCGCGGATTTGCTACAAACCGAATGAACGCCGTTACATCCTTGATATGCGCCTGCTCAAAAAATCGGATGCCGCTGGTGATCAGATACGGAATACCACGCCGCGAAAGCTCCAGTTGCAACTCAATCGCGTGAAAATGCGCGCGATATAGAACCGCAATCTCAGAAAGATCGACGTTTTCATCGCGCAGCTCGAGAATGCGTTGCGCCACAAATTGCGCCTGCTCGGCACCGTCGTTCAGCGCAACCAGTGCCGGTTTCACCGTATTGGATTTACGGGTTGCGCTAAGATGTTTGTGGAATTGCTGAACGTTGGCGGCAATCGCTGCGTTGGCAACTTCCAGAATTTCCGGCACGCTGCGATAATTCATCTCGATCTTAAACACCTGTGCGTCCGGGTAACGCTTCGGGAATTCCAGAATGTTTTGGAAATTTGCTCCGCGCCACGAGTAAATCGACTGCGCGTCATCGCCCACAACCATCACATTCCGGTGGTTGCGTGCGAGAAGATCGACAAGGTCAGCCTGGATTTTGTTCGTGTCCTGATATTCGTCCACGAGAATGAACTGAAATTGCCGGCGGTACAATTCGGCGATGCGCTCATGCTGCTGAAACATCAACAGCGTCTTTTGTAGCAGGTCGTCAAAATCCATCGAATTGGTCGCTTTCTTTTTCTTTTCGTAACGGCCCTGGACGTCTTTGATTTTTTCGAGTAACGGCAGGAAATACGGAAATTTTTCCGCGAGCAATTCCTCGAGCGGCCTCTCGGTGTTAACGACGAAACTGAAGATTTCGGCGAGCACATCGCCTTTCGGAAAACGCACCTCCTTGGGATCAATCCCCGCTCCTGCGACCACAGCCTCAATCAGGTCCTTTTCGTCCTCGCGATCCATGATGGTGAATCCGCTCGAATATCCGAGTGCGCTGCCATGACGGCGCAGGATCCGATTTCCAACCGAGTGAAATGTTCCGCCCCAGATCCCGCTGGCATCAACCGGCAGCAAATTCGCGACGCGGTTAAGCATCTCGCGCGCAGCTTTGTTTGTGAACGTGAGGAGGAGGATGTTACGCGGATCGATTCCGTTTTCGAGCAAGTACGCAACTCGGTACGTGAGCGTCCGCGTCTTGCCCGAGCCGGCACCCGCGATGACAAGCAGCGGCCCAGGCGGTGCCGTCACTGCACCAAGTTGCTGCTCGTTTAATTCCGCCGCGTAATCGATATGGATCGACGCCGATGCTGGGGCGCGTTGCAGCGTGTATTGACGGGACATTGATCCCTACGCTGCGGTTGCCCATGTATCTCTTCAACGGAAATTTGGGTGTCAATCGCCCCTGCCTAGCTGCGCTGTCGCCGGTAAGCCGCGTTCGCCAAGCCACGGGAAATGACGCCGGACGCGCAGTACGCGTTTGAGTCCGAATGGTTCGATGGCTTTGCTTTGAATGTGCGCGATGGCTTCCTCCACCGAGTCCGTGGGATAGATCAGATTCAGATCAGAGGCGCTGATTGTTCCGCGCTGCGCCATTTTATCGATGAAACTGATCAGTTCTTTCCAGTATTCGGTTCCCATGATTACGACCGGGAAGTTTCTGATTTTTCCCGTCTGAATCAGCGTCACCGCCTCGAATAATTCATCCAGCGTGCCTGCGCCTCCCGGCATGACGACAAACGCATAGGAATACTTAACCAGCAGCGCTTTGCGGACGAAGAAGTAATGCATTCGGACGCAGCGGTCGAGATAATCGTTTGCCGATTGCTCGAACGGCAGCTCGATATTGCAGCCGACTGAGCGGCCACCGGCTTCTTTTGCGCCGCGGTTGGCCGCTTCCATGGTTCCAGGGCCGCCGCCGGTCATCACTGTGAATCCGAGCCGGGCAATCGCTGCACCCATCTTTCGAGCCAGCTCATAGTGGGGATCCTCTCGTTTGATTCGAGACGATCCGAAAACGGTTACGCATGGGCCGACGAAATGCAGCACCCGGAATCCGCGCAAAAAATCGCGCATTACGCGCAAGAGAGTACAGAACTCGCCGAAACGCGAGCGCGGTCCTTCCAGGAATATTTCTTCCGCGCGCTCCGGCCGTTCGGGTTGAACAGACCCTGGTGATTCCGGCGTTCTTTTCATCATGATGCTCAGCGATATTGAATACAGGTGGCGGCGTGCCGACCAGATTGGCTGATCAGTTCACCGTATTGTCGAGTGGTTGGAGAAATTCGCGATCGTATTTTTTGTGCTAAAAACGGCAACTTTCATGGAAGCGAACGGCGGACTGTATTTTTCCGCTGTTCAATTAGCCGGCGAGGCTGGCGCCCAAATCACTTGGTTCATTCAGATTCCAATAAAATCTTTGCTCTCCTTTAGACACTTCAACTACATGCAGTCTTCTCATTTTAACCAGTCGGTTCGTTAAAGTTTGCAGCGAAAAATTGGTTCCGGAAAGCGCCTTGATGAACTCGATGCGCGCTTCAACCGGGTAAATCGCCGCCAGCGGCTCGACACGATCACCAATCATTGGAAGGATACCGCAGCCCGGCTGGATCTTGTCGTAAAGAGCGCGCAGGTGTCCCTCGTACATAAATGGCATGTCAATTGCCAGAGCGAGCAAATGATTGCTTTGGATTCGCGCCAGCGTCGCGGTTAGCCCACTAAGCGGACCGCGTGATGGCGGATCATCCGCAACAAACTGCACGTCGTGAGGCCGCCACGACGGATCAATTCGTGCAGAGACGAAAATCTCGGCCGGTTTTAGTTTCTGCAGGAGATCGAGTTGAATTCGCCAGAGCGGTTTGTTGCGAATTAGAAATGTCCCTTTGTCCTTGCGCATCCGCCGCGATTCGCCGCCGGCGAGCAACACCGTGCTAATATTCATCCGATCGCTTCGACGATGCGCGCAGTTGAGCGCAGCTCGCCGTCGCTAAGGATTTTTGCGCGCAGACCTCCGCGACCTTTCAGAAATTCTTCTGCACCGGGCACGATTGCACGATCCATCCAGTAACAAGGAGCGCACGCCTGCGTGCCATAAAAACGAACGCCTTGAACTTCGAACTTCTGGTCGATTAGTTCGTTTAGTGCGATGCCGCGGGTAATCACGTTACGCCGCGCGAGAGCAGGCGAGCAGTCCCGAATTTGCAGCGCGCTGCAAAGCTCGTCGAAAACTTCCAGCGAAAAGAAGGTAATCTGGCCCTTGTAATCGTCCTTAAAATCGAAGTAGCGGTCTCCGCGGATGCCGCGCCCGCCCACGCATTCGATCGCTGCCACTTCAATCATAGCGTGCGCATCTGCCTCGCGTCCGTGATGTCCGACAAAATTGTGTCCAAGCGAGATGTAAAGATGGCAGATTTCCACCGTACCCATGATAACATCCACACGGTGCGTTTTACATGAAAGAAAGAGGCATCGATTCGCAAAAAATCATCCGGCGAAAAGGTGGTGGTGAGCTGGAGTATTTGCCTGACGATATCACCATCGAAGAACCGCTCGAGATTTGCGTTGGTCGCAAAACACTGGCAACGACGATGCGCACACCGGGCCACGATGACGAGCTCGCTGCAGGTTTTCTTGTTTCGGAAGCAATTGTTCGCAAACGCGAGGAGATCACGGGAATCTCTACCGGCCGCAGAAATAGGATAATGGTCAATCTGGCGGCTGGCATTAAATTAAAACTGAATTCGACGCAACGTTTCGGAACGATCTCGAGCAGCTGCGGGATTTGCGGCAAGAACAGCATTGAAGCAATCCGACAGAATTTTCCTGCAATTCGATCGACAAACATCAGGATCGACATCGATACTTTGCTCTCGCTCCCCCCGCTCTTGCAAAAATACCAGGGCGATTTCGCGCGGACGGGCGGGATTCACGCTGCCGGAATTTTTGGTTCGAGCGGCAGCGCATTGGTCGTACGAGAAGATGTTGGGCGTCACAACGCGGTTGATAAAACGATTGGCCGGGCCTTCCTCGACGCGCTTCTGCCGTTGGATCAGCATTTTCTGGTGGTCAGCGGCCGCGCTTCGTTTGAGATCGTCCAAAAAGCCTTGGCTGCGGGTATTCCAATCATTGCCGCAGTATCAGCACCCTCCACGCTCGCCGTAAATTTTGCGCGCGAGAACAATCAAACCTTGATCGGTTTTTTGCGGCCGCCCTCGTTTAACATCTACTCACACATCGAGCGAATCCGTCTGGATCGATAATCGATCTAGCGTTGCGATGCTAAAACGGCTTCGGGCTAGCTTTCCCGTCGCAACCGTTCATGTAAACGATTGAGCAGGACAATTTGCGCGGGATTTATTTTTCTCCGGGCAACGTCTTCTGTGAGGAATTCCGCACCATCGACTTCGGGAAATTGTTTCAATTTTCCCGAGCGCGGCGGCCAATCTATTTCAAAAGTGTTCGATTTTAGTTTGAAGGAGTCGGGTAAATCGCCTTCGAAAGCCCAGGCGTAAACAGTTTTGCCGCCTTTCTGTTCTATTGAGCCAAGCTCGATCCAATTGCCTGACGGTCGGATCCCGACTTCTTCTTCAAATTCAATTTGAGCACGCACAAGCGGATCTTCGCCGGGAGAGCTTCACCTTTCGGAATTGTCCACACGCCATCGTCTTTTCTGGCAAAGAATGGGCCGCCAGGATGCGCAAGCAACGCCGCCAATTTATCGCCTTTCCGCCGAAACATAAGTAAGCCAGCGCTGATGCGGGCTGGTCTGGACCTTGAGCTCTCAGACATTGGATTTCTTGTATATCAGTTGATCCGCAACATTCCGAGCGAAGTCGCCTGCCAATCGGTAGCTTTATGCGAAAGTCTGAAGGAATCTCAACACGAAACTCAACGGGCCGACTGGTTATGAGCGTATTGAAGTCGATTGGTAACACACCGATTCCGGAGCTGCGAAAAATCGTGCCGCGAAATTCTGCGCGGGTTTTGGTGAAACTGGAGTCGGCTAATCCGACCGGGAGCATGAAAGACCGCATGGCCAAAGCGGTAATCGAAGGCGCCGAGCAGAAAGGCGAACTTCAGCCGGGCGGAACGGTGGTGGAATACACTGCCGGCACTACCGGGATCTCGCTCGCGTCTGTTTGCGCAGCCAAAGGCTACGGCCTCCACGTCGTGTTTTCTGACGCGTTCAGCGAAGAAAAACGGCGCACCCTCCTCGCTTTCGGCGCTCAAATCACCGATGTGCCTAGCGACCACAAAAAAATCAACGAGAAACTGTTCAAAGGGATGATCGCGAAATCCGGCGAAATCGCCCGCAGACCGGGTCATTGGTGGGCCGATCAGTTGAACAACCGCGATGCGGTTGGAGGCTATTACCCTTTGGGCGAAGAAATTTGGACCCAGACCGGCGGAAGCATCGATGCGTTTGTGCATATCGTTGGAACTGCACACTCGATTCACGGTGCATCGGCGGCGTTGCGTAAGCACAAGAAAATTAAAGTCGTCGCTGTTGAGCCTGCAGAATCGGCGGTCCTGTCGGGAAAACCGAGCGGCTCACACGGCATTGAAGGGACCGGTATCGGATTTGTTCCGCCGCTATGGGAAGCCGAAGCGGTGGATGAAATTCTTACGGTTTCGACCGCTGACGCCAAGGCGACGGCGCGGCGGCTCGCACGTGAAGAAGGAATTTTTGGCGGCACGTCGTCTGGAGCGAATGTCGCCGCTGCGCTGCGGATTGCCGAGCGTCTCGGTCGCGGGGCAACGGTCGTTACGCTTATCGTTGATTCAGGACTTCGCTATCTCAGCACCGATCTTTACGCGCCTCGCCCTTCATAATTTTCTGTCGCCGTTGTAAAACGACCTGTCGTTATTACTCTTGTGATGTTCGGGGCAGGCGTCGCGATGTTCATTTTGTAGGACTGGCGTCGCTTCCTTTTTTTCTGCTCCAGATGTGAAAGGTGTAAGTGAAAACAATGTAGCCGAAAATGCGGCGCGGATCGTCGTTGCTGAAATAAATGGCGGGGTTGAACTGAAAATCAGGTGTGACGTTGCAGGTAAAACCGATTGTCGATGAGTTTTCGGAGCCGCTCTGCCAATCAACTTGCACCCGCCATCTCTCATTGAAGTCGTAGGCATAGCCTAGAATCGCTTCGTTTTTGTAGCCGGCATGAATCGCACCTACGGTAAATTTGTTATGCTCGCCCCAGTATCCCGCCTCGATGTACGGTTGCGGATCGACATCTTGCCGTGGTGACCAATTGGTAAAGCCGATCGAAAGGAGATACGGTTCTTTTGTTAAAATACCCAGCTCGGTGGCGAAGATTTCCTCATTCGGGTTGAAACCTTGAAAGACCGCGACTTCCGCCCATTTCGTTAGGCCAAGCTCAGCTTGCAATTCATAGGGATTCGCAATCCGCTTGTCTTGAATTTGCAGGCTTAAGGAGAAATCGCCCTCCCCTTGCAGATCCGGCGTTACAATTTGGTTAAGGCCTTTTGTTGTCGCCGGCGCCGACGGAATATCCACAGCAATAGCGACGATCATAATGACGGTCGCCGAAAAGTTGATTGGTCCACATGTCGACCGGTCGCTTTGTTTGTGGAAAGCGTTCGCCACTGTGCCGGGAGTTATAAACCGTTGCTTTAGAGTTTGTCGATTCAGTGTTGAACCGGCAGAGGGCGACCCTAAGATTAGGTGATGCGCGTGCTGGCCATCGACGCCTCTTTACGCAACACCGGTGTCGCGATCGTCGATGCAAACAATGGGAAACCGCGCTCGCTTTATTTCGGAACTATTCGCAACGCGAGTTCGATGCGTTCTTCATCCTGTCTCGTGTCA
>Ga0126381_100006854_pt1 | contig 12644 bp, 22 predicted proteins | sample PanSoiMetPlot_28_FD_96465 | JGI IMG/M metagenome (GOLD analysis project Ga0126381, IMG submission 96465) | Tropical forest soil microbial communities from Panama - MetaG Plot_28 | ecosystem: Environmental > Terrestrial > Soil > Tropical forest > Bulk soil | place: Panama | collected 2016-02-17
CTCATGCTCAGCATCCGACAGCAACAGGCATCCGTGAACGTTTACGATCCATCCCCCTAGGTTCCCTTGAACCGGTTCGGCTATGTGTACGTGATTCTCCACTGTCCTACCCCTTGTCTCTGCTACTGTCGTCCCGCGTGGGGGACGGTACGGCCTTAACAGGCCAGTCGGGGCGTACCGTCCCCTGCTGCGTTGGGTCCGTGATCGGCTCGACTCGCTCTCTTGTAGGCGCGTCGTACTCACGCGGTACCGGGCTGGCTGTGTAGTCGGCTCTGATCTGGTCTAGTAGCCCCTCAGGCGTGACAGCCTCTAGCAGTGTGCGCGTATCTCGTCTGACAGCTGTCCAACGTCTCTGGCTACGGTTGGTGCTGATGTAGTACGCCTGCCCCCAATGGTCCCGTAGGGACCAGAGGGTTACCTGTTCGTGTACCCGTTCCATGAAATACGACATAGCGCACACCCTAGCTCACGTTCTGTGCCGCGCGCACTAGGAGTTTGGCGATGCTGTCTGTGTCGGTTAGCTCAGCCTTGATGAGACGCGGCCAGGCTTCCACCTCGCGTGGGACGGTAGTCCAGTCTGGTCCGTGGGTGATTCGCCTACGTGATCCGTGATCTTCTCTGGACATATGCCCGTCACGCTCACGGAATGATGTGCCCTCACTACCGCATGAGTAGCACCATTCCACCAGCCGCAAACGATCGATTTCACCGATTACCTTTAGGCCGTCTGGCAGTTTCCTTAGGCCTGGTTCTAGCCGATCGGTTGGCCAGTCATGCCGTATCTGGCGGCATTTGCGTTCGCCTTGATTCATTTTGCGAACGTACCAGGCTAGGGGGTGAAGTGTTTTCGGTTGTTCTGGCATTTGATTCCCCTCTGAATCGGATTGGAGTAGCCCCCTCTGGTTTGAGGGGGACCAGCCGCTTACGCGGCTGAGCGAACGCAGAGGGGGCTACCCGAACCTTACCTTAGGGTTAGGGTGCCCCCTCTGTCAACAGGCGTTTATTTAGATTTGCTCTGGTAACGCGAGTATTTCCGCGTACCGTTCAGTAGCTCCGTTACCGCTAGCGTGTCCTGAATGATATACATAGCCTCCATATGAACCGACGCGAGTATCCGGTGAGTGAGAGGCGAGCAAACCGTAACGATTCCCTCGCGTGATTCTTTGAACCATCGTTTGTCCAACGGTTCAGACATGATCTCTAGGATGATCCGATCGACTCTAGGCCTCATCGGCTCGATTAGATCCAGAGCGAATGAGTCACGGCCTGGCCTGTCAACGTGTCCTATGCCCATAGCAGGTGATAGGGACGCAGCCAGCGCGGCCAGGGTGCATTCGGTCTCCGCACACTTGTATCCGAAGTTGAGCGCAGCGTTGATCGGGTCTGTTGCTCCCCTGTTGGTCTCCCATGAACGCCTGAGCGTCCTACGTGAGGGGAACCGTATCCAGTGAGGCTGTGAGGGTACTGGCCGTTTCCAGACGACAGGTAGCCCCTTCCACGCGTCCCAGTAGGTATCTGCTGCGTTGCCCTCATATCCCCTGATCGTTTCGGTTGAACGGGCAGCTTGAACCTTCGGAATCATTTCCCGAATCGTCTTGGCTGTCTCGGCTAGGCCTAGAACGGTTTCAACGTTCCATGCCTGCCCCTCTATCTTCCGTTCGATTAGCCGACGCATGATCTTGACACCCGTGAACCAGGCTGGCATACCGGGCGCGCACATGGCCTGCTGACGTAGGTACATCGGGTTAACGTACGCGCCAGACACACCCAGGGTGTTAGGGAACTGTCCTGAACGATCCACGATTGCCCACGTGATCTCACAGTCATCCATCCACCGCATCGCCTGTAGGGACACGTAACCGTGAGCTGTGAGTATTGCCACGTGCTTAACGATCCGAGGTACGCGCGCAATGGCCCGTTCACGCGTGTTGTTCAACGGGCCGTCCTTGATGACGAGCATTGAACCGTGAACCTGAACGGTGACGCTGGGGCCGTCAGCGATGATCAACGATGGATCACCGTTGGCCTGGTCCCACGCGTCCCTGTCTAGCATCGGGTGAGTGTTCATAAGCCTTGAAACCCCCTCAGGGGGACCAGCCGCGCGGCTGGTCCCCCGTAGGCGTTTCGCTCCTAATGAGCCGACTCGTACGCGTCATAGACGGCCTGAGGCATCTTCCCGAAGTTGACCGTACGGTTCGGCACCTTGAGGCCTAGAGCCTTGATTGCCTCATCGTTGAGCGCGTACCACCAGGCTCGTACCGCGCGGCTGTAGTCCTTACCCGTTAGCTCGCCTGTAGGGGCTGAGCGTGGGCTAGGGACGCTCACAGACGGCTCTGCGGCTGGCTGGCTGACGGCCTGGCCGTCCCCCTCACCTGCCCTGCTGACGATGGCTGCCACGTCAGGCAGGTAGTCACGGATGAGCTTGATTAGCCCCTCCCATGACTCATCAGTCAGGTTCAGGCCTGGCCACACCACACCTTGACCGTTGCGGCTGACAGACACGCTGGCCTGCGTCGTTTCGATCTGATCCATGATCTCTGTCCCGCTGTGATCGTCCGTGGTAACTAGCCTCTGCATGACTTGTCTCCGTTTCGCTTTGGTCCCCCTCTGAGACCTCCGGTCTCAGCCTACCCGAAACGATGATCATTTAAACCGTTATCCGCTGAGCGATTAACCCGGATACAAGGCTTCTCTGAACCCCAGCATCACAGAGCCGTCTGGTGTCACGTACTCGTCCCACGCTGACAGCTCTAGGTCCAGCCCGAACCGACGTTCATACGGCGTGCTGGGAGGTAGCCCCCTGCCATCCCAGGGTTCAGTACGCCACACACCATCGTCTGTGTCGTACGTCAAAGCTAGGTAGTCACGTTTAACCTCAGGCTGTGCCCTCTGCTCTAGTTCTTTACCATTTGATACCTGCCCGGCCAGGAAACGATACCGGCCCTCACGCAAACCAGGCTGTTTGATTCCCTCTGTCCATTGCAATGCTTGCAGCACGGATGTCTGGCTAAACCGTGACCTGAATTTGACCACGGGCCAGTCAACTTTCGGTGCCTCATCAGGATTCCACGTATCAAACAGGGCATCTACGTCAGCAATCGACCGGGCGAAATCAGCAGCGTTAATCCCCCTGGCCTTAAACCTAGGTGCCTTCCCGAGGTTGATTAGCTCGCGGGAATGGTCATCCCAGTACACGCCAGGCTTAAACAGGGTGAGAGTATGCTTCTCATCCCGTGACCATTCCCCTAGCCGATCGGACAGCAGGCCGTCTAGCTCAGGGTGCCTGCTTAGGAAATACACACCATCGGTTGCAATCATCGCAACAGCCTGAGCTTTATCAGGGTGCCGGGCTATCGCATCAAGGATCAACGTCCTACACCCAGATGTAATCAGGGACGCGTAACACGGGTTGGCATACGTGGGATCACCTAGGCTCTGCGCCAACTTCCCATAGCAACTGTTGTAAACAAGTTTGTACGCCTTCCCCTGGGGCGTATCTTTACCGATTCTCAGCCGTCCCTCATACAAACCAGCCAGCCCCCTTAGAGGTGGCTTATGCCTACACGGCTGATATTCGATTACCTCAAAGTACGTGACATCGTGAATCAACCCGGCTCGTCTGGCTGCGTCTATCTCATGCTGCCAGTACCAGCCCGTTGTATGGCGAGGCCTGAACACTGCACCTGTTTTATCCCGGTACGGCAACGGGCCAAGATACGGTGAACGTCCCTGAACCGACGCGTAACACAGCCTCAGCTTAGAAACGCTACCGCCATACAGCCAGGAATGAGACAGGTGACCAGACGGCCAGGCCTTACTCTGCGTCCATTTACCGCACAGACAAGGCATACGGGACGCAACAGCCGGATAGGCACTGTTCAAATCGTATTCCCACGTGATCCCTGGCACGATCCCGTGGCAGGGAATCTCAAACCAGCCCCCGTAGTAAGAGGCAATCAACGCGTCTTTAACCCTCTTAGGCAACGCGTGAACAGCAGCGGTCGTAACGTCTAGCTTGCCATCAATCCTCAGCCATGCTTGAGCCGCTTGCCCTGGCCCGAACCATTGCTTTTTATTCAGTCGTATGCCAGCCCCCGTGAACCCGGTATTGAGCTGTCCTAGCAGCCGCGCGCCAACCTCATTCTCTAGCCTATTGTACCGGCGCATACTGTCGTCAAGCCTGGCCGCCCCCCTCTGCTCTTTGCCCTCTAGGATGGTGGCAAACTCGCCAGGATTGACTATCGGGTCAACCCATTTCTTAGGGTCGATCACGGACACTAGCGAGGCTTGAAAGAACGGGCCAGCGTCATTGATGTACATCCATGCAGCCTGGTTCTTACACTTGCACGTAGCCGTACGGCACTCACAGCTCTTAGGCCTGATCCTAAGTCGCTTGTAACCTAGCAGGTCAAATTGCCAGCCGTCCCATTCAACAGGGTGAGGGGGCAGGCGTTTATGGGCACAACGCTTAGTCTTAGGGCATCTGCATACCCGTTGCCGTTTACGCCTGCCCGTTTCCGTCAGCAGATAGTAGGCACGATCACGTGGGAGCAGACGTAGCCACATATTGAAATCGTAGCCAAGGTAGTATCCGCAAAACGCTGCGTCCGGGTTCGCCAGGAATTGATCGTAAAGGAAACGGAAGATCTCACTTAGGCTGGTGAAACCGTCTGGCCGTTCTAGCTGAACGTCCCCGACTCCCAGCAAAACGTACTTATGTTCCTGGCCGTCCCCTGTGCCCTCACCATCGATCATCACAAACTGAGTGTCATGATCCATACGCCTGATAGTTTCCCGCGTATGTTTCCCGCGATGGTGAGGGCAATACTTGTCCGTAACCCTCTGTTTGGTAAACGTGTTTTCGCAACGGGGGAAGGCGCAGCGAACGTCAGTGATACCAGAACGGGTTTGTCCATTCACCATTTACATACACGCTCACATCGTCAAGAGTCATGCCAGGGGGCAAATGCCAATCCTCAATCGGGGGAGGGTTACCGTCAGCGTCGGGCTGGAATGAGGCCAGCCTCAACAGCTCGTCTTCTGACGCGGTAGCCACGTACTCAGCCATAGCATCCGAGAGACTGTAAATCCTCCCGACTATGGCGTCATCATTAGCAGCCGGATACTTGTAGTAATCCCCGAACGTCAGCCGCATATTCTGTAGGGCAGCCTCATGCCAATCGACAGCCCCCGTTTCGGTAACGTACTTCCGTACCTCGCGCGGTTTATTCTTGAGGGGATCACGGGACAGAGGGTTATACGTCCCCCTGTTATAGCGCTGACGTACGGCATTACGATTCAGGCCGTACCGCGCGCCAGCCCTAGCAGCACGATCACGGGCAGCCTTAGATAGCTCGCCCCACTTCTTTTGCCTGGCCATTGTCTAGAACGGGGGCACGTCTGGCTGTTCGGCTCGTCTGGGTTTCGGCACCTTACGCGAGTAGCGACCGCATTTGTCACAGAAATACTTACCGCGCGGTCGCCACGCCGCATACGTCTGCTGTTCCGAATACGTGGTGATATGCCCGCACATTAGCACCAGGTATGAATCACCGTATTTTTCCCTGACGATCCGCTGGGCCGCGCGTGCTTTACCCGAGATAGCGCGTCTTGCCGGTCTGGGTGTAGTCGTTTTCGTAGAGGCTGAGCCTGAGGCCTCTGGGGCAGTAGAGTCGAATATCGGCAACATAGTTTGCGAATAGCATTCCCTCGCTACCCGGGTCTGCCGTATCCCACTGCTCCCCCTGGCTGATGTTGGACCATCTACCCGGAGGTTGATCAAACGACGATTCGCCATAACTGCCAGCCTCGACAACAGGTGCCTTTAGGTCAATGTACTTCTTAGCCGCTAGGTATTTAACAATCTGACGGTACACACCTGTTGAGCCGTCATTGAATACGACGTGGCTGCCTGGCCCGAACGCCAGCCCCTCTAGGTCGAATAGGTGGGGCAACCGTGAACCGTCGCGTCTGGTATTGATAAGACGCAAATCGAGCTGAGGGGCAATGACGGTTTCACAGCTCACGTACGCCTGCCGTACTTTGTCCCTCAGGACACCAGGCCTGAAGGTAACCCTGGTGATAATGAACGGGACACCAACCAAATCGTCTGCGGTCTCATCCTTGGCCAGATCATAACCAAGAATCTCATCGGATTCGCCTACGAGAGTTTCCCATGCCTCACCGGGTTGATATACTGATGTTGCAGTTTGCTTTTCAATATCAGATGCCATTGTGATTCGCCTCTCATTAGTGGCACCAAATGAACGGAAGGCCTGCCCCCTGGGGAAGGGGGGCAGGCCTTTTGTTAAGCAGACGCTGGCTCTGGTGTCTTGGCCGTGGCTGAGAATTTAACGCCTGTGACCTTACCGTCCTTCTTTAGCGTCTCAACGACAACCTCATACTTGGCCCGTACGGTCGCGGCTGTAAGAGTCTTCTTTAGTTCCTCTGTCTCAGCAGCCGTACCCAGCTTTGTGAATGCGACGTTACGCTCAGCCGATTCAGCCAGCTTGGCCATTACAATGTCTGGCACAGCCCTAGCTCTGCGGCTACGTGGCATTTCGGTTGTTTCGGTGAATCCGTCGTCTTGGGGATTAGCAGGCATTTCCGAAACCTCCTATTTGGAATGAAACCGACATTCAATCATATATCGGACATTCCGTGCAGTCAATAGGTCATTGCTGCGCCATATCTATTCCTGGCCCGCTATCCAATCCCAAACGTAGGGCATGTTCATACTGATAAGCCAGATACAGGATCAGGAACACTACACCCAGAAACGGCCAGGGTTCCCCTGCCAATAGTGACGCGCTCACACCCAATGCGAGACTCAGCCCGGTAGCCTGAATCTCACCTCGCCTGATCCAGTGCCTAGTATGCTCTGCCGCGTCTGAATCGCTGAACGTGGCAATCGTAAACAGCGACGGGAGAAACCCACTCCAGAAGTTAGGCACCTCAGCCACTACCAGAACTGTCAGCGCCACCTGTTCACTAGTTCGGCTAACCATTACAGGCTCAGCTTTGCTTTAGCGCCAGGGGGGGCTACCTTCCCGCCATTAGCCCACACCTGAACGTTGTATTGCCAGCCAGGGTGCAACCCGGTAACGGTCGCCTGCCCCTGGCTCGATTTGGTGTCCGGGTTAACAGTGAAGTATTGCGCTAGCTTACCGTTCATTTGGTAAACGGCTATCGTGTAGCTAGTCGGTTTGGGGCTGACGCTCGTCACGTAATCCCAATTGACTTTCGCGCTGGTATTGCTCAGCTTCGATACGGACATGTGCGCTGGCGCTGGATACTGGTTTGCTTGTGCTGGCTGCGCTGGCGCTGGCCCGACTGTTGGCGCTGGTGGCTGGTTCTCCACGTACGTCTGATTAACAAACTGCGGAATCAATGAGCTATCGGTCGTGCTAGCCCCTCCCCCAGACGCGCTAGACAGGTCTGCGTTAGCCCCTCCCCCTGATTTAGCGCCAGCCTTGTTTTGCTTCCAAAAGTAGTAACCCAGAGCCAGCGCGAGACCAACAGCCATCCATGCCCATACCGGCAACGCCCCCAGCTTACGAGTAAACACATTTGAGTTGCCAGATGACGGAGCTGTCTGTTCAGGGGGTGATTCACTCATCAGAACATCACTTCCGCTGGTGGCCTTTTGAGCCAGTCGTCATCTTGAGGGGCTGGCTTGGCCAAACGGTCGAAACCCCCTCTGTGGATCAACGTTGAAATGTTCCCTCCGCTGACTACCGGATACTTGTGCGGAGTGTAAATCTGGGTCTGGCCAGGCACACAATGGGCAGGGTGAAAGTAATGGTCCCCCGTGTCCAGCCCGTCAATGCCTAGCATGGTGACAGCCAGGCTGGCCATAGCAGCCGACTCCTGCTGATAGCGCGGCTGTCCCGTGTTGGTTCGGCTATGTGCCAGCATCACCAACAGGACAATGAACCCTGCCCCTGCCAGCATTAGCCCCCAATCCCTCTCGTCAAGACGCATTGCCCGCACCTGCCTGCCCTCGCCAGCCCGTAACCTTCGTTTGCTGCCAGGCAACCCCACCCGTGACGTTTGTCAGGTTAGAGCCTGTCGCCTGTTGCGCAATGGTTCCCGTCTGCCCCTGAGGCTGGACGAGCTGTGAATACGACTGTCCCCCGATCGGGCTGTTACTAGGCCTGTCGAGCCTAGGTGCCCTCATCTGAGGTACGGCCATGTAGTAACCGATGATCGGTGAGTAATCCGGCATCGTCGGCGAATGCAAACCATGAGGGGGACCAGCAAACAAACTCTGGTTACCGTCCCCTGGCTGGCCTTGTGCAACGGGCGACTGAATCCCCTTGACAGGTCCCGCCGTGATGCCCGCATATGAGCCGTACGGTTGCCACAAGCCAGGCGTACCACCGTTGACGTGAATCCAGCCTGATCCCTGTTCACCTAGATACTTACCCTGAGCGTTACGGGCATACGGGCGTGTCAGGTCATCAAGGTTTGCCGTGTTATCGGTGCCAGCCTGATAGTTCAGCGAACGGTTAATCGCCTTGTATGACGGCCTGGCCGGGCCGTCCTTCGGGGGATCGGTGAAACCCGAGTTTCTACCGGACAGCTCGTTACCGATCTTGGAAATGAGGTGCCGGTCCTGGGTAGACAGCTTGTCATTAACCAGGCCGTCACCCCCTCGCCACGATGTTTCCTGGCCGACCCCCAGCGGGCGAGGCCAGCCGTACGGCTGTTTGGGTGCCTCAACGTATGGCTCTGACGCGACAGCAGGGTTACCCGAAACGATTTGTACCGGGTTACCGGGTACGCCAGAGCCAACCCCAGGGACAACCCCAGCTATCGGGTTCAATGGCCATTGCTCAACAGGCATCCCCTTGATGTATGTCTGGCCTAGCTCAGTAGGGGGTGAGTTATTACCCGTGTTAGCGTCGGGTACCGCCATGCCGCGCCAGCCCATTAACGCCACGTCCCCCCACCCGTAGCCGCGCTTATCAGTTTCACGAATCCTCCGCTGACACTATCCACAAGCGCTGGTCCTTTACTGCCTGGCCGCACCAGCACAAACAACACGGCCAGATAGACGATGCCTACCAGGAATGCGCCAACATCTTTCATGGCCTACCGCCACGTACCGCCACCAGTGCCAGCCTTGATGAGACCGGACAGCCCGTTAGAAACGTTGGTGACAAGGGTTGGTCCCTGGCTGCCAGGCCTAACCAGCACGAATAGCACGGCCAGATAGACAATGCCCACAAGGAACGTCCCGAAATCCTTAGTCATTTCACTCTCACAATCTTGCCCATTGCCAGCTAGACGCGCCGGGTTGACGCTCGTATTTGCACGTGTCACCAACATGGTTGGTGAACGCGATAACTGTTTTGCCGTTGGTGGCGCATACCATCGCCAGGCCACTACCAACGTTTGAGCCAGAGTCAACAACGGTCCAGCCGTTAACGTCTGGCCCGAGATATTCAATCTGGTTCTTATCGTTGACCCGTGCATAGTAGAGGTTGTTATTCCACGTTGCACAAGCTGGAGTGTTCACGTTATCCACCTCATCAGGCGTACCGCCAATAGCCCAACTGATTACCTGATCCATAGGGAACCCGTTACCGCAGTCAACGTGTCCCCCTCCCCAACTGCCAAGGTTCACGTGCTGGCATACGCCACGATAGTTAGGGTCTTGTGCCTGGCTATTTGACATAGCCCGAATCGGTATGTCGTACTTGCCAGCCATCCACGCCACCCAATCCGCTGCGTTGTGCAACAGGGTTTGCTGGGATGTGAGCCAGTAATCACGTGACCAATTCGCAGCCGCACCCGATGGTGTGCACAGCTCGATACTCAGGCAATAGGGGTTTGCGTATCCTTGAGTCCAGGCTGTGTTTGTCTCGTACACGTACGCGCCAACTGTGCTGGCTTTAACGTTGTCAGCGCCGAAATGGGATGACACGCCAGCCGACGCGCTACCAAAGAAACCCCCCAGGGATTCGATCGTTTGCGCGCCTTCCGTGGTATGTAGTACGAGCTTGCTAAACGGGCCGCGTCCGTTTGAGTAGTTAGGCGAGGGCATCCACACTTCAGTCAGCTGGGTCATCATGCCCCCTGAATGCCCACGTTTCTTTTCTGTCAGCCTCTAGTGGCGGATCAGGATTGGGCTCTACCGTCATTAGCTCAACGTGGCCGGAGACTAGCTCGCTATCAGTAAACGTCTCGCCGTAACGGACCAGGCGAACCTTACGCTTACGCAGCCTCATAGTGTGCCTGCCTTAGATGTGGGGGCTGAGTAATCGGTTGCCGTACGGACCAGCCCGGCCAGAGCCTTACTGACATCCTCAATTGCGGTAGCCGCTGGTGATCCTGGCCGGGCAAGCATGAACACGATTGCCACGATGATTACACCGATGACAAATTGCCAAATGTCATCCCGTGACATCGGGAAGCTGCACCCCCTCTGGTTCAGGGGGAACAGTCAGAGCTGACGGCTGGTTACCCGTACCGTCACCTTTAGCCCCTAGCGTCTGAACGGGCATACCTTTACCGCTGATAATGTCTGCGGTCGTGCTGAACGTCTGACTTTTAGCAGCCGTGAATACGATTCCCAGATCTACAAGCAACCCGAACCAGACAGCCGCTTGTGCCCCTCGCTTAGATCCCTGCATGAGGAACAGGACAAAGAACACAGCCGTCAGCGCTGTTAGACGGATCATGATCTTAGGCATCACCGCTAGGTAACCCTCAGTTGGTGCCTTAGTGAACACACCGATAAAGATCACGAATATCCCAGCGAAGTATTCAGCGAACAGGGCACCCGAGACAGGTCCTTCTAGCCTCTTGATAGCCAGGCCTTTACCGCGCTTGGCCGCGTAACCTCCGGTTGCCCTGGCCGCGCGTCTGGCACGTGACGGCCTGGCCGTCGAGCTGGGCGCGCTAGGCCTGGCCGCTGGTCTCTTGACTACAGCTTTGGCTGCCCCTCTGGCCGCGCCCGTGGGACCTGTCTTAGCCCCCTTGACTGCACCCGTGACAGCTTCTCTGCGCCGGTCTCCGTTCAGCTTGTGTCTCGCTGGGGAGGGTTTCACGGGTTCGCCCGTATCGGGGCTGACTTGAGGGGCTAGCCGATTACCGCGCGCCCGTAGCGCGGCTCTGGCTTTGGCCTGTTCTGGTGTGTCTGCCATGCTGCCACCTAAACGGCTTGTGCTGACGGCTCAGAGCCAGAATCGGACGCGGTTGTTTTCGTGCCCTCAGCCCCACGTTTAATCAGCCAGATAAGAACGTCTCTCGGGTTACGAGCTGTCCCTAGGGGATTCTTGTCTGTCTTAAACATGTTGTCCCTGATACCCCCAGGGTGGAAGGCAACAAAGAACGCAGCGAACGCCACCCACAGCAGGATTAGCGCCAGCGCGCCAGCCGCGCCTTTATTCACTTCCCCCCTAGCTTCTTAGCTACCATGTTGGTGTAAACCAGATAGGCAACAATGCCCACCAGGAAACCAAACCAGAACTTACCTTCCCTAAGCACACCCATATCACTACAGCTTCCTTGCGATAATGCCAAACACGATCATCTCAAGAATGATGAGACCGATCATGTAAAGGATCGTGGGGGACCAGACGCTAGGCTCTGCGCCCCCTGGTCCCTGCCCTTGTGCAAACGTATTAGTGCCAGCCATCATTACTCCTTGTCCACCACCAGATTGTGCGCCACCACCAACATGAGGCATACCACGGTAATAACCGAAACTTGACGTAGGCGCAGAGAAATACATTGCTGCCTGCTAAATGTCCACAAGCAACGGGTCAACCGCACCGACAGGGTAAACCTCATCCGTGATTAGCTCAGCGGTAGTCGCTGAGTTCTGGGTGACGGATTCCCATTGCAGCTTCGTTGAGTTAGCCGTGTAAAGCCATCCCTGGCCATACAATTCACCCGGGTCCATAAACCGCTGGAATGCGTACACACCCAGATCACAAGAGCCAGCGCCAGCGTAAAGACCCGTTGCGCCGATAGCGTCGGACGCGTTGCCGTTAGCGAACGCCCCGGCTGCCCCTGGCGCTTGGCTGGCCATTCCGTAAAGGTTATCGTCGTTGTAGAAATCCTCTACCCATTGCCTAACGATGTCCGGGTTCAGACGGCCAAGCGAACGGTTGTCAAGCTGCCAGTAGATAGGATCAGAGAAACCGTCAACACGGACGTTGGACGCGTTACGGGTGACAATGACCATTGCCCTCAGGGCATTACCGGTGAGGGTTGACAGCAGCACGTTGTTTGAGCCGTTAGCGTTCAGCGTGAAAATCTGATGCCTCCGCTTTACCTGAAGATTGACACCAGGGGGAACGGGCTGGTTCGCCGTACCCTGTAGGTCCATTGCATCAGGCTGAGCCCACATATCCGCATACGGAATCAGGGCAATCGTCGGGTAGGTCGCATAAGACCCTAGCCCGGCACCTGAGAGGCTGTAGTCATAGCGGTACTGTGAACGCGTGTCAGTGTTGGCGAGGCACCCAGCGGTGAACCTGATTTCAGGCATGAGGCTAACCGTGCATGAACCGCCAGACGTGGCAGACGGAATCGTGAAGTCATACCGTTTGGCAGGATCGGTAAGCCACGGCCTGAAATACTTTTCACCCACGTAATAGGCGTAGCCACCCATGTTGTAAAGAATCTCA
>Ga0126381_100006856_pt1 | contig 12639 bp, 3 predicted proteins | sample PanSoiMetPlot_28_FD_96465 | JGI IMG/M metagenome (GOLD analysis project Ga0126381, IMG submission 96465) | Tropical forest soil microbial communities from Panama - MetaG Plot_28 | ecosystem: Environmental > Terrestrial > Soil > Tropical forest > Bulk soil | place: Panama | collected 2016-02-17
GCTTTCCGGGGTAACCGGCGGTAAGAAGTATATGTTGTACGTCGGTATTCCACGGAGCGGAGAACGTGTAGGTCTCATAAACCGGCCGTCGTATTTCCGGGGCACCTGCCGAGAAATTCCCTTCTTTTTGGTGTCGAATCTGTCGAGAGCCATACTATGAAATCTCAACTGTCGCCGAAAGGTGTTGGCGTGCGTAGTTGCCGCCAATTCTGGATTCTCTTCGCGCTGCTGCTGGCGCTGGCTGGGATTGGTGGGTGGAGAATAGCCAAACGGACCACTCCGGTGCGGGCGCAATCGCAGAGTTTGCCGCGCTTGAATTTGAGGAGCGCGCGGCAGGCCACAGCTACTTCGTATAAGGGTTCGGTGCATGCGATGGCGGCCGTGGCCGGGCGTCCGACGGCGCTTTCATTAGCGGCGGCCGACCTGGATGGCGACGGCATCACCGATGTTGCCATCGGCCTAGCCTCGCGGACCGGCGGGCTGATTGCCATTCACCGGGGCAATCTCGACGCCTTTGCGCCGCAAAGCGACGCGAGTTTCTGGGCGACCGCCCGAGGGGAATTCCCCTTTCCCTACCTTCCGGAAGCCGAGCTTGTCGAACTGCCGGGCCGCCCCGATTTTCTCGCGTCGGGTGATTTCATCGGGTTGGGAAGCTCGTCATTGGCTGCAGCATCGCGCGGCGGACAGAGCATTTACGTACTGGCGCGCAGCGAATCGGGCAACCTGGAGTTGCAGCAGACGGTGAGCACTCCGGGTCCTATTACTGCCCTCGACGGGCATCCTCTGACCCACGGAAAGTATTGGCAGTGTGTAGTGGGTGTTCACACAGCGGCTGGCTCGCAACTCGTGGTCTACACCGGCTCCCACGACGGACTGTCGCAGACGGCGAGTTTCCCGCTGCCTGGGGATGCGACTTCGTTCGCTTCGGGCAACCTGGATGGCGACAACTTAGCGGATCTGCTGGTGGTGGCGGGAGGCCAGGTGCTCATCCTGCACGGGCAGAGCCAACGGCTGGAGCCGGTCAGCCTTCCGTACCCGGTCAGTTCGGCGGCGCTCGGGAACTTCATTTACGATCGCGACCCGGTCCAGCAGATGGCGCTAATCGCATCCGACGGCAGTGTGCATGTTCTGGCCTGGCAGGGATTCAATTCTACACCCTTCACCAGTGACGAAATGCGCGCCCGGCGCGTCGCGCAACTGGCGCAGCCCCGCAACAGGCCCAAGCTGCCCGCGGGCGCGGGAGCGGAACGCAGCATCACCTGGAAGGAAGTGGAGAGTTATGCGGATCTGGGGGCATCGGGCGGAAACGGGAAGCCGCCGATCATGTTCCGCACGCGTATTTCGAGCAACGGGGCGGACGATCTGGCTTTCCTGGATGCGTCTCGCTTCTCGGTGCTAAGCCACGGCAACGACAACCCCAAGTTGGGCAGCGTCACGCACCGGACCGATCTTGCGGCGGACGCGGTGGCGGCCCTGCCGGTTCGGGTGAACGTCGACGCGCGGCCGGGCGTGGTATCGGTGGCGCGGGGCGAGATCGAGCCGGTAGTGCTTCAAGCGGGAGCCGACCCGACCTTCAACGTCAATACTACAAGCGACTTTGTTTCTTCGAACCCGAACGCATGTCTCAATGCCGTTGCCAACCAGTGCAGCCTGCGCGAGGCCATTGTCGAGGCCAACGCCGAACCAGCCGGGACTACGGTCAACATCTCGCTGCAAGCCGCAACCTACACGCTCACAATTCCGAGGAATTGTCCCAACAACACTTGCGCCTATGATGCCAAGACGGGAACCCTGGATGTGAACATTAGTGGCACTCTCAACATTACCGGCGCGGGTCAAAACTCCACGATCATCCAAGCCGGATCGCAGGGTGCCTCGAATAGTCCCAATGGCGTGGATAAGGTGTTCTCGTTCAACCAGGACATCTTGTCATTCACAAGCGCTTCCGTGAGCCTATCGGCTCTGACCATCCAGAATGGCTTCAACCGCGGAAATATGACCATCACCGATGGTTGGGGCGGCGCCTTCGATTTTGATACCGGGCTCAGCGGCAACCAGACGGTGACGATGACCAACGTCACTATCAGCAGCAATACGCTGACGCAGGGCGAAGGCGGCGGAATTGCCATCTTCAATACCAACGGCGGAACCGGGGGACTCACCGCTGCCAACTGCATTATCCAGAATAATATCGCTGCACCGAACGCCACCGACGGCAGCGGGGAGGAAGGCGGAAACGGCGGCGGCATAGCGGTGTTAGGCTCTGGCCGGCTCACACTGACGACGAGCACGGTATCGGGCAACCAGACCAAAGCCGCCGGCGGATCCTTTGCCGTGGGCGGCGGAATCGCTTATTTCGGCGGCGAATTCTCCGGGACCACCTTCGTAAACGGCCAAATGACGCTGAATGGCGACGCCATCGCCAACAACATTGCCAGCGCTCAGGGCGGTGGGATCTATGGCGGCGATGGCTTTACCATTCAGGCGAGTGGTGCCATACTCTCGAGCGTCACCGGCAACACCGCGGGCGGGGACGGCGGCGGGATCTTTGTGGCGCCGTTCGGTTCGGGAGAGTCGCAGATCGTAGTTCCCGCTGTAATATCGAACGTCACGATCACTGGAAATTCGACCACCGGCGCGGCAGGAAATTCGGGAAGCCCCCAGGGCTATGGCGGCGGCGTAAAATTCGATGGCGATCCCAACATTACCACCAGCACGTTGAACATGAGCTTCAGTCGCCTGACGGGCAATAGTTGCACTATCAGTGCGGGCGGCAGCTGCCTGAACGGAATCAATCTGAGTGTGCAAGGCGGGGTTGCCAGCGTGGCGGACAACTGGTGGGGATTTAACACGGACCCGGTGAGCGGAGCCAGCCCGACAATTGGAATCGATACCAACGGCGGGGAATCCCAGACTATCAATTACAAGCCATGGCTGGTGCTGGGGCTCAGCGCGAATCCGACCACGGTCACCAACAACGGAAGCGATACCTCTAACGACACCTCGACACTGACGGCCACTGTCCTGAAAGACAGCAATGGCGGCACTGTGAGTGTCAGCAACCTGGCCGTGCTGATCGGACTCCCGATCACCTTTCCGAACCCCTTGGACGGGACGATCTCCAACCCGCAGGCCGCAATTCAATCGAACGGCACTGCCACCGCGACATTCACCGGCACGAAGGTGGGAACGGGATCGGCGCAGGCGAAGGTGGATAACGCGGTCGCGACTACCAATATTATTGTCAACTCCAACACCGCCACGGCGGCGGTGAATCAGTCGGCCACATTTAACACCGCGAACCAGAACGTCACATTAAACGCCACCCTTACCGCCACCACTGGCGACACGGTGGCCGGCGGGACCGTCACGTTCAAAGTATTCAACGGCAGCACGCAGATCGGCGCGAATGCGGTCTCCGGCACGGTGGCCGGCGGGGCTGCATCGGCAACTTTTGTCCTGCCGGGCGGGACGAACGCGGGAACCTACACCATCCAGGCAACCTACAGCGGCACCTCTACCGGCACGGGAGATTTCCTCGCCAGCAGCGACACCACCAATACTCATACGCTGACGGTGAATCCGGCGAGCACCACCACCACGGCGTCCAACGCGACAGCGACCTTCAGTTCGAGCACCCAGAGCGTGACGTTAAATGCGACGGTGACCAGTCCCGGCGGCACGGTGGGTGCGGGAACGGTGACATTTACGGTGCTCAACGGCGCGACGCCGGTGGGGTCGGCAACCACCTCCGGGACAGTCACAGGCGGCAGCGCGTCCGTGAGCTATTCGCTGCCAGCGAGCACGCCAGCGGGCACCTACACGATTCAGGCGGTGTACAACGCCAGCACTAATTTCTCGGGCAGCAGCGACAACACGCATACCCTGGCCATTAGCGCGGCGACCACCACCACAGCTTCAAATGTCACCGTAACATTCAGCGCCACCAATCAGACGGTGCCGCTGTCGGCGACCGTGACCAGCGGCGGCGGTACGGTGAATGTCGGAACGGTGACGTTCAGCGTGTTCAACGGCGCGACGCAGATCGGATCCTCGACCAGTCCAGCCAGCGTAACCAGCGGCTCGGCATCGGCGAACTATACACTGCCGGGCGGAACGAACGCCGGTACATATACGATCGTTGCCAATTATACCGGCGCCGGAGGCTTCAATAACAGCAGCGATAATACCCATACGCTGACTGTGAATGCCGCGGGCACGACGACCACGGCTGCCAACGCCTCGACCAATTTCAGCGCCAGCGCTCAGAGCGTGACGCTGAACGCGACTGTAACCAGCACGGCCGGAACGGTGGGCGCGGGAACGGTGACGTTCACCGTGTTGAACGGCGCGACGCCGGTGGGGTCGGCAACCACTTCTGGGACCGTCACGGCCGGTAATGCCTCGGTGAACTACGGCCTTCCGGCAGGTACGCCGGCCGGTGTGTACACGATCCAGGCGGTCTATAACGGCAGCACGAATTTCAGCGGCAGCAGCGATAACACGCACACCCTGACCATCACCGCAGGGACGACGACTACTGCTTCGAACGCGACGGCTACTTTCAACGCCAATAATCAAACGGTGACGCTTTCGGCGACCGTGACCAGCGGCGGCACCGTCAATGTCGGAACGGTGACGTTCAGCGTGTTCAACGGCGCCACCCAGATCGGATCTTCGGTGACTTCCGGGACCGTGACGAACGGCGTAGCTTCGGCGAGTTACACTCTCCCCGGCGGCACCTCGGCGGGGACATATTCGATCCATGCCAGTTATAGCGGCGGGACCGGATTTGCCGCCAGCAGCGACAATACGCACACGCTGACGGTGAGTCAGGCGAGCACGACGACGACGGCGGCCAACGCCACGATCAGCTTCAGCGCCAGTGTTCAGACCGTAACGCTGAATGCGACTGTAACCAGCCCCGGCGGCACGGTGAACGCGGGGACTGTGACGTTTACGGTGCTGAACGGCGGGACGCCTGTCGGGTCGGCGACGACTTCGAGTGCACTGACGACCGGCAGCGCCTCGGTCAGCTACACCATTCCGGCGGGCACGCCGACCGGGACGTACACGATTCAGGCGGTCTATAACGGCAGCACAAACTTCGCGGGAAGCAGCGACAATACCCACACGCTGGCGATCGGGGGCGGAAGCACCACGACCACCGCGTCGAATGCTTCGACCACGTTCAGCCCGGGCAATCAGTTGGTAACGCTTGCGGCGACGGTGACGAGCAGCGGTGGAACCGTGAACGCGGGGACGATGACGTTCAGCGTGTTCAACGGCGGCACCCTGATCGGCTCGTCCACCACGGTCAACGTCACGAATGGCAGCGCCTCGGCGAACTATACGTTGCCGGGCGGCACACCGGCGGGGACGTACACAATCGTCGCCAGCTACAACGGCGCGGGCGGCTTCGGTTCGAGCAGCGATAATACCCACACGCTGACTGTTGGGAAGGCGACTCCGGTGATTACGTGGAGCAATCCGGCGTCTGTCACATTCGGTAGCGCGCTGAGCAGCGAGCAACTCAATGCTGCTGCCAATGTGCCGGGAACGTTCGTTTATACGCCGCCGGCGGGCACCGTGCTGCCGGTGGGCAACAACCAGACGCTTTCGGTGCAATTCACGCCCGCCGATACCACAGACTACAACGGAGCCAGCGCCAGCGTGCAGATCAGCGTGACGGCGGCGATCGGTCCGGCAACGCTGGTTCTGAGCGATACGCTGACGCGGGATTCCGGCACCAACAACGTAATTGTGACGCTGACAATCGCCAACACCGGCGGATCGCCTGCGACTAACGTGCAGGTAACGTCGGCGAATATCGGGTCGACGGTGACGCTCACCCCGCTGCCGTTGCCGGTTCCGGACGTGCCGGCCGGAGGATCGTCGACCTTGGTTTTGACGTTCCCGGCCTCGGTGGGCACGACCGGATCTCGTGCGGTGCTCTCGATTAATGGAAGTTATAATGGGGGACAATTCGGAGGATCTGCTCGAGTCGTTCTGCCGTAAGGATGGACTAAAACTATGCGCGCTCTTGTGACGATGCTGTTCGGCCTGACTGTTGCGGCCCATGCCGCTGTGTTGACAGTGGACTTCAACCCCAATCCTCTGAGTGGGCCTCCCGGAGACACGCTCGAGTTCACCGGGACCCTGACCAACAACACTACCAATACCGTATTCATCAACAGCGATAGCTTCACCTTTGCGATCCCGGGTGCCCTGGACGATACCCCATTTCTGAACAACGCACCTATTTCGCTGGGAACGTCGGCAACGTCCAGTCCCTTCATATTCTTTCAGGTGAATATTCCAGCCGTGCAGGCGCCGGGACCTTACACTGGCGCCTTCACGGTGCTGGGAGGCGCTAACGGCAATGCTGTGGACAACCTGGGCGTTGGCAACTTCGAGGTCGACGTGATCATACCCGAGCCGGCATCCTGGCTGTTGTGCGGCGCGGCTGGTTTGGCGCTGCTGGTGCGGCGCCGCAGGACCCGGACGTAAAGGAGATCGTCTTCGAGCAGTGTCGCCCGGGCCCTCGATAGCCTTGACCGAAGGCAGGCGGTTGAGCCTCCTTTCTCCAAAGATTGCGGACCTGGGAATGCGCAGAGCCTTCGTGCGCATGCGAGTCGCGGCGCGATACAGCGAATTCGCAGCGCCTGTCTGCCAGAAGACTTCGCCGCAGGTAAGGTTAATTCCCTCCGGTCTTCACTCCATATCGGACTGTCGCCATTCATGCTGCGGCTGTCCGGGGCCGCGTAGCTGCCACGCACGGGAATCGCCTCCGGCATTAAGCGATTCTGCTTTCCACTGGAAGGTTCGCCATGGACCGGCCGAAGCACCAGGCCAAGGCATGTGAGAAGGGCTCACCATTCAGGGTGCCTCCGCACACATTCGAACGATTCTCGCCATAGTCACCGGCAGCTGATTAGGATATGCTAGACCGCACAAAAGACCGTCTCGCGGGAGGGACACCGTGCGAACTCAGGAGTCCGTAGCGGCGTTCGTTGCTTTGGTGGCATGTCATCATGAGCAGTGTGTCGGCGCCGGCTTCCCTCCGCTGAATAAGATTCCCAGCCCCATTCGGGCTCCACTCGCCTGCCGGAGGGATCGATGCGACTATTCGTCAGTGTTTTCATCCTGTCTGTATGCGCTTTTACGCAAGAGTTTCGCTCTACCATCTCGGGTCGTGTGACTGATGCAGCGGGCGCGGCGGTAGCCGGCGCGCGCGTCGAGGTAAGGAACGCCGATACCGGTGAGGCCTCGTCTGCCGTCACCTCCGATGAGGGCGAATACCAGGTGTCCTTCCTGATTCCGGGTAACTATGTCGTGACGGTTGAAAAACCCGGGTTCAAAAAGGCCACTCGAGAAGGAATCCGCCTGGAAGTCGCCCAGCGCGGCGTACTGGACGTTCAGTTGGCTCTCGGCGACGTTTCGCAGAGTGTCACCGTAAACGGTGACGTGCAGGTTCTGGAAACGGAATCTGCCGACCGCGGGGCTACCTTCGAATCCCGGCGTGTTCTGGAAGTCCCGCTGATGGGCAGGAACCCGTTCTCCGAAGCGTGGTCGTCGCCGGGCGTCATCCAGAATGCTTCTACCCAGCGCCTGCGCCCGTTCGATATCTCCGGTTCGTCCAGCATGGTGATCGACGGCGGAAGACCCAGCTCGAACGAGGTTCTCGTGGATGGCATCTCGAGTTTGTATCAGGCCTCATCGGTTTCTTATGTTCCCACCGCTGAAGCGATGAGCGAGTTCAAGCTCCAAACCACGAATTTCGACGCTCAATACGGTTGGACGCTGGGAGGCGTCGTCAACATTATTACCAAGAACGGCACCAATCAGTTTCACGGGTCGGCTTTCGAGTTCTTCCAGAACACCCATCTGGACGCCAACACATTCAATCAGAATCTGACGGGTGTCGGACGATCTTCGTCGCATATCAATACCTTCGGCGCGGATGTCAGCGGGCCTATTCGGAAGAACAAGCTCTTCTTTACCTATACCTTTGAAGACATCCGGCAGGTCATTCCCGATCCCTTCGTCACTTCGATTCCCACCGCCCGGCAGAAGCAGGGCGACTTTTCCGCGACCTACTATGCGCGCGATTCCTCGGGCAATCCGCAGTTGCAGGTGATTTACGATCCTTTCTCCACCACTGCCGGATCGAACGGCGCACTCGCGCGGACGCCATTTCCGGGCAACAGCATCCCGGCCGCGCGCCTGGACCCGGTGGCTGTGAAGGTCTTCTCCTACGTGCCCTCGAACAACGTGCCGGGCGACCCGCTGACCGGACTGAACAACCTGACGAACAATGGTTCGACCCACAAGTTCACGGACTTCTTCCCCGAGAACACTGCCCGCGTGGACTGGGACATCGATCAGAGCACGCGGCTGTTTGTGCGGTACTCGCGGAACGCGCTGCAGGAAGAACGCAGCTTCCACTATTCCACCACCTCCGCCATCAACCCGGCCGACACGGGAAACAACAACCCGTTCACGCGCGAAAACCACAACGCCACCATTCAGTTCACCAAGACGTTCAGCCCCACGCTGGTCTTGGACGTGCGCCTGGGGTTGGAGCGATTCAAGTCCGAAAGCGGTGCCACGCAGGGCGCAGGTGTGGGCCCATCGGTTCTCGGCTTCTCCTCGACGTTCGTCTCTCAGTCGGCGAACTTCTTCCCGAAGTTCAATTGGGCGAACTACGAAGGCGCGGGCGCGCAGCCCACCTACACCAGTCCAATCGCCCAGACGAATCCGTTCGAAGTATCCCTGGCCAAGCAGATGGGCCGCGACAGTATGAAGTTGGGCGGTGAGTTCCGCTTAATCCGCGGCTATTCGCAGAATCCGGGTTTCGATGCTGGCAACTTCTCGTTCGACCAGCTTTTCACGGGTGCCAACCCGCTCCAGATTGCATCGTCTTCGGGCAACGCGCTGGCGTCGTTTCTGCTGGGCACGCCGCAAAGCGGCTATATCCAGCTAGCCAGTGAGCCGGCGCGCGAGGAGAAGTTGGGCTCGCTGTTCGTTCAGAATGACATCCGCCTGACGGAAAAACTGAAGATTAATCTGGGCCTGCGCTGGGACTACCTCGGACCGTTGACCGACCGCTTCAACGAGCTGCCGCGCGGCTTCGCCTTCACCACCAAGAATCCCATAAGCCCCGCGAACTTTCCGGTGTACGGCGGCGTGCTCTTCGCCGGAGCCAACGGGAACCCGAGAGGAATCTTTAACCCGTCCTACGGCAACTTCGGCCCCCGCCTCGGCGCGGCATACCAGTTGGATGGGAAAACCGTGCTGCGCGGCGGCTATGCCCTCATCTACGGCCAGACCTTCAACGATCCCGGCAATGCCCCGGGCTTCACTCAGACCACCAATATGGTGACGTCCATCCAGGCCGGCATCCCCGCCAATACGCTGGACAACCCATTTCCAACGGGCATCCTGCAGCCTGCCGGATCGTCGCAAGGTATGCTCACTGCCTTGGGGCAGAGTTACCAGTTTGCCGATCCAGCCGGGGGAGCGCCGCCGCTGGTGCATCAATTTTCGTTCGAAATCCAGCGTCAGTTGCCGGGCAACCTTCTGGTCTCGGCAGGCTACGTCGGTAGCCGCTCCGATCGGATTCCGGTTTCCCAGCAGCTCAATGCGCTTCCCATTGGAGCCCTGGCGCTCGGCACGGCGGCCTTGTCGCAGAGCGTCCCCAATCCGTTCGCGGGACTGCTGCCCGGCACGTCCCTGAACGGAGCCACGGTACAGCAACAGCAGTTGCTGGTTCCATATCCGGAGTTCCTGATCAATGGAGTAACCGAGGCGTTCGAGCCGATTGGAAAGTCCAGTTACAATTCGCTGCAGATCGTAGCGGCCAAGCGCATGTCCTTCGGGTTGAACTTCAATGTTTCCTATACCATCTCCAAGCAGATCGACCAGACTGGTTTCGCCAATCCACAGGATGTGAACCTGGAGCGCGTGATTGCGGCTTGGGACATCCCGCAGAATCTGCAAATCAACTTCCTTTACGAGCTGCCTTTCGGTTACGGCAAGCCGTGGGGGGCTGGGCTGCCCCGGCCGGCGCGCTGGGCCATCGGCGGATGGCAGCTCAGCACGCTGGTCCGTTTGCAGGAAGGGATGCCGATGAACTTCCCCTCGGGCGCCGCAACCACCGGCGTGAACCCCGCGCTGCCCGACCCGTCATACACGGAGTGGTTCAACACATGCACGCTGCTGGCGAGCGGCGCCACCCAGAACTGTCACGCCGGTGAGCAGCCGGCCTGGACAATCCGTCAAGCCAACACGCTGCAGATGTGGTCTTCACGCCTGGCAAGCGTTCGTCTGCCGGGGGTCCACAACGTCGACATTTCGGTGATCAAACGCAATCGTCTGAACGAGCGGTTCAACCTGATTTTCCGCACCGACTTCATCAATGGCTTCAACTCGCCTCAATTCTTCAGCGGCCCGGTCACAACGGTCACGAGCGGGAATTTCGGCCGCATATCCGGTGCCATGGATCAGAGCAACTTGCCTCGTTTTATCCAGCTGTCCATGAAACTCCAATTCTAGTGCTGTGCGTCGCGGCCGGGCGTGCGCGAGGCCTTCGACACGATCAAGAGCCGGCGACGATCGAGCCGCCTGTGGCGCGCTATCTGAGCTGACGATCTGGAACAACCCGGCCCACGGGACGGTGGCTTCGTCCAGCAGCGCCGTGCGGATATTCGATCACCTTAAATCGTATAACTCAGTTGTAACAGCGTAGACATTGTGGTAAAACGGTGCCAATCCAAAGTGGGGATCAAGCCGGAGCGGAACGTCACATCAACTCCGCGTGCCGGTGAGAGGTTGAGTCCGCTGGCCTGAGGGGATACCAGGTCTGCCAAGTACGGGTCCTTGGGGAACCTGGAAATTTGGGGGGAACATGAATCATTCGACGCGATCCGTCTATTTGCTTACTGGTTTTGTGCTCATGCTGTGCTCCACAGGCTGGGCCCAGATCAGTTCATCCACCGGCGCGGTGCAGGGTACTGTCAACGATCCTCAGAACGCCGCAGTCGTCAACGCCAAAGTCACTCTCACGAATGAGGATACTGGCGCCGTGGTTGCGGGTCTTTCTCAATCAGATGGGAGTTTCGTATTTCCGTTGTTGGTCCCCGGCAAGTACAAGGTCGAGATTCAATCGCCGGGCTTTGAATCCAGCGTTTACGATGTCACGGTGGAGATAACCAAGGTAACCAATGTTAATGCCAGGCTTAAACTTGGTCAGGTCTCCACGGTCGCGGAAGTGCAGGCGACGGCGGAGAGCGTGGACACCCATACCGCCACGACCGGTGATGTCATCACGGGAACGCAAATCCGGGACATGCCACTGCCTACGCGAAACTTTCTGGATTTGACCGGTCTGCAGGCAGGTACCGCGGCGCGCCTGCAAAGTGCCGCCACCGTCGGCCGCGGCACGCCAATCCTGGACGTCGCTGGTTCGCGCGCCACCGTGAACAATTTCGTGCTCGATGGTGTAGACGCCAACAGTTTTGGCAGCAACAGTCTCAGCACCGTTCCCGTGCCCAACCCCGATGCAGTAGGGGAATTCCGCGTCAGCACAAGCCTCTATGACGCCAGTCAGGGACGTGGTTCGGGAGGCAACATCAACGTGGTGCTGCGCTCCGGCACGGAGCATTTCCACGGCGGCCTATTCGAGTTTTACAGGAGCAACGATTTCAACGCTAACGACTTCTTTGCCAACTCTCAGGGCAAGCCCGTCCCCGTCCTGCTGCAAAATCAGTTCGGCGGTCAGGTAGGAGGACCGATCCCTAAGCTGAAGGAGACATTCTGGTTCTTTTCTTACCAGGGGACGCGGCAAAAGAACGGCGTGTCGAGCCTGGTGAGCGGCTCCCAGCCTGTCCTGCCGGGCACGCGCACGGCGGCGTCATTGGGTGCGGCCTTCGGTGTAAATCCAGCGAACATCGACCCCGTCGCGGTAAATATTCTCAACCAACCGGGTCCATACGGCGGCCTGCTCTACCCGTCCGGGTCGTGCGCCGGTGTTCCGGGTTGCAGCGGACCGGGCAGCATCGGCTTGCTCGTGTTGTCCCTTCCCACCATCTATAACGAGGACCAGGAATCTGTATCGGTGGACCGAAACCTGTTTCGTAATAACCATCTCACAGCGCAGTTCTTCTACGCCAACATTACTCAATTCACGCCGACCGGAGGTGGCGTGAGCCTGGGACAAGGGCAGAATTCACCCGCTAAGAATATCCACGGCGCGGTCACGAATACAGAGGCGTTTACACCTCACTTACTCAACGAGTTTCGGGTTGGTCTGACGAATATCAAGTCCGCCACCCTAGGCGTCGAGAACGTTACGGTAAACGATGTCGGAATGGCTAAGTGGGATGGTAGCCTCTACCCCGGCATCCCGGCGCTCTCTGTCAGCGGTCTGCTGAGCTTTGGCGGCATTGGTGTGAACAGCTTTCAATCGGGCGGCAACACTTCGATTACCATCGGTGACACGCTCTCCTTCACTCGTGGGAGGCACACCATACGGGCCGGAATTGAGAACCGCCGGTACGCCTGGAATGTCGATAACGAATACGGAACTCGCGGCAGCCTGAGTTTCCCGGACTTCCCGTCTTTCCTTACCGGTACACC
>Ga0126381_100006857_pt1 | contig 12638 bp, 10 predicted proteins | sample PanSoiMetPlot_28_FD_96465 | JGI IMG/M metagenome (GOLD analysis project Ga0126381, IMG submission 96465) | Tropical forest soil microbial communities from Panama - MetaG Plot_28 | ecosystem: Environmental > Terrestrial > Soil > Tropical forest > Bulk soil | place: Panama | collected 2016-02-17
AGCGTCGGTATCCACGTAGAGCCGCGCTTCTGACTCATTGGTCGTGGGAACAAACCACACCGCGGCCCACCCAAGCAGGCAAACGCCCCACGCCGCCGCAATCAGCAGCCACCGGCGGCGCCACATAATTGTGGCGGCCTGACACCGCAAATGCACCCATCGTTCCATCTACGCGCCTCCGGTACTCAAAACCAAGCCTGCGGGACGAATAAAGTATCCCCTGGCTGCATCGCTACATTCTGGGAAACGTCGCCATCTTTGAGCAGATCATCGAGACGGACGCTGAAGCTTTTCGATCCCTCCGGGTCTTGTCGTACGATTACCGCTCGGTTACCCGCAGCAAACCTCGTCAGACCTTTAGCTGCGATCATGACGTCCACCAGCGAAAGGTCGGCCCGGTAGGGAAGTATTAACGGTTGCGCGACCTCGCCGATCACCCGTATCTGTCGATTGGGCGCCCCAGCAATCCCGGTAAGCATTACAGTTACCGTGGGTTCATTAACATATTTCTTCAATCGCTCCTCAATCGCCGCAGCGAGTTGAGAGGGCGTCTTGCCCATCGCCAGCACATCGGGGGCCAACGGCGTCGAGATGCGCCCGTCCGGCCGGACCGGTACTTCCGCACTGAGTTCGGGCGAGCGATAAACGAAGATGTTCACTGAATCGCCGGGACCTATTATGTACTGCGACGTCTCGGGCACAGGTTGGCCAACGAGGCTAGGTCCTGGAGCGCTACAGGCAGCGCCCAGTCCGCACACGCTCGCGATTGCAGCGCAACGAACGAGTCTTCGTATCACTATCACGTTTTCCTGCCCCCCTTTTTCCTCATAAAAATAGCCGATTTCTCGAGCCGATGGCAAACCAGCTTGGGGGGCGATGCGCGCTACGCACCGGCTGATCGGACCATACTTAAGCCATGAGATATTAATCAGGCCTAAACTCGAATTCTCCTTTGCAGCGGCAGACGCACTGTTCCTGAATACGAAATCCATCCATAGTAAAATTAATTGTATCATAAGTCTTATCGAAACAGACCATCTAAAATGAGCCGAAGGGTGAGCCTTGTGATTATGCGCAGCGAGCAACGAACGTGCTGCCGCTTGCGAATTCCTCGCTGGCCATGGTCACCAAAGTCATCGTCACCTGGGGAGAGAAGAGGATAAGCGGGGGGTGCGGACAAGAACGGCTCCCCGAGCATTCCAGCGGCTCAACACCGAGATCGTCCGGTCGGCAAAACGATGTCGCGCCCGCCAAATCGCCTGCGCGGTGCCGGAGCATCCGCATCGCGGTAGGATTGTCATGGCGTGCCGCGACGACGCGTCAAAGGCGAAACTGCAGTGGTCGGAGCGACCGCTGCACAGGCGAAGGTATGCCGTTGCTCCGCGAAAGGGCGTACACCGTTTCAGTGGGTGATGCCCCGCGCCCGCAGCGCCTCGATCACCCTGTCGGCGAGCGCGTCGGGGTTCTCTCCGACCGTGGACAGGTGCAGTTCTGGGCTCTCCGGCGCCTCGTACGGCGAGTCGAGCCCGGTGAAATTCGGGATCGCACCAGACTTCGCCTTGGCATACAGCCCCTTGGGATCGCGACGCATGCATTCCTCGAGTGGCGTGTCGATGAAAACCTCAATAAACGCGTGTGCACCGGCGATCTCGCGTGCCATCTGGCGGTCGGCGCGGAACGGCGAGATGAAGGCGCAAATCGCGATGAGTCCGGCATCTGCCATCAACTTCGCGACCTCGCCGAGGCGGCGGATATTCTCGACTCGGTCGGTATCGGTGAAACCGAGATCGCGATTAAGCCCATGGCGGACATTGTCGCCGTCGAGGAGCATCGTGTGGTTGCCGCTAGCGGCCAATTTCTGCTCCAGCAGATTGGCGATCGTCGATTTGCCCGCGCCCGAGAGCCCTGTGAACCAGATGATCGAGGGAAGCTGTACCTTGAGCGCGGCACGCTCGGCGACGCTGACCGTCTCCGCCTGACGGTGGATGTTGCTCGCCCGTCGCAGGGCGAAGTCGATCATCCCGGCGCCAACCGTCTCGTTTGTGAACCGGTCAATCAGAATAAAGCCGCCCGTGTGACGGTTCACTTTGTACGGGTCGAACGCGATCGGCTGCGAGGTCGACAGGTTGCAGTAGCCGATCTCATTGAGCGCCAATGTCCGTGCCACGACATGCTGGCCGGTATCAACGTCGAGGCGGTGCTTCAGCGCAGTCACCGTCGCCGGCAGAGTGCGGGTGCCGAGCTTCAGCCAATAGGAGCGGCCGGGCACCATCCGTTCGTCTTTCATCCAGATGACGTGCGCGGCGAGTTGGTCGGCGAATTCCGCGCGCGCCTTGGGGCTAACTAGCAGATCGCCACGGGTCACATCGACCTCGTCGGTCAAGAGCAGGGTCACAGCGTCGCCCGCTATCGCGCGCTCGGCGGGCCCGTCGAATGTGATAATTTTCTTGACCCGAGTCTCGATCCCCGAGCCCATGACGACGATCGGATCGCCCGTCGCGATCGATCCGGCAGCCACTGTCCCGGCGAACCCACGGAAATCAAGATCTGGCCGGCTGATCCACTGCACGGGAAAGCGAAACCCGACACCATCTGTGTGCTCGGCAGCATCGACGGTCTCGAGATGGTCGAGCAAACTCGGCCCACCATACCATCCCATGCGCGGTGACCTTGCGGCGACATTGTCGCCGTCACGCGCCGAAATCGGGATCGCCAACAGCGAAGCAAACCCAAGATCGGCGGCGAACCTGCGGTAATCTTTGGCGATTTGGTCAAAGGTCTTCTGGCTGAAGTCAAGAAGATCAAGCTTGTTGACCGCCAGGACAATGTGCCGGATCCCGAGCAGAGAACAGATCAGCGAGTGCCGTCGCGTCTGCGCGACGACGCCTTTGCGGGCGTCGACCAGCAGCAGCGCGAGGTCGGCGGTCGAAGCGCCGGTCGTCATGTTGCGGGTGTACTGCTCGTGCCCTGGTGTATCGGCGACGATGAATGACCGGCGCGGGGTCGCGAAAAACCGGTAGGCGACGTCGATCGTGATCCCCTGCTGGCGCTCGTCTTCCAGCCCGTCGAGCAGCAGCGCGAGATCGACATCGTCACCGGTCGTGCCGAATCGCCGTGAGTCACGCTCGAGAGTCGCCATTTGGTCAGTCAGTACCGCCTGGGAATCGTAGAGCAGCCGGCCGATCAGGGTCGACTTGCCATCGTCGACCGAGCCGCAAGTGAGGAACCGCAAGAGGGTCTTAGCCGGCCCGCCCGGGAAAGTATCGTGCATCAAAAATAACCCTCGCGCTTCTTGCGCTCCATCGAAGCTTCCTCGTCCCCGTCGATCAGCCGGCCCTGGCGCTCCGATTGCCGCGCGCCGTGCAGCTCAGCGAGGATCGCATCGAGGGTGGCGGCGTCGGATTCGATCGCCCCAGATAGCGGATAGCATCCCAGTGTGCGGAAGCGCACGAGCCGCATCTCCGGCTTCTCGCCCGGTTCCAGCGGCAGCCGGTCATCGTCGACCATGATCCAGGTCTCGCGGCGTCGCACGACCGGCCGTTCCTTGGCGAAATAGAGTGGAACGACCTCGATCCCCTCGGCCGCGATGTACTGCCACACGTCGAACTCGGTCCAGTTCGACAGCGGAAATACCCGCATCGATTCGCCGGACCGCAGCCTCGTGTTGAACAGCCGCCACAATTCGGGACGTTGCTGTCGCGGATCCCACGCGTGGCCTGCGGTCCGAAACGAAAAGATCCGCTCTTTGGCGCGGCTTTTCTCTTCATCACGCCGCGCACCGCCGATCGCTGCATCGAACGCAAATTTGTCGAGCGCCTCGCGCAACGCCTCGGTCTTCATCACCTGGGTGTGGAGCGACGAACCCGACGTGATCGGATTAATTCCGCGCTCGGCCCCTTCCTGGTTGGTGTGGACGATCAGCTCGACGCCGAGCCGTGCCGGGATCGCGTCGCGAAACGCGATCATCTCGCGGAACTTCCAAAGAGTATCAATATGCAGAACCGGGAAAGGCGGCTTGGCCGGATAGAACGCCTTCAGCGCGAGGTGCAGCAAGACGCTGGAATCCTTGCCGATAGAATAGAGCAGCACCGGACTGCGGAACTCTGCTGCGACCTCGCGCATGATGCCGATCGCCTCGGCTTCAAGCTGCCGGAGATGCACCGATAACTGCCCCTTAAACGGGGGCGTCTCGGCGCTCATAGAATTCGTATAGCGAGCCATCCTAAGAAGAATATCCAAGCGAAAAAGGAACCAAATAAAGTGGCGATAATCGCCCCATTATAAACGCATGATGACATGCGAGATTTTGGCTGAGTTGTAATCTCCGGCTCTGCAGCAGCGTCATCAGACATCTCAACGGCTCACTGCTGGTAGCGAGATCGCATTGGTCCAGGTGTATCGGATTTTTATTCAAAAGTCTCAGATAAACAGGGTTAATCCTCTGCGCTCAGGTGCGCTCTAGCAGCGCGGCGGGTGGTTGGGCGATTGGCCCGGGTCTTTTGCGGCGTGCTTTTTCTCCGACGGTTGAGCACGAGGCTCGCGCTCTTCTACCGTCTAGATGGCGTGGCCGCCGAATGGCCTGTCCCTCCGCTGCCCGTTGTACGCCTGTTCGGTATTGGAGAAGCGTGCATCCCAACCCGATGCCGCCACCAGCGCCATCAAGGCGACAGTAGCCCTAGTTGCCGTTGTCAAAGCGCATCTGACCGGGTGGAGTTTGAGCACCGAGGTCGAATTCTCGTTTAGCTGCAGGCAAAAACGACGAATCCAGCGACAACGGGGAACCAACAGAGCAGGGACAGAGACACAATCGTCAGCATCGCCGCTCGCCTGGAAAGACGTTTGGATGCCCCAACGTTGCTAACCTCACGATACGGAAGCTGATGAACGGTCATTATACTTCCCTGATTTGCCGCGGCTTGCGCCGCCGTCGGTGCGATAAAGACCACGCTGTCCCAGTTATTTCATCGATTGGTTAACTGGCGGTTAAACAGTCGCCCAGATGAACGATGCGCTGAAGAAAAACGACGAGACCGTTTTCTCTGTTGTGTCGAACTGGACACCCGAGGCCACGTCGTCCGGAATCCGAACCCTTTCGAACTGTCCCCGCGGCGCCAGAGCCGTTCCCGCCCGACGCCGAGGTGAGGGGAGGGTGCGCCGGAATCTGCGGTTGCAGAATAATCGTTCTCCGTTGTTGACCCGTACGGATCCGCATATACCTAATATCCGATCGTTGCCGTTCAAACTCGTAAGGTGCCTCTTGGGATTAAATTAACGGGAAATCCTTGTGAAGATTACCAATCAAAGGAGGAGAGGATTAGTTTATGACGCCATTCCATTGACGTAGGCCAGGACAGTCTTGTCCATTTGCGCTGACGAAAAAAGTTCAAGTCCAGAACACATTCCGGATTTCAACACCCGATTTTGAGTCGGTCGTAGGACGATGACGCTATCGAACCTAGTCACAGCCTTGATTAAGTAACTGTTAGATTTTTTTGAAGAAAATTCGCGCGAGAGCGCTATGCGACTAACGATAAGCGAACTACTGAACGCACTGGCGCATATGGTGGATTTTTCGGATAAGGATCGTTGAGATAATGGCGACATCCTATCTGGTGACGGGCGGTTGCGGTTTCATCGGCTCGCATCTCGTGGAAGCGCTAATTGCGCGCGGGCATCGTGTTCGCGTCCTCGACGACCTCTCAAGCGGCTCGATTGAAAACTTACCAAGGGGAGCGGCGTTGCAACGGGGTGACGTCGCCAATCCTGGGGACGTGCGCACTGCTATGGATGGGGTGGCGGGATGTTTTCATCTCGCGGCAATCGCCTCAGTCGAACGCAGCACCAACGATTGGCTCGGGACTCACCGAACCAATCAATCCGGCACTATCGCCGTCCTCGATGCGGCTCGGCGGTGCGGGAGCCAAGTGCCGATCCCTGTTGTCTACGCCTCCTCCGCCGCAGTCTACGGCGACAATACCGACCTGCCGCTCAGTGAGACCGCGCGACCGCGACCGCTATCTCCATACGGTGCCGACAAGTACGGCAGCGAGCTGCACGCTACTGTCGCTTCGGAGCTCTACAATGTGCCGACGATCGGGCTGCGTTTTTTCAATGTTTACGGGCCGCGCCAGGACCCCCGGTCCCCTTATTCCGGCGTGATATCGATCTTTTGCGACCGGTTATCGCAGCAGGGGCCGATCGATATTTTCGGCGATGGTTCGCAAACACGCGATTTCGTCTTCGTCAGCGACGTCGTCAAGGCGCTGCTAGCGGCGATGGACCGGGCGTTTAATTGCCAGGGCGTATACAATGTATGCTCTGCCGAGCCCGTATCGATTTTACGGCTGGCACATTTGGTCGCGGATCTTTGCGGCTGCAAACCCGAGATAAACTTTCGGCCTTCCCGGCCCGGCGAGATTGCTCATTCATGTGGCGACCGGACACTCGTGCGCGCCCAATTGGCCTTGCCGGATCCGGTCGAGTTACGATCAGGCTTGACTGTGACTCTCGCGTGGGCCAGTGGGCTTAGTAGTTCTGAGAAACGGCTCGGTTGCTAGTGAGGCAGAAGCCGCGGCGCTTCAAACGCGGAGTTTGGCAATCGATGCGATCGAACTACGCAATATATCCTAGACTCAAGAAGCGCGCATCTGAGGGCGCACCATCACCTGGGCCGTGCCATTCGACGCGGGCGCGCGCCAATTTGAGCCAAAGCGTGTGAGGTCGGATTGCACATCTTATACAGCCATCGCGTCCAATCCCGTGACGGGCAGAGCGTGCATATCGATGACCTCGTGGCGGCCTTTCGTGAGCAACGCCATGAGGTTCTCGTCATCGGACCCAACGCCTATATCAAGGCCGACTTTGGTGGTGAAAGCGCGTTCATTGGGCTCTTTCGTCGGCTTCTTCCTCGCGCGTTCGCCGAGTTTGCTGAACTCCTTTACAATTTTTCTGCTTTCATGCGGCTACGCGCCGCATTTCTCAAATTTGAGCCAGATTTTGTGTACGAGCGGTACGCGCTCTACCATCTTGCCGGCTTCCTTTTGAAGCGCTTGTATCAGGTTCCCTTCTACCTCGAAGTGAATTCGCCGCTCGCGGAGGAGCGCGCGCGCTACGGTGGCCTCGCCCTTAGGTGGGTCGCGCGAAAACTGGAGCGGCTTACTTGGCGCTCAGCTGATCGCATCTTTGCGGTAAGCGGAGTTCTAGCAGAGATGATCGGCGCGTCAGGAGTGCCCGCAGAGCGTATCACGGTCATCCCGAACGGCATTGACACCACGGCCTTTCCGTCAGGGCTGTATCAGGCACAACCGGAAGCGCCGGTTACGATTGGTTTTGTAGGTTTTATGCGTGATTGGCACGGTCTTGATAGGATTATTGCAGGGCTTGCTGAGGCTGCTAATCCAGCGATAACCCTCATCGTCGCTGGTGATGGCCCGGCACGACCCGCCCTTGAGCGCCAAGCCGAAAGCCTGGGTGTTGGCCCTCTCGTCCAATTTCTCGGAACTCAGCAGCGGCAAGATATCCCAGAACTGATCCGACGCTTCGACATTGCACTGCAGCCACGAGCCGTGTCATACGCGTCTCCACTCAAGCTTTTCGAGTACATGGCTAGCGGCTGCGCGATTGTCGCCCCGGATCAGCCAAACATTCGCGAGATCCTACAAGACGGCGAAACGGCTCTGCTTTTCGATCCGGACGAACCCGATGCCTTATGGTCAGCCATCCGGCGGCTCGCCGCCGAGCCTGGGTTACGCGAAGCGCTCGGCGCGGCAGCGCGGCGAACGATCGATGCGCGCGATTATACCTGGCAAGGAAACGCGACGCGCGTCATCGCCGCGGTTGCGACGGACGCGGCGCGGCGGGTGGCTTCCGTTGGCGCCTCTCCGCTGCCCGATCGCTCCGAACAACACGAATGATAATGACCACAAACAGGATGGTTATGCCCAAGAGCAGAAATGCCTGAAACTCGTCAACCATTTTCTATCTCCAGCTCTGGATACCCTGCAGGATTGGGTTCCGGCCAGGTCCTGGATCGTCACCGGCCATAATACCATGACGGAGCCCCTTCGCGGCGCCGTAATACGAAAAGCCCAGCGGTGTCCCGACCGCGCCGAATGAGCGGAGCGCTTGCACATCACAGCCGGACGGCGAAGAGTTTTAACTCGAGTCCTGATTGAACTATTTATCGGAGTAGCCGTGCTCGGCACGAAACCTCTACGATCACGACTTCGCGTCGTAGCGCTGGCGACGTTGCTGGCTGCGCCGCAGGGTGCGAACAGCGAATGCGTTCCGAGGCATCGAGCCGACGTGCCGGTGCACACGGATCAGGGGGTGCCCATTGTGTCCGTGTTCATCGACGGGCACAAGTTGACACTGATACTTGATACCGGCGCGGAGCAAACGCTGATTGGGACACCGGCCACACTCGGGCTAGGCGCGCAAGTACACGGGGAATATCCAAAGACGATACGTGGTGTGAATGGAACCCTCCGCACCGGTAAAGCCGATGTCACCGTTTCTGTCGGAAACACTATCTTGACGCGTCGGGGTGTGCAGGTTGGTCCGCTGTCGCTCCCACCGCTGGGATTTGTTACCCCGGACGGCCTGCTCGGCGCCGATATTTTATCCGAGTTCGAGGTCGATCTAGACCTGCCGCACGAGCTATTGCATCTTTACGAATCGCCACCGTCCTGCGTCATCGCTGGCCCCCCTTGGCCGCGACCTTACAATGTAATCGCGGCGAACCGCTCGCTGCATGATCGTTTATTCTTTCCGTTGACCTTGGACGGTGCCAAACTCATGGGAGTTTTTGATTCCGGCTCGGAGCGGTCCGTTCTTGACACCGCGTCTGCGCGAAAAATCGAAAACGGAAGAATAATAAACGATCACCCAGCGAAGATCCGCGGCATCACGACGGGCGAAGTGTCGGGTGTGATCCATCGTTTTGAACGGCTTGTTCTAGGAGCTGAAGAACTGTCCAATCCGACGTTTGTCATCGCGGCGCTAAATCTCAATGACGCTGACGTGATTATTGGTATGGATTACCTAAGGTGGCATCGGGTTTGGTTGTCCTATAGGTCACATCAGATTTTTATTCAACGACCTACTGATGGAGCCGGCAAATAGTCCGGCTGAAGCCACGCCGTGGTAACAAAGCGCGTATCGCACCCTGACCGTATTCAGCCAACCCATCTGCGGCTATTACGCCACGCCACCGAACCACTCACTCTCCTGTGACAGGTGATTGACGGTCCCCCGGTTTTTGGTCCCGGAAGGTGAGCTTCCGGGGTCGAGATCGCCGCGATCGCCTGTCGCGCGTATTGGTTTCCGTCTTCGCCTTCATCGCTGCTTCTCCTATTCGCCGTGCTAGCCCCAGAGGCTAGCTCAGCTGGGGGAAGCAGCCGGTCCATCCCATTTTCGGACATTCGGTGCGGCAACGAACTCGCGCAACCGAGTAAAGCCGCGGAACCACATCCACCTGTCGGTAAATCTTACAACTGCCGCGCGGGGGAATAAGTGGGCATGGCGCAGGTCGCAATGATCGTTCGAAGCCGGAACTTACGGTCCATAAATCTCCCCTTTCGTTCTTATGCCTCCCGTAATTGTGAAGGGCGGCAATATTCGTGCCGATAACATTTCTATATAAATATCAATTATATAGGTTCGTGACCCCTATGCAGGTGTAAACTTTTTCGACGGCTGCCCGGGCTAGGCCGCGCGCGCGAAGTCTCTAATACGGATCCAACAACACACCGATTCTGTTCCACTTAGTAGCGAACGGCACCTACCGTTTTAAGGGCGGAACAAACCTGCTTGGGACGATGATTCTTGGTTCCTCCTGCCCCCCGTTGCGCGGCACGAGGCGGCGCCGCGAGAGGTACCGCTCGCTAGCTCGATTTTAAACGGGCTATAGCAGCCGAAAGCTCGCGGGGAGCCGGCTTCCCTCGTCCTGCTGCCGAAGTAAAGCGGGGTTGCGGCGATCAAGCCGAGAGGGACCGGTCGCAGGCCGGCGGCCGCAGACTGCTTCGTTTGCAGGCCCGCCGTGCAGTTCTGCTAGCTGCACCGCTAGATATGTGAGTTATCTACCGTCCACTTCTAGCAACGACCCATATAACCTATTGAACAAACTGGTGCCCCGAGTCCGATTCGAACAGACGACCTATCGCTTACGAAGCGATTGCTCTACCGCTGAGCTATCGGGGCTGCCGAGAGCGGGCGCCTTATCTACTCGATTGCCCGGCGGACGCCAAGCCATCGGGCATGGGCGGCAGCGCCGACGGGTCGGCTAAATCCATTAGTCCCGGCGGCGTCGCCGACCAGCACGTCGACGACCTAGCGACTCCGGTGATTAGCTAAACCTCTTACCATCGCCTGTCACTAGCACCAGAGCAACACTGTCCTTTGCAATGTTGCTAAGCTGGCCGGCTACCGCCACGCAAGACGGCCTTCACCGGACGGGTACTGTACGGCGGGAAGCCGAGGCTGAGTAGGAACCGGGCGCTCAGCAGGGCGACGATCACGCGGCAGTTGACCAGCGGCTCGAGCCCTGACGATCTTCGGCAGTGGCCGAGTCATCGGGCCCATCAGCGCCTTTAAGACGATCGTGACCGTTGGGCTCATCAGCCGCGTTCTGTGTTCGCAACCAATCCTCGGCTGCCTTTGATGATTCGGACGGGTTTGGTACGGGCGTCGGCACCGGCATCGCAGGTGGGTCCAACGCGTCAACGCGAACGCCCATGTGTACCCTCGCACGCGGCACCGCGACGAAGATGGCACGTTCATTTTCACCACGCTCCACCAGTTCGCTTGCATGTGCCACTGCGTCTTTGATGTCTTCAAAGACTTCCATGGAGCCGTCATTCAGCGCAACCGAGAGAAACATCACCTTTCCAGGGTCGATATTCGTAATCATAACTTTCCCCTCCGAGCGAGCCATGTGGCTGAGCAGACTTTCGCCAAATACGGTTAAAAAACTGTTGTCGTCAGCTGGGGCACGAACGAGGCCGGCTTCGCGCCGATGGGGCTGCGCATGCCGAAGGCAAACCGCCTCAATGGGAGTTCCGCAGGCGCGAGCGAAAAAAATACACAGACGCCACGGGCATCGCTGCCGTGCGATTCGCGAGCAAAAAAAAGCGCGGCACGAAGCTACTTATTTTGCCGTGTTATTTACACCTAACCTATTCGCTTAGAACGAGTTCTTCAGGCTAAGGGTGAATGACCACCAATGTTGACCCAAATGAAGTACGATGGCTCCGAGCCAAAGGACGAGGGCCCAGGCCGTTATCGAGCAAACTCCAAGCGCTATCGCCGATGTCCGTGGAGACAAGCGGTCATCCCTACGCGGCTCCAGCGAGTTATCCCCCAATTTGTCGAGGTGCATCTTGCCCCCTTGCGGACTAGCGCCGCATTTCATCGAGAGCATGCACGATTTTTTGAAGAGGCAACATCGATTCGCGTCGATTTATATTATTCCCCTAAATCATCCACCGAGGACACCTTGTAAGTAATTGTAATTATTCGTATTTGTGGATTCTCCGCAGCTTCCACAGATATGCTCATTTGCACCCTTTTAGCGGTCAACACACATTTTGGGCGGTTTCCTTGCGATATGATCCGGGGCGGATAGCGGGTCCGGCGCCTTCCTTCGGCTCCACGCCTTAACAAGGATCTCCCTCTGCAAAGCGGGCTCGTGCCCGGCACGATCGGTCGGAATTCGATCCCATACCAGCTCGGTGGGATCACCTCGAACGAGTTTGGGCGAGCACCGTAACCAGAGCGGGTTCTGGTTAGGAATAAGGGACAGGTCAGCAAATCTCCGCGTCCGGCCAGACCCGCGAAACGAGAATCGTCCAGTACCAACCGGTCCGATTCCAAAGCAATTCAGCCACCTGTACCCAGTTCATCACCACGGGCGGTTGGTAATCTAATCCCTTAATCATCTTTACATAAATGAAAATATCACAGATTTTTTACAATTAGTTACTTTACACGCCAGCGGTGGTCGTTAGGGTCTTTAATGCCCGAAACGATCAAGCGAGAGGTCGAGTTGAGCAGCTCAATCGACCATTCTACGATCCGGCAGCGGGATCATCGGTTGCCGTGGTCGGTTTGTGTACCTGTCATCTTGATGTTGTCGTTGACGAGCTGGATGTTGATCCTGCTCGCCATTCGCGCTCTCTAACGGCAACAAGCGGCTAAGCGGCGGACGCACCGCGACGAAAGACGACAAGCCGTAGCGTCGCCACCTTAACGGGTTATGGCAATTTATGCCCCCGCTCCATCGCCGCCGTTCCGAACGCGACGCCGGGCGCGTCTCCCGTTGCCGGATCACACTACGAGACGACGATGGTCTCGGACGCGACCGATATTGACCAGCTTGGCATTGAGCTCGCCGGGTGCCGAAGCTAAGAGCGTTGTTCAGCTGTTTGGAGAGAGACCGCCCGCCAAATGCGGAGTGCGGTCGTTGTGATTGTAGAAAGTACGGTGCGTTATTGCCGTGATCCTGTTGGTTCAGGGTGACCATGGCTGTGTGATGACGAGTTTTGGCTCGTTGGATAGGAAGATGCTGGCGGCCTGGGTATTGGGTCCCGCGGCGATTTGCGCTGACGTGAGACCATAGAACTGATTGCCGGTAATCTGCG
>Ga0126381_100006858_pt1 | contig 12637 bp, 12 predicted proteins | sample PanSoiMetPlot_28_FD_96465 | JGI IMG/M metagenome (GOLD analysis project Ga0126381, IMG submission 96465) | Tropical forest soil microbial communities from Panama - MetaG Plot_28 | ecosystem: Environmental > Terrestrial > Soil > Tropical forest > Bulk soil | place: Panama | collected 2016-02-17
AGGTCGAGCGCTCATTCTGGCGGCATAACAACTACGTGCTCGGACTTCTCCTGATCCTCATGGTCGCCATCGGCAGCTATGCTGGCCTGTCTCCGGCGTTGCTGGCTGTGGGCCTACCGCTTCTGATTCTGGGTACGGCGCTGAGCACGTACCTCGGCCTGATGTTGACCCAGAAGTTGCGCTTCTCAGAGGCGTGTCTGTCGATCGCTGTGACTCTCACCCTGATGGCGGTGGCCGTGCTCGCGGCGCGATCGACAGGCAGCCTCGCCATAGTGATCGCCCTGGAGATCGGCTTGGCCCTCGTTGCGATGGTGCTGCGCCGTGTGGCGCGCGAGCGATGGTCCCGCCTGGATTGGATGCTGTGTCGACCCGACCGCGCCTTGTCGGCCCGCTCGGCCGCCTGAGGGTCAGCCTCCGCCGGCAGGCTCACTCGAGTGAGCTTCCGGGTTGGTGAACGTGCAGACGTACTCCTTCAGGCGCCGCCCCGGCTGTCGTCTGTACGTCACGCGCGTGCTCCATGTCTGCGTATATGTCTTTGAGTCATCGATCGTGATGAGGTCCTCCAGGGTGTCCGCGTCGAGCTTGCGGATCCGCTCGGAGACGCGCATCTCGCTCGAGTGCGGTAGTCCCGCCGTATCCAGCGTTGTCAGGTCGTTGAAGCCCTGAGTCTCCACTACCAGCGTGTCATCTTCCCAGTGGCCGGCGGACAGACCCATCCAGTTGGGGTCCATGTCCTCCAGCTGCGGCAAGGTCCGGTCGAGGTACACCATCCGGGGCATGTGGTGCACTTCGTGGATGAAGGTCACCTGCTTGGGCTCCTGCAGCACCTCGATCGGATAGGCGGCGAACAGGATGCGTGGAAAGCCATGCGGCTTGCAGGTCTGAATCGTGTCGAAATCGGGTTTCCCCGCTTTCCTGGCTTTCACGTGGGCGGCGTACGCGGCGGCGGCGGCCCGGTTCATGGGCGGCAGCTTGCCTTTGCTCGTCCTGATGGCCGAATGATCGCCCTGGATCAGCCACACGCCCTCGAAGTTCTGTCCGGGTGGCGGATGGTAGATCGGTTGAGCGGAGGTCGCCGTTGCGGCGATAGCGAGCACCAGAGCGGTGAGCCGTGCAGCAGGTTTCTGCGTGGCAGAAGGGCACATCATTGCGCCACCGTGTGGCCATTGACCGGCATGTTGCGGTTGTTCTCCTCGCAGACGTACTCGGTGAGTCGCAGATCCGGCCGCCAGGCGTAGGTGATGCGCGCGTACCAGGGCTGCTTGAAGAACTCGGGATCCTCGATGCGAATGATATTTTCCAAGGCGTGACCATCCTCGATCTTGCGGATGTGCTCGATCACGTGCAGCTGCTTGCCATGGATCACGCCCACCTCGTCGATCCAGGTGCGATCGTTGAAGCCGAGGGTGTCGATCACCAGAGTATCGCCTTCCCATTGCCCAACGGAGTCGCCCAGGAAGGTCGGTGTGATCGTCTGTGGATGCGGCTGGTCCATGTAGATGTGTCGGATGTTGTGCGCGACCTCGTGCACGATGGTGGTCTCACCGTCAGTCTGGATGATCTGGATGGGGTACGGTGAGTTCATCACGCGCGGCACCCCGTGCGGCCAGCAGTAGGCGGAGGCATCGGCGATGGGGGACCCGTCCTTTTCGGCCTTCACTCGCTTATCCCATTCGGCCTTGCCGTGCTCGGTGAACGGAGGCAGGCGACCCAGCGTGGAGTTGATCTGGCGGTTGTAGAGACGGATGAACCAGACCCCCGAGAGGTCGCGTGGATCGCTCGAGGACGCGGCCGGGCGAATCAGCGGGCCTTCGACCACGTCCGACTGGGCCCTCGCCGTGGAAGCCGCCGCCAGCACGCCGAGCCCCACAAGGCCCACATGAAGCAGGAATCTCATCAGCTCACCTCCTCGCGTGCGGCGCGCCCTCGTGCGCACCCTTTTTCGCGCCCTCTTGCGAACGCTCTTCTATGGCGTGGGGCGGTTGTAGCTTGGCGCGAATACCCAGGTTCAGCAAGACCGACCGCGGTGCGGCGGCAGAAGCGCCGATGTTGTTTGTCTTCGGGCCTGCGTCGCGTATCGTCGAAGGCAATGCGCAGCCCTTTGAGACACGGCCTCGTCCTTGCCGTCCTGCTCTGCCTTCTCGCAACAGCCGTACGCGCCGGCACACACACCTGCACAGGTTTGCCGCCCGCTGTCGATGGCGTCAGCACTCTGCGGCTGACTCTCGGCGGAGTCCCTGCAATTCTTCGCGTGCCCACTGAAGTGACCAAGGCGCCTATCGTCTTGTGGCATGGCTTTGGAGCTCCGGCCAGCGAGGATGATTTGATGAAGGCCCTGCCGCTGGATGACGTGCCGGCCGTCAAGGTCTACCTGGGACTGCCGCTGTTCGGTGCGAGGGCCCCCGCGGCTGGCGAAGCATCGATCGCGCAGCGCCAGTCCGAAGACTATGGAGCGCGGCTCTTCGAGCCGGTGGTGCTCGGTGCCGCCGGAGAATTGCCTGCCATCGTGACGGCGCTGAGGCACAGACAGTGTCTAGGTCCAAATGAGCCTATCGGCCTGTTCGGATTCTCCGCAGGGGGTACTGCGGCGCTGGTGGCGCTAGCTGACAGAAAGGTGGCGGTGCGACTGGCCGTGGTGGTGAGTGCTCCCACGGGGCTCGATGCGGCGATCGATGCGCTGGAGCACGCCACCCACAAGACATACGCCTGGAGCTCACACACACGCCAGCTTGCAGATCGCTCGGACGCGATTCGAAATGCGGCTCGGATCGCCTCAGGCGCTCCCGCCTTGCTGATCATGCAAGGTGAGGACGATAGCGTCGTGAATGCTCGGGGAGCAATGTCGCTGGATGAGGCTCTACGGCCGCTGTATCGCCGGGGCGGGCACGACAGGCGACTGAAAGTCGTGCTCGCTCCAGGGGTCTCGCACGATTGGACGGAACCGAACGCGTTGCCAGGGCTGCGCGCTACGGTGACGAGCTGGCTCAATTCCTATCTGTGAGTGCGCTCACTGGATCGCGTAACCGCGCGACTCGAAGCACGCCTTCTGAGCCTGCATGTACTGTTGTGCTCCGTCGTTGGATTGGTTATCCGCACGCAATGGATCGAAGCCAGTTTGCGCCACGGAAGACCGGTAACAATCGTAGCGATCGCGTGCTTCCTGGTCCGAGGATTGGCCGTTCTTCGGTGTGACCGCGATACGTGTGACTTTTACGGGACCGGTTGACCCTGCAGTACTGCTCGATGCGGCGGTCATTGAAGCAGGCGTCACAGTCGCCGCAGGTGTCGAGGCTGAAGCGAGCTGAAGAGGGGCTCCTGCGTTTGGTGCACCCGCTGGGGGAGATGTTCCGGCCGGCCCTGGATTAGGCGCACTGACTGTTGTCGTGGGCGACGACGAAGTTGTGGCGGCCAGGGTTGCAGCAGCGACGGCTGGTACCGCAGCCACTGCAGCATAGTTGGGCGCGGAGGCAGCACCAGCGGCTGGCGCAGCCGCCCCAGCCGCGGTGGGCGCCGTTGGGGCAGCCGCTGCTGCTTCGGTAGGCACGGTCCCCGCTCCAACGGCGGGCGCGGCCGCTCCGGCAGCGCTCGGTGCTGCGGCGGCAGCAACGGCTGGCGCCGCCATCGTGGCGGCGACTGCGGCGGGTGCCGCAGCAGAGTTAGCAGGGGCCGGGGCAGTCGTTACCGCAGGAACCGAAGACACCGTCGCAGCAGGGACCGGAATGGCGGTTGGCGCCATCGCTGATCCCGCGGACGTGGTCAGCGCTGCCCCTGTTGCGACTAGGGCGGGAGCAGCCGCTGCGCCTGAGGACACTGGCATGGCCTGTGGCGCCGGGGCTGGCACACCAGGAGCCGGCGTGCTGGCAACCTCCTCTGGCGGTGGCTGCTCGGCGGGATCATTGACCACCTCGAACCCGCCGGAATCGGGCCTGGGGCGGTAGTACACGTCGTTGGCATAGAGAAGTACCTGACCGCGACTCGCAATGACAGTCGTGAACGTGGGTAGTGTCTGGACCACGATGCCAAGTGGTGGCTCCACTACCATGAATGCTGGGCCGCGCGGCTCGTACCAGACACCGCCCTGAAAGCGATAGGGGAGGCCGGCATAGCTCACCACCGTCCCGCCCTGTGGCAGGTCGCGGATGATCGAGCCCCGGTCCGGGTAGTAGCGATCGTGACCATTGCGCACATCGTGATGCGTGCGATAGGGCTGAAGCTGCGGCTGGAGCTGCTGTTGCGGCTCCTGCTGCTGAGGCTGCTGCACCGAAGGGCCGGCGCTCGAGTGAGCACGCGGGTGGGTGCTTGGCACCGCGCTAGCGCTGTTAGCAGGGACGGCGCTCGGGCTGTTAGCAGGGATGGCGCTCGGGTTGGTAGTAAGGATGGCGCTCGGGTTGGTAGTAGGGCCTGCGATCGGGCTAACGCCTTCGCTAGCGTTGTCTTGCGCGTACGCGAACGTGGCATGGAGACAGGCGACGAAGGTGGCAGTACTCAGAAAGCCAGACGTTCGCATAGCAGCTCTCCCTCGCCGAACGGCGGAAACGACCATGTGTCCGGGGTCGCCGGCGATGATCAAGGGGAATGGTAACGCGCGCGTTGCTCCGACGCTGACATCATGAAGGGAATTTAGGTTCCACGCAGTCAGTTGTGGGGAACGTGAGCTGACTTCAGCAGCGGCGCTTGCGCCACCGGTGCGCGTTCCTGCGCGACCGCGAACGCCGCCGTAATGCGCACCCGCGCACCTTCGGTTGTGGGCGTGTTAGTTCGTCGCGAGGGGATAGCCTGCTTCGCGCCAGGCTTTCATTCCCCCGTCCAACGCTATCGCACGTTGGAAGCCGATCTGGCGCAACGTGGCAGCGGCGAGTGTCGAAACGCGGCCGAATTCACACACGGCGAGAATGCGCACGGTGGGATCGGGCAGCTCCTCGTTAACACGAAGCTCCAGCTGGCCGCGCGGCAACAGCCGAGCACCGGGAACGTGACCCGCCAGGTAGGCATCTCGCTCGCGGACGTCGAGCACAATGAGCTCCGTATCGTGCGCGTCGATGCGACTCTTCAGCTCGGTCAGCGACATGAACGGCACGATCGCCGCGGCCTCGGCCAGGAGCTGCGAGATCGTCTTGCCACCGGATAGATTCGTGCGCAGCGCCTCGGTGAGATGCGTCGGCATCGACAGGTTCAGATTGCGCATCATCTCCACGAACTCCCCGCGCTCGCGTTTCTGCAGGCGCGGGTTCTGCTCGATCTCCTGCGCCAGAGTGGTGTGGCCGCGGTTCTTGTACTCATGCGCCGGATACACTTCGAGGGCAGGATCGAGCCGCAGAAGGTGGTTGAACAGGCTGTCATGCAGCGCTACCGGATCCCCGGTAGGCAGGTCCGTACGTCCCGTGGCACCGATCAGGAGAGTGTCGCCGGTGAACAGATGATTCTCGACGCGCAGACACATCGAGTCGCGCGTGTGGCCGGGCGTGTGCATCACGTTGATTCGCAGCTGGCCGAGCACGACGGACTCTCCATCGCCCAAGCGCATGTCCACGAAGGGAGCGGTGCTCGACTGATGCATGGCGATCGGAACATCGAGGCGGCGTGCCAGCTCGCGCGTCGCGGAGAAGTGGTCCGCATGAGTGTGCGTGTCGATCACGTGCCGGATGCGCAGCCCGTGGTGAGCGGCGAGCGCAAGATAGCGATCGATCTGGCTCAACTCCGGGTCGATCAGCGCGGCTGCGCAACTCTGCCCGCACCCGATGAGATAGGACCGGCAACCACCCGTGGCAATCTGTTCGAACAGCATGGGCAGAGCACTCCGGGAACGAAGGGGCGGATTCTACCCGCTGTGTCTGCCGCTCACCACGGAATGGGCCCGCTGTCGCCGAAAAACCCTCCGGTCGCTCCGTCGTGCGGCAGATTCGCCAGGGTGAGCGCAATCTGCGCGCCCTGCGCTGCAGAGCGATAGCCAGAGTGGCCGTTGATATCCGTGGACACGTAGCCCGGACATCCTGCGTTAACCTTAATGCCGCTCTCCCGCAGCTCGTTGGCAAACATCACGGTGAGGGCGTTCAGCGCAGTCTTCGAGGTGTTGTAACCGAGCAGACCAAACTTCGACCAGGGCGCCTCCGGATCGGAGATCAGTGCCAGCGAGGCCATGCTGCTGGACATGTTGACGATGCGCCCCGCCGGCGAGCGGCGCAGCAGCGGCAGCATGGCCTGCGTGACCGCGATGACTCCGAAAACGTTGGTTTCGTAAACCTGTTTCACACGTTCGAGGCTGACGGCACTGGGCGGCGCGCGGGGTTCCACCGAAATGCCGGCGTTGTTGACGAGAGTGTCGAGCCGGCCGTACATCGCCTCGATATCCCGCGCCGCGGCGGCGATGCTGGACGGGCGTGTAACGTCGAGGTCCAGGGCGACTGCACTTCCCGCGCCTCGTGCGGCAGCGAGCCTCTCTGCGGCACTCCGGCCTTTGTTCCGATCGCGACAGCCGAGCAGGACCACCGAGCCCTGCTCGAGCAGCGCGCGCGCTATCTCGTAGCCGATCCCCTTGTTCGCTCCCGTAACGAGCGCAATCCTTGCGCCGGCAATCTGTGCGGCCATGGAGTGTCTCCTTTCTTTGTATTGAGAGTATATCAATACAGTAGTATTGATATACGTCAGGTGGACTTCAATGTCAAACTCCGTGAATGAAAACGAGCGGCAAGACTCCGTTGGATTACATCGAGGCACGTGAGAATCTCGTGCCGGTGCAGGTGCGGCTCCCGCAGACGCTGTTGAGCGCAGTGAAGGCGAAACTGGAGCAGAATGGGATGACCTTCACGGACCTGGTGAAGGGCGCCTGCGCGTGGTACCTGAACGTTGCGGAATCAGAGGCCCAGGCGCTGGTCCACAAGCGGAAGAAGAAAGGCTAGCTGCGCCTGGCCACCCTCGGCGCACGGCCGAGCTCGATGATGAACCGCGCAACGGCGTAACGGCGACTCACACAGCGACACAGAGTCACACCGAGCGAGCGCGTCGCGCCAAGCTCAGGTCCGCGGCCCCCGGTGACAGGCAATTTGGGCGGATTCCGTTCCTGTCATCAGGGTGTAATATCGAACACTGTACGCAATGCGTTGCACGGAGGAAGACATGAGCGCTGTCTTGCTTGGTGTGTACGTGGATCATGACGCGGCTGCGCGCGTGCGAACGGACCTGGTGATGGACGGGTTCCCGACTGATCGCGTCGAGCTGACCGACCGCCTCGAGCCGGGGCGAGCTGGCGTAGAGCCGGCGCCCTCACTGCACGAGAAACTCGTCCAGTACTTCCGCACCCTGTTCTGCTTCGAGACCGAGCGACATTACCCCGAGCGCCTCGCAGACCGGGTCGAGAGTGGAGCCTCGACCGTCACCGTGCATCCGCGCGGCGCGATCGAGACACTGCGGGCAACTGAGATCCTCAGGAGCGGTGCTCTGACGGAGCTCGCGGAGCACGATCTGGGCAATCAGGCCTTCGAGCGCGCCGCAGCCCCACACGACGGCCCGTGGATCCGTTATCTCTGGGTCGAGAACAAGAGCGACGTGGACTGCATCTATTGTCGGCTCTTCGTCCGTCATTCGCACTGAGGCTCGGCCGGCCACCCACAACAGCCGTTGGGTCAGTCGCATACCCGGCGGCCGGCATCAACTAGGGCGCTGACCGCCCCATCCAGCGATCCGCCCATGCGATGAAATATTTCACGTTCGGGACGTCGGTATGACCCCCTTCGTGCTGACGCCACGCGAGCTGACCATCGAGCAGCGCGGTGCCGATCGGCGGCTTGCGAGCATTGCGGTAGTCGTCCCCCACTCCGAGATCCTTGGCTCCCAGCAGGCGGAACACACGTCCCGCCGCAACGGTGGCCATGAAACTGCCCTGCTGATCCAGCCACAGGGCATCGCCCGCATCGGGAGAACCGTAGCTGATGAAGGTGAGCCGAGGTGCACACAGCGCAATCAGCTCGGAGGATTCGACCGGCAGGTCTCCGGGGGCCCGGGCGCCACCCTTGGCATCCGATGCGCCATACTTCAGGAAGTTGCCGGCCATCCAGTGGTACTCACCGCTACCGGTCAGATTCTCCACGGCCTCCCCGAAGTTGCGCCGGTGCGGCTTGGCTCCGCCTTCTCCGGACGAGCCGACGAGCACCATGCCGAAGCGTTCATCGAATGCCATTGCGACCAGGGCCGCCTTCCCGTAGCGCGACACCCCCTCGACGCCGATGTGTTGCGCGTCCAGGTCGGGGTCCTTTGACAGGTAGTCGTAGGCTCGGCTGGCGCCCCAGGCCCACGCGCGCAGGGCACCCCAGTCGTCCGGTTTGCGCGGGCCGCCCTTGTTGACGAGCCCGATGACTCCGCCGGTCAGTCCGGCGCCATTGTCAGCCTGGATGCTCGTGGGGTTGATCTGGGCGACGGCCCAGCCATCCGCCACCAGCTGCTGCACCGGATCCCCGGGAGGCCGCGCGGGTGGGAAGAAGGGCGGAGTCGGGATCGGCTGCCAGGCAGGGTGCTGGCGAAAGATCTCCGCCAGCGAGGGGTCCTGACGGGTCATGGCCGCTTTCATGGCCGCGTTCATGCGTGCGATGGCCTCGGGCGAGGGCGCTACCGGCGCCGGAAACGCAGGCGGTCCCAGCACGAACATGATCAGCACCGGCATGCGACCCTGATGCCGCACCGGCTTGATCAGCATCATGGGGATGTCGACGGTGACGGCGGGATCGGCAGAGTTGTCGACATGGCCCAGCACCCGCGTGGCGATCACGGGCACGGAGCCAACACGCTCGGCCTCAGAATCGCCCGCTTGCCAGTCGACTCGGGGCGCCCCCGCTGGCACGCGCCCGTACACCTCGCGCTCGAAGGCCTCCACGATCTCCGGCCGCCGCTTGTCGCGCCATATCTGCGGCGTGGTGACGGCGCGCCCGTCATTCATCACCAGTGGGTCCGGCCAGTTGGGAAAGGGGTTGGCTTTGCTCTCGTCGTAGTTGGCGTGGTTCGGTGCCTTCTCATCGCCGCTCGGACCCGGCCGCAGCTGGTGGATGCCCAGCCGGTCCATCATCAGCTGGTGATCTCGCTCGGTTGCCGCCTGAATGTCGACTGCGCTCGGGGTCTGTGCCCGCGCTGCGCGCGGCAGATCGAGCCACGCCGATACCAGACACAGCGAGGTGGCAGCCAGGGCCCATGTCGGCAGGGCTCGGTGAAGCGAAGGTGTCCTCATGCGTCGTCCCGTCCTCCTGCAACACCTCATCGTAGCGGTACGACCTGGCGTTTGCGAGTTACGTGTCGGAGGGGATCAACGCTGTGATTCCGCGATCCGTTCTACGGGTTGGTTGGCGGTTGAGTCTGCCGCTCCGGCGTCGGGCCGTGTTGAGCTCTCGAGTGCGCACCACGCGCGGAAAACGTCATCGACCGGAATCTGATCCACTCGCACGGACGCGGGAGGACCTCCGACGCCAAGGATTTGAGACGGGGAGGGCCCTCGAGGGAGCCACAGATGCTGGGGCTCCGCGCCAAAAATGACGACCAACGGCAGGCCTAGCGCGGCGGCGGCGTGCGCCGGCCCTGTGTCAACCGAGACCATGCTGTGAGCACGCACACACAGCGCAAAGAAGGGCCGCAAGGGTAGTGCGGCGACGAGGACTTCCGGGCGCCTGGCGGCGGTTTGAATCTGCTGCAGCATCGCAGCTTCCGGAGGGGCGCCGCACAGGACAATCAGAGCATCCGGCAGACGGGCGCAGATTTTCTCCAGCAGCTGCACCCAATTCTCGATCGGCCACGCCTTGTCGTCGGACTTCCGGCGGCGCCGGCGCCGGCGCCCCTGGCTCATGCTGCGAAAGTTGCCAGGCTGAACCAGCACGAGGCGCTTGCCCGAGCCTCCCTGTGCGTTGATCCAGGCATCGATCTCCGCCTGCTCCTCGTCCGCGACGCTCAGACTTGGCGCTGGCCGACACTCCTCTGGGGGCGGGGGATAGTCCGTGGCGCGAAGCGCCCGCGGCGTCAGGCGCCCAAATCGTAGAAAGCGGTCGACCCAATGTTCGTTCTCTTCCGGTGGCATTTCGGTGACGAACAGACACCGGGCCGGATCGATGCCGCTCCATGCGAGCAAGCGCCGCACGCGGACGAGTTGCCGCGGATGTCGCTCGCACACGTAGATGGGACCCGGAGCGGTGCGGTGCAGGACCCACAGGACTCGAAGCCACGTGAGGGTGAGCACGAAGGGCGTGTGCCGGGGGAACGACCAGATCCGCTCAACATCCCTCTGATGGGGAAAGATTCCAGCGTTCCAGGCACCCGCGCCCAGCACCAGGCAACGCTTGCCATATCGCCGCCGCAGCAGGTGCAGCACCGCGGTCAACATGATCATGTCCCCAAGCCGGCCGAAGCGGATGACGATCGGACTCAGGGGATGGGGCGGCTCGGCCGTGCCAGGCTCGCCACCGGCGGGCGGCAGCAGGTGCAAACTCATGGTTTCTCAGCAGTCTAGCAAATCGGCACTCCCTCCGGCGCTAGCGGCACCGGTTTCGGCTCCACTGGCACCTGATTCGCCTTCAGCAGCACCTGATCGCTGGATAGCGACTCGTGCACACGCTCGAGGACAAACCCGGTGCCCTTGATGAGATCGGTGAATACTCGGGTGCCGCGTGGCATGAGCTTGAAGGGGGTGAATTTCAGGCCCGCGCGGGTCAGCTCATCCGCTCGCGTGACTGATCCGACGACCAGGCTGGCTCCGTTGCCTTCGTTGTAGAGCGCCTTGAGATTCGCCACGACGGAGTCATCGCTGGCGTATTCGAACAGCGCACCCTCGGACGAGGCCGCCACGACTGTGCCACCGGCGACGAGGTCTTTGACGAGCTGTTGCAGGGGGGCAGGGTTGTCCCAGTTGTAGACCGTGTGCAACAGGCGTGCGTCCACTCCGGAAAGAGGCCCGTCCGCCGCAGCTAGCGCTGCCAGGGCTCGGGCGGCGAACAGGGGTCCGTTCGTGTCCGGATCGAGAATGTTGATGACGACGTTGCGCTGCAGAAGGGGCGCCGCGGTACGCCGCAGCAGGATCAACGCATTCAGGCTATCGATCGCCGATCCGCCGCCGATGTTCAGCAGGTGCAGCGCTGCGCCGGGTCGCCTGGAGAGCGTTGGCTCCAGGCCCTGGGCCAGGAGCGTGGCGGTCTGCTGAAGGCGGATGCGCACGCCCTGGATACCTGGATACGCGGCGAATCGCCGGTCTGCCGGAGCATCGAAGGGAGGCACCAGGTTGTCGGGGCCGAGCTTCATCAGATACGTATTCATGCCGGGGAGAAACGGGCTGCGGCCAACCCCCAGCATGGCGCGGGCGAGGAACGAGCGCTTGGCGGCGGAACGTATGAGGAAGCGAATCACAAAGCGCGGGATGCGGGCATTCCGTCGCATCAGGGCCGCCGAGATCTGCCGCAGCGACTCGATGGACTGCGGGTCGTCTGCGACCGCGAACGCCGGGTTCGAGATGTCGATGACGGGTATCTCGAGGTTCTGCGCCGTGAGCGCGTAGCGCACTCCGGGACGGCGCGCGAAGGAGGCCTGTGGGATCGACGGTTCAGGCAAGTCGGTGCTCCTCACAATTGTGAGGTAGTGTATCGGGCGTCGGGCGTGGCCTGCGGATTTCAGTCTACAATTGAGCCTTCAGAGGCCTCGGAACCCCTTCATGCCAGGACAGTCGGCCGCCGCTCGCGATGTGGACGTCGAGCTCGATGCGTTTCTGACCGCCGAAGCGGCGGAACACCGGGAATCGTTCGAGTCTTTCATCGCCGCGCTGAACGGGCCGTTCGCGCAGACGCTGTCGATCTGGGAGGCATCGATCCGTCGCGGCGGGAAGCTGCTGATTTTTGGCAATGGCGGCAGCGCGGGAAATGCCCAGCACATCGCGGCGGAGCTCGTGATCCGGTACAAGAGCGACCGGGCGGCCATCGCCGCCGTGGCGCTCACAGTGGATGTCTCCACCTTGACCGCAGCCGCCAACGACATGGGATTCGAGGCCGTTTTCAGCCGACAGGTGCAGGGTCTCGGGCGTCCGGGCGATGTTGCGGTCGGCATCTCCACCTCCGGTCGCAGCCCCAACGTGTTGGCGGGGCTGCGCGAAGCGCGAGCGAGAAATCTCGCGACGACGGGTTTGATAGGCGCGGACGGCGGTCCGATGCGGGCGCTGTGCGATGCGGCCATCGTGGTGCCCTCGACGGTCACGGCAAGGGTTCAGGAAATGCATCTACTGGTCAGCCACATGCTCTGCAAGGCATTGGAAATCCGCCTCGGGCTGGCGAAGGCGCACGCGTGAGCGACTCGGATCTGCTGGGGATCCTGGAGTCGTTCTCCCGGGCCCGTGTCCTGGTATTCGGCGATGTGATGCTGGACCGGTTCATTTATGGCTCGGTTGAGCGGATGTCCCCCGAGGCGCCCGTCCCGGTCATGTCCATCGAGCGCACCTCGGATCTCCCTGGAGGTGCGGCCAACGTCGCCAGGAATGTGGATGGCCTCGGAGGCCACGCGGTTCTCATCGGCGTCGTCGGCACCGATGAGGCCGCCGATCGCCTGCGCGAACGGCTCGCGGAGGCGCCTTCCTTGCACGCGCAGCTGGTCGTCGATGCAGCGCGGCCCACGACGCTGAAGACGCGTTACA
>Ga0126381_100006859_pt1 | contig 12635 bp, 7 predicted proteins | sample PanSoiMetPlot_28_FD_96465 | JGI IMG/M metagenome (GOLD analysis project Ga0126381, IMG submission 96465) | Tropical forest soil microbial communities from Panama - MetaG Plot_28 | ecosystem: Environmental > Terrestrial > Soil > Tropical forest > Bulk soil | place: Panama | collected 2016-02-17
AGGCGTTCAAAGTTGGATTTCGCGGCTGACACGTGTTTCTCTCCTTGGTGTAGCTGGCATTCAACACAGAGATACCTGAGGCAGAAATAGGTTCAAGCGAAAATCGTATATTATCGAAGTTTGGCCAATTGTACAGGGTGCAGGTTGCAGGAGCATTGAAATCGTCAATGGTTTCCGGTTGAGTTAAGGTTGCGATTGGCCCATTGCTACGGTCTTCAGGATTTTGCCGCCCTCCTGCACGACGTAGAGATGGTTGGCGGCGAGGTTGGGTAGCTTATCGACTGCGCCTGAGGGCCAGCGGATTTCCAGGTCGGCCTTTGTGGCTCGATCGAGACCGAAATGGAGGCGAAGGTCGTTCTGCGAGAAGTAGCTGCCACCGCTGCGAACCTCATCGATCTGGACAAAGGATTTGCCGTCGGGTAACTGAGTTGTCATGCCGAGGCGTGCTCCGATGCCGGTGCGGTTCGATTTGGTTCCGATGGTACGGATCTTGATCCAGTTGCGGCCGGTGGTCGAATCGCAGCGGATGAGTTGGGGAGGGTTGTTGACGCAGTTGACGACTACGTCGATGTCGCCGTCGTTGTCGTAGTCGCCAAAGGCTGTGCCGCGGGCTGCAGCAGTGCCGGTGATTCCGGGGCCGGCCTGGGAGGTGACCTCTTCGAACTGGCCGTTGCGGAGGTTTCGGTAAAGGTACTTGTGCTGAGCGTAGGGTGCGTCAACGTTGGTGCCTTCGACTTCGGGATAGACGTGGCCGTTGGACATGAGGAGGTCGAGCCAGCCGTCGTTGTCCATGTCGAAGAAGCCGACCCCCCAGCCGAGGAAGCGGGTGTTGACGCCGAGGCCGGAGAGGTAGGTGTGGTCGTCGAAGTTGCCTCCGCCGAGGTTGAGATAGAGGGAGTCGGTGTCGCCGGCGAAGTTTGTCTTGACGATATCGAGGAGACCGTCGCGGTTGAAGTCACCGATGGTGACGCCCATGCCCGCCTGCGGTTTGCCGTCGGGCGAGTAGGCGACGCCTGATTCGATGGCGATATCTTTGAAGGTTCCGTCCTTCTGGTTCTGGTAGAAGGTGGCAGCGGTGGAGTCGTTGGCGACGTAGATGTCGGGCCAGCCGTCGTTGTCGATATCGGCGACGGCAACGGAGAGGGCGTAGGTGCCGATGGTATCCCACATGCCGGCTTTCTGGGAGACGTCGGTAAAGGTTCCGTCGCCATTGTTGTGGTAGAGGATGTTCTTGCCGCCTTGAAGGCCGGGAGGGCCGCAGGCTACCTGGATGCCTTTGTAAGCGCAGCCAGCGGCCTCGGGAAGCGGCGCGGTCTTGATATCGAAGTCGATGTAGTTGGCGACGAAGAGGTCGAGATGTCCGTCACGATCGTAGTCGAGGAAGGCGCAGCCGGTGTTCCAACGCGTCTTTGACTGCAGAAGTCCGGCTTTCGCGGTGACATCAGTGAAGGTTCCGTCGCCGTTGTTGCGATAGAGGACGTTCTGGCCGTAGTAGCTGACGAAGAGGTCGTTCCAGCCGTCGTTGTTGTAGTCGCCGACGCAGCAGCCCTGGCCCCATCCGCTGCGGGCGAGGCCCGACTTAGCGGTGACGTCGGTGAATGTGCCGTCGCGGTTGTTTTTGAAGAGATGGGAGACGGGCTCCTGTCCTTTAGGGAAGCCCTCGATGCGGGTCCCGTTGACGAGGAAGATGTCTATCCAGTCGTCCTGATCGTAGTCGAAGAAAGCTACACCACAGCCTGTGGTCTCGAGGAGATAGCGGTTCTTATGCTCGCCTCCGTAAATAGTTTTAGTGTTGAGTCCCGCCTGGCGGGCGACGTCGACGAAGGTCAGGCCGAGAGGCGTTCCTGCGACGGGTGATGGAGGACCTTTGGGGGCGGGGCGCGGCTTGGCGTCGTAGGTGGGGCGTGAGCCGATCTGCTGCGAGCTGGGGGATTGCGGCGGTAGCGCAAGAGCGAGGACGTCTTCAAGCGAAAGCACGAGCGCTGTGCGAGAGAGGGAGTTGAGAAAAGTACGGCGCGACCAGGTCAAACAGGAGCCCCCTCGGCAGATGTGAATGCTATGTCAATCGGCTTCGTTAGGCATGCCACTTGCACAGTGCAGCGAGTATAGAGAACTGGCCCGACGGAGGCAATTCGTAAACTTTATGGACGGGAAGGTACCGAAGTCTCGTGAGGTAGCTGAGTTTGTGAGAGGTGCTCGGCCTTTTGTCGTTCGATTGCGGCGTCGGCGCTGTGGCCTTGAAGGGTGAGAGCGTCGGCGAGGGCTCGATGCGCGTCGGCATAGTTGGGATCGGCGGCGACTGCAGTTTGAAACTGAGTGACGGCGTCGGATATCTGGCCGCGTTTGAGGAGCAGACGGCCGCTGTCGAGGGCGAAGTTGGCACGTTGACGGTTCACGGCGACCTTGCTCAGCTCCGCGGCTTTCTTGCGCTCTTCGGCGGCTCCCGTTACATCGCCCTGATGTATGAGGACTGAGGCAAGAGTAATGTGCGGACTGGGCTGGTCGGGCTGGAGTTCGATGGCGCGGCGTAGGGCAGCAGCGGACTTGTCCCATTCCTCATTCTGCTTGTAGACATTGCCGAGCATAGCCCATGCATCACCGTGATCGGGGCGAAGAGTAGTGGCACGCTCCAGTGAAGCTTGCGCTTCGGTGAAGCGGCCTAGTTGCATGTAGAGAACGCCGAGGGTGTACGGAGGGTCGGGGAGTGCAGAGTCTAGTTTGGCGGCCCGTTCGAGTTCGGCGATGGCGTTGGGGACGTCATCCTTTAGTTTGAAGGCGAGGCCAAGGTCATAGTGGAGCTGCGGGTTGTTTGGCTCAATTGCAAGACCGGCGCGAAACTGCTCGATTGCATGATCGAGATCGGCTTGCTGGAGATAGGCGACGCCGAGGTCTTCGCGAAGAGTCGCGCTGTTGGGGGCGATCTTCAGAGCACGAAAGTAGAGTGGTACTGCACGTTTTGCATCCCCTAGCTGTACGAGTGCCAGCGCGAAGTTGGTGAGTACCGCGGAGTCCTCGGGGCGCGCGTTTGCGGCTTGTTCGAAGAGTGGGAGGGACTCCTTTGTATTGCCGCCGGCCTGGAGGCTGAGGGCGAGTTCGTATTTGGCGTCGACGGAGTTTGGGGCGAGTTGAAGGGCCCGGCGCAAGACTGCTATTGATTGTTCGTCTTGGTTCGCTGCGCGGAATGCGCGGCCGAGTTGCAAAGTGTATTCGAGGTTGTCCTTCGCAAGATCATTAGCTTGTGTGAGCTCGCGCACGGCGTCCGCGGGATTGAGCTGAGCGAGGTAGACGGAGCCGAGGTGATAATGCGGTGCGGGCAGTGAAGGGTCGAGCGCTGTGGCTTGCCGAAACTGAGCGGCAGCCTCGGCGTAGTGTTGCTGCTGTGCGAGAAGCGAACCGAGCGCGTCGTGCAGGGATGCATCGTTTGGTGAGTTGGCGAGGGCCTGTTGGAGCCGTTGCTCCGCCGCATCGCGATGCGATGTTGTGGCGAGAGCACCAGCGTAGGAGATGATCGCGTCGGAAGTGAGTGACTTCGGGTCGGTTCTATCGACAAGCTCAAACAAGGGAATAGCTTTCCCGCTTTCGCCAAGCCGCGTATAGGCCAGCGCGAGATTGAGTGATGAGTTGGTGTCGCCGGGGTCGAGCCGGTGTGCTTGTTCAAGTTCGGTGGTGGCGGCGCGAGCGTCTCCTTCGGCAAGCAGTACCGTGCCAAGGGCGGCGTGACCGGCAGCGACCTTGGGGGTAAGGTGAACTACCCTGGCGAACTGGACATGTGCTGTGTGGAGGTCACCCTGTTGATAGGCGGCCGAGCCGGCGCGGAAGGCGGTGTCTGCAGCACGAACGTTATCGGTGAGTGTGGTAGTCGCGGGCGCTTGTGTTCTCGATTGAGGGACGAGATGCGGCGAGGGCGTGCAAAGTGCAGTCAGAAGCAGACTTCGTGCTAGCGACGAGGCTCGGGGCAGGCGAGTCATCTCAGTCGTGATTGTAGTCATGTAGTGATGGGGATGTAGTTTCCGGCGTTGTCTAGTGCGATTCCGCGTTGGAGAACTCGACGAAGTTGCGGCCTGCGTAGAGACGGTAACGATGGGAAGATGTCGGCGAATTGAGCACCTGCAGCGGTGTCGGGCGGCGGAGAGTCTCGTCGTGAGCAGACTTCACGGTAAAGAGGTCGTGTCCTCCGATGTCCATGACGATGAAATTGTCTCCGGCGGTGAAACCACAACCGTAGGCTCCTGGCGGCAGACGATGTCCGTCGAATTCGACCGGAACCTCGCTGATGAGGTATGCCTGATATTTCTCCTGGACGGCACTGGAGTAGCCGGAGTTGTCAACGAGTGTTGCGAGCAGGAGAGCGTCCTTCGAAAACTGTACGCCGCCGGAGTTGCGGACCTGGATGGAGGCGCTCTGGCCACGGAAAAAGACTGTCGGGGGAAGGAATGGACCTGCTTCTGCTGCGTTCAAGACTCTCGGAAATGAGACAGGAGCGGTCGCAGGCGCTGGTGTTGTTTGTGCGAGCGTAATGGGAGCGACGATTGAGAGAGACAAAAGGAGCTTTGTGATCTGCAGACGAATCATGCTGGCCTCGTAAGTGATGACCATCGTACGTTGCGCATGAGGATTGCCGCAACGGTAGACTAGGGAGTCTTTCGGTTACGGAGGCGAGATGCGCCGAGGCGTAGTTGCTTGGCTGTTATGCGGAGTTGCGGCTGCCCAGACTGGCTCGTTGCCGGGTCAACGGAGTCCGGTACCGTTTTTCCCGTTGAAAGAGGATGGGCCAGTGATTCGCCGTCACGTTGAAGCTGGCAAGCCATTCACCGTGGCAGGGCTCCGTGGAGTTGTTGTGGGCCAGCAGGAGGGAGGCTTCGAGGCGTGGATACTTCCCGTAAAGTTGCTTAGCGATTTCAGCATCCATGCTGAGATTGATGGGTATCCGGTGCCAATTGAGCTTAAGGCACATGCAGCGGAGATCGAGGTCTTCGCAGACCACACGACGATCACGTATTCGCATATCGCATTTACTGTGAAGCAGATTGTCTTTGCGCCGGATGATGCGGAAGATGGTACGGGCGCGATGGTGTTGTTCCAGATCAATGCTGTGCGGCCAGTTGAATTGACCTTTAGCTTCACTCCCGAGATGAAACCGATGTGGCCTCAGCCGTCGCAGGGTGTTCCATCGGCCGAGTGGGTGCAACGTGAAGGTGGAGGATTTTATTTGCTTCATACGGACTACCCGAATCTTGCTGGGGCGATTGCGATGCCCGGTGCGCGATCGGGAATTCTGGCTCCATACCAGGAGAAACCGCATTTCTACCCACTTGAACTGAAGCTGCGTTATGACCCGAAGCGCGATGGGAATCGCTACTTCCCGTTGCTGATGGCGGTAGGCACGACTGGGGCTACAGCCACGAATACGGCACTTACTGCGAAGATTGATCAGTTGGGGGCATCGATTGAGAAGACGTATGCTACGCATCGGGGGCGCTACGAGAAGATGCTGGGAGAGTTGACGGCGATACGAACTCCCGACGAAGGGTTGAACGAAGACTTTACATGGGCAGCACTTTCGATTGAGCAACTGCGTGCGAAGGCGCAGCCGAGTGGGGAGACCGGGCTGGTGGCCGGTTACTACTCTTCAGGTGATTCAGCTCGCCCGGGCTTTGGATGGTTCTTCGGGCGCGACGCTTTGTACACGTTGTATGCGGTTAATAGCTTCGGCGATTTTGCACTTTCGCGCGATGAGCTTGAGTTTCTGACTCGGAGACAGCGGGATGATGGCAAGATTATGCACGAGTACTCGCAGACGGCCGCTTTTGTGGATTGGAAGTCACTGCCGTACATGTACGCTGCGGCTGATGCGACTCCGCTCTTCTTGATGGTTATGTTGGACTACGTTCAGAGCAGCGGAGATATGGCGTTTTTGAAGAGCCACAAGGATGCAGTCACAAAGGCATGGCAGTTCGAGATGACGCATGACTCGGATGGTGATGGCATCTATGACAATTCGCAGGGAACCGGCTGGGTGGAGAGCTGGCCTCCCGGTATGCCACATCAGGAGATATATCTTGCTGTGCTAGATCGACAGGCGTCTTCTGCGATGGCAGAGCTTGCGACTTTGATGGGGGATACGGATGCGGCAGAGGCCGCGAGAAAGCGAGCTGCGGCAATTGGAATTCGGATCGAAGAAGAGTACTTCGTGCCGGCGAAAGATGCGTACGCATTTAGTCGCAATCCTGCTGGATCTGTCGATCAAACCGCGACGGTCTACCCGATGGTTGCGTGGTGGGGCGGGGGACAGGGGCTTGCGCATGCGGATGCCAGCTTCAGCCGGTGGGCCTCGCATGATTTTTCGACTGATTGGGGACTGCGGGACATCGCGGCGAGCGATCCACTATACGACCCGATCAGTTATCACCAGGGTTCTGTGTGGCCCTTGTTTACAGGTTGGGCCTCGGTGGCGGAGTATCGCGCTGGCTATTCCCTCTCGGGTTTCGCGCATCTCATGCAAAACGCGGATCAGACGACGACACAGGACCTGGGCGCTGTGACGGAACTCTTGTCGGGAGAGTATTTTCAACCCTTTGGCCGCAGCACAAGCCATCAGCTGTGGTCTTCGGCGATGGTCATCATACCTGCGATGCAAGGACCGTTTGGAATTGATATCGATGGGTTGTCTCACACAGTCCGGCTTGATCCGCGTTTGCCAGCAGATTGGGATCATGCAGTTGTAGAGCGGCTGCATGTCGGGGATTCGATTTGCTCGCTTGAATACAATCGCGTGGGAACGAAGCTCCGAGTACAGGCGAAGACGACGTCTGGCCCCGAGGTGCGACTGGCGAGTGGACGGAATCGAAGTGCAGCAGCGGGGAGGATGCTTGAGCTTGATCTGCCCCCGGTCGAGGTTGCGATTCCGCACAGACTGCCTTTGCCGGGTTCGCGTACTGCACAGATGAAGGTCTTGAAAGAGAGCAATGGAGAACGAAATCTTACGCTCGAGCTTGAGGGTACTTCAGGATCCACAGCAACGCTAAAGCTTCGCAAGAATCAGCCAAAGCTGAACGTCCAGGTTCATGGAGGGACAATGATAGATGCGGAACGTTTGCAGATTCGATTCCCTGACGGCGATGGTTATCAACGCTCGAAGCTGGTTCTGAGCTGGTAACTGACTGGAGCTGGGTCTTGGCGTGGCATCGCCGCGTGGTGTTGGGTGCGGTGCGCCAGCAATTGGTTCATTTGCAAGTAGACGCCGTTTGTCCATCCAAAGCCGACGACATTAGCTTTATAACCGGTGGCCACTTCGACGTTGGCGGAGCCGCTGACGACGTTGTATTTTTCGCGGATGGTGCCATCGTGCAGAAAATTTCTGAGAATCGTATCGGAAAACTTTGTAGCTATGCGGTTCGCATCTTTGCTGTCGCCATACTGAGCCAATCCCTTGATTGCCAGCCACGTTGTGGGCGCCCAGCCAAACGGTAGGTCCCATTGGGTGCCGGAGTCGAGATCGCTCATTGCAATTCCTCCCTCGCGCTCCAGGGCAGGGAGATGTTGTTCCAGAGCAGTGGCTTGTTGGGCGGTCGCCACACCCGCCCAAAGGGGATAGAAGGTCGAAATGTAGTTGTAGTTCGAAATCTTGTGAGTTGTGAAGTCATAGTCGTAGAACATTCCACGATTCGGATCCCAGAGATATTTGTTGATGGCTGCGCGTCGTGCTGCGGCGCGGTTGCTCCACTGGGTAGCATCATCTTTGAGGGCAAGCAACGTAGCGAAATGGGCCATGTCGCGTTCGTACTTGTAGAGAAGGCTATTGAGGCAGACTGGAGCATAGTGATTAGTTGAGCCGCTGAATGGGCCAAAGCGAAAGCTGGGATCGAATCCTGACTCGCGCATGGCACGATCGCCACGATAGAAGTCCGCACTCAGGCGGTGTCCATCGACATGAGCGTTTGCACAGACCCTGGAGGCTGCGATGTCGCAACTGGTCTTGGCGAGGTCGACGATCTGGTCGGGAGTCGGATCGTCCGGAGCATCGACCATGTAGTCAGTGTGGATCGCAGGATGTGCGAGCAGCCAGCGGATGACATCGGGATAGTAGGTGCTGTCGTCTGCCATCTCTGGCACAGGGCCCTCGCCGATGTCATCGTAACGGGCGAGGCCGGTGTCGCCGGCCAGATGTGGAGAGGTGGTCCAAACGTTATAGTCTCGCTTGGCGTAACCGTAGGCCTTCGCAAGCCATGCTTTGGAGATCGAGACATTGGCGGGATGTTCGTACACCTCGCGGATCATCGATGTAAGGAAGGGCGGCTGCGAACGAGTCAGGTAATAGGTACGATTTGCGTTGAGGACGGAACCGTAGTTCTCGATCTCGAAGAAGAAGTTCTCGATCATGCCGCGAGCGAGTTCGACACGCTTGTCGGCGACGAGACCAAGCACGATGAAATAGCTGTCCCATCCATACATCTCGTTGAAGCGCCCGCCCGGAACGACGTATCGATTGGGCAGGTAGAGGAGGCCCTCGGCAGGGATCTCCGAGACGCGTACATCACCCATGTGAGTGATTTTTCGCGGAAGTCTGCGGACTTCGACCTTGCATCGTTGCTGCACTGTGGCAACGGCCGGCGGAGTAGCCATTTTTTCTGGGAGATAGAGCACAGCCGCTGTCATTACTTTGGGGTCAACCAGGGAGTTGCAGTCTGTCATCGAGCGCGACAAGCTATCCCATGCACCATTGATGTAGTGGAGGATTTTCGCTCTATCGGCCGATTCAGAAGGAGGAGTTTGAGCGGAAACTGGACCCCATGCCAGCGTGCCGAATGCGATCAATAGAAGAGCGTAGCGGCCGGCTGCGGGTTTCATCGTCATCTCCATGCAAATGCACTTTGATCTCACCTTCATTGTAGGTTGCCAATCCATGAGGCAAATGGCGGCAGTGTGATGGTGAGGCTCGACTGCTCTTTTAGGGAGGCCGCATCCGTCATTAGCGTGCTGACTTTCTTCCCATGATCTCCGTATTTAGCCGGATCAAGGGTGACTGTTTGTGACTGTGCCGTGCAGTTGACTGAGACGAGCACTGATGGACTTCCGGCAATACCTTTGCGAAGGTAGGAGAGAACCGAGGGATTTGTCTGGTCCAACATGACCATGTTGCCGTCGCGAAGCGCAGTGTTGTTTCTCCTCAAAGCAATAAGTTGCTTGTACCAGTTCAGCAGGGAATCAGGCTCGCTCTCCTCCGATTTTACGTTCACGCGCGTGTAGTCTGCAGCTACAGGCAACCATGTGGTCTGTGCCGTGCTGAAGCCCGCGTTCTTTGAGTCGTTCCATTGCATTGGCGTGCGTTCGCCGTCGCGGCCTTTCTCCCGCGGCCAGCCCGTGACTCCGATCGGGTCCTTCACGTCCTCTTTGCGCGCCGGGGTTGTAGTGACCATGCCAATCTCTTCGCCGTAGTACATCAACGCGGTCGATCGAGAGGTAAACAGCAGCGTTGCGAGGATGCGCGCAATTTCGTCGTTGTGAGTGCCATCGCCATAGCGGTCCCAACTGCGGGCGTTGTCGTGGTTGTCGAAGACAAATAGGGGTTGATTACCATTGACCTTTGTCTCGGCATCAGAGATGCGTTCGCGAAGAAGGCTTGCGTCGAGCTTATTGGCAAAGCCTACCTGCATGTCCATGGGCAGATTGAGTTCGTTATGCTTGGCGCCTCCGTACCATTTATCCAATTCCTGAATGTTAGGCAGGTAGGTTTCACCAATCAGAACACGATCGCCGGGATATTTATCAGTCATCGCGCGGAGCCGCCGCATAACATCGTGGACTTCCGGAAGGTTGTCATACAGGTCCTGCTTTTGCCGCTGATCACCGTAGGCGTTGGTGCCGGGGAGTTCTTCTGCATCCCGAAGTTGCGGATCTTCAAAGAGAGTCGGAATGGCGTCAAACCGGAATCCGGCCACGCCGCGATCAAGCCAGAAGCGAACCGCTCCGAACATGGCCTGTTCGACCGCAGGATTTCTCCAGTTCAAATCTGGTTGTTGAATGTAGAAGCGGTGATAGTAGTACTGACTCGTCTTCGGATCGTACTGCCATGAGGAATGGCCAAACTCGCTAATCCAGTTGTTGGGGGGATTGTTGGGAGGTGTTCCTCCCGGCTTGCCGTCGCGCCAGACGTACCAATCGCGTTTGGGATTGGTTCGTGAACTGGCAGACTCGATGAACCACGGATGCTTGTCGGACGTGTGATTCATCACCATATCCATGATGATGCGAATGTTTCGCTTCTTCGCCTCGGCTACCAGTCGATCAAAGTCGGCCAGCGTGCCGTATTGTGGATCGATATTTTCGTAGTCGGAGATGTCGTATCCGAAGTCGACCTGTGGCGAGGGATAGATTGGTGAGAGCCAAACAGCATCGACGCCGAGGGACTGCAGGTAGTCGAGCCTCTCGGTTATTCCGTTCAGGTCTCCGATGCCGTCTCCGTTGGAGTCCTGAAAGCTGCGTGGGTAAATCTCGTAGATGACGGCGTGCTTCCACCATAGGCCATCCGCAGATTTTGTCGTCGCTTTGCCAGTAGCGATTCCCTGATCCTGCGCAAAAACAGTTCTGACATTCGTTCCAGCGACGAAGATGGCTGCGAGAGCGACAAGCCACAGGGAAATAGAAATGCGGCGAAACATAGAGCTGCTCCAAACTGCACGAATTTCGCAACACTATAGCATTGCTATGGCGGAGCAGATTGGATTGATATAGCAAATGGGTGGAATTCAAATCATGAGCGATCGGTAGTTTCCAGTGATGGCCACACGTAGCGGCAGTCCGAAAAGGGAGGGTTCAAGTGTGTTTTTCGTGACGGTGAGAGCCGCACGATTTGCGAACAACTGTGTGGGTCTGCAAGAGAACATCGCGCGTCGGTAGGCTATTTCTATCGAGGCGCTGCAGCATGGTAGTGATAGCCATGGCTCCTATGTCAGCGCAGTTCTGGTGCTGCGTCGTTAACGGTACCGGCAGCAGACTGGCATATTTGACGTCATCGATGCCGACGACGCGGACATCATCTGGTACTCGAACTCCGCGGTTTGCGAGAGTAGTCATGATGCGCGCTGCAGTGAAATCGTTGGCACAGACGATGGCATCCGGGCGACACTCCCTTAAAATCTTTTGCAGGAAGGAAGCGTCGTCGGGATCTCCTCGGCGCACGAGATCCGGTTGAGGCTTGATTCCATACGCCAGGAGCGCCTCGCGGTATCCGGCGATGCGGGCGGTCACGGTGGAGGCGGATAGCGGTCTCGCGACAAAGGCCACGCGCTTTACGCCATGTTCGAGGAGGTGCTGTGTGATTAAGAAGCCAGCGCGGCGATTGTCGATGCCGACGAGATCGTACTTCGACCGCATGGGGTAAGGTGCGTAACACCGATCGAGCAGCACGATCTGTATGCCTGCGCGATCGAGCGCAGCGACGATGCGATTGTTCACCGCGTCCTTGGCTGGGGTGAACTCCAAAGGCGCAAAAAAAACTCCGGAGACTTTCTGCGAGACATACTGCTGGCAAAGGTGTTCGGCTTCCTTCTCCTGCTGGGCGGCCTCCCCCATGGAATGCCCCCAGAGCAGTGAATGGGGCTTGGAGAGCGGCGATTGCATCATGCCGTGACAGATTGGCTCGAAGATCTCAGTGCGCCCCAAGTCCGGGATCAAAAGGCCAAAGACATGACCGCTTGAGGCTGAGGGCGCCAGAACATGTGTCCCAGAACCTGCGCGTCTTGAGACCATGCCATGCAGTTGGAGTTCATTGACGGCTTTGGCGACGGTGATCCGCGAAGTTTTGTAGTGCTTTCCAAGGTCAGCCTCGCTGGGGAGCCGGTCTCCGGGCCTGAACCTGCCGATCTTGATCGCCGAGAAGAGATCTTCGTAAACCTGACGGTACATGGGAATATCAGCAGAGGCACTGATGGCGGTGTCAGGTATGCCATCATTTGTGTGTGCTTCCGGCAGACGTGCTGCAACGCGCGCAGCTTGCCTGATCTTCATGTTCTCTCCTAATTGCGACGTAACGCCTATGATTCCCATCTCGAGGACACTGGTGTTGTTTTATGTTCATCGTTAGGTGAACTGGTCAACCTTTCGACGGAAATCGACTAGGGACTGCATTGGTCATCTACCAAACCAGAAAGACATTGGACGGCGGCGCGGCGACATAAGAGCGACAGGGCCTATGAATTTGCAAGCGGCAGCAGTCTTTTTTGGTCTTACCACAGCACGTTTCTTCGGCGGCTCTAGCTCAATTGACATGTCAATATAGCATCCTACAGATGCAAAATGCATGCAAAATGTTATATATGTGCATTGACAGTTAGTGGGATCGAAGATTAGTTTTTTGTCGCGGTTTAGAAACCATCTTTAGGTGTTTGTGTTGTAACGCAAGAAATCAGTTCAAGATTCTGGCTCGGTGAGCAACGACTTTTGCAATGTCGTGGAAAAAACGCCTAACAAGGTAACGCTCTGGAAAGAAAGCCAGGACCAAGTAAGCAGCAACAATTTTCTGGAGAGTCTTATGAGACTAGCGACGCTTATCAAGCTGATGTTGTCCGCTGTCTGTTTCGCACTTCTACCCTCAGCCATTCATGCACAAGCCGTATACGGATCGATCTATGGGACGG